>Ga0066383_10000596_pt1 | contig 13053 bp, 10 predicted proteins | sample Knorr_S23_td_Bot_FD_70950 | JGI IMG/M metagenome (GOLD analysis project Ga0066383, IMG submission 70950) | Marine microbial communities from Southern Atlantic Ocean transect - Knorr_S23_td_Bottom_ad_3770_LV_A | ecosystem: Environmental > Aquatic > Marine > Oceanic | place: Southern Atlantic...
GCGCCGGCCGGGGCGATGGCCCGGCCCTGGGCGCCGTACCGCAGCGTGATTTCGACCTCGACGGTCGGTCGCCCCCGGGAGTCCCAGACCCGGCGCGCATGGGTCGATTTGATGGATGTTTTGCTCACCGCTTCTGCCCTTTGGAAAGCTCTTCCTCCCAGACGCGGCGAACATCACCCAATCGGGACACCGGTTCAAGCAGCAACCCGGTCGCGGCCTGGCGCACCCGGTCCTTGTCGGTTTCTTGCGTCAGGTATTCAACCGGCGACTTACCGTCAACGCGGGCTAGCAATAATCCGGGCAACAGGCGCGCCGTGCGGGCTTCGATGCCTTCCTTTCCGGTGCCCCGAAGCTCATCGGTCAACGTGTCAAGATAACCGTCCACCATGGCATCATAGCATTTCAGCAGTTCCGCCGCCGAGGCCGGGACGACCAGGCATTTCAACATTAGGTGTTTGAGGCAAAAGGCTAGATCGAAGGCCGGATCCCCGTACCAGGCGCATTCTGCGTCCAGGAACACTGGGCCTTCGGGGCCGTTGAGGATGTTCTTAGGGCTGACGTCGCCGTGGACCAGGGCAAAATGGTTGGCGGCGGTCGTTTCGAGTAAGGCCATCAGTGGTCCGGCCAAGGCGGGATGTGCGGTGGCGGTGGCTTCCAGGTAGGGGGACAGGCGCATGGCGTGAAAAATGTCATCGGTGGAAAATCGCTTGGCGATGTCCCCGTCGCCGGCGGTGGCCGAATGAATTCGCCCCAACCGCCAACCGACCTCGGCAGAAAAAGCGGGGATGGCGCGGCCATCCAGTAATTCATCCTTCCAGGATTTGAAGTGTGCCGGGTCCAGGTATTCCAAGGCGAACATTCCGGCGTCGGCGTCGTGGGCGAGTACGCGGGGCGCGGCGCCGGGCACGATGCGGGCGGCTGTTTCCAACCAGGCGGCCTCAAAGGTGTTGCGGTCTACGGACGCCCGCCAGTCCTGGGCCACCTTCAGTTTGGCCAGCGCCCTTTTGACGCAAACCGGTCCCCGTCGGAGATGGACGAGCCAGATATCGGAAGCTACACCGCCGGTCAATTCCTCGAAAACCGGCGATTCGCCTTCGTCCGCCAGTCCGGCCCGGTGCAACATTTTCAGGAATTCAACGGGTTTTTTATTCATTGGGGCCGTAAAAGTTAAAAAAATTAATTAGTTTCAACGGGTTAAAATAAATCAATGATGATACATGTTGTAACATTTTGAAACCGGATCGAAAAATTCAGGAAACATAAATACTCTAGTGTGTAAGCAATCGAGTTGCCGCCTCCCTTATTGCCCCCCCTAAGATGGCAGCAACTCTTGGTCAGGGGCCACACCCCTCGCTCCTGACCTCCTCCCTGTTAAACTCGCCGGGTTTTCGAACCCGGCTTTTTTTTTGCGCGGCTCTAATCGGAAGAAGGGCGCCCTTGGGCCATATCATAATCGCGAAAGACCTCGGCGACGCGGATACGGTAATCCAGGAAGATGCCTTGCCGGCCCTCATCCTGGGCGTTTTTATGCTCGGGCACTTGATACCAGGCCTCGACCGCTTCGCGGTCGCGCCAAAACGATAGCGACACGTACTTGGTTTCATCGGCCAGGCTTTGAAACCGTTCGATGGATATGAATCCGTCAACCGTTTCGAGCTTTTTTCGAAGCGCGGCGGCAAGGTCAAAATACCGATCGCTTTGTTCGGGGTCGAGGATCACTTCGAAAATCACCGCGATCATTCCTTATCCTTTCTTTTCGTCCTCCGGTTGGGGGCGTATGACTATTGATGCGCGTTCCGGTAACGGGTGGCAAGGGAGAAGGCGATGATGTGGCGTATGGTCAAGGCCGTTCTGATCTTGCCGTGCACGGCGGTGGTCCTGGTCCCCGGGGGGATTTATTGGGCGACGGCGGGTTTGACATACGCCGGGCGTCTTTCATCGTCGGGGCAGATTCAATTTTGGGTAGGGCTTGCGGCCATGGGCGTTGGCTTAGCTCTCGGATTCTGGACGGCCTCGCTGTTTGTTCGTGTCGGTCAAGGCACCCCGGCGCCGTGGGACCCGCCGAAAAATCTTGTCGTTCGCGGCCCCTACCGACATGTCAGAAACCCGATGATTTCAAGCGTGCTGTTTATGTTGCTGGGCGAAGCGTTGATTTTTCAATCCTGGCCGATTGGCGGGTGGGGGTTGTTTTTTTTCGCCGTCAATTTTGTTTACTTTCTCCTCAGTGAAGAAAAGGCGCTGGAGCGCCGATTCGGCGATGAGTACGTGGCCTATAAAGCCAACGTGCCTCGCTGGCTTCCCCGCCTGAACCCCTGGCCGCGGTCGGAGCAAGGAGGCCGGTCCGACGGATAACGGGGAAATAAGTTAAGCCGCCGTTGGCCGCATTGTTGATGACCTGCGCTAAAAAAAATCCGGGCCCCTGGGGAGGGACCCGGTGGGAAGGACAGGGAGAGATGGGAGAGTTGGAAGAGTTGAAAATCTTTCGATCTCTTGAGGATGATAATGCCTTTGTTTTCCGGTTCTCACAGTGACGGTGGTCACAGCCGGCGATTATTTTTAAATTTTGCCGAAAATGGCCGTTTTATAGGAATTTCCGGAGGTTAAGGACGGGTGGCTAAAATAGCGGAATGGGCTAAAGTTAGGGTATGACTTTGGAAGTGGGATCAGGGATGGAATTCCAGATGTGGGCGGTTTTCGCCTTCATCCTGGTCGGCTTGGTGTTTTATGTGTTCGAGCGTGCCGCCATGGAGGTGACGTCGCTCGGAATTATTTGCGCCCTATTGATTTTTTTCCATTTCTTCCCGGTCATTCACGATGGCGTTCCGGCACTGACCCCGGGGCGAATTCTTCAGGGTTTCGCAAATCCCGCGTTAATTACGGTTTTGGCGCTTTTGGTCATGGGTCAGGGCATGGTCCGGACTGGGGTCTTGGACCGGGGCGCCAACTTGTTGTTAGGTGTCGGCGGCGGAAGCCTGACCGTTTCGCTGCTGTTAATTCTAGTGGCGGCGATGGCGGTCAGCGCGTTTCTGAACAACATTCCGGTCGTCGTCATCTTTATCCCGATCATGCAGGCCCTGGCTCACCGATATGGGCGCTCAGCCTCGAAGCTGATGATCCCCTTGAGTTACGGCTCTGTGCTGGGCGGTATGACGACGCTGATCGGCTCTTCGACCAATCTTCTCGTCAATTCAGCCCTGATCGAAGTCAAGGCGACGCCGTTCGGGTTTTTTGATTTTACCATTCCCGGTCTGGTCATGGCATCGGTGGGACTTATCTATGTCCTTCTGGTCGCTCCGCGGTTGCTACCCGACCGCTCTGGCATGGCCGATAGCATCGTTGACGGTGACGGTAAGCACTTCGTCGCTCAGATCACCGTTACGGCGGAATCCAAATTGGTTGGTAAAGGTGCGCCGGGAGGCCATTTTTCGGTCCTGCCGGATAAAACCCTTCGTATGGTGCAGCGCGGCGAACAGGCAATTCTGCCACCGTTCGAGGATTTCACGGTCCGTCCCGGCGACATCCTGGTGGTTTCGGCGACCCGTAAGGCGCTGGGCAATTTCCTAGCTGAGGATCCGGGGTTGTTGTATCCGGACTTGGAGGAAGACCGCGATGTTCCCGGACAAGTGACGTCGGGCGGCCGTTGGCTGGAAGGTGGCCAAGCGCTCGCCGAAGTGATGGTCGCGCCGGCGTCGGGTCTGGCCGGATTGACCCTGCCGCAAATCGGTTTTCGCTATAAGACCCACTGCATTGTGCTCGGCCTACAGCGCCGGTCAAGAATGGTCCGCGAGCGCATCACCGGAATCCGTCTGCGTGCTGGCGACGTGCTGTTGGTCCAGGGGCAGCCTGACGACATCGCAGCGTTGAAACGTTTTCGGGATGTGGTCTTGTTGGAATGGTCGGCCGAGGAATTGCCGGTGCTGGACCACGCCAAACGGGCAACTTTAATTTTTATTACCGTCCTCGCGTTGGCGGCCTCGGGTGTGGTGCCGATTGTGGTGGCGGCCCTCACGGGGGCTGCGGCGATGGTGGTGGTGGGCGTGTTGAATGTGCGTCAGGCCTTCCAGGCCGTGGACCCTAAAATCGTCACCACCATTGGGGCGGCTTTGGCGCTGGGTGTCACCTTGCAGGAAACGGGCGGCGCCAGATACATTGCTCAGGGGCTATTAACGACGCTAGGGGACGCAGGCCCGGCGACTATCCTGTCGCTATTCTTTCTGCTGGTGGCCGGACTATCCAATATCATCAGCACCAAGACCGCCGCCGTTCTGTTTACGCCAATCGCAGTTGACTTGGCGGTGGCGGTGGGCGTCGAGCCTCAGGTCTTTGCCGTCGCTGTGGTTTTCGCCGCCAACTGCTCCTTTGCCTCGCCGTTGGGGTACCAGACCAACCTGTTGGTGATGGGTCCGGGCCATTACAAGTTTATTGATTTCGTCCGCGCCGGGACCCCCCTGATCGTGTTGATGTGGATTGTATTCTCATTATTCGCGCCCTGGTACTATGGGATTTAACTGGGGGCCATAAACGGTTCTAAGCAGGCTTGCCGGCGATCGAACTATTCCATCTGCGCTGGCTCGAAGAACCATTGCGTTGGGCTGATGACCGGCGCCAACTCAAGTTGTTGTCTCAGCGTACGCAAATCCCCCTGTCTGCTGGAGAAAGCGAACTGACCAGTTATGGCTGCCGTTCCCTGCTTGAGGAACACGCGATACAAATCCTGCAGTTTGACGTGACCAAGTTTGGCGGCTTCACCGAAGGACGAAAAATGGCGGCACTTTGCGAGCTTAATCATGTTCAGGTAACGCCACATCACGATTGTTTCATCCATGCCCATTTGGTCGCATCTACCCCGGCCGGATGCTTCGTAGAGGCTTTCACCAATCCGGAACGCGATCCTTTGCAGGCTGAATTATTCGAAAACGCACCTAAAATTACCAATGGATGGCTGGCCTTGAATGATGCGCCGGGATTAGGATTAACGCTGTCAGAAAACGCCATAAAAAAATATGGCGAGCGCGTAATTTGAGTACCGTGAGCCGAAATTCCACTTGATTCTAACAATTGCCCCGCTTGACTAGCTAACCGAGACAAAATCACCGCCATCGCCTCAGCTCACCATAGTCGGCGACGTCGGTGGGGCGAAGGCCACGATGATCAACTAACGGTTATTTTCTGAATGGCTGAAACATCCGGTTCGGGTCAGGAGTGAGCCAATTTAGGGCCTCATTTTCACTTCCGCTTAAAGCAGAGGGCAGGGACATGACGGGCTACGGACTACTTGAGGGTCCGTACCCCGTGCCCTTAGTTACTTTCTAGTTTGTTTTATTTCGGGGCTTGTTCTTTTCTTTCTAATCAGTATGTTCGCCCTGGGCCACGTCCCCCCAACGGGGCGCGACCTTCTGTAAGGAAGGAGACAGATTGTGAACGCATTGACGAAACCGGACACCCGTCCGGCAAATCCCCTTTTTTCATCCGGTCCGTGTACGAAAATTCCTGGTTGGTCCGTGGATCAGCTCAAGGATGCCTTCCTCGGACGTTCCCACCGCCACGCCACCGGCAAGGCCAAGCTGAAGGATGTGATTACCCGCACCCGCGCCATTCTCGGCATTCCGGACAGCCACCTTATCGGCATCGTGCCGGGCGGCAACACCGGCGCCATCGAAATGGCGATGTGGTCGATGCTGGGCGCGCGCGGCGTCGATATGCTGGCGTGGGAAAATTTCGGCGCCACCTGGGCCGCCGACGTCACCGGCCAATTAAAGCTGGTTGATGTCCGCGTCATCGACGCTCCCTATGGCGATCTGCCGGATCTATCCCAAGTCGATAGCGCCCGGGACGTGGTCTTTACCTGGAACGGCACCTCTTCGGGCGTTCGGGTTCCTAACGCGGACTGGATCGATGCCGACCGCGAGGGGCTGACGTTTTGCGACGCCACGTCGGCCGTCTTCGCCATGGACCTGCCTTGGGACAAATTGGACGTCACCACCTGGTCATGGCAGAAACTGATGGGCGGTGAGGCCGCGCACGGCATGATCGTTCTCAGCCCAGGCGCCGTCGAGCGGCTGGAAAGTTATACGCCGCCCTGGCCGCTGCCGAAGGTCTTCCGCATGACCAAGGGCGGCAAGGTCACCATGGACATTTTTGAAGGCCTCACCATCAACACGCCATCAATGTTATGTGTCGAGGATGCCCTGATGAGCCTAGAATGGGTCGAGGCAGAGGGCGGACTCAAGGGCATGATGGCCAGGGTCGAGGCCAACGCGTCGGCGACCTTCGCCTGGGCTGACACTGCCCCGTGGATAGAATTTTTGGCGAAGGACCCTACTGCCCGTTCGACCACGTCGGTTTGCCTGTCGGTTACTGACCCGTGGCTGCAAACACAGAATGATAATTTCCAGGCCGACATCGGCAAGATAATTGCCGATCTGCTGGAAAAAGAAGGCGTCGCCTACGACATCAAGCATTACGTATCGGCGCCGCCGGGCCTGCGGATCTGGAACGGGATGACGGTGGAAACGTCAGACCTAGAAGCCTTGTTTCCGTGGCTGGATTGGGCCTGGGCGACGATCAAGGCGGAGGCCAGCGGTGAGGGAGACGGGGCATGAGCAAGGTTCTGATTTCCGATAAAATGAGCCCGCTGGCCGAAGCGTGCCTGAAGCAAGCCGGTATCAAGGTCGATGTTATCACCGACCTGGACAAGGACGGCCTTCTCGACATCATCGGAGACTATGACGGTTTGGTGGTTCGCTCGTCGACCAAGGCGACGGCGAAGGTGATCGAGGCGGCAACCAAGCTCACGGTCATCGGCCGCGCCGGTATCGGTGTTGATAATATTGATGTTGAAGCTGCCACCGCCAAGGGCATTGTCGTCATGAATACGCCGTTCGGCAATTCCATCACCACCGCCGAGCACGCAATTTCCTTGATGCTGGCCGTGGCCCGGCAAATCCCCCAGGCCAACACCTCCACCCATGCCGGCAAGTGGGAAAAATCGCGATTTATGGGGGTTGAATTGATGGCCAAGACGCTCGGCATCATTGGCTGCGGGAACATCGGTTCGATCGTCGCCGACCGCGCCCAGGGCCTGAAGATGAAGGTCGTCGCGTATGATCCCTTCCTGACCCCAGAACGGGCCGATGCCATCGGCGTCGAAAAGGTCGAATTGCCGGAATTGTTCAAACGCGCCGATTTTATCAGCCTACACACGCCGTTGACTGACGCCACCCGTGACATCATCAATGCCCGCGCCATCAAGAAAATGAAAAAAGGGGTGCGCATCATCAATTGCGCCCGCGGCGGCCTGATTGTCGAAGGCGACCTCAAAAAGGCCCTTGAAAGCGGCGACGTCGCCGGCGCCGCACTCGACGTGTTTGCGCAGGAACCGGCCGAGGAAAACCCGCTGTTCGGCATGGAAAACGTCATCGCCACCCCGCACCTGGGCGCGGCGACGACGGAGGCCCAGGAAAAGGTAGCCGAACAGGTGGCCGAACAAATGGCCGACTTTCTGAACACCGGTGCCGTCGCCAATGCCCTCAATATGGCATCCGTGTCGGCGGAAGAAGCGCCCCGCCTCAAACCCTATATGACACTGGCGCAACAATTGGGGAGTTTCGCCGGACAGGCGACCAATTCTGCAATTAGGGAGGTCACCATCGCCTTTGAAGGGCTGTGCGGGCAGTTGAACTGCCGGCCCTTAACGGCGGTCGTCCTGCAGGGGCTGTTGTCGCCGTTGATGGAAGGCGTCAACATGGTCAACGCCCCAACCATCGCCAAGGATCGTGATATCCACATCCGTGAGATTCGCTCCGATGATGCCGGCAACTTCCAAACATTGATTACGTTGACGGTGACCACGGAAACCCAGACTCGCACCATCGCCGGAACCCTTTTTAACGAGGAACCGCGTGTTGTTCAGATCAAGGGCATCCCCATCGACGCCAAGTTGGGGCCGAATATGATCTACATTACCAACGGTGATGAACCCGGCATCATCGGCGGCGTCGGCACCATCTTAGGCGACGCCGGCCTCAACATCGCCACCTTCCACCTCGGCCGCTCCGATCTGGGCGGCGACGCCATCGCCTTGATTGAGGTCGATGGAGACCCCGATGCCGGACTGTTGCAAAGGATTGCGGCACTGCCACACGTGGTGACGGCGGTGGCGATGAAATTTTAGGGGCGGCCCTGGGCCTAAAAAAAGATTCAACACTTGTCCTTTGTAGTGTTAGACTTTTTTCCAAGCTCGTTGCGACTAAGCGGGCAAAATGCCATGGGAGGATGGCGGTGTAACCGCCCAGGGGTCTAGTCCGGCGGTTCCGCACGGGTAGCTTCGTTCCTTTCCACAGGCTTTCAAAGGGGAGGACACCCATGCCCACCATATCCATGACGGTGAACGGCAACGCTGTTTCAGCGGATGTTGATGCAAGGACTTTGCTCGTCCATTTCATTAGAGATAATATTGGTCTGACCGGCACACATGTCGGTTGTGATACTAGCCAATGCGGCGCCTGTGTGGTGCACGTCGGAGGCAAATCCGTTAAATCATGTACCATGCTGGCTGTTCAGGCCGAAGGGGCGGACGTCGCTACCATCGAAGGTCTGGCAAGCGGCGATGAGATGCACCCGATGCAGGCCGCATTCAAGGAGCACCATGGTTTGCAATGCGGCTTTTGCACGCCGGGCATGGTCATGAGCGCGATCGATCTGGTGAACAATAATCCGGGTGCGGATGAAGCAACGATCCGCGAACAATTGGACGGCAATATCTGCCGTTGCACTGGCTATCACAACATTGTCAAAGCGATCCAAGACGGCGCTTCACGGATGGGAGGATGACGGAATGTCTGAAACAGGAATTGGCGCTGCGGTAAAGCGCACCGAAGACCAACGCTTCTTAACAGGAGCAGGCAACTTTGTCGACGATATCAATCTCCGCGGACAATCATACGCGTCGTTTGTCCGCTCACCTCACGCTCATGCCAAGATCAAAGGCATCAATACCTCTGCGGCCGCGGCGATGCCGGGAGTCCTCGCCGTATTGACAGGCGAAGAGCTGGTCGCCGATGGCATCGGGCCGCTGATCTGCGGTTGGAATATTGCCGGCAAACACGGCGTCGAAGCCCATAATTCACCTCCCCACCATGCTCTTGCAGTCGGCAAGGTCAACTACGTCGGCGACCATGTCGCCGTTGTGATCGCCGACACCAAGGCTGAGGCCGATGATGGCGCAGAAGCCGTTGAAGTTGATTATGAGGTTTTGACCGCGGTTGTCGACACGGCGACCGCCCAAGACAACACCATCCAAATCCATGACGAGGCGCCCGCGAATCTTTGTTATGATTGGGAAATTGGCGACGCGGAAGCAACCGATGCGGCCTTCGCCGATGCCGCCCATGTCACGACCATCGAGGTCATCAACAATCGCCTCATCCCGAACGCCGTCGAGCCCCGGGCCTGTCTGGCGGAATTCAACAAGGGAACCGGTGACTGGACGCTGTATGTCACCTCGCAAAACCCGCATTTGCATCGTCTGGTCATATCGGCCTTTAATCAGGTGGCGCCAGAGCACAAACTGAGGGTCATCGCGCCCGATGTTGGCGGTGGATTTGGGTCAAAGATATTTATCTATGCCGAAGAGGTTGTCTGCACCTGGGCGACGCGCAAGATAGGGCGCCCGATAAAATGGACGGCACAGCGTTCAGAAAGCTTCCTTTCGGATGCCCACGGCCGTGATCATGTTTCCAAGGCCGAACTGGCCCTGGATGCCGACGGCAAGTTCTTAGGGCTTCGGGTCAACACCAAAGCCAACCTTGGCGCCTATCTCTCGACGTTCGCCACGGCTGTTCCGACCTACCTTTACGCGACGTTGCTGGCCGGAAATTATACCACTCCCGCAATCTATTGTGATGTTCAAGGTGTGTTTACCAATACAGCGCCCGTTGATGCCTTGCGCGGCGCCGGTCGTCCGGAAGCCACATATCTGCTGGAACGCGCGGTCGAAACGGCTGCCCGGGAATTGAAGATCGATCCGGCGGAACTGCGTCGCAGAAACTATATCCAGCCGGATGCCTTCCCCTACCAAACCCCCGTCGTGCATCAGTACGACATTGGTGATTACGGGGCGAGCCTGGACAAGGCCTGTGAAATGGCCGATGTGGCTGGTTTTGATGCGCGCCGGAAGGAAAGCGAAGCCAATGGCAAACGCCGGGGTCTGGGGTATTCGTCCTATATCGAGGCCTGTGGAATCGCGCCATCGGCGGCAGTGGGCGCTCTTGGCGGCGGCGTTGGACTGTACGAATCCGCCGATATCCGCTTTAACGCCACCGGCAATGTCACGGTCATGACTGGAACCCACAGCCAGGGCCAGAGCCATCAAACCACATTTGCTCAGGTCGTCTCCGAGCAACTCGGTGTTCCCATGGAAAATATCGAGGTCGTCGAAGGAGATACCGACAAGGGACCGTTTGGCATGGGCACCTATGGCTCAAGGTCACTCGTCGTTGGCGGTTCAGCTATTGTGAAAGCGGCGGATAAGATCGTCGCCAAGGGCAAGATCATTGCGGCCCATAGCCTCGAAGCAGCGGAAGAGGACATCGAATTCGCTGACGGTATTTTCACCGTGAAGAACACCAACAAGTCGTTGACGATCGGTGAAGTGGCCTTTACGGCTTATGTGCCGCACAATTACCCCGAGGGGCTGGAGCCTGGACTGCATGAACAGGCCTTCTACGACCCGGTCAATTTCTCATTCCCGGCCGGCGTTCACATTTGCGAAGTGGAAGTAGACCCGGCCACGGGCGAGACTGACATCGTACGCTACACGGCGGTGGATGATTTTGGCACGATCATCAATCCGATGATTGTGGAGGGTCAAATTCACGGAGGTATAGGTCAGGGAGTTGGCCAGGCCATGCTTGAAGCCGCCAAATACGACGAAAATGGTCAGTTGGTTACAGGGTCGTACATGGATTACACCATGCCGCGCGCCGATGACCTGCCGTCCTTTGATGTTGGAACCACGTCAACGCCGTCTCCGTTGAATCCGCTCGGCGCCAAAGGTTGCGGCGAAGCCGGCGCGATTGCCGCCCCACCCGCTGTCATCAACGCGATTACAGACGCTTGCGGCGTTGCCCACATCGAAATGCCCGCAACCCCGGAAAAAGTCTGGCAAGCTTGCCAGGCTGCTGAATAAGGAGGACCGCAGTATGAACTCTTTCGAATATCACCGTCCTGGCAGCGTCACCGATGCGGCCGCTGCGATCAGCGGGGCTGATGATGGCAAGTTTCTGGCCGGTGGCCAAACCTTGCTCGCGGTCATGAAACTAGGTCTGGCGGCACCCTCGGATCTGGTTGACCTTGGAGGAATTGCCGATCTCAAGGGCATTCAGGTTAAGGGGGGGGCAGTAACTATTGGCGCAATGACGACCCATGCGGAAGTCAACTCATCGGCCGATGTTCAGGGTGCCATTCCGGCACTTGCGTCCCTTGCAAGCGTCATCGGAGATCGACAGGTCCGCAATTCGGGAACCCTTGGTGGGTCGCTGGCTAATAATGACCCGGCGGCGGATTACCCGGCAGCCATTTTGGCGTTGGGAGCGACCATCACGACTGACAAACGTCAGATCGCTGCAGACGACTTCATTGTTGGCCTGTTTGAAACTGCCCTGGAAGAGGGCGAGATGATTACCTCGGTTTCATTTCCGCAACCGTCGAAAGCAGCCTACAAGAAGTTTAAGCAACCGGCGTCCCGCTTTGCTCTGGTCGGCGTTTTCGTTGCGCAAACTCCTGACGGGGTACGGGTTGCCGTTACGGGTGCTTCTTCCCATGCCCACCGGGCTGAAGTGTTGGAGGAAGCGCTTGGCAACGACTTTTCCCCTTCCGCGCTGGATAGCGTAACAATCCCGGCGGACGGTCTGAATTCGGACATTCACGCGAGTGCCGAATATCGGGCTAATTTGGTCAAGGTCATGGCCATACGCGCGGTCGAGGCTTGCGGCTAGGGGAGGCTATTTCTTATCCTTCGCGTAAGGATTGTTGCCGGCGCGCAGGTGGATGCGGATCGGTACGGCATCCAATCCGAAGGCTACGCGCAAGCCGCCGGTGAGGTAGCGTAAATAGCTTTCCGGCAAACCGTCCTTGCGGCTGGTGAATAGGATGAAGGTCGGTGGCCGCGCCTTGGCCTGGGTCATGTAGCGCAGCTTGAAGCGCCGGCCCTTGACCACCGGCGGCGGATGGCTTGCCGTCATTCCTTCGAGCCAGCGGTTGAGCGACCCGGTATCAACCCGTTGATTCCAAATCTTGTGGACCTTAAGTACCGCCGGCAGCAGTTTATTCAGGCCCTTCCCTTTGAGCGCGGAAAAGGTGACGACGGGAACCCCACGGACCTGTGGCATGGAGGTTTGCAGCCGGTCTTGGATGCCGCCCATGGCTTTCTTTTTATCTTCGGTGATGTCCCATTTGTTGACGGCGATAATTAGCGCCCGGCCTTCCTCGATGACCAGGCGGGCGATGGAGAGGTCCTGTTTTTCTAGGCCGAGGGTGCCATCCAGCACTAATACCACGACCTCGGCGAAGCGGATGGCATTGAGCGTATCGCCGACCGATAGTCCCTCCAGCTTCTTTTTCACCCGTGCTTTGCGGCGCAGTCCGGCGGTGTCGATGAGGCGAATGGCGCGGTCATTGAATGCCCATGAAATCGAGATGGAATCCCGTGTGATGCCGGCCTCGGGCCCGGTCAGCACCCGGTCTTCGCCGAGAAGCTTGTTGACGATGGTCGATTTGCCGACATTGGGCCGCCCGACGATGGCTAGTTGCAGGGGCCGGGATTCCCAATCATCTTCCTCAACTTCCTCGTCTACAGGCTCGTCAACGGCAGGATCATCGGTGATGGGGCCGAACGGCAATAACGCCTCGTAAAGACCGTCCAGTCCTTCGCCATGTTCGGCGGAAACCGGAATGGGCTCGCCCAGGCCGAGGCTGAAGGCTTCCATCAGACCGCCTTGCCCGGCGCCGCCTTCACACTTGTTGGCGACCAGGATCACCGGTGTCGAATGCTTA
>Ga0066383_10000603_pt1 | contig 12998 bp, 17 predicted proteins | sample Knorr_S23_td_Bot_FD_70950 | JGI IMG/M metagenome (GOLD analysis project Ga0066383, IMG submission 70950) | Marine microbial communities from Southern Atlantic Ocean transect - Knorr_S23_td_Bottom_ad_3770_LV_A | ecosystem: Environmental > Aquatic > Marine > Oceanic | place: Southern Atlantic...
CCGACGATGCCGGAGACGGCGACGATGCCGGAGACGCCGAAGAAGAATAACAGCTGACCGCCCTTACCCAAGGGCGTTTTTCGGATTACCTACACGTTTTGGATGTCGGTTTCGACCGAAGCCTGTCGGTGAGTCTGTTTCGGGCCGCCGGCAGCCCGTTGTTGGTGTGCCCGAAAACATTTCTTTCAAGAAAATAACCGGTCAGCACTAGGCCTTCGTTGACGTCTTCGGGGGCGCCGATGGCGCCTGGGCGCAACAGGAAGCCTGGTAACTTTAACAGCTTGTTCTTATAGGGCTCCGCCGCCGCTAGTGACACCGCGCGCCCGGATTTTGGTGATACATAGGCTAATTGGTCGTTCTGGCCAGTAGCGGCACAAGAACTGAGGTCGAGTGCGAAGCCGATCTCTCCCAATAGGCCGAGTTCCCATTTTACATAGGCCGAGGGCCAATCATCTTGTGGCAACGATCCGATTAGCGCCAGCAGGCCCTCGAATACGGGTTGATGCGGTTCGCGTTCCGCCAGCGCCCCTTCGGTGATGGCGCAGGCGGAACTGAGCCCGGCCAATTTCAAAGGGTCCCGCAAAACGGTCGCCGTGAAGGCCTCCTTCATTTCGCAGCTGAATGTCCCCAGGTGTTCGGCCAATCGCGCCCGCCATCGGGCTTCGATCCGGTTGCCGGGTTGCAGTACGCCACGGGTTTTTTTGCCGGTACCGCCGCGCACCAGACCCAGGTGCCTGCCGTGATTTCGGGTCAACAATGAAACGATGGACGATGTTTCACCGTGTTTTTTCGCCGATAGAACAATGCCGTCGTCAGTCCAGTCCATAGTAGGCGTTTATCCACTAGGCGTTAAAATCTAATCCTAAGTCTCGATAGCGTTCCGGGTCGTCGCCCCATTTTTGGCGCACCTTGACGAACAAAAACAAGTGCACCCGGCGCTCGAAGATGTCCTCTAGCTCTTCCCTCGCCGCTTGGCCCAAGGCCTTGATGCGGTTACCGCGCTTGCCGAGCACGATGGCTTTCTGGGTGGATCGTTCGACGTAAATGACTTGTTCGATGCGCACCGAGCCATCGTCCTTTTCCTGCCAGGCTTCTGTTTCCACCGCCGCCGCGTAGGGCAGTTCCTGGTGCAGTTGCAGGTAAAGCTTTTCGCGCGTAATTTCAGCCGCCGTCAACCGGTCGGGCATGTCGGAAATCTGGTCTTCGGGAAACAACCACGGACCCAGCGGCAAACGGTCGCATAAAAACGCCATCAGGTCGGGTACCCCATCCCCCTTCTCCGCCGATATCATGAAGATATCGGAAAATACACCGCTGTCGTTTAGCTCTGCGGTTAACTCCAATAGCTTGGGCTTTTTCACCAGATCGACCTTGTTGATAGCCAAGAAAATTTTCTGGCCGGACTTTTTTAACCTTTTAATGATGTTGCGGGTGTTTTTGTCGATGCCCCGGCTGGAATCTACTAGTAGAAGAACTTCATCGCCGTCCCCCGCCCCGCCCCAGGCGGCGGCGACCATGGCCCGGTCGAGTCTCCGCTTCGGCTCGAATATTCCCGGCGTGTCGATGAAGATGACCTGGGTCTGGTTTTCGATACAAATGCCAAGAACGCGGGACCGGGTTGTTTGAACCTTGGGAGAGACGATGGACACCTTGGAACCGACCAACCGGTTGAGCAGTGTTGATTTACCGACGTTGGGCGCGCCGACGATGGCGACAAAACCGGATTTGGTCCCGGGGGAGCGGGTCAAGGTTGCGCCCGTCTCAGTGTTAGGGGGCTCGCTCATTCACTTACCCCAATGCTTTCCAGCATGGCTGCGGCGGCGGCCTGTTCGGCGGCCTGTTTCGATGCCCCTTGTCCGGATACCGGTTTTTTCGGGCCGACGGTGACCTCGATGGTAAACCGGGGTGCGTGGGCCGGGCCATTGCGGGTCGTCTCCTGGTAATAGGGCAAGGCATGTCCCTCCCCCTGGGCCCATTCCTGTAGGGTCGTTTTGGAATCCTTGGGCGGCGCCGGGGTCTCAATCATCAGCGCCCGCCAATGGGAAACGATGAAAACTTTGGCAGCATCCAGCCCGGCATCGAGATAAATAGCGGCAATCGCCGCTTCGCAGCAATCGGCGAGGATGCTGGGGTTGTTCCGTCGACTGGTGCCGTCGTTGCCTTTGGCTGAATCGATGTGCTGGGCCAAGTCAATGTCTTCGGCGACGCGAGCCAATGATTCCCGCCGTGCCAGGGCTGAGAAACGATAACCGACCTTTCCTTCGTCCTCTTCAGGGAAGGTTTCCAGCAGCAGCTCCGCGATGACCAGTCCGAGAACCCGATCACCGAGAAATTCCAATCGTTCATTGGACTTCAACCGATCCTTGGCGGCGCTGGCATGGGTCAGGGCTTGGGTCAGCAGTTGGAGATTCTTAAATTGGTGGCCGAGGGCGGCTTGAAGCCCGGCGAGGTCCGGGACAGGAGTGTCGCTGTCTTGGTGATTGTCCTTGCGGCTCATTCGATACCTTCGAAAAAACGTTCAAGCCGGATTGATTTTCCCCAATTCCAGAACTCCCAAATCGCGCCGTTGACGGAAAAGAACTTGAATTCCGCTCGACCGACCAGGTTTTCCCGGGGAATAAAACCGACGTCGCTGAGGAAACGGCTGTCCCGTGAACGGTCCCGGTTGTCGCCCATGGCGAAATAGTGGCCTTCGGGAACAGTGTACACCGGGGTGGTGTCGAAGACGGTGTTTTCGGTGAATTCCAGGATGTAATGAGTGCGTCCACCGGGTAGGGTTTCAAGATAACGGGGGGAGCGAGAGAAATTGTTGTCGCCGACCGGCTCGATAAAATCATCCACCTTTTCCCGCTTCACCGCTTTGCCATTGATAAAGAGGATGCTGTTTTTCAATTGCACGGTATCGCCGGGCAGCCCAATGATGCGTTTGATGTAATCGGTTTCGTTGTCCGTCGGCAGCTTGAACACCATGACGTCACCACGTTTCGGCTCCGTAAAGAAAATGCGGTCCGATATTAGCGGCAGACTGAACGGCAGGGAATGGCGGCTATACCCATAGGAAGATTTCGAAACGAACAGATAGTCGCCAACCAACAGCGTCGGAATCATCGACCCCGAGGGGATATTAAACGGCTCATAGGCCACCGTCCGCACCCCAAGGGCGATCAGGATGGCGTAAAAAACGGTTTTGAGCGTATCCTTTAACCCGCCCGGTTTTTTTTGAGCCATAAAAATCGCTACCTAATTAATTGTATGAAAAGCTTGCTGTCGATGGTCCGGAAAATTTCGGGCAGATCAAGCCAGCCCGACCCGCGACTGTCAAGGCGCATCGTCTGTCCGCTCGGCGGAAATGATCACCACCGCCTGGGCCATCGGGTATTCATCGGTTTGGGTGACGTCGATGCGGGCCGCCATTCCCTTGGGCGCCAGGCTGTCCAGCCGGGTCTTAGCGCCGCCCGTCAAAATCATATAGGGCTGGCCGGTGGGATGATTGGCGACGACCAGATCGCGCCAGAAGACGCCTTGACGAAAGCCCGTTCCCAGCGCCTTAGCGCAGGCTTCCTTGGCAGCGAACCCCAAGGCGTAGGACGCCGCCGGGTTCGGTCTTTTATCGGCTTTTACTTTTTCGCTGTCGGCATATATGCGCTTTGTGAAACGCTCGCCGAAGCGTTCCAGGGCTCTTTCCATTCTACGGATATCGCAGAGGTCGGTGCCGATACCCAGGATCATGCTGAGCGTTCGCCGTTGGCGTCGGCACGGGCCTTGTCCACCAACGCCCGCATGCGCTTGATGGAACTTTCCAAGCCGCCGAAAATCGCCTCACCGATCAGGAAGTGACCGATATTGAGCTCTCGGATAGAGTTTATTGCGGCAACGGGGCCTACGGTATCGAAGGTTAATCCGTGTCCGGCATGGCATTCCAAACCTAAGTCCTGGGCCGCTTGGGCGGCATCGGCAAGACGCTTGAACTGCCGGTCTTGTTCCGGCCCGGTGGTATCGCAATAGGCGCCGGTGTGAAGCTCAATCACCGGCGCGCCAAGGGCAACCGCCGCTTCCAATTGTTCGACATCGGGTTCAACAAACAGCGAAACCCGGATGCCGGCATCGTTGAGCGCGGTAACGTAGGGTTTCAATTGCGCCATGCCGCCGGCGGCATCCAGGCCGCCCTCGGTGGTTTGTTCTTCCCTTTTTTCAGGCACGATGCAGGCCGCGTGGGGCGTATGGCGAAGCGCGATATCCAGCATTTCCTCCGTCGCCGCCATTTCCAGGTTCAGGGGCACCTCAAGCTTGTCCATCAGATGGGTGAGATCGTCGTCGGAAATATGACGCCGGTCTTCGCGTAGATGCGCCGTGATGCCATCGGCGCCGGCGGTTTCGGCCAGCTTGGCGGCATGGACCGGATCCGGGTGGATGCCGCCACGGGCGTTGCGGATGGTTGCCACATGATCGATATTCACGCCCAGGCGAAGATTATTTTTCATCTTTAAAGTTCCTTGGTGGTGATATATCCGGCGCCGCGCCTTCTTTGTCGGCGCTTCTGATAACCCCGAACCATATACTTTAATGTCAAATAGAAAACCAGCCATACTACGATTCCAGTGGGAATGCTGCTGACCAGCATTGGCCAGAAAACAGGGCCTGTGGTCTCCATCAGGTATTGCATGTCAAAGCGTATAAACCCTTCCATCATATGACCGAAAAGCACGGTAAATTCCGGCGGCTCCATGCCTTCCGGCCGGTCGCTGGAGGTCAGCCAGGAACCGGATTGATACAGCCATGTCCAGATGAAGGGAAAGGTCCACGGATTGCCCACCGCGGTGCCGATGGCCGCCGCCAGAATATTGGTCCGGATGATCCACGCCAGGATCGCCGCAAAAATGAAATGCAGGCCGACTAAAGGCGTAAATGACATCGCCGCCCCGCAGGCAAATCCTCCGGCGATGGAGTATGCCGAGCCGGGCATTCGGGCCAGCCGGTGCATGGTATAGGCGCCGGCCCGCCGCCAGCCGATGGGCGGCCAGAAGAAGCCGAGAAATTTTTGGCCCAGGGTTATTGGTGTTCGGCGTTTAAACATGCCCGGAATATAGGCCCTTGAGGGTTGAAGAGAAACTTCGCCGATCAGCAATAATAAACAAAGCCGGAAATTAGCCGCGCGCCCTTTCCACAGAATTGATAGCCGGGTCGGCGCGAAGGGCGGCAATGATGTCGGTGAGATGTTTGACGTCACGAACCTCAATATCGATCAGCATATTGAAAAACTGAGTAGAGCGTTCGGTAATCTTCAAGTTTGATATATTGCCGTCGTTCCTGGCGATGACCGTCGACAGGTCGCCGAGGCTCCCCGGTACGTTAAGCACCGCTAGATGGATGCGGCCAACGTGAATTTCCTGGTCATCATTTCCCACATCCCAGGAAACGTCGAGCCAACGTTCCGGCGCGTCGACGAAATCTTCGAGGGTGTCGCAGTCGATAGTATGGATGGTGACGCCCTTTCCGGTGGTGACAATGCCGACGATCCGATCGCCCGGCAGCGGATGGCAGCAATCGGCGAGATGAAGTGCCATGCCGGGAATCAGGCCCTTGATGGAAACGCCGTCTTCCTTGCCGCCTTTGCCGCCCCTGGCTTTCGCCTGCTTGTCACGGGCATGGGCCAAAGGAACGATTTTACTATCATCTTTCTTTTTACGGATTCCGGGGAATACCGCCTCGACGACCTCGCGGCCGGTTAGAACACCGGCGCCGACCTTGGCGAAAAGGTCTTTGACCTTAGTTTGCTTGAAAACCTTCAGTACGTTTCTGATCGCCTTGTTGGTGAATTTGTAGCCCTCGTCCTCGAATGCCCTTTCCAGGATGGCGGTGCCTAATTTCGTGTATTCATCACTTTCCTGGGAGCGGATATACCGCCTGATTCTTGATCGCGCCTTACCGGTAACGACGAAGCTTTCCCACGTCGGGGACGGCGTTTGCGCCTCCGATGTGATGATATCGACTTGGTCGCCGTTACGCAGTTCGCTCCTGAGTGGCATCATACGGCCATTAATCTTGGTGCCGACGCAACGGTCGCCGACCTCGGAATGGACTGCATAGGCAAAGTCCACGGGGGTCGCGCCTTTGGGCAGGGTGATCAAATCGCCGCGCGGTGTGAAGCAGAATACCTGGTCCTTGAACATTTCGAGCTTGGTATGCTCCAGGAATTCCTCCGGTTCGGCGGCATGCTCGATGATGTCCAGGAGTTCACGGAGCCATCGGTATTGAGGAGCGGCGCCAGCGTTTTTGCCCCCGCCTTCGCCTTCCTTGTAATTCCAGTGTGCGGCAACGCCGTGTTCGGCGATGTCGTGCATCTCGGCGGTTCGGATTTGGAGTTCGATGCGTTGGCGTTCCGGCCCGAAAACACCGGTATGGAGGGAACGGTATCCATTCGGTTTTGGCGTCGACAGGTAATCCTTGAAACGGCCCGGCACCACCGGATAGGCACCATGGGCAATTCCAAGAGTGAGATAGCAATCCTCAATCGTGTCGACAATGACCCGAAAGGCCATGATGTCGGACAGTTGTTCGAAGCCGAGGTCCTGGTCCTGCATCTTGTCCCACACCGAATAAGGGGTTTTTTCGCGTCCTTCGATGACCGCATTAATGCCTTTATCGGCGAGGGTTTTTTCTAACTCGGTGATGATCCTCGGAATCAGGTCTCCACCCTTTTCGCGAAGAAAGTCGAGCCGTTTGAGAATGGATTTGCGGGCGTCGGGGTTCAATTCCCCGAAGGCCAAGTCTTCCAGTTCGTTTTTCATTCCCTGCATGCCGATGCGCTCGGCCAACGGCGCGTAGATATCCATGGTTTCCAAGGCGATGCGGCGGCGTTTTCCGGGGTCTTTGATGTAATGGAGGGTGCGCATGTTGTGCAATCGGTCGGCCAGCTTGACCAATAGAACCCGGATGTCTTCAGATATGGCGAGCACGAACTTACGAAAATTTTCGGCCTGTTTGGCCTGATCGGACTGGAATTCGATACGCGTCAGCTTGGTGACGCCGTCAACCAGGCGGGAGACATCCTTACCAAAACTTTTTTTGATATCTTTGAGGGTCGTCTCCGTATCTTCGACGGTGTCATGCAGAAGGGCGGTGATAATGGAAGCCATATCGACCTTATAATCGGTCAAAATACCGGCGACCTCGAGCGGGTGGGAAAAATAAGGGTCTCCCGACAAGCGGGTTTGGGTGCCATGCACCTTCATGGCGAAAACGTACGCGCGGTTAAGCGCCTCCTCGTCGGCGCTGGGGTCATAGGCTTTGACCCGTTCGACGAGTTCGAATTGTCTGATCATGGGATAGGCCCCCCAGCAACCCTGATCTTGGGTCTGATGCCGGTTTTGGTGGCGGGGCCGATGGCGCGAAAGCGAAACGTTTTCTGGGCGCAGGAGCGGCGGCTGTAAAGTTCGGGTGTGTCCTTTTGCCGCCGCATGCAAATACCTCTGATTGTGAGTTTATTTCCCTTTGTCGCTGGCTTCTGCGCCGCCCGGTGTTGGGGCGTTATTGGCGTCATCAAGGACGGTACTCGCGGGGGCAGCCGGCGGGGTGACGCCCTCTTCGGCGTCCAGTTCCTGTTGGATGGCGATCAAGTCGACGTCGTCTTCTTCGGGGTCATCCATTTCGACGAACTTCTGTAATCCCTTGATTAAGGATTCTTCGAGTTCATCATGGTCGATCAGGTCATCGGCAATTTCGCGCAGGGCGACGACAGGGTTTTTATCGTTGTCGCGTTCCACATTCAACGCCTCGCCGGCGGAGATGTTTCGGGCACGTTGAGACGCCAACATGACAAGCTGAAAACGGTTGGGAATTTTGGTGACGCAATCTTCGACGGTGACTCGAGCCATCGGGGCAACTCCTTAGGGAATGATCAGGAACCTCTGGGACGCTGTTTATATATTTTGCTAGCCCCTGAAAGCAAGACAATAGCCTGAAAAAACTTAAAAAAAGCCTACCTTCCCCTTTCCCCCTTAAAGCGAGGCCTTTTCCTGCCACTCGGTGCCATGGGCGCCGCCGGCATCAGCGATCACTTCGGTCTGCTGACCGGCAGGAAGGTTGGCAATCATGTCCTCAACGCTTTGCCCCGTGGCCGGATGGTGCCAATCCGGGGCGATATCCAGCAACGGCAGCAGGACGAAGGCGCGCTCATGTAGACGGGGATGGGGCAATTGCAACCTCCCGGACCCCTCCCCATTAAGGGTCGTCTCCAGGGCCAGTTCACCGTAAGCCAGTAGGTCCAAGTCCAGAAACCTGGCCTCGTTGGCCAGATTGCGGCTACGGCCAAAGGATTCCTCGATTTCCAGCAATAAGGTCATCAGAGCCACAGGGGGCAGCGCCGTTTTGACGCGTACGGCGCCGTTGATATACCAGGGCTGATCGGAAATCGGCACTGGAGCGCTTTTATACCAGCGCGACCGTTGGGCGATGGAAAGCTCCGCCTCGGCCAGGGCGGTCAGGGCGGCGCCGCAGGTGGCGCGGGGCTCACCGTAGCGTGGACTGGGAAGATTTGCGCCGATGGCAATCAGGATCAAAGCGAATATTTCCAAATAATCTTGTATGAGGCCAAAAACCCCCCAAATATAAAAAGCCGGGTGGTTTTGACCATTTTTAGCCGGTGCGCCCAAAGGCGTCGCTTTTTTTGCGAAGGTATTTCCGCCGGGGGCGTGAAATCCGGAAAATTATTGTTCCGGGTATCAGAATTTTAAAAGAAGGGATTTTGTACCATGAGTTTTTATCCTCAAGAGCGTATAGCGCTTTTCATCGATGGATCAAACCTCTACGCCGCCGCCAAAGGGCTTGATTTTGACATCGACTACAAACGCCTTTTGAAATATTTTTCCGATCAAGGTCAGATGATCCGGGCCTTTTATTTCACCGCCTTGTTAGAAGACCAGGAATACTCCCCGATCCGCCCGCTGGTGGATTGGCTGGACTATAACGGCTACACCATGGTGACCAAACCGGCCAAGGAATTCACCGACCCTTCCGGGCGCAAGAAAATCAAGGGCAACATGGACATCGAATTGGCCGTCGATTTGATGGAAATTGCCGACAGCATCGATCATGCGGTAATTTTTTCCGGTGACGGTGACTTTCGGCGTTTGGTGGAGGCGGTCCAACGAAAGGGTCTGCGCGTCACCGTGGTCAGCACCATGCAGTCCAAATCGCCGATGATCGCTGACGAACTTCGTCGTCAAGCCGATGCATTCATTGAGCTTACAAGCCTTAAAGAGCATATCCAGCGCGTTTCCGGCCATGGCCAAGACGAGGGTCCGGTAGAGGTGCCGCCCGTGCATGAACAAGAATTCGACCCCGAAGTGGAGATCGCTTAGAGGGTGTCCGGGACGGTGACGACCCCCGCCTCCCCTATTGCCGCAACGGTGAGCGAACCGGGCCCGGATTGTGCGTTATGTCCGCGCCTGTGGGATTTCCGCCTTGCCAACCGAGTCGAATTCCCTGATTGGCACAACGCCCCGGTGGCTGCGTTCGGCGGTTTGGATGCGGCGCTGCTGATTGTCGGGCTGGCGCCGGGACTTCGGGGCGCCAATCAAACCGGTCGCCCGTTTACCGGCGATTTTGCCGGCGACCTGTTATACGCGACTCTGGCAAAGTTCGGTTTTTCCGGAGGTGAATACGGGGCCCGGTCCGATGACGGGTTGAAACTTTTGGATTGCCGGATCACCAATGCCGTTCGTTGCGTGCCGCCGCAAAATAAACCCGTCGGCGCCGAAGTCACCGCATGCCGCCGGTTTTTGGAAGATGAAATCAGTAGCCTCAAACGCCTTCGGATTATCCTGGCGCTGGGAACCCTGGCGCATGGGGCGGTATTGGCGACCCTTGGCGAAAAGAAAAGCCTTTGGAAATTCGGCCACCGGCAATTTCATGATCTACCCGGTGGCCTTGTCCTCGCCGACAGCTATCATTGTTCGCGCTATAACACCAATACGGGCCGCTTGACCGAAGCCATGTTCGAAGCCGTATTCAGGGATATTCGGGCGCGCCTTTCCGGTTGAGAACGGGGCTGCTATACACACTCACCAATAAGGGGAAACGTAGTGGAAGTCGTGTGTTTGGATTTTGAAGGTGTCCTGATCCCGGAGATCTGGATTGAGGTCGCCGAGCGCACCGGGATCGACGCCTTGCGGGCGACGACGCGTGATATCCCAGATTACGATAAGTTAATGAGCCAACGTCTTCGGGTGGTGGCGGAAAATGGGTTGGGACTTGGTGATATCCAGGCGGTGATCCAGGAGATGGGGCCCATGGACGGGGCGGCCGCGTTCTTAGGCGACCTTCGCCAATCCGCCCAGGTGTTGATTCTATCCGATACATTTTATGAATTCGCCCAGCCGCTGGTCCGCCAATTGGATTGGCCGACGTTGTTCTGCCACCATCTTATCAGCGAAGAGGACACCATTACCGGTTACAAGCTGCGCATGAAAGATCATAAGCGCCATGCCGTCCAGGCGTTTAAGGACTTACGGTTCCGGGTGACGGCGGCAGGCGATTCCTATAATGACATCAGCATGCTGAGCGAAGCCGACAAGGGAATTCTGTTCCGGTCCCCGGACAACGTGAAAGCCGAGTTTCCCCAATTTTCCTCCTGTGAAAGCTATGATGACCTTTTAGCGGCGATTAGAGACCGGAAATGACATTGCGGGTTTTCTCAAACCCACTCTAGGGATAGTATGATGGTCATCAATTGTCGATTGGGGGGCCATGACATGACTGCTAAAATCGTTGACCTTGGGCAATACCGCAAACAGAAAGAGCGCAGCCAAAATCAATCCTCAATAGTGAGTGAAGACCCGCCCCAGCAAGAGACACAGGACACCGGCACTTTAAACCACGATGATGAGACGGCCTAGGTCCTGCTCATCGGCTTACCGGCCTAAAGATGACTATAAATCAATACGTTATTAAGATCGCGCAAGGCCCATTTCCGGCCCGCGTGTGGGGATGATTTGGGGGCGGTTATTACGACTCGCCCCGGCGTTCGAGGAATTCCGCCGGGTGATCCGGGTCCAGCATACGGTGTAGATGGACGATCACGTATTTGACATTGGCTTCATCAACGCGCGCCTGACTGGCGCCCCGCCAAGCCTTAGTCGCCGAATTGTTGTTTGGAAAAATGCCAATAATGTCGAGATCGTCCGGGTCAATGAAATCGGTTCCCTGCGGGTCCGAGACGGTACCTCCGAAAACCAGATGTAAAAGCGGTTTATCCATGTAATGATCTCCCGGTCATAAAAAAGGCCTGTCGGGTTCACGCCCGTTCAGCCTGAACTTTACCCGCTGCATCTCATTGTCGCAAAAGGATTAACAATGATCGACCTCTATACCTGGCCGACGCCCAACGGTCATAAAATTCACATCATGTTAGAGGAAACCGGGCAGCCATACACGGTTCATCCCATCAATATCAGCAAGGGCGACCAGTTTAATCCCGAGTTCTTGAAGATCAGTCCCAATAACAAGATGCCGGCAATGGTCGATCTCGATGGTCCGGACGGAAAGCCCTACAGCCTGTTCGAATCCGGCGCCATCCTGATGTATCTGGCCGAAAAAGCCGGTAAATTCATGCCCTCGGAAACGGCGGCAAGGTATTTGGTTGTTCAATGGCTGATGTTCCAGATGGGCGGTATTGGGCCGATGTTCGGCCAAGCCCATCACTTCCGCAAATACGCACCCGAAAAAATCCCCTACGCGTTCGACCGCTACACCAACGAGTCAGGCCGCCTTTACGGCGTTTTGGACCGGCGGCTGGGGGAAGAAGAATACCTGGCCGGCGACTATTCCATCGCCGACATCGCCACCTTTCCATGGACCCGGTCCTACGAGAGCCAAGGCCAGCGTCTGGATGATTTCCCCAACGTCAAACGCTGGTTCGATGCCATCAACGCCCGCCCGGCGGTGGTGCGCGCACTCAAGGTGCTCGCCGACGCCCGCAAGCTCGGTATCGAAGATGACGAAGAAGCGAAAAAAAACCTGTTTGGCGCGGCGCAGTATCAACGCCGGTAGCTTCCTTTAGCGGTAGTAAGTCAAATTGGGGCTCGAGAGTTGCAATGGGTGGAATCCATCTGCCCCGTGGCGCGTTAGTATTATTGAGGTGTTGAGGTCCTTGACCGAAGGATGACGATCGGGCCGTAGAAACACTACAATAAGGTCCCACGCTCCCCCTACCCTTATCGCGCAACGACTTGTCGTTTACAAGCAGACCTCAGACGTAACGGCTATGGATGTCCGCTTTCAAGGGATAAGCAGACATAATTCTGGGTGTGGAAAAGAGTCCGCTAATCCAATAGCGGACATACGACCACGAGGGTTGGCGTTTCCAAATCTTACAAATTCGAATTGTACGGCCCCCGGAAAATACCTTTTGAGGGCGGCAGCGGCCTATCCCTAATTCACGCGTGTTGCAGCACCTTGGCCGTATCGGGCAGCGGCAATTCCCGATACACCCCCTCCAGATACACGGCAAGCCGTTCCATCGCCGAGACACCGGCGCGGCGTTCGGCATCAGGGTTGTAGTTGGTGTTCGTGTTGATGTCGTAGACGTAGGCTTTTCCCGCCTTGTCGACGATGAATTCGAACCCGGCGATATGGATGTCGTTTTGCCGCATCACCTGTTGCATGGCGGAAAGGAACGGGGGCTCGAAGTTCTCAAGGATCTCAAATTTCCCGATTTGCGCCGGGTCGTTGCCGGCCTCGAACATGCAGGCCGGATCTTCCAGTTCGCAAACATCGGCGGGACAGAGTTCGAAGCCGTCTGAAGTGTCTACGCGCACCGCATAAAGAAACTCTCGACCAATGAATTCGACGCGAACAATGCATGGTTCCGGCGCTTGGATGTATTCCTGTACCAGGGTGACGCCGTCCACGGAGGGTTCGAAATCATCGCCGGAGACGTAATCCCGGAGTGCCTTGCGGTCTCGGAACAAGCGAACGCCGAGCCCCTTTCCGGCTCGGTT
>Ga0066383_10000607_pt1 | contig 12935 bp, 12 predicted proteins | sample Knorr_S23_td_Bot_FD_70950 | JGI IMG/M metagenome (GOLD analysis project Ga0066383, IMG submission 70950) | Marine microbial communities from Southern Atlantic Ocean transect - Knorr_S23_td_Bottom_ad_3770_LV_A | ecosystem: Environmental > Aquatic > Marine > Oceanic | place: Southern Atlantic...
GTAGACGACGAGTGGGTCGAGGATTACGTCCCCGATAGTCAGGGCCTCACGATACTCACCGAACGCGGCCATGTTGTGCTGCTGGGTTGTGGTCACTCTGGGGTCGTGAATGCGCTCCAACACATCCAGGCTAGCATCGAGGACGCTCCCATCCATGCGCTGATGGGCGGACTCCATCTTTTCAACGCGTCAGACGAGATGCTTGGGTGGACGGGCGACCGGCTTCGGGAGATTGGTGTGCAACACCTGATGGCAGGCCATTGTACTGGCATTGAACCGCTACTGCGCCTGCGCATTGGCCTCAACCTTAGTCGGAGAACCGCTGTGGTGGGTGCTGTCGGATCGCAGTTCGTCTACGGCGAGGGGATTCGAGCCACAAATATCGCCATGTGAGTGTGCTTTCTAACAAGCGATTGCTACAGACGCGGAAGTATCAAGAGGGTCGCGTACTTCGCTTGCAGAGCTTTCGGCCGAACTCAATAAAACTATGCGGGCACTCGAACTGCTGCTCACAGAAGACCTGTCACGACTGAGCACGGAACTCAACAAGGCAGGTTTGCCGCGGGTGGTGGTTAGGGACCGGCTCATCACAGAGCAAAGGACTGATTGAGGATCACTTGCAGCGATCTCTACAACTAGACAGGACATCTCCGGCTATCGGAATGAGTCGGACCCGTCAGGTCGTCTACATCATATTAGCCGGCATCTTCTCCGGACTGATCTTACCCGACAGCACGGCTGCCCAGCAGGTGGGCCCGCCACCCAGGGAAATCGATTCGTCCGAAGCGAACGCTATTGTGGAAATCGATCTCCACGCGCTGCAGCTAACGGGCAGCATCGACTTCAATCTGGACGGTCAGATTCTCGAGGAGTTCTGGTCTTCTGCAGTGCCGATCAGCGATTTCACGCAGCAAGAGCCGGTAGAGGGCGGGGTGCCGTCGGAGGAGACCGAGATCCGCGTCGTCTTCGATGAGGATAATCTCTATATCGGTGTCATCATCTACGACGACCCTGAAGAGGTCTTGGCGTATCAGCGAGAACGGGACGCCACGCTAAGCACGGATGACCGGTTCATGTGGATCCTGGACACGTTCCTGGACGGTCGGACCGGGTACTTCTTCGAGATCAACGCAGCCGGCCTCATGGGTGACGGCATCTTACGCTCCAGCGGTGGCAGTAGTAGCGCTAGGGCTAGATACGGAGGCAGTTCCGGTGGTGGCAGTGCGAACAAGGCGTGGGACGGTATCTGGGAGGCACGTACCGCGATGCGTCCCGACGGATGGTCCGCCGAGATCCAGATCCCTTTTCGTACACTGAACTTCGATCCCGATAACGACACATGGGGCATCAATTTCCAACGTACGATCCGCCGTCGTAATGAGGAAATCCTGTGGCGGGGCTGGAAGCGGACCGAGGGCCTCCGCAGACCGATCTACGCCGGGCGCATGACCGGCCTTCAGAATCTGTCCCAGGGACTGGGACTCGAGGCGGTACCGTCCACGATCGTGGGCTGGCGTAGCATCCCGGCGAACGCAGAACCGACCACAGTGCCCCGTGATCTCAGCTTGGACGTCAACTACAGTGTGACGTCGAGCCTGCGTGCTTCGGTGTCCGTAAACACAGACTTCGCCGAGGTCGAGAGTGATCAGCGGCGGGTGAACCTCACGCGCTTCCCGATACGCTTCCCCGAGCGCAGGAATTTCTTTCTTGAAGGCTCCAATGTCTTCTCCTTCGCTCCCGGCCTAGCGATGTCACCCTTCTACTCACGCAACATCGGACTCAGGAGTGGCCAGCAGATCCCGATCAACTACGGCGGGCGTGTTACCGGACAGGTCGGCAAGTACGAGGTGGGCTTCTATCAGCTAGGGAGCAGTGACCATACGTACCTGGACGGAGCAGGGACGGACAAACTCATCCCCTCGGAACAGTTCACGGTCGGACGGATCAAGAGGCAGATCTTCGAACAATCGACAATCGGAGCTATCTACACCCGGCGTGCTCAATCACCCGATGCCCTCGGGGAATCCCCTCTTAATGCGCACACTGCGGGGGCCGACTTGCTCTTCAGGACACGCAACTTGGCTGGCCGTTACAACATGGACGTAGAGGCGACCGTCGTCTGGAACTCGAATCCCGATCCGGCAAAGAATCTGGAGGTTAAGGATCTCGCTGCCCACGGCCTCAAGTTCACGTTTCCGAACGATACCTGGTCCGGATCTATTGGGTACCGGAAGCTCGGCAGCGATTACCGGCCTGCTCTAGGCTTCATCCCTCGTAATGATTTCCGGGCTTTCCTCCAGCAGATCGGCTGGTCACCACGACCGAATATCGACTGGCTACGCAGAGTTCGCTTTTCTGCGCAATTCCGGCACCAAAAGGGGGTCAGTACGGACATCACTGACGAGCGCAGGTGGGAGTTCGGCCTACTTGGGTTGGACTTGGAGAGTGGCGATGGTTTTGATATCAACGCCACACGAAAGTTCGAATACCTTGATCGCGCCTTCTTTGTGAGCGACGGGGTTAAGATCACGCCCGGGGAATACACCACGCTCGGATACCGCCTCACTGTTCGGACGGCAGGCCGCAGGCCTGTCTCAATCTACGGTAACGCCTCGTTGGGTGACTTTTGGAATGGCGAGCGGCTCAATTTCGGAGGACGTGTCACGTTCCGGCCCAACCCCGGTGTCAGCATCTCGACGAACATCCAGCACAATCAGGTCACGTTACCGCAGGGTGACTTCGTTGCGGACGTCTACGAGATCGAAGGCCAGTGGAACCCGACTCCATGGGTCAGTGCGATGACTCAAGTCCAGTTCGACGATGTGAGTGAGCTTGTCGGGCTGTTCGCGAGGCTGCGCTGGATCGTGAAACCAGGGAATGACATCTACTTTGTGTACACACACAACTGGCAGAACTTGAGCGCCGGTATCCTGGATAACCCGGATCTGATCACACTGTCACGGGGCGGGGCGATAAAGGCCAACTACACGTACCGGTTCTAGCGTCCAGCGAGGCCAGGAGGGACTCTGGTGAATGGGTGCCGGCATGAGTATTACTGAGCGACACATCCCCCTGGCTGGAGGGTCTCATGCATCGCGCCTTCGTGCTCGGCTTGGCCGCCACGGTCTTTCTGTCACCTGCGTTGAGCGCTCAAACTCGCTCACCTGTCGGACCCGAGACACACTGGATTTTGTCCGCGGTTGGGGACGTGATCATGAATCGTCGGCTCGAGCAATTCGACCATCCGGGAGACCCTGCATTCCATGAAATGGCGAACATCATTCGGGGAACGGACGCCGCATTCATGAACCTCGAGCAGTCAGTATTCCGGCTAGCCGAGTTCGATGGCTGGCCAGCCGCTGAGAACGGCGGGAACTACGAGGTGGGCTCACCCGAGACATTGAAGGATCTCGTGGGCATGGGGTTTGACCTGTTCAACCGAGCCAACAACCATACGACCGACTACGGCGTTGAGGGAATGCAACTCACGAATCGACTGCTCGACGAGTGGGGTCTGGTCCACTCGGGTTCCGGCAACAACTTGGGGTGGGCGAGTCGGCCCGGATATCTCGAGACCCCGAAGGGGCGGGTGGCCCTTATCGGGATGGCGTCGACGCACACCCAGATGTCACGCGCCGGTGCTGTGGGTCCGACCATTCAGGGGCGGCCAGGGCTTAATGCACTACGTCTCAGCACCCGGAATGAAGGCTCACCTGCCACCATGAACGCCCTACGCACAGTGGCCCGTGCTCAGGGCTTGAACGTTTCGGACGATCCTGGTGCTCCGGTGCGAATCTTCGGAACGACTGTCTCGCCTGGCGACCAAGACCGGTCGGTGGTGAGCCTGAATGACGTCGACCGGGAGCGGGTCCTCCACGAAGTTCGTAACGCCACGGATCAAGCCGACTACGTGGTCGTCAACAGCCACTCGCACGAGCCCGGTAATGGCTCGGTGCTACCGCCTGACTGGATGGTTGAGTTCTCACATCAGATCATTGATGCGGGTGCCAACACGATGGTCATCCATGGACCCCACCAGCTCCGGGGTATCGAGATCTATGACGGTCGGCCGATCTTCTACTCGCTGGGTAACTTCATCTTCCAGAACGAGACGATCGATCCCATGCCCGCCGATCAACGGACCCGTTACGGACTGCCATTAGATAACCTCGCGTCCGAGATCTATGACCGGCGCTTCCGGGTGGACGAGACCGGAAACCCGACGACTGGGTTCCCAACTGGTTCCGAGTGGTATGAAAGCGTGGTCGCCGTCGCGGAGTTCGAGGGGGACGAAGTCATTGAGATACGCCTCTATCCGATTGAACTCGGGTGGAAGGCCCCGCGCTCGCAGCGGGGCACTCCGCGGATTGCCCCCGAAGAGCTGGCCCGGAAGATCATCGAGCACCTCGCCGAGCTTTCGGCTCCGTTTGGCACCCGGATTGACTACGAAGGCGGGATCGGGGTCTGGAGGCGGTAGAGCTTCCCATCCTGCGCGGTGAACTCAGGTATCTTCTTCCCTCCGCGGCTACGCCGCGCGGCCCGGTGAAGAATGACCTACGGTGTTCTGCGCAACCGTGCTCTGAACGCGAGAGGCACATCAGCCACGTCCACTTCCATCATCTGGCGCTCGGAGGAACAAGCCGCCAGTGCGAGGAGGCCGAAGGTTGCCAGAGCGGGGCTCCGGACACTCGTGGCGGCTGCGAACTCGAATAACCGTTTCATCTGAGTCCTTCCTCTGCTGAAGTGGCACAGACAGGATCTGGGCGAGGCATAGCTGTCGGCAAGCGGGACCTGCTCACTGATCGCATGGCCCTTGATCAGGCGCTTGCCCGCTCGACCATGGCAGCGCCCCGAGTTCGGGGGCAAGCTCCGCCATGGCGACACCGGTTCAGCGACTTGAGGACGTGGCCACGGGCGGCTTGCTATCGCCGCTCGCGTAGTGCCAGTGCCACCCATTCGGCTTGGTGACCCCCTCCCCCGATCGCAACGACGATGTACTGGCGCCCTTCGTGGAGGTAGGTCATCGGTGCCGATGTCGTCCCGGCCTCCAGATCCGTCGACCAGAGTACGTCGCCCGTCGCTTTGTCGTAGGCCATGAACGCCGTGCCCCACCCATCCCGTCCCGTGCCGAGGACGGGATCGCCGCCCTCGCCGATGAAGAGCAGCGTCCGGGTGAGGAGGGGGGCGCCCCGCCCCGTGACCCCGAGTGGAGGGAGATCGAGGTGGGCGATCAAGGGGTGGTCTCTCGGACCGTCGCCGTTCGCGGCGACCCACACGTGCTCGCCCTGGTTCATGTCGATCGCGGTGATCCGTCCGTACGGAGGCTTGAAGATCGGGAGGCCCTCGATGCGGGGAACGTTCGTCTCCTCGTTCCAGTCCCCGGCGTACTCCATCGTCGCCTCGTCGCTCGACGGTTTCATGATGCTGTAGACGTCCGGGAGCTGATGCGAAACGGCGTAGTAGTAGCCGGTCTCCGGATCGAACGCCCCGGTATGCCAGTTGCCCGAGCCCCACGTGCCGGGCCTTCCCAGGTTGCCCTTCGTACCTCCCTCCGAAGGATCATAGAGAACCGGTGGTGTGAAGATCGGGCCGATCTCGAACGGCTCGAGCAGATCGAGAGCGCGCGCCCGCAGCTCCGGCGTGAAGTCGATGAGATCGTCCTCTGTGACACCCTGCGCGCCGAATGGAGGCGGCTTGGTGGGAAAAGGCTGCGTCGGGGAGCTGACCTCCCCGGGCACGGTCGACTGCGGTACCGGCCGCTCCTCGATGGGCCACACGGGCTCACCCGTCACCCGGTCGAAGACATAGACGAAGCCCGTCTTGCTCGGCTGCATGACGGCCCTGATCCGCCGTCCGTCGACCACGATCTCACCCAGCGTCGGTGGACCCACGGTGTCGTACTCCCAGAGGTCATGATGCACCATCTGGAAGTGCCAAGCTCGCTCCCCGGTGCGCACGTCGATCGCAACGAGGCTGTTCGAGAAGAGATTCCATCCCGGACGGTGGCCGCCGTAGTACGCAGCCGTCGGCGCGGAGAACGGCACGTAAACGAAGCCCAGCTCCTCGTCCGCGCTCAAGCAGCACCACGACCCGAGGTCCCCGGACCACTCCCAGGAACGGTCGCCCCAGGTGTCGTTCCCCAGCTCACCTTCTCTGGGCACTACGTGGAAGGTCCACAGCAGTCGGCCAGTCCGAGCATCGAAGCCACGAACATCTTCGGGCGTGGCCTCCTTGATGTCGCCACCGTCTCCCGCCGCACCGACGATGCCGGCAACGACGATGACGTCGCCGACTACGATCGGGCCCGAGCTCGAACGATAGTTCTCGCCATCGGCGGCTTCAGGCGTAAGGAGCACGCGTCCCCCCTCTCCGAAGTCCGGCGCATAAGCTCCGGTTCGGCGGTCGAGCGCGTAGAGGTAGGGCTCGCGGACGAGGATGATCCGCTCATCGGCCCCGGACGACCAGATGTCCAGGCCCTTGTTGCTACGCCCACGAGCCTCGTCCAGCGTAGCCGCGAACGGCCGCTGCAGCCACAGCGTCTCCCCCGAACTCGGATCGAAGGCCTCGACGAGACCGATTCCGTTCGGTGCGTAGAGGACTCCTTCCACCATGATCGGCGTCGACCGCAGGTAGTTGGACACAGTCAATCCGTCGAACGACTCGGTGAAAGACGGATCGGCCGCCGGTCGCCTCCACACCACCCCCAGTCGGTCCACGTTGGACCCATCGATCTGCTCGAGCGCGGAGTAACGGGTGAAGGCGTGGTCGCCCCCGAAGTACGACCAATCCGGCCCCGTCTGGGCCTGAAGCCCGACCGTCGCGACGGCACCGACGTGAGTCACGCAGAGGCACACGGCAGCGACGTGATAAAAGCGAAGCATGGGCGCCTCCCTGACTCTGTGAATTACAAGGCAACAGCGACTCGTACTCGTGCTCCAGGTCGACGCCGCTGCTCTGGAAACTTATCATGGCGCCTGACGGAAAGGGCTACGTGGAGTACTATGCAGGGTCGGAAGACTGAGTCCGTGCCCGCACTCGCAACCCAGCTAGGGCAGTCCATCCTTGCCGTTCCAAGTCCCCAAAGGTGTACGGCACTTGCGACCCTGTAACGGGTCGGGAGCGCGAGCCTCCCTCCCAAGCCGAAGCTCGCAGGAGGCCAGTTCCACCCCTACCGCAGACGGTGGGCGACCGAGCGCAAGCATCTACCCATCCAGGACGTGGCAGCCGCGGGTGGATGGAAGACAGTGGAAACCGTCCAGCGGCTCTATCAACTAGCGGACGGAGCGACCACGTTAGCGGCTGTGGAGGGCGGAAAATGACCCAGGACCGATTTTTCTTGTACCCTCGCCAGATGCAATAGAGATGCAATCGTCTTATCGGGATCCAACGAGAAAAACCCCACAAGGCCATAAAGCGTTGCAGGACAGAATCTTCCAACTACTGGGGTGGGTGGGTTCGAACCACCAACCTCCTGGTTAACAGCCAGGCGCTCTGCCGGTTGAGCTACACCCCATCATTCCGCTGAGAGTATCGGCCTACTCTCTTTCGCTTCTGAACCACCAACGAAAAACGGTCGCGATCCTGTCCGGGATCGCGGCCGTCTCGCTCGCTGTCTGCTCAGCTATACGAGCGCGTCACCGCCTCCTGGGAGGGGGTTTCGGTTTCGATTCACATTTCGATTCGCGAGCAGCTTCATTATGCCTGTAGTCTGCGGGACAACCACGCCGGCGTCAACGCTACGCTTCGAGCGCCTTCAGTGCAGCGACTGTCGAGCGCACGTGCTCAGCGCTGCTCGCCAACGCGGCCTTCTCGTCCGCGTCGAGCTCCACCTCGAAAATGCGCTGGAGCCCGCCTTCACCGAGCACGCACGGCACACCCAGGTACATGTCGTTCATGCCGTACTCGCCCTGCAGCCAAGCCGCACATGGCAGGATACGCTTTTTGTCCTTCACGATCGCCTCCGCCATCTGCACCGCGGCCGCGGCCGGCGCGTAGTACGCGCTCCCGGTCTTGAGGAACGCGACGATCTCGCCACCTCCCTTCCGCGTCCTTTCGACCAGCGCGTCGATCCGATCCTGGGCGAGCAGTTGCGTCAGAGGAATCCCACTGACCGAAGTGTAGCTGGCGAGCGGCACCATAGTGTCGCCGTGGCCGCCGAGCACGAGCGCCTGGATGTCCTCGATGCTGACGTCGAGTTCCAGCGCGATGAAGGAGCGGTACCGCGCGGTGTCGAGCACGCCGGCCATGCCGATGACGCGCTCCCGTGGGAATCCCGTCGTCTCGAGCGCGACCTGTGCCATCACATCGAGCGGGTTGGTCACGACGATCACGATCGAGTCGGGCGCAACGTTCTTGATCTCCCCGCAGACGGAACGCACGACGCCGGCGTTGATCTTCAGAAGATCGTCCCTGCTCATGCCGGGCTTGCGCGCGATACCGGCCGTCACGATGAAGATGTCTGAGCCCGCGGCTTCCTCGTAACCGTTCGTGCCGATGACGCGCGAGTCACAGCCCAGGATGGGCGCGCTCTCCCACTGGTCAAGCGCCTTGCCCTGCGGAATCCCCTCGGCGATGTCGACCAGGATCACCTCGCGCGCGAGTTCCTGTTGGGCGAGCAACTGCGAGCAAGTGGCACCAACATGTCCGGCACCGACGACTGTAATCTTCTTCACGCTCATGGGACGATTTCGCTTCGAGGGGGGGGTCTATGGGAGATCGAACGACCGGGCCGCCAGGTCGCACTTGGAGTATAACCGCCTGCCTGCCGCGCGCGGTCTACCCGCCGGTCTGAGACAGCGCGACGAGTCCGCCGGACCCTGCGGCGCTACCCTGGATGAGGTAGTGCCTCTCCGGCTTGATGCGGAGCGTTTCTTCGATGAGTGGCCGCAAGTCCTGCCCAGCGCGCAGTGGGTCGCGCAGGTTGGTCTCGATGTCTCCGAAGAGGCACGGACGTAGCTGCCCGGAGGCAGTCAGCCGCATGCGATTGCACCGGTCGCAGTAGTTGTGGCTCATCGGCGTGATGACCCCAACCGTTCCCGGAGCACCGGGGAATCGATAGTACGTGGCGGGGCCGTTCCCGAACGGACCGTCCACTGGCTCGAGCTGTTCGATCTTGCGGACTCGACGCAGTGCGTCGGCGCACGACACGAAGCTGTTGGCGCTCAAGTCGAGGTTGGCCCCAGTGGGCATGAGCTCTATGAAGCGGATGTGCCAGGGGCGCTCGCGCGTGATGCGCGCGAAGTCTTCGATCTCGTCGTCGTTCTGACCACGGATGAGCACCACGTTGATCTTGAGGGGCGCGAAGCCGACCTCTTCAGCGGCATCGAGCCCCTCCATGATCTTCGAATAGGAGCCGGGCCGGCGTGAGATCGCGTCCACGCGATCCGCCTGCAGCGAGTCCAGGGAGATGTTGAGGCGCTGGACGCCCGCCTGCTTCAGCGCTTCGGCTTGATCGGCGAGCAACACCGCGTTCGTGGACAGAGAGAGATCCTCGATCTCGGGCACGTCCGCGATCATCTTGACCAGATCGGAAAGGTCGCGGCGGATGAGGGGCTCGCCTCCCGTGATGCGAACGCGCTCGAGCCCCATTCCCGCCATGGTGCGAACGACCTCCGCAATCTCCTCGTAGGTGAGGATCTCCTCGCGCTTGAGCCAGTCCAGTCCCTCGAGCGGCATGCAATACACGCAGCGCAGATTACACTTGTCGGTGACCGAGACGCGTAGGTAGCGCACCGTGCGCCCAAACTGATCGATCACGCGTCACCCCCTGTTCCAACCGCCGCAGGCTCAGCGCCCGACGCGGTGCCCGGCGGTACGTTGCCTTCGACCCACTCGGAGACGCCGTCGACGTAGTGCTCCTTCTTCCAGACGGGGAGGCGCTCCTTCAACTGCTCGATCACGTACCGTGACGCCTCATACGCCTCTTCCCGGTGCGGGCTAGAGACTGCGATCGCAACGCTGACCTCACCGATCGCCAACTCACCGAAGCGATGCACGACCGCGACGCGGTCCGTGCCCAGACGCTCGGCAGCTTCTGCGGCGATCTTGCTCAGGACCTCACCTGCCATCTCCTCATAGGCGTCGTAGCGCATGCCCGAGACCGGTCGGTCGTCGGCGTGATCACGCACGACGCCCAGGAAGAGCAGCGTGGCACCGTCTCGGTCGGATCCCACACGAGCCAGAACTTCCGCCGGATCGATCACCTCGGACGCCACACGCGCAAAGATCACGGTCAGCCGCCCGCGACCGGTGGGATGAACGCGACCTCGTCCCCCGCGCCGAGCGGCTCGTCCAGCATCGCATACGTGCGATTGACCGCCACCGCGGGCTGTTCCGGCAAGATGTCGAACGGAGAGCCCCGTCCCCTCAACTCCGCCACGAGGTCGGCAACCGTAGCGCCCTGTGCTAGCTCGACCGTCAACTCGGAGAGCCCGAGCCGATCACGGTAGGCGGCAAAAAAGAGCGTATGGACAGGAACAGACATGAGTCCTTAGGGGAGGGTGGCGCGCTGAGTTGACTGAGTTTGGGAGACCCCGCGGGCTACGTCAACGTTCCTCCGGGAAAACTCCGAGCAGGGGCAACTCAGAACCGTGCGATCGGCTGAACGCGCGTCCGCCTCCGAAGGGCCCCAGCACCACGCCGTCCAGCCCGATATCGCCACCACCTGGTCGCAGATCGCCGGCACCGCCACGACGACCTCCCCCCCGGCCGTCCCCGCGTCCCGGCTGACCTCGCAGCCGTTGGATACGCTGACCGAGTTGCTCTCGCAAGTGCACGAGCCGCAAGACTTGCATGGGCGTGAGCACCTCGAGCAATGCCTGGTGCTCGGCCTGGATCAGTTCCGCCTCTTGCATGTGCAGCGCGGACATGCGCTGCAGTAGCTCCGCCGCCTCGGCCGAGTCCTGCCCACCCTCGAGCACGAGGCTCTCCACGCGGAGTCTGACGGCCCGCTCCTGACGCCCCAACTGCCGGCGCTGCTGCTCGAAGCCCTGAACGATCTCGGTGAGGCGGGCGTCCTCCTCGTCGCTGAGGCCGAGCTGCTCCCGCATCATCTCGGCCATGCGCGCACGCACGCGCCGTTCCAGCTCCATCCTCTCTGGCCCCTGACCCTGCCCTCTCCGCCCCCTTTGCGAACCTCGCTGTGCCTCCAGCGGCACTACGACGAACAGCGAAAGCAACATCGAAAGCAGGAACCCGGTCCTGGCCAGCCGCAAAATGTTCATGCCGAACCTCCCGCTCCGCCCACGTCCAACTCATCCAGAAATTGCAGCAAGGCCTCGTCGCTCAGAGCATCGAGCGCCGGCGCGCCGGCGATGAGCCCGTCGTCACTGAGCCAGAGGTTCTCGTCGTCGAGCTCGTAGGCGTAGCCCGGAATCGCCGACTCGCTTTGCTCAGGACGGTCCGAAGAGAAGCCGATACCTAGGGCGAGAGCCGCCACTGCAGCCGCGGTGATACCCCACCAGGGACGACTGACAGACGTGCGGTCGTAGCGCACGGCGTCGCGGACGCGGTTTGCGAGGCCGTCCGGCACATCGACGCGAGACTCGAAAATCAGCCGCGCGAGCTCGACTTCGGCCCTGCACTCGTCGCAGGCCTTCAGGTGCGACCGCACCGAAGTGTCGTCGAGTCGGGCGAGTCGCCCACTCACGTAGTCGGGAACCCACTCCCGCACCGTTTCGCACTTCATATTGCTCATTGCAGCAACTCCCTGAGCCGTCGGATCCCATGAAAGTAGTTGACCCTGGCAGCACCTTCGCTGGATCCGATGATCTCGCCGATCTCTTTGAAGCTCAGCCCCTCTTCTATCCTAAGTGCAACGGAGAGCTTCTGCTTCTCCGGTAGTGTCTCCATCATCTTTCGTGCCCACGCGGCCTCCTGCGCATCGACCGCTTCCATGTCCGGCGGCTTCTGCTGCGACCGAACCGGCCCCGCATCCTCTAACGCCGTCTCTCTCCGGCGTCCTCTTCGCCGCAGTGCGCTTCGCGCCTCATTGCCGGCGATCGTGAGAATCCAGGTCCGAAACGACGCCTCGCCCCGAAACCCCGCCAGCGCTCGAAACGCCTTGATGAACGCATCCTGCACCACATCCTGCGCTGCATCGTCTTCCTGCAGCATCGAGAACGCCACGCGGTACGCTGCCGCGTGATGTCGCTCTACCAACTCGCTGAGGGCAGCGTCGTCGCCGGCGCGCCCTCTCTCGACCAATTCCTCGTCGGAAAGAACCTCGCCCGACCCTTCGTCGTCCCTCACCGAGCGTCAGACGCTCGCGCGCCCGAAAACGTTAAATGAGGGTGGGGTGAACCGACCGAGGCACGGCCCGCCCATGAATCAGCCGGAAACTTCGTCCAGCCTGGCGACGCGGCTACGGAGATGCTTGGAGGGCTTGAACACGGGCACGGACCGTGAGGGCACTTCGACCGGATCCCCCGTTCGGGGGTTGCGAGCGACCCGCGTCTTCCGCTTGCGCACCCTGAACGTACCAAAGCCTCGGATCTCGATGTTGTCGCCGTTCGCAAGCGCAAGCTTCACGGCATTCAGAAAGCCATCCACGACGAGTGCGCAGTCCTTCTTGGTGATCCCGGGGCCGATCGCTTCGGCCACCTGCTCGACCAGGTCCGCCTTCGTCATCCTTCCTCCAGAAGATCGTCTTCAAGGGGCTTCTGAATGCAGTTGCCTCGTTAGGGGGCAGGCACGGTAACGACGGCTTGGTACGGCCGCAAGGTGGCCGGAATCGTTGTTACAGTATGGACTTAGGTGCGAGACCCGGATCAGGCCGAGGACCCTCGTCGCTCTTCCATGAGCTCGAGGAAGCGGTCGAAGAGATAGCGACTGTCGTGCGGCCCCGGGGCTGCCTCGGGATGATACTGCACCGAGAGCACAGGGTATTCGCGGTGCTCGACACCCTCGACCGTGAGGTCGTAGAGATTGAGATGAGT
>Ga0066383_10000609_pt1 | contig 12922 bp, 10 predicted proteins | sample Knorr_S23_td_Bot_FD_70950 | JGI IMG/M metagenome (GOLD analysis project Ga0066383, IMG submission 70950) | Marine microbial communities from Southern Atlantic Ocean transect - Knorr_S23_td_Bottom_ad_3770_LV_A | ecosystem: Environmental > Aquatic > Marine > Oceanic | place: Southern Atlantic...
TGACAGTAGATTGATGCTATGAGGCGCGACAACGGCAGGGGATTCCTGAATTCGTTGTAATTCCTTCTCGATCCAGTCTCGGTGGGCCTCTATTATCTCCGGCAGGCGCCGCCTTCCAAACCGTCTAGGAACAACAACCTCAAGGCCCTTTACTCCCACTCGTAGGATGACCCGTCTGGCTCTGGGGCTTTCCCGCAGTGTGTAATCAATCTTGTTTCCCAACATCACCATCAACCCTCACGCCTGTTGACTATCGTGCCGCCTTATTTCGCCCAATCACCGTCCGATGGCCAGATATTGGTTGCGCCTCTGCCAGCGCCCTGCAGCGTTCCTTCCGCCCTCCATTCTGAGCTCAAATCCCGAAACTTGAGAAAGTGGGGCGCTTGGGTGTGGGCTTGAAAAGCCGCTTCATCGTCGTAGACTTCGTAAACCCAAATCCGGTTCTCGTCGGTGGCGTCTTGAACCACATCGAACCTTGAGCATCCGGGCTCGTCATTGACAGCGCCGCTAGCATTCTCTTTTATCCCTTTGATGTACTGGTCTTTGAATCCTTCCTTGATTTGAATCGGGGCAATTATGATGTACATTTCATCTCCTGTTTGGGGTTTAGCAAAGGCATTGTGGATGGATTATTCGAACCCGTCAATCACCGTCGCGCTAAAATGGATGTGCTATAGCCGGTAAACCCTAGCGGCGGTGTCGTGGAATAAATCGGCCTGCTCGCTGGGCGAGAAATCTTTGGTCAGAACCTTAAGCGCATTCCACAAAACGGTGTATGAGCAAGCAATCTTGTCCACCGGCCAGTTGCTCTCGAACATGCACCGCTCAGGGCCGAACTGTTCGATGCAATGCAGATAATTAGGCGCGGTTCCCTCGGCCAATTCAATGGAATTCACTGGAATAGCCTGTTCGCGCCAGCCGAAGCCGCTGAGCGGCATGACCAGCCCACCTATCTTGACTACCACATTGGGACTGGCGGCCAGAGCCGATATGCCCTCTTTCCAAAATTGGAACACCTGCTCCCGATTGCCAGCATAAGGTCCAATCCCCAATGGCCCGCCGACGTGGTTCAGCACCACGGTCACACTTGGGAATGCATTGGCCAAGTCGGCCAACTCGTGGAGTTGGGTGTGATAGACATAAGCATCGAAAGTGAGCCCCATGTCTCCAAGTACCCCGATTCCTTCCCGAAATTTTGTGTCGCTCATCAGCCCTTGGGGGAAAGGCCGAAGGTTAGGTATGTCCTCGCTGGGATCGAAGGAGGTCATATGCCTCACTCCGCGGAAACGTGGACTGGCTGTTTGATGGGCCTCCAACACTGGTCTTACGGGAGCGCCGAGGGTAAGGGCCGCGAAGGACACGATGCCAGCGGCCACGTTGGTTTCTCCGTACTGGCCGCTGGCGCTCTGGGCGGCGATACCGTGCACAAATTCCGTTTCACCTAGAGGCTTCATCTCTTCGGGGCCGTCCCTGCGGTACATTGACCGGCATTCCACGAATACCGTCTCTCGAATATTGTGGCCACCGCTGATGTCCTCCAAAAGCTCGTCCAGGAAATACCGGTAATTGGTCCAGTCCCAGAAATGCTGATGAGGGTCGCAAATCGGCATGTCCGGGTTAAGCGTATCCTCCACCGTCTGGTCCAGCCATTTTTGGTGCTCCGGGTTCATGTTCGCTCCTTATAGACTAGCCGAGACCGGTTTCGAGGTTACCTTCACCGGAGTCGCAAGAGAATTGGCCTTAATAAATGAGCCGCCCCGTGGCTAACAACGAGCCGAGGGCGGCTGATTTGTGTTCCTGGCTAAGGCTGAGACGGGTTGGTTTCCCGTTCTCAATGCATTCAGAATTTGTAATACCAAGTGGTCGGGGTGATTGGATTCGAACCAACGACCTCTACGTCCCGAACGTAGCGCCCTACCATACTGGGCCACACCCCGATTCCTAACTCATATAATATACTGCAATACGGTGCTTGGTGTCCCATTAACGTAAGAAAAGCGGCCCCGTAGGAGCCGCTTTTCTTGATAATCCGCATGTATTGACGGCGGATTTACGGGCCGGAAGGTTATTCTATTGGCTCAACATGGCATTGGTCTGGTCTCGCAGTACGTCTAGGTCCAAAGCTCCGCCCCAATTTTTGAAAATCTTGCCTTCCGAGTCGATAAATATTGTGGCTGGCAGCCCGAACACTCGGTAATTCTTGATTACGTCGTCGTCATTGGTGAAGCCTGCGGGGTAGGTGACTCCCAGTTCTTCCAGGAGAGCCTCGGCGTCTTGCAAGGAACCAAGACCGGTGAACTGTCCTAGGTCAATTCCCAACAGGGTCACCCGGTCACTGAATTCTTCGGAGAACTCTTGTAAATCGGGCATTTCAGCCCGGCAAGGCGGACAAAGACCAGCCCAAAAATTCAGGACTATGGGTTTTCCTTGGGGAAGATCGTGGATGTTAAGTTGCTGGGCTCCCAATACGTCTTCACCTTGGAACAGCGTGACAGCAAAGTTGGGAGCGCGGTCTCCGCCATCTCCGGATGTGCTGACGTTTGTGCCTGATGAGGAACTGGCCGAACCTGAAGAACCGGCGGAATCAGCGCTACTTCCGCAGGCCACCAAGATTATCGCTAAGACCGACAGCGCCAAAATGGCGGCCCTTGGCTTGCTCGACCACTTGCCTGGCCGGAGTTTTCCCTTCCCCCCGGCTCCAAGACTACTTGCTACGGTGATTGAAGGGGACTGCGGGTCTGTCCCTGATGCCATATTTAGGCCTCCCTGCATTTGCGACTTGCGTCGGCGGACCGTCCTTATCGAAAGGACGAGTTAATCTATTTTCAGAACCGAATGATACAAAATTTTAGATGCCACATCACATTGATAGATTCGACGTAGGGCGCAAATTGGATTCTTGATTGTTGAGAGAATTGCCGGAAACGTGACTGACCAGATAGTCGGCCCATTTCAAAAAGGCTTGGTCTGATGCGCTCCGGTATGGCTCTAGCCAGTGGCAAACGACTAATTGGGCAGAGAGGCCATCCGATCATAGAAAATCAGAAACCGCTCAAGCACCCGGGTCAGGCGCGATAACCACTCGTCTCCCAGTCGGCGCATGGGCAAGTGGACCTGCTGATTTCCAACCTCTGCCGAAGGACCCAGCGTCTGCTGCAGGGGCGCTCTGGCGCCTCCCACGGGAGAACGAAGACCCAGGACGATGGAGTCTTTCGTGTGTTGTACGGATTCTATGTTGGCCATACCCGCCAGGGCCCGCAGGTCGGCGATGAGCAGCAGATTATCCACTTCCTGAGGTGGCGGACCGAACCGGTCTTCCAACTCCTCCCTGAGTATGGGGATGTCTTCGCGGTCCGCCATCTTGGCGATTCTCTGGTAGATGGCCAGACGGGTGGGCATGTGGTCGATATAGGTATCGGGTATGCGGGCATCCAAGGGCAGTTCTATTCTCGGCAGGTTAACGGTAGTCAGGGCAGATGAAACGTCGTTGCTCTTGTTTTCGCCGGCCTCTTCAACCGCCTCTTGGAGCAATTGGCTATAGAGGGTTAAACCGACCTCCTGTATATGTCCGCTTTGGGCTGCCCCAAGCAGGTTGCCCGCCCCGCGTATTTCCAGGTCTCTCATGGCAATGCGGAAGCCTGAGCCCAGTTCCGAGGACTCCAGAATAGCTTGCACCCTGTGTTCCGCCGCCTCGGTAATCCTTCGGCCTTTAGGAACTAATAGATAGGCATAGGCCCGGTGTTCCCCGCGACCGACCCGGCCCCGGAGTTGGTATAACTGGGAGAGTCCGAAACGGTCCGCCCGGTCAATTATAAGCGTGTTGACATTTGGCATGTCCAATCCGGATTCGATGATGGTGGTGCAAATCAAAACATCCGCCTCACCTTTGGAGAAAGCAATCATCACCTCTTCCAGTTCTCCTTCCCCCATCTGGCCGTGGGCCACCAGAATCTTGGCCTGCGGAACCAATACTGCAAGTTCGGCTGCGGTTTGATGAATGGTCTTCACCCGGTTATGGAGGAAGAATACCTGCCCGTTCCTCTCCAATTCCCGGAGAATCGCTTCTTTGATAACGTCTTCGCTGTACTCCGAAACGAAGGTTTTGATGGGTAGGCGGGCCTCTGGTGGAGTGTCCATGGTGCTAAGGTCTCGGATTCCGGCCAATGCTAGATTTAACGTACGAGGTATGGGTGTAGCGCTCAGGGTTAGCACATCTACCTGCTGCCGGAGTTGCTTGAGGCGTTCTTTGTGAGCAACGCCAAAGCGCTGCTCTTCATCCACCACTGCCAGACCCAGATTCTTGAATTCAACATCCTTCTGCAGCAGGCGGTGGGTGCCGATGACTATGTCAACGCTGCCGTCTTTCAGGCCCGCGATGACCTCTTGCTGTTCCTTGTGGGTCCGGAACCGGCTGAGCACTTCCACCCGTAGTGGAAAGGGACTGAGACGCTCACTGAACGTAGCGTAGTGTTGCTGGGCCAACACGGTGGTGGGAACCAGAATCCCCACCTGCATGCCATCGTTGACGGTTTTGAAAGCGGCCCGCAAGGCAACTTCTGTCTTGCCGTAGCCAACATCGCCGCAGATGAGCCGGTCCATGGGCTTTCGATTCTCCATGTCGGCTTTCACTTCATCGATGGCCTTGGCTTGATCTGGGGTTTCCTCAAATGGAAATGAATCTTCAAGTTCCTTTTGCCAGGTGGTGTCCGGGCCGAACTCGTACCCTTCGGCCACTTCCCTTGCGGCCTGCATCCTGATGAGTTCCTCGGCCAGCTCCTTGGTGGCGCCTTTCACCTTCTCTTTGACCCTAGCCCAATCCCCGGCGCTGAGCCGGGTCAAGCTTGGCTGCCGGTCCAACGCACCAACGTAGGAACTCACCCGGTCCAGATGACCGGTGGGTACGTAGAGCTTGTCGTCCTCGGCGTATTCCAAGACCAAGTATTCTTTTTCTTCGCCTTCCTCGCCCATCTTGGTAGTTCCGGCAAAACGGGCCACACCGTGGTCTATGTGGACCACGAAGCTGCCTTCCACCAAATCCGCCAACACCACATCCGGGCCGTGATCTGCCCGTCTGGACCGCCGGTATCGCCTTTCTTTCACCGTCCCGAATAACTCGGCGTCCGTAAGCAGGGTCAAAGACCGTAAACCGTCTGGGCTGGTATCACCTGGATGAGTAGAAGCAGTATTGCCGTTTTGACCGATATCAGGACTATCAACCGAGTCCTGTATGGACTGGGGCGTAGCCAGGGTCCAACCTTCACGTAGAGAGCCGGGTATCAGATAGATGTGCCCCGGCTGAGGAAGTTCTTCCAGACCCTCGGACAGGGTGGATCCAGCGCCCGCTTCTTCTAGAATCTCCGCCAACCTTGCGGCGTGTTGAGTCACAGCCACCACTGCGGTGCCGTTGCTTTTGTACTTTTGGGCATCGCTGGCCAGTTGTTCCAATTTTCCGTAGTAGGGCACGGCGGGTTCAAAGATACGGTCTTCCTCGGCGCTGACCCAGGTTTGGAGCAGCATCCGCTGCTTTGTTGCGAGTTGAGCGGCGAATTCGATCCAAGGGATGTAGGGGGAGGGGAAGTTTTTGGGCAGGTCTCCCCGGTCCTCTCTGCTGACCCGCATCCGTTGGTAACGTTCTTCCAACTCCAAGGCCTCGGCCTCAATCTGGCTGGACCGTTCCAAGATTATCCGACTGGATTCAGGAAGGTACTCCAGCAAGTTGGAATGGTTTAATAAGCCGTTGTAGAAGGACAGCGTCTCGTGATTGGGCTCGGTAAAGAGATGGACAATCTCGTCTTCAACCCTTTCCTTCGCGTCGTCGTGGCAACCGGCGAAATCCATGGATTCAATAAGCCGGTCGGCCAGGGAGCGGTTAGCGAATTTGGGAAGCTGCTCTTGTGAAGGAATGAGGAGCGCTTCCGTAACCTCCCGGATTGATCGCTGACTGTAGGGGTCGAACAATCTGATGGTGTCGATTTCGTCGTCGAACAGCTCAATCCGGAAGGGGAATTGTGAGTTGGGCGGGAAGACGTCGATGATGCCACCCCGGTGGCTGAATGAGCCTGGAGCTTCCACCAGCGGTTCGTGGTGATAGCCCAACTCCACCCATTGAGTCAGAAGAAGGTTTAGCCTGATTCTCTCGCCTACAGCCACCCGGTATGGAGAGACGGGCTCCGGAACCGGTCCGGTCATGGCCGCTGCCGGTAGAGTTTTTAGAAGGGCCGCTCCTATGGAAGTCACGATTAATGGGCAGGTCCCGTTGCCCGAGTGCGCCAATGCGGCAAGTGCGGCCAGGCGTTGGTTGGTGGTATTTGAGTCCACTGCCAAACGTTCAAAGGGCAACACCTCCGGCTCTGGCAACAGGTAGACCGGTTCTTCGTCTCCCAAGTAGGTGAGGAGTTGGTCGTGTAACCGCCGAGCGTCGTCGGGCCTGGGGGTCAAGACCAGCAGTGGGATGCGTTGTTGCCGCCATGTTGCGGCGATGTAGCCGGGCCGCGCTCCTTGGCGAATCGTAGTCTCAGGGACGCTATTTGCGCTGTTGCCGGAATTCGACATCAATGCCAGATGGCGTTTGTATTCCGGATGGGCGCTGATTGCCGAAAGAATGCCGCTTAAGGACATAAACTAATCTTGTTCTCCTGACCGCATGATGCGAGATTATCCGTCAAATTACGAAGGGTTGATTCCTCCCACGGAATTAAAACACGCCTAAATGGGGCCTGGCGTTACGCGCCGGCCCCGAGTGTTTCATTCTATTGGTTCCAGGACTATGGCGCAAGCCAAATCCATGGCTGAGAAAGCCCCGCATGGTATAATATTCGGCTAATGGTGACGGCAGCATTTTGCCTTGGTTCACTTCTAAAATTCCCTCCTGAAACGTAGGGCCGGAAACGCCGGGCGGAAATTCTGCCCACTGCCGGTCGCCACCTTCCCAGTTTCTATATAGGACCTCTAGCTTTGGAAGAATTGCGTCACAACCGGGTCGTAATCAAAGCGGGCACCAGCGTCTTGACCAAGCCGCCGGAGCACCGGGGTCTGAACTTGGAATTGATGGAGGGCTTGGTGGGACAGGTCTGCGAGTTGAGACGTGCCGGTGTTGAGACACTCTTAGTAACCTCAGGGGCAATAGCGGCTGGCCGGGAGGTATTGGGCACGGCGCCCGAGAGGCAACTGCGGGACATTCCTACCAGGCAGGTGATGGCGGCTGTGGGCCAGAGCCAGTTGATGCATACCTATCAACAGATGTTCGCCTCCAAGGGTTTTAAAGTTGCCCAAACCCTTCTCACCACCAACGACCTCTCCCACCGGCAGTCCTACTTGAATGTGCGCAACACCCTCCGGGGACTTTTGGAATTGGGTGTCGTTCCCATCGTCAACGAAAATGACGTGGTGGCGGTGGACGAGATAGGCGAAGTTTTCGGGGATAATGACCGCCTTTCCGCGTTGGTGGCCAATCTGGTGGATGCGGACCTGCTGGTGATTCTGACCGACATCGACGGCTTGTACACCGCAGACCCCAACCAGGACCCCGACGCAAAGTTGATACCCATTGTTGACCGGGTGGACGATGCGGTTGAGGCTCTGGCGGGCAAGAACCTGAACCCTTGGGCCCGAGGCGGCATGTCCACCAAGTTGGAGGCCGCTCGCCTGGTAACGACGTCGGGAATGTCTATGGTGATGTGTGATGGTCGGGCTCAAGACGTTGTTTTGAAAGCAGTTAGAGGGGAGCCGGTTGGCACCCTGTTTAATCCCGGCGCCGAGAAGCTTGAAGCCCGAAAGAGGTGGATGCTTAGCGGAATCTCCCAGCGAGGTGAGGTTTTCGTGGATGCCGGGGCTGTCTCGGCATTGCGTGAGAAGAATCGAAGCTTGTTGCCCGCTGGAATCACGAGGGTAGACGGCGATTTTTCTCGGGGTGACATCGTTTTTATCACTGGCCAAGAAGGCAGGCGGATAGCCTGTGGGATAGCTAATTACGGTTCAGAGGATATTACGCGTATTCGCGGTGCCCAATCCGGAGATATCGAAAGCACACTGGGCTATCACTTTGGTCAAGAAGTCGTTCACCGCAACAATCTGGTGCTATTGTAGAGGCTCTGAACCGTTGTGACTGAGGCTGGATAATTATGATCTCCAAAGATAAAAGCGCTAAAGCTACTGCCAAAATGACGGAGGAAGTCACAGTCAAGACCAAGGCGGCCCGGGCTGCCAGCCGGTTGCTGTCCCGGATGTCTGCGGATGTTAAGAACCGGGCGCTGCTCAACATTGCCGCTGCGCTGGAGTCCCAACAAGCCCCAATCTTGAAAGCCAACCAGGAAGACTACGCAGCAGCCCAGAAAGATGGAATGAACGATGCCATGTTGGACCGGCTGCTCCTCGACCCGAAGCGCTTGGCCGGGATGGCCGAAGACGTGCGCCGGGTAGCCGCATTGCCCGATCCCGTGGGCGAGTCACTGGACATGAACACATTGCCCAACGGACTTATGGTCAGCAAGCGAAGGGTGCCTCTGGGCGTGATTGCTAGCATCTACGAGAGCCGTCCCAACGTGACCGTAGATATATCCGTGTTGTGCCTAAAATCCGGCAACGCTTGCTTGTTGCGGGGCGGAAAAGAGAGCCTTAAATCCAACACCGCCTTGGTGAACCTGATTCGAGACGCCATCGGCCAAGCAGGCATGACCCCAGAAGTCGTACAGTTCGTCGACAATACCGACCGGGCTTTGGTGGATGTTATCTTGGGCATGAAAGAGCACATCGACCTGATTATCCCAAGGGGTGGTACGGGTCTGATAAATTTCGTCAAAGAAAACGCCGCCATGCCCGCCATCACCGGCGGCGTGGGCGTTTGCCATACCTACGTTGACAGCGCGGCGGACTTGGACAAGGCATCGAATATTATTTTCAATGCCAAGGTGCAGCGCCCTACTGTTTGTAACGCCTTGGACACGGTATTGGTGCACTCGGATGTCGCCACCAAATGCCTGCCCTTGGTTGCCAACGCATTGGCGGTTGCTGGAGTTGAACTTCATTGCGACGGTCGGGCTTTGAGCGCTCTGGGGCCCAACCCAGGTATAGAAGCCATGCCAGCTAACGAAGACGACTGGGGCCGTGAATTTTTGTCCTTGACCGCTGCGGTCAAAGTTGTTGACTCGTTGGACGAGGCGCTGGAGCACATCGAGACCTACGGCTCCGGTCATTCCGAGGCCATCATCACCGAGGACTATTCTGCTGCCATGCGCTTCTTGGACGAAGTTGATGCGGCAGCGGTTTTCGTTAACGCCAGCACGAGGTTCACCGACGGCTCCCAACTGGGATTGGGGGCAGAGGTTGGCATCAGCACCCAGAAGTTTCATGCTAGAGGCCCCATGGGTCTCCGGGAACTCACCTCATACAAATGGGTGATTATGGGCAATGGGCAGGTGCGAGAGTAGAGGAGGCAGGCATTGCCGGATTTTAGCTTCGAACGCGAGGTCCGAACGCCGTATTCGGAGGCTTATACCATCAGGGAAGACGACCGTCCCGTGGGCCGGATTGACATCCACTTTGCCGACGGCGTGGTGCATCTGGCATTGGCGGTGGACGAGAGCCTGACACAAGACGCAATTCAAGAAATCATCGACACGGTGGACGAAGACATGGTTGACGCCGTTGGCATCTCGCGGGAAGGCTTCGTCGTCCACGTCTTCCAGGGAAGAGAGACCATCGTCTTCACCGATGACGGTTTAGACGACGAGCCGAATGGCCAGTGACGTCCTTGGTGGTTGAGAATTTTAGATTAAGAGCGCATCCTATCGACCGGAATTAGTTTACCTTGCGGGTCAATCTCTATTGAATTAGGATTCTAGCCATGGCCCCAAAGCTACCTTCAACTATTAAACCCATGCTAGGGAAAATGTCCCGGCAACCATTTGACTCGCCCGATTTTATCTATGAACTCAAGTGGGACGGGATGAGGGCGCTCGCTTCATCCACGTTTGGCCGGTCGTTGGGGGTGTCGCTGCGGTATTGGTACTGAACGAGGCCCTTGGCGTCAACGACGAAGTCGCCGTCTAGTTGGCGCAGGTCGCTGCGGCGGAAGTGGTAGGACCTGTCACGGGCCAATAGCTTGACGTAGGTCAAGACTGTCCCGAGGCTGAATATCTGGCGTATACCGCCCCGCTGAAGCCCGTAGGCCCGGTAGCTGTCCATCTCCGGGTCCGACAGCAAGGGGAAGGGCAATCGCAGTTCGCGGGACAACTGGAATAACCGGTCCCGCGGCTCAAATGACACCGCCAACACAACCCCGCCCATTTCTTCTATCTCAGCGTGTTTTCGCCGCAACTGCGACAAGTGTTCCCTTCAAGGCAGTCAGGCGAAGTGGCGGAGGAAGACCAACAACACTGTGCGGCCCCGGAAATCGCTCAAAGACATAAATTGGCCGTCAGAATCGACTAGCGTGAAATCGGGCGCTGTCTGTTGAAGCAGACTGGTGTTCAAGTTGGTGCCTCTAGGCTATCGCCGCTAAGTGATATTTTGTTATGAAGATTATTTCACACGACTGACGGCTTGGCGACAAAATGTTGACCCCAGTTTGCTTCGGTGTTGGGGCTGAGCATTAGCAATCGTGAGATTTCAAACCTATAATTGCCTCGTCGTAGGTATTCAGACCATCCATCATAGCTGGCGACTGTTATTCTGACCGAGTGCGGGGACCAAAGAATCGCAAACTTAACGCATGAGATTCTTCGCTTAACTCAGAATGACAGGGGATTGGGATTTGCTGGCGGGACATGACGACTGTGATTGGGATTTGCTGGGGGAATTGATTACAAGGCTTGAGCAGGACGTCTAGTGATTATCGACACCCATTGCCACGTTTTGCCTCCGGAGATTCAGCGTCGGCGTGCTGACTTGTTGGCACAGGACGCTACCTTTGGCGCGTTATTCGCCAAGCCGGGGTCCGCCATGGCCGGAGTGACCGAGTTGATTCAGGCGATGGACCGTGACGGCGTCTCTCGGTCCGTGATTATGGGGATTGGCTGGGCGACTCAAGACCTGGCAAGAGAGTCGAACGATTATTTGATTGATTCCGCTCTAGCCCACAAGGGGAGGTTGAGCGCATTTTGTTCGCTGAACCCGGCTTGGGGCGACGCCGCAGTGTTGGAGTTGGAGCGTTGCGCTAAAGGCGGCGCAGTCGGAATCGGCGAGCTTCACGCCGACTCCCAAGGGTTTGACATAACAGACAAGGTCCGCATGGAGCCGGTCATGGATGCTGCCCGCAGGTTGTCTTTGCCCGTGTTGGTTCATGCGTCGGAGCCGGTGGGCCACCAGTACGCTGGCAAGGGAGAGACCACTCCCGGAAAATTGTACCGGTTCATTGAGAATTTCCCTGATAATGTGATTATCTGCGCCCATTGGGGCGGCGGTCTACCCTTCTACGCTCTCATGCCCGAGGTGCCGGAGGTAATCAAGAACGTGTACTTTGATACTGCGGTGTCGCCCTTCCTATACCGCCCCCAGGTAGTTCGAACGGTCGTTGACTTGATTGGCTCGGACCGGATTCTGTTTGGAACGGATTTCCCGCTGATTCAGCCCAAACGTCTCCTCAGATATGTTGATGAAGCTGCCCTTGAACAACCGACGCACGATGCGATTCTAGGCGGCAACGCTGCAAGATTATTCGGCTTGTAAGACATATGCAAGTAAAAAATCTGATGATTCGGACCAGTCCCTTCCCTCATTTCGGGGGAAGGTTAGGATGGGGGCGCGACTCTTGAGTTTCAGTCGGGGTTTAGCGTGGAGACGAGATACCCCCACCTCAATCCTCCCCCGCAAGGGGAGAGGAGGGTTCCTAGTTAGCAGCCCCGAATGCTTTGGAACATTTATCCAACAGGATGTGAAGATTGGAAGATTTGGTTACACTTCCCGATTATCTGCGGGAAGGGCTGGACATTGTCTTTATAGGCTTGAATCCGTCGGTCTATTCGGTGGAGGTCGGCCACTACTTTGCCAATCCCAGGAACCGGTTCTGGTCCGCTTTCAATCGTTCCAAGCTGATTGACCGGGAAGTATCCTGCGAGGAAGATGCCACTCTGCTTCGAGACGGGATAGGTTTCACCGACGTTGTGAAACGGCCAACGCGGCAAGGCTCTGGCTTGAAGGTCAGCGATTACCGGGAATGGGCGCCAGTGTTGAAAGATAAGCTAATCAAGTTCCAGCCCAGAATCGCCAGCTTCCACGGGATGATGGGCTACCGGGCATATCTGAAGCATGCCGAGAACGTTGACGGTCGATTGGAATTGGGCTTGCAAGAGCGGGCTATTGGCCAAACCAGGGTATTTGTCGTGCCCAATCCCAGTCCGGCCAATGCCAAGTACTCGCTGGACGATCTGGTAGGTTGGTACGACCGGCTTCATGAATTGCGATTGGAACTTTCCCAAATTGCGATTAGAGCTTTCCCATGAGGCTCAGCTTGTGACCGAAGCCAAATGAGCCAACCAAACCAGGCCATAAGGGTGTTCATTGCGGCGCCTATCCCATTGCCAGCCAAGCTTGTCCTGACTCAGGTTATTGAGAATCTGGGCGGCAAGATTCCCAGCGGAGTCCGTTGGGTAAACCCCGACGGCATACATCTGACTATCAAGTTTTTGGGCGACGTCCCCCCGGAGGAAATAGCTGGAATCACCGAGGCAATGTTCCTGGCAGCGGCAAAGATTAGCCCCTTTGATGTTGGTTTGTCGGGTGTGGGTGTTTTCCCCAATAAGAGAGAACCGCGGGTTTTGTGGGCTGGCGTAGATGGCGACCTGGCCACGCTAACCCAACTTCAAGAATCTACCGAGCAGGAGTTGGCGGCGGCAGGGTACCCCAAGGACCGTCGGCGATTCAACCCTCATCTGACCCTGGGTCGAGTCCGAGCCCAATCCTCGGAGCACACTCGACGCAGCATAGG
>Ga0066383_10000618_pt1 | contig 12878 bp, 14 predicted proteins | sample Knorr_S23_td_Bot_FD_70950 | JGI IMG/M metagenome (GOLD analysis project Ga0066383, IMG submission 70950) | Marine microbial communities from Southern Atlantic Ocean transect - Knorr_S23_td_Bottom_ad_3770_LV_A | ecosystem: Environmental > Aquatic > Marine > Oceanic | place: Southern Atlantic...
CAAATCAGGATCAATAACTGTACTTAATTTTTCAAGAACTTGATCGATTCCAACCATTGTGTGAAAAAGTCCTTTTACATTATTTAAACATAGGTCAGGCAACAAAAGAAATTTACAATTATATGGAAAATTAGCAAAATCTTTGGAAATTTAGGCCTAAATCATCCAAAGATTCATAAATTGAAATTCAAAAAAATAAATCAGTTGTTTTCTATATCTACCTTACTTGATGTTATTAGGATTCCTCCAAGCCTATTTGGAGCTACACTCAAAAAGGCTGCAGTGAATATTCTCAAAGAAAAGTACGAGAGTATGATTAGTGCAGACTTGGGGTATATCATTATGATTTTAGATGCTAAAGTTGATGAAATGGGAAAGATGATTGCAGGAGACGGTGGAACATTCCATAAAGTTGAATTTGAAGTATTGACATTTTATCCAAAATTACAAGAAATTGTTCTAGGAGAAATTGTTGATATTACAGACTTCGGGGCATTTGTAAGAATTGGTCCAACTGATGCGTTACTTCACTTATCGCAAGTAATGGATGATTATCTTAAGAGTGATGTAAAATCTGGAATGATTCTAGCTAATCAAAGTGGCAGAACACTAAAAGTTGGCTCTACACTTCGTGCAAGAATCACTGCAGTATCATTAGGAAAAGCCGCTTCAATGGGCAAGATCGGAATTACATGTAGACAGCCATTCCTTGGGGCAGATGCATGGATTGCTGAAGAGATTAAGAAATCTGGCAGTGATAAAGGCAAACCGGCAAAAGAATCTGAAGTAGAGGCAAGTTAAGATGGCACGAGAAATGGCATGCCGAAAATGCAAATTTATAACAATAGGAAAAGTTTGTCCAATTTGTAAATCATCAGACTTGACACCAGATTGGAGTGGAATTGTTCTTGTAGTTGAACCAACAAATTCAGAAATTTCAAAAACTCTTGGCATCACTCAAAAAGGCAAGTATGCTATCAAAGTAACATAAAATATTTCTAAATCTTTAAAATTACATTACTATTTTATCATTATGTTGTCATTTAATTCTAAAAAACAATTATCGCAATTTCTTGCTGAAGATATAGGTAAGGGAGACATCACAAGTGCTCTTTTACCTAAGACAAAAATTTCAGTTAAAATTATTTCAAGAGAAGATGCAATTGTTGCAGGAACAGTACATGCAAAAGAAATTTTCAAACTAAAGGGATGTAATACTAAAATTTTGAAAAAAGATGGGTCCAGAATAAAACCAAATCAAACTATAATGACTGCTAGTGGAGATGCAGGAAAGATTTTGATGTGTGAAAGAACTGCACTAAATCTTCTTACAAGAATGAGTGGAATTGCAACTCAAACTAATGAACTTGTAAAAAAAATTCCAAATAAAACAAAATTGTATGCAACAAGAAAGACTGCTCCAGGTCTTCGATACTTTGACAAAGAAGCAGTTGAGATAGGTGGAGGTAAAAAACATAGAATTAGGTTAGATGAAATGGTAATGATTAAGGATAATCACATTGCTGTTGAAAATTCATTATTATCAATAATTAAAAAAGCAAAGAGAAAATATAAAAAATTTGAAGTGGAGGTTGAAAGTACTTTAGATGCAGTTCTTGCTGCAAAAGAAGGAGCATCAATAATTATGTTAGATAATTTTTCTCCAACCCAAATTATTAAAACAATTGAGGTTCTCAAGAATCAGAAATTACGAAACAAAGTATTACTTGAAGCATCCGGAGGAATAAATTCTAAGAACATATTCAAGTATGGTAAAACAGGAGTTGATATTATTTCAGTTGGCAGCATTACAAATTCTGTGAAAGGAATTGACATGAGTTTAGAAATTTAAGAATTCAATTATCCTAATAATTCAGAAACTGCTTTATTTTTTGGAGATTTATCCTATTTTTATTTTTATTTTGCTTTGAGTAATTTTTTAAATTTTTTAATGTTATTTTTTAATTCAAGATCTTTTGGTGTTATACTAAATAACTCAACCAAAATAGTCACCCAATCTACTTAATTTCAAGCATTCTATTAATTGCCAGACGAGCCTTATCGGCAATTTCTTTAGGGACAGTGACAAGATATTTTTCATTTATCAATGCATCATACACTTTTTCAAGTGTAATCATCTTCATGTATTGGCATTCAGCTTTATCCGATGCAGGGATGAATGTTTTTCCAGGATTATCTTTTCTCATTCTATACAATATTCCAGTTTCAGTAGCAACAACAAAGTTCTTTGATTTTGATTTATTGACAAATTTTAACATACCATCTGTAGAAAGTATTGAAACTTTTTTGTTGTCATAACTCCCATCTGCAACATCATATATCATTGAAGTAGTACAACCACACTCTGGATGAATTACAAATTCAGTATCTTTCATTGAATCTAATTTTTTGTTAATATCTTCAGGGGTAATTCCAGCATGAACATGGCATTCACCAGCCCATATGCGCATGTTTTTTCTTCCAGTCATTTTTGCAACATAAGAACCAAGAAACATATCAGGTAAAAATAAAATTTCTTTATCTTCAGGGATTGCGTTTACAACATTTACAGCATTTGATGACGTACAACAATAATCAAGTTCTGCTTTAATTTCTGCAGTGGTATTAACATAACCTACTATAATAGCGTCTGGATGTTGTTTCTTCCAATTTTGTAATTCATCAACAGTAATTGAGTCAGAGAGAGAACATCCAGCTTCTAAGTCTGGAAGCAGTATTTTTTTTTCAGGACTGATGATTGCCGCAGTTTCTGCCATAAAGGTTACACCACAAAACAGAATTGTTTTTTGTTTAACTTTTGCAGCTTGTTTTGAAAGACCAAGAGAATCCCCTGTAAAATCAGCTACATCCTGTACGTCAGGAATTTGATAATTATGTGCCAAAATGACCACATCTTTTTCTTTTTTGAGTTTCAGAATCTCATCTTTGAGTTTTGAAGCTTGTTGTACTAACATAAGCCATAAAAAATTGAGTCGGTGAGGATTTAAAGAATGGGAAGTAGTCTATAATTCTCTAAAAAACTACCAAATGTGGCAATTATTGCCATATTAGGTACCAATCTGAATCTCATCTGAGCAATATTTTCTTAGAGTTTCAATAGCAGATAAAATTGCCAGTCTACTTGTTTTTGGGTTATTGGCATCTGGAAAATTCTCTATTGTAAAGGTCATCTTTCCAAATTTTCCTGAAGCTTGAATGTGGTGAGTATTTTTATCAGTATTTGGGTCGACGACAATTTTTACACTTGTTTTTTCACTGCCTATTCCAGACAATGATAAAAGTGCAGCGACATTGATGTTGGCAGGGAATAAAGAGACAGCTTCTTTTGCAGTTCCTTCAAAGATTGTTGTAGGAGAACTAATTGCATCTAAATTAATGTCAGAGTTTTCAAAAAACTTGGCACCTTTAAGAGATCGAGGATGTTTTGTTGTAGTAATGGATAATGATTCTAATTCATCTTTGATTGATTGTATGCCATCCAAGCCAGCAATTGCACCAGAAGGAAGGTAGATTGTTTTTTTGAAATCTTTACAAGCATCTGACAAAATTTCGTAGATGGAATCATCAAGTAATGCACCAACACTCATAATCATCAAATCACGTTTATTTTGCAAAACACTTAGTGCAACATCTTTTACAGCATCCTGAGAAGCAGCTTCAACTACAATGTTCACTGGATGCGAAGATAGAAGATGAGAATTTTCAACAATTTCTGGCTTTGTATTTAATTTTGAAACAAGTTTTTCTGAAGCTTCTTTAGAAACATCATAAACATGAGTTAGAGTAGCAGGTATTTTTCCAGAGTCAATTGCAAGAGCAATTTGAATACCTATTGCACCACAACCCAACAAACCAATTCTTTTCAATTAGCAATACTAGGAATTATCTCTTAATTAATTCTAATCTGACTGAGATCATGAGATAGATCGTTTTGATGGATCAGTTTTGTCAAGGTTCAGCATAACCTAAAGAATTTATTCAATCCAACTAACCGTTGTTGTGCTCAATACTGTATACAAAGATGCCATCATTAACAGGGACAAGATGTTATCTATCCTTAAGGGTCCTAAATTTGAGCAAATTTTGCAAAAAGCAAGGGAAAACTGGATAGACTTTTCACCTACAAAAGAAGAGGTAGTTACAGCAGGAATTGATAGTAGTTTTAACAATACTAAATTTCAAGGGATTGAGCTTTGGGCAACAACAGCAGTCTCAATCAAATTGGATGGAGGAATTCTAGTGGATTTGCATGATTCAGGATTAGGTTCGGATACAGACCTTTCAAGAATTGCTAGTAGAATGGAGATTGACGCTTGTGAAAAAACTGTAGATTTGGTTGATTTGGTATTGATGGATGGTTCACTACACTCTCAGTTTATGACAAGACAATCAACTTTAGGTTCATTGGTTGTAAAGACAATGAAGAAAAGAGATAATGTGATATTCATTGCAAAGACATCAAATACAAAAAAACAGTTTGAAAATCTAGGTTCTCTTGCTGGAGATATTTTCTATTATAATCATGTAACAAACAATCCAGGATTCAGTAAGATATTTGTAGAAAAAAAATATGGTACAGACAAAGTTATTTCGTCAACATTTGTAAGGTTAAGTGACTCAACCCCAATAATCAAATTAGAATTTCTAGGAGAACAACATGATGAAAGTGAGGTTAAATCGGTATTAAACAAATTATACACGACCAGTGTAGGAGGATACCCATATGCACTAAAACTTGCACACAATAACTGTAAAATATCAGATAAGGAACTTGGAAAAATAGTTAGTATGTTAGGATTAAGTAATGAAATTGGTTCACGGGAGGTATTAGGTTGAGTTTAGGTTTTGTTGTAGGAGAATCAAAACCCACATTTGTAACAGCAATTACTTCAAGAGCGCTATCTGTAGGTGAATATATCAAAATTGGTTCAGATAAAGGAGAAATTCTTGGACTAGTTGAAAGATCTTCTGTATCAAGTGCTGCTTTTACTGACGTCAGAAATTTTGATGAAGCAGTGGAAAGTACTGAAATTGCAGAACTCAACAAAAGAGACAAAACATTCATGGCATATATTGGAATTTTAGGATTTTTAGAAAATTTGAGAAGAGGTCAATCAGTCATACCTGCAATTCCGCCAATCCCAGGCACGGAAATCACTCAACCTAGTAAACAAGACCTTGAAGAAATTTTCAGCCCAAAAAATGAAGGGTGGATAAAGATTGGAAATCTTTTACGAAACAAAACAATTGATGTCAAAATAAATTTGGACAAGATTGTTTCAAGACATTTAGGAATATTAGCAATGACAGGAATGGGTAAAAGTAATCTTGTCTCATTAATTACAAAACAAATTTCAAAATTAAAAGGAACTGTAATAATTTTTGACTACCATAATGATTACACATTTCTAAATATTCCACGCATCAATGTAATTGACGCAAAAATAAACCCCAGATTGTTAGATGCAGATCAATTATCAGAAGTATTAGAAATTAGAGATGGTGCAAATGTTCAACAACGAGTTTTGAGAATGGCATTTACAAAGCATGTCAAAGAATCAAAAGAATTTTGGAGTAAATTAGAATATGAGGTTGCAGTTATTGTAAACTCGGAAGATAAAAAGCTAAAAGAAATTCGAACATCGGCATATAGAGTTCAAGATATTATAGAAGAATCTCAAAGAAGGTTTGAAGACATCTTAGATCCCGACATGGGGGATCCAATTAGTTTTATCAAAGAGGGACGCACAAATATTCTTAACATTTCAGAGCTGTCAGAAAAACAAGCTAACGTTGCAGTTGCATTTTACTTGCAGCAATTACTCAAAGATAGAAAAGATGCCAGTATTTCAAGACATGGAAGAACAAAAAGAGAAAGAAATTACAGATTTAATTCACCTATTTTTGTAATTATAGAAGAAGCACATGTATTCATTCCAAAAGATCATGACACCAACGCAAAATACTGGGCTGCAAAAATAGCAAGAGAGGGAAGAAAATTTGGATTGGGTTTAGGAATTGTATCTCAGAGGCCACGAAGTGTAGATCTAAATGTACTCAGCCAGTTAGGGTCATTTGCGATAATGAAGATTATTCAGGAAGATGACCAGCGTCAAATAGCCGCAGCAACTGAGTCTACCAGTCGTGAATTGATTACTCAATTGACCTCGCTTAATGTGGGAGATGCTGTTCTTGTTGGTCAATGGACAAATCTACCATCAATGGTACACGTTGAAGAAGTAAAAGAGAAGGTAATGGGGGCAGACCAAAGTGCAGTTAATGCTTGGGCAAAAGCAGACAAAATGAAAGAAGTTGCAGTAGAATCAACACAGGGGCTCATTCAAAAAGATTTGTTGTTAGACTAATGTTATTTTCTCATATTTCAGATATGCATTTGGGACTAGTACAGTTTGGTTCAGAGGAACGTGCACAGGATGTGTATGATGCATTTAATCAATCAATTGATATATCAATAAAGGATCATGTGGATTTTGTAATATTTGCCGGAGATATTTTTAATGAACCTAATCCGAAGGGAACTGCGATTAATCAAATGGCAAATGGATTAAAGCGATTAAAACAAAACAGTATTGATTCATTTTTTATTTTAGGAGAACATGATATTAGTCGCATTAGAACTACACCAATTACATACGTCTATCATAATTTAGGATTCTCAAAATATATCGGTCAAGGAAAACCAATTGAATACAAAGGAGTGTTACTTGTTGGATTTGATAAGATTAGAAAAGCAGAAATGCCACAATATGAAGAAAAGTTTGCAGAGGTAGATAAAATTGCACAAAACCATTCTGGACACAAAATTTTGGTGTTACATCAAGGAATTACAGAGTTCCACAAGTACGCAGGTGAGATTCAATCAACTGACTTGCCAAAAAATTTCACATACTATGCAATGGGTCATCTTCATGACAAAGACATCAAACAGTTTAATCACCTAAACGGACCAATTGCATATCCAGGTTCTATTGAATTAACAACCAGTGAAGGAATTAAAGAAACAAAGAAAGGATTCTTTGAAGTAGATATTTCAGGGGAAGAGGCAATACCTAATTGGATTCAAGTAGATACAAGACCTCAATTTTCATTTAAAACAGAATACAAAGAATTATCAAAAACAATTGATGAAATTTATGAGAAGATAGTTGATTCTAGAAAAAAACCAATTATTGAGGTAAAAATACAAGGCGAAAACATAGAAACAGATCATATTCAGGCACAAATTGCTAGGCTAAATTCATTAGTTCTCAGGTGTTTTTGGAGAATAAGCACTAAACAAGTTTCTGATTCATCCGTATTCTTAGATAGACCAAATGTCATTGATGATGAAATGTTAAGACTGTCAGTTGATGCGTTAGGTTCTGAACAAGCTGCAAATTTTGCAATTAAGGAGTTACTTCCAATTTTAGTATCTGGAGAAATCAATGAGGCATCTCAAATAATTATTGATAATTTTGAAAAATTCAAAAAGGAGAAAAAACAATGATTACATCAATAGAGTTGGGCGATTTTCTATCACATTCAGATACAAAATTAGAATTTGAAAATGGAGTTACAGTTTTTGTAGGAGATAATGGTGCAGGAAAATCTAGTATAATTGATGCAATAACATTTGCGCTGTTTGGACAACATACAAGAAAATCAAACAAAAGTTTGATTAAACGTGGCTCAAATCAAGGGTTCACAAAAATAGGATTTTCGATTAATGATAAACAATACCAAGCAGTAAGAAAAATAGACAGTAAAGGAAGTCTTTCTGCAAAATTTTCAGAAATAATTGGGGATGATCGAATTGAACTTGCAGCAGGAGAAAGGAAACAATTTGGTGAATCAATGACTCACGAAATTGAAAAAACTATTGGCCTTGATTTTGAAAAATTAAAGATAGCATCAATTGTTCAACAAGGAGAGCTAAATGCAATCATCAATGCAAAACCAAAGGAATTCAAGGAATTACTTAATGCAATAATAGGAATTAACAAGCTTGATGTTGCATCTGAATCAATGAAGACAGTAAACAAAGAGTTTCGTCAAAATATTAGAGAAAAAATTGGATACGATGATACACATATTGAAATTTTATCAAAAGAATTAGAGAGATACCAAAAAGAAATTGAAGATGCAAAACCACAAAAAGATCAATTAAAAACAAAGCAAGATAATTTAAAAACTGAAGTTGATGAACTGAGAAAAAAAGTAGAAATTGATACTCCAAAAATTGATAAAATCGACCAACTAGAATTAAGAAAAAAAGAACTAGTAGAATATGCAAAAGAGGCAATCCGTGAAATTCAGCGTGAAATTAGTGAAAATGAGCGTAAAATCCATGACTGTGAGGGCTGTTTTGAGCATGTTAGCCTAAAGGAGAATTTAGAGTCAAAAATCCAAAAAATAGAACAAGTAATTGAGGATGCTTTAAAGAAAATTCAAGAGATGCAAAGTCAGACTGCATCACTAGAAGAAAAACAACTGCTTGCATCAAAATTACAACTGAAAGACAACAAATGCCCAGTATGTGATTCAGATGTTGAGAAGCTAAACCCACTCTTTCAAGAAGAACATCTCAAACAGGAGATGATATTATTAAAAGAAAAAATTATTTCAAAAGAAAGAGAAAAAGATGCGAATAATCAAAAAAGAAAAGAATTTTCAGAGAAATTACAAAATGCAAGAGATGCAGAAGCTACACTTCGTGCATATTCTATTGGTACACAGGAAGAGTTAAAGAAAATTCAGGAAGACACGGAGACAAAGAAACAAAGAATTCCATTAACTAATGGAAATCTACTAGAAATATCACAAATAGATTCTCATGCTAAAATGATTTTTGAAAACATTTCAAAACTAGAGACAGAAACCAATGGATTTGATGAGCAGGAATTTATAAATCTTAAAACATCAGTAAATCAAAAACAAACAGAACTTTCGGGCATAGACCAACAGATGGGTGCAATTTCAGAGACAATTTTCAAAGGCGAAGAACAGATCAAAATAATTCAAAGTGCAATTTCAGAATTAATAATTGTAAGAGAATACGTTACAAAGCTAGATGAGATTCAAACAAATATTTTTAGCAGGGATGGACCTGTTGCAACAAGTCTAAGATCATGGGCACTAAATACAATATCTGCCAAAGCATCAGAATATCTTACACTACTTAATACAAAAATTCAGAGGATTTTATTATCAGAAAAAACAAGAGATGTTTCCATTACTTGTTATTCAAAAAATGAAGTATTAGAATTGGAATCTCTTAGTGGAGGAGAGAAGGTAAGTGTGGCGCTGGCCTTACGACTTGGTATGGCAAGCCTTCTAGGAGCATCAAATCTCAACCTCATGATACTGGATGAGCCTACAACTCACCTTGATGCTGAGAGAAAAAAATCATTAGTAGGGGTATTATCTCAGTTATCAAATATTTCAAATTCAGAAACACCTATGCAATTTATCATAATTACACATGATGCAGAAATATTTGAGGATTCAACTGTAGAAAGAATTTACAAATTTGAATCATCTGAACAAGGAAGTAAAGTTACTGCGCTTTAACTAACATTAACAATTCCGGCCATCCAAGGATGAACGAAGCAGTAGTAATCGAAAGTTCCTGCATCACTAAATGTATATTCAAAAGTCTCACCAGACATGATTAATTCAGAATCAAACAATCCATTTGCTCCCCCATTTGGACTACCTGAAGTTACTGTATGTATAGTAATATCATCATTAATCCAAGTTACTGTTGTACCAACTGCCACAGAAATTTCATAGGGTAAATAACATTCACGATTTTCTTCACATCCTAGAACTCCAACGCCTTTAGGAATTGAAATTGTTAGTGCCATTGGTAATGTTTCTGCTTCTGGCTCAGGTTCTGCAATCACACATTCACCTTGATAATCTAATTTAACATCAGATGCATTTAACATACACAAATTACCATAAGTCTCGCTATCAACACCACAAACTGGTGCATATTCCATGGTACAAACAGTTACTTTTTCTACAACAGAAATTGCTCTCGGTTTTATAATATCATCAGGGTCTGCAGCAATAAATCCTAAAATTATTGCAGCGAGAACACCAACTATTATTATTACACCTAAAGGAAAATTCATCTCATCCACCTGTTAACTTTGCAAACTTTTCATTCTTACTTAACGTTTCCATAAACTGAATATTAGACAAGGCAACAATTGCAGATTCAACGACTGATTTATCAGGATCGTTTAATGCCTTTTCCAGAGTTTCTTTTGCATCATTAGAGCCAACAACACCCAAGGCAATTGCAGCTTCATGTCGCACAAATATACTTGAATCATTTAGTGTGGCATCAGTTAGTGAAGGTATTCCACTAGAATAACACATCTGACCTAATGAGAATGCAGCCTCATGTCGTACCAATTCATTTTCATCATTTTTTAAAACTTTAGCAATATAGGGAACTTTATCTTCTCCCCCAAAATCAACTAAAATACAAGTAGCTCTTGTTCTAATCACATAATCAGGATGTTCTAAAAGAGAAACAAAATACTTTGTATCTTTTTGTTCATATTTTGATTCCATTTTACCAAAAAGTGTCAATCGATCATCAGTTACTACATGCAATTTATTTTGGGATTTTTAGTGTCCTATATTAGGTTACTCGAGAAAAATATAAAATTAGCAGAGGTATGTATTTAATGGAAAAATAAGAGAATGTTTTGTGAGCGTAGTAATAGGAGAAAAATCACCAAATTTTGGAGTTTCAGAGTGGATACAGGGCGCTCCAACTAATTTTGACCAAGAAAAAGACCATGTTGTTTTATTGGAAGTCTTTCAAGTCAATTGTCCAGGTTGTTTTATGAATGCAATTCCAGAGGCAATCAATATCTACAATAAATACAAAGATGAAGGAGTTCGAGTTTTAGGTATTGCTACTGCTTTTGAAGATTTTGATAAAAACACGTTAGAAAATTTGAAAATGCTTGCAGAAACAGGTGAAGTGATTGGAGAAACAAAGAATGCACTTTCAATGTATGGAAAATTACAAGATGGAAACAAGTTATCTTACAAGATTCCATTTCCATTAGGAATGGACAATCTGACAAAGATCAATGGAGAAATTAGTCAAGAAAAAATCATGCAGTATATCTATCTACAAATTCCTGAATTTGACTCACAGCCAGAGGATTACAAAAACCAAATTATTCAAAAAGTAAAAGATCACATGAAATCAAAAGAATATTCAGCTGAAACATTTGAAAAATTTTCTTTACAAGGTACACCATCAACCATTTTAGTTGACAGGAAAGGGATTCTCATGGATATATCATTTGGACAATCAGGGCATGTTGAGGCTATGATTCAAAAATTACTTAATGAAGATTAACTAAGCAAAACAACAGCTATTGATAGTGCTACAACTATAACAAATCCCCCAATTAGAGCAATTTTTGCATTATCCACATTGGTTTATTTTCTAATTTTATAGATAATTATTGCGGGGGCTACAAAATATATTCCAACATTCAACAGAATCAAACTAATTCCATAACCTAGTGCTTCAGCTTCTGAATCCATATCAACATAGTTCAAAATTGAAAGTGTTGAAAGCATCGGTGTGATAACAATCTTGACAGTTTCTTTAAAAATCGGATTCTCACGTTCATAATCAGCAATTAAGGGACTAAATGAGTAATAGAATTGGTTAAATGATTTTACAAAAGCAGCCCCATATTCGGTTTGTAGTAATGAGTTATCTCGAAGTTCTCGTAATTGTTGTACCTGTTCAGACATCTCACTACCAAAAGTTGCAGTAGCAATTAGACACCCACCACCGGGGGAATAAGAAGTATTAGCAATTTCAGATATTTCCTGTACCCCAACTAATGCTTCAGTTCCAAGTATGTCAATTTTGTTATCGCCAATTCCGGTGAAATTCAAAGTGATAAAGGAAATCTTTTCACTTGTACTTACATTTTGAATAGATTCAACATCATTTACATAAAATATTAAATTATTGCCAAGCAATTCATTGGGCAATACTATTTCACCCAAATTATTTTCCAAACTACTAAAAATAAAAAACGTTAATCGTTTTTCATCTTTGTCAAACTCATGATCCTCTATATTATAGTTAGATGTTGTAATTACTTCAAAGATGTGACCATCTACATTCACATCAAAACGTTTGATAAGTCCTGTTCCATCTTCAGATAACAAACCAAAGGCAGGATTAATAATTAAGACTAAAAGTAATGGAATAAATAAAATGAATTTCAATTTATGCAGTTAGAGATATTCGTTGGTTTAATTCTTTATCTTGAGCAATTCTTGGATGTGCAGGATCTGCTAAGATAACTTCAAACCAATAATGCTTTCCATCTTTGTAAATATAGTATGAACCCAAAAGTTTCATGTTTGGATATCTCTCAAGAACTCTTCTTTCAGCAACTGTCTTCATGTTGTCATCTGCCTTGATTCTTGTAACACCAAGGTGTTTTGGTCTTCTACCACCTGTAGGTCTTTGTTTTCTCATACCACCAGTTCCAACTCTCATTCTGACAACAATGATTCCTTGTTTTGCCTTGTACCCTAATCTTCTAGCTCTTTGTAATCTACTTGGTTTTTCGATTCTAGTAATGGCATTTTGCTTACGCCATCTTACTACACGCTCACGTAGTTCTGCAGCATTTTCTTTCCAAAGTCTGATCCATATCTTGTCTTGATAACTAGGCATATCGGGCATAGTAAAATCCCCTTTAATAATGGTTAACCGAGAAAATTAGGTTCTAAATGATACTTAATCCATTAATCTCAAATTAGTAAAACCCCTTGGAGTGAAGGATAAAATC
>Ga0066383_10000619_pt1 | contig 12873 bp, 10 predicted proteins | sample Knorr_S23_td_Bot_FD_70950 | JGI IMG/M metagenome (GOLD analysis project Ga0066383, IMG submission 70950) | Marine microbial communities from Southern Atlantic Ocean transect - Knorr_S23_td_Bottom_ad_3770_LV_A | ecosystem: Environmental > Aquatic > Marine > Oceanic | place: Southern Atlantic...
TGACTTTAAAAAAAAGAATAAGGAGATATTGAAAATTGAAAAAGAATTAAAAGAATTAAAAAAAATAAAAAAAAAATAAAAATTGGTTTTAAAACAAAACAATAAAAAATTTTTTTTATCAAATCATTTAAATGAATTAAGAAATAGATTTGTTTATTTTTTTCTAATTTTTACTGTATCTTTCCTTCTATCATATTTATTTATAGATAAGATTTTTGCTTTTATAACTAGTCCTTTAATCGACTCTATAGACTTTAAAGAAAATAAAAGGTTTATTTACACAGGTTTAACAGAAGCATTTATTAGTTATCTAAAGTTATCTTTAATTTCTGCATTTATAATTTCATCTCCTTTTTTTATTTATCAAATATGGGCTTTTATTGCTCCTGGTTTATTAAAAAAAGAAAAAAAAATTATTTTTCCTTTTTTATTTTTAATACCATTAATGTTTATTTTAGGATTTGTTTTTGTTTATTATTTTATTATACCCATTGCATGGGATTTTTTTATTGGTTTTGATACATCAACATTAAATCAGAATTTTACAATTGAACTTGAACCAAAAATAAATGAATATCTTTCATTAACTTTAAAACTTGCTTTTGCTTTTGGGTTAGCATTTCAATTACCAACTGCTATTTTCTTATTAACAATTTTAGGACTAGCATCACCTATTGATTTACAAAAAAAAAGAAGATTTGTAATAGTTATAATTTTTTTATGTTCTGCTTTAATAACACCACCAGATATTATTTCACAAATAGGTCTAGCTATACCAATTATTTTTTTGTACGAATTTTCAATTTTTATATCAAAATTTTTTGAAAAAAAGAAAAAGTAATTTTTTGTTATAATAATATTTAATTTAGAAAAAAATGTTAGATATTAAATGGATAATAAACAACCCAACAAAAGCAGATCAAGCTTTTAAAAGAAGAGGTTTAAAACCTCTAGCTAATCAATTAATAAAAATGAGTAAATCAAGATCAAATGTTTTTGTAAAACTTGAAAATCTATTAGAACAAAGAAATAATATTTCTAAACAAATATTTAATACTAATAACCAAACAAAAAAAAAAAAACTAATACAAAAGGTAAAGATTTTAAAAGATGATATTGTCAAACTTCAAGAAGGTAAAATAACCAAAAACTCAGACCTTGATAACTTTCTATTGGAATTACCAAATTTTTTAGATGACAGCGTTCCTGATGGAAAAAATGATTCTGATAATATAGAAATAAGGAGAGTCGGCAATATAAAAAAATTTGATTTTAAAATTATAGATCATGTAGATATAGGTGAAAAATTGGACTTGCTAGATTTTAAAACTGCTTCAAAAGTGTCAGGATCCAGATTTGTATATTTAAAAAATAATCTTGCAAAGCTCGAGAGAGTCTTAGCATCATTTATGATTGAAAGTAATGTAAAATTTGGAAATTTTAATGAAATTTATACACCTTATTTAGTTAATGAAAATGCATTAATTGGTACTGGTCAATTACCTAAATTTGATTCGGATATCTTTAAAACAAGAGAAAATTTATGGCTTATTCCCACAAGCGAAGTTCCTTTGGTAAATTTAGTAAGAGATACGATTATGAAAAAAGATAAATTACCTATACGTTATACTTCTTATACCCCTTGTTTTAGATCAGAAGCAGGTGCAGCAGGTAAAGACACAAGAGGTTTAAAAAGACAGCATCAATTTGGCAAAGTAGAAATTGTATCTATTACAAGTTCAGAAGAATCTGAGAAAGAACATTTATTTATTTTAAGTACAGCTGAAAAAATTTTACAAGATCTTGAATTACCATATCGTGTTTGTGAATTATGTGCAGGTGAAGTTGGATTTGCTTCAAAAAAAACTTTTGACCTTGAAGTATGGGTACCAAGTACAAAAAGTTATATGGAAATTTCAAGCATTTCTAATTGTGGAGATTTCCAAAGTAGAAGAATGAATACTAGATACAAAGTTAATGAAAAAAGAGAATATCCTCATACTTTAAATGGTTCTGCTTTAGCAATCGGTAGAACTATTATTGCAATTTTAGAAAATTATCAAAATAACGATGGCTCGGTAAACATTCCTAAAATTTTGAGAAAATATATGAATGATATGGAGAGATTATAATTTTTATTGATTGAAAATTTAAAGAGAATTAATTTAATTTTAAAACTACGTAAACTTGGTATTACTAACCACCGTGTTCTTTCTATTTTAGAAAAAATTCCTCGAGAACAATTTATTGATAAAAGATTGTCTTATAAAGCATATCAAAATAATGCATTACCAATAGATTGTAATCAAACTATAAGCCAACCTGCTGTAGTTGCAAAAATGACAGAGTTATTAGAACCTAAAAAATCATTTAATGTATTAGAAATTGGAACAGGTTCTGGCTATCAAACTGCAATTTTATCTAAACTATTTAAAAGAATTTATAGTATTGAAAGACATAAAACTTTAATAGAAAAAGCAAAAAAAATATTAAGCAATTTAAATATAAATAACATAGTTTTTTATTATGGAGATGGAATGAAAGGGTGGCCTGCAAACTTTTCTTTTGAAAGAATAATAATTACAGCAGTATCTAAAAATTTACCAAGAAAAATAATAAATCAATTGGCAGATGAAGGTATTTTAATTTTACCATTAGAGTATAAAAATGAACAATATATAACTAAAGTAACAAAAAAAAATAGAAAATTATATTTTAAAAAATACTGGAGAGTTCAGTTTGTACCATTGGTTTCAGGTATTAATTGAATTAAATGTTTAATTTTTTTTAAAAGAATATACTATTTATAAAAATATTTTTTTAACTAGTTTATTATGAATGACGCATTTGTATCTTTTCTTCCATTAATATTAATATTTGTAATTTTTTATTTTTTATTGATAAGGCCTCAACAAAAAAAAATGAAAGCGCATAAAGAAATGATAAGTAAAATTAAAAGAGGCGATAATATACTTACTGGTGGAGGAATTTATTGCAAAGTTTCTCGTGTTATAGATGAAAATAAGATAGAAGCCGAGCTGTCAAATAACGTTAAGATTATCATATCTAAACCAACGATTTCTAATGTTATTAATAACTCATCTGATACCAGTAACAAATAGAATAATATTTTAAATTAATGGTACAATTCAAAAAATGGCAATTATTTCTAGTAATTCTATTTAGTCTTTTTGCTATTATATTTTCTCTTCCTAATTTTTTATCAAAAGAAACTTTAAAAAAAATTCCATCTTTTCTTCCATCAGAACAGGTTGTTTTAGGACTAGATTTACAAGGTGGTTCATATTTATTGATTGAAGTTGATACTGAATCTGTTGTATTAGAAAATTTTGAGTCTTTTTCAGATGGATTACGATTATCTTTAAGAAAAAATAAAATACCTTATACAAAATTTAATATTAAAAATAACAATATTTTTTTTAATATTAAAAATGATAATAAAAAGGAAGAATTATCAAAAATTTTATCAAAGTATTCCCAAGAAATTTCTTTTGAATATATAAACGACAAATTAATGAAAATTTTTTTTAATAATCAAAAAATTAAAAGTATTCAGGATAATTCTGTATTACAATCTATAGAAGTAATAAGAAGAAGAATTGATGAATACGGTACAAAGGAACCTACTATACAAAGGCAAGGCTTAAATAGAATATTATTAGAACTTCCTGGCATTACAGATCCAGAAAGATTAAAAAAATTATTAGGTAAAACTGCAAAATTAACACTTCAAATTATTGATGATGATCTATCATGGAATGATTTAAAATCTGGCAAAACTAAACCTGGGGTTGTGATTTATGAATCAGATAATGTATTAGACCCATCAGGCAGTCCGGTTTTATATGCTGTAAAAAAAAGGAATGCTATTTCAGGGGATTTACTAATAAATGCTTTTCCAACATTAGATAAAGGCTCTCCAGTTGTATCTTTTGAATTTAATAACAAAGGAGGAAGAAAATTTGGAAAAATAACAAGTGAAAATATTGGAAAAAAATTAGCTATTATTCTAGATAATAAAATTATAAGCTCACCAAATATAAGAGAACCAATTACTGGCGGGAAAGGAATCATAACTGGTCAATTTACTTTTCAAGAAGCAACAGATTTATCTATGCTTTTAAGAGCTGGCGCACTACCAGCTCCATTAAATATTATTGAAGAACGTACAGTCGGACCTACCTTAGGAGCAGATTCAATTAAATCTGGAAAATTCGCATCTATTTTAGGTTTTACTTTAATTATTATTTTTATGTTTTTAATTTATGGAATTTTTGGAATTTTTGCAAATATAGCATTAGTTTTTAATTTATTAATTTTATTAGCAATATTAACTTTAATTAAAGCAACTTTAACACTTCCTGGAATGGCAGGTATTGTTTTAACTATTGGAATGGCAGTAGACGCAAATGTTCTAATATTCGAAAGAATTAAAGAAGAAATTAAACATGGTCTTTCACCAATTGCAACAATTGATACTGGGTACAAAGAAGCTTTTAAAACTATTGTTGATGCAAATATTACTACACTTATTGCGGCAATAATGTTATTTGGCCTAGGTTCAGGCCCGGTCAAAGGTTTTGCAGTAACCCTCTCAATTGGTATTTTAACCTCAATGTTTACAGCAATAATGTTTACAAGAATTTTAATACTTATTTGGTTAAGAAAAAAATCACCAGAAAGGATTAATTTATAAAAAATGCCAATTTTAAGAATTTTTAAGAGTGGAACTAATATTAAGTTTATGAAAATAAAAAAATTAACTTTAATTATTTCATCTATATTATTTTTTTTATCTCTAGCTTTAATTTTTTTTAAAGGTTTAAACTTAGGAATTGATTTTACCGGAGGAAGTTTGATTGAAGCTAGATTTAAAGAAAATATTGATTTGAGTAATTTAAGAATTCAGATGAATAAATTAAATTTAGGTGAAATTCAATTACAAACTATAGGTAGTGAAAATGATATTGTTATTAGAGTTCAAGAAAAAAAAAGTAATGAGAATAAACAAACTGAAACAATACAAATTATAAAAAATAGTTTAAGTGATAAATCTATAGAATATAGAAGAACTGAATTTGTGGGCCCAAAAGTTGGAGGTGAATTAGTAAAAGCCGGTATACTAGCTATTATTTTTTCATTATTTGGAATACTTATATATATATGGCTAAGATTTCAATGGAATTTTGCGCTTGGTGCAATTATTGCTTTGATACATGATGTTATTTTAACTTTGGGTTTTTTTTCAATATTTCAATTCGAGTTTAATCTTGCAACTGTTGCAGCAGTTTTAACAATTGCTGGTTATTCAATTAATGATACTGTTGTAATTTATGATCGTATAAGAGAGTCGATGAGAAAATATAAACAAATTAGTTTTGATGAAGTAATTAATATATCTTTAAATGGAACGTTATCTAGAACTTTAATGACTAGTTTAACAACACTCATGGCATTACTAGCATTATTTATTTTCGGTGGCATTGTAATTTCTAGTTTTATAATAGCTCTTATTTGGGGAGTTTTAATTGGAACTTACTCTTCGTTATATGTTGCATCTCCAATTTTAACGTATCTTAAACAAGAAAAAAGACAAATTAATTAGTATAGATTTTGAGCTGATACCATTGCATATAACATAGGTATAGATAAAGCAGTATTTGTTCTAGAAAACAACATAGCTTTTCTTGCCGCTAAAGGTTTTTCATCATTGTTAGCTGATACGATTCCTAGTACAATTTTTTGATTTGGCCATATAATCATCCAAACATTATAAGCCATAATTATACCCAACCACATTCCAATACCTATCGCAGTGTCTTTTTGTGAACCTTCAATTACCCCCAATGTTAGAGCATTAAGTAAATAACCATTTAAATGCGCAGTTGTAAGGCCAGTAATTATAGTTGCTAAAGCTGCCCATCTAAACCAAAATAATGCTTTAGGTGCAATAACTTTGCTAATAGCTGGTTTTTGATTATCAGGAATATTTGGCATGGATGGTATTTGTACAAAATTAAAATACCAAAGTAAACCAATCCACATTATACCACTTAAAACATGGAGCCAACGTGAGAAAAAAGCTATATATGTTGGTTCAAAAAAATCCATATTTTTAATAAATTAAATTTAATAAAACAACCATTATTATTGTTAGTAAGATTCCTATAACAACTGTTTTTGGTAAAGATTCTAAAGGGTTATTCATATATAAATTAATAATGAAGAAAAAAATTATTTTTGTAAAGAGTTTCTTTTTATTATTTTATCTTCAATTCTTAATACATCGTGTAAATATTGGCTAGTGTAACTATTTTTAAATTTTACTAATAATACTTCTGGCGAACCTTCTGCAATAATTTTTCCACCTTTTTCTCCACCTTCAGGTCCCATATCAATTATATAATCAGCCGTTTTAATAACTTCTAAATTATGCTCAATTACAATAATCGTATTACCTTTGTCAACAAGAGAATGTAATACTTCTAAAAGTTTTTTTACATCTTCAAAATGCAAACCTGTTGTTGGTTCATCAAGTACATATAATGTTTGACCAGTTGATCTTTTTGATAATTCTTTAGCTAATTTTATTCTTTGCGCTTCACCACCAGATAGAGTTGTAGCAGATTGTCCAATTTTAATATAACCTAAACCAACTTTTTTAAGTGTATGTAGTTTATTTTTAATATTAGGTATAGCTTTAAAAAATTCTAATGATTCATCAACAGTCATATTAAGGATATCGGCTATATTTTTATCTTTAAATTTAATTTCTAAAGTATCTCTATTAAACCTTTTACCTTTACACGAGTCACATTTAACATAAACATCAGGTAAAAAATGCATCTCAATTTTTATTACCCCACCTCCTTGACATGTTTCGCATCTTCCTCCTCTTACATTAAAAGAAAATCTTCCAGCTTTATAACCTCTTTCTCTTGATTGCGGTAAATTAGAAAACCATTCTCTTATAGGAGTAAAGGCGCCTGTATAAGTTGCAGGATTTGATCTTGGAGTTCTACCTATAGGAGCTTGATTTATTTCTACTATTTTATCTAAATATTCAAAACCTTCTAAAGATTTATATTTTTCTGGTTTTTGGATTTGATAATTAAGTTTTCTTCCAACAGCTTTCAATAAAGATTGATTAATTAAACTTGATTTTCCACTTCCAGATACACCTGTAACAGCAGTAAAAGTTCCTAATGGAATTTTTACAGTGACATTTTTTAAGTTATTCGTATTTATACCTTTCATGATTAAAAATTGGTTTTTTTTACCATTTCTCCTTTCTTTTGGAGTAGGTATATATCTATATCTATTTAAATACTGAGATGTAATAGATTCAGTAGAATTTAAAATTTCAGATAACTCACCTTTTGCAACTATATTTCCACCATAAACTCCAGCGCCAGGTCCTACATCAATAATATAATCTGCAGACCTGATAGCTTCTTCATCATGCTCAACAACTATTACTGTGTTTCCTAAATTTTTTAATTTTTCTAATGTTTTTAAAAGCTTTTTATTATCTCTTTGATGTAATCCTATAGATGGTTCGTCAAGAACATACAAAACTCCTGTTAATCCTGAACCAATTTGAGAAGCCAATCTAATTCTTTGCCCTTCTCCTCCTGATAAAGTTCTAGAATTTCTTGACAATGTTAAGTAATTTAATCCAACATTTTTAAGAAAGTTCAATCTATCATTTATTTCTTTCAGTATTCTTCTAGCTATTTCATATTGGGTTTTAGTTAATTTATTTTCTAATTTTTTAAACCAATCAATTGCATTTTCAATAGTAAGAATACAAACTTCTCCAATGTGCAAATTATTTATTTTTACTGATAAAGCCTCCTTTTTTAATTTATAACCATTGCAAGATTCACATGTGTCATATCTTAAATATTTTGAAACTTCATCTCTATAATACTCATTTTCATTCTTAAACCATTTTCTTTGTAAATTTGGTATAACTCCTTCAAATTTACGTTCAATTGGATAAGTTCCTCTAAATGAAGTATATTCAAATTTAATTTTTTTCTTTTCACTTCCATATAAAATAATTTTTTGTATATCTTGTTTTAAATCTTTGAATGGTATTTCCAAACTAAAATTAAAACCTTCAGATAAAGCAAGAAGTGTTTGTTGGTAAAAGTCATTTGATGACTTATTCCATGGCTCAATTGCGCCTTCGGCAAGACTTAAATTGGGATTAGGTATTACCATTTCGGGATCAAAATATGTTTTATTTCCTAAACCGTTACAATCAGGACATGCACCGAAAGGATTGTTAAATGAAAACAATCTTGGTTCAATTTCTTCAATAGTAAATCCTGAAATAGGACAAGCAAATTTTGTGGAGAAAATGTCTATTTTTTTTGTATTAAAATTTTCAATATAAATAACACCATTTGAAATATTCAAAGCAGTTTCAATGCTATCAGTAAGTTGATTTTTTATATTTTTCTTTATTTCTATTCTATCTATAACAACATCTATATTATGTTTAAATTTTTTATCTAACTGGGGCAAATCATCTGATTTGTATATTTTTTCATCTATTTTAAATCTTTGAAAACCTTTTTTAATCATTTCTAAAATTTCTTTTTTATATTCACCTTTTCTACCTTTAACTAAAGGTGAGAGTAAAAAATATTTTTCTCCAACTTTCTTTTTTAATATATTATCAACAATTTGAGACACACTTTGCGACTCTATAGGTTTACCAGTTTTTGGTGAATAAGGTATACCAATTCTTGCAAATAAAAGTCTCATATAATCATATATTTCTGTTATTGTACCAACCGTCGACCTTGGATTTTTTGAGGTTGTTTTTTGTTCAATAGATATTGCTGGTGATAACCCTTCAATTGAATCCACATCAGGTTTTTGCATAACTTCTAAAAATTGCCTCGCATATGCTGACAAACTTTCAACATATCTTCTTTGACCTTCTGCGTAAATAGTATCAAATGCTAATGATGATTTTCCCGAACCTGAAACACCTGTTACCACTACTAACTTATTTTTTGGTATTTCTAAATCAACATCTTTAAGATTATGTTCTTTTGCACCAATAATTGAAATTTTATCCATAATTTATATTAGACTAATGTACATTAAGTAATTATTATTAATAAACTAATTAATTTTTTTATATTAAGCATTTTATTATATTAAATGGCTGGATCAGTAAATAAAGTTATCCTTCTCGGAAATCTTGGGCAAGACCCTGATATTAGGACAATGCAGAATGGAAAAAAAGTTTGTACTTTTTCATTAGCAACTTCAGATTCTTGGAAAGACAAGGAAACAGGAGAAAAAAAAGAAAAAACAGAATGGCATAGAGTTGTTGTTTTTAATGAAGGATTAATAGGTGTTGTTGAAAGTTATATAAAAAAAGGCACTAAGCTTTATTTAGAAGGTTCTCTTCAAACTAGAAAATGGACAGATGATAAAGGTGTTGAAAAATATACAACTGAAATTGTGATTCAAGGGTATGGCGGTAGAATTGATATTGTTAGCGCAAAAGGTAATAACAAAGAATTATCTCAAGATCAAGATATTTCAGAAACTAACGATGATCCTAAAAAAGAAATTGATTCAAAAGATAGTAAAGAAAAAAATATAGATGATAAATCTGATAATCTAAATGAAGAAGACATACCTTTCTAATTTTTTTATTTTAATAAGGAATTTATATTGAGTGATACGACTTTAGGTAATTCAAAATCTAATAATGGGTCTAATAAAAAAGAGCCACCAATAGGTAACGACTCAGGTAACGGTAATTTTGGAAATGTAGTAAACCTTTCTTTAAAAAAAGAAATGGAAACTTCTTATTTGTCTTATGCGATGAGTGTTATTGTTAGCAGAGCACTTCCTGATGCAAGAGATGGTCTTAAACCTGTACATCGAAGAATTCTTTATGCAATGGATCAGTCTGGGTATCATTATAATAGACCTTACCATAAATCAGCAAGAATTGTTGGTGAGGTAATGGGTAAATACCATCCTCATGGTGATAGCGCTATATACGAATCTATGGTTAGAATGGCACAAGAGTTTTCTTTAAGATTGCCTCTAATAGATGGTCAGGGTAATTTTGGTTCAATGGATGGAGACCCACCAGCTGCAATGCGTTATACAGAAGCTAGATTAAAAAAAGTATCTGAAAGATTATTAGATGACTTGGATAAAGAAACAGTTAGTTTTATTGAAAATTATGACGGCTCAACTTTTGAACCTACTGTACTTCCATCTAAATTTCCAAATTTATTAGTTAACGGTGCAAGTGGAATTGCAGTTGGAATGGCAACAAATATTCCACCGCATAATTTAGGAGAAGTTATAGACGGATGTATGGCTTATATTGATAATAAAAATATCACAATTGATGAATTAGCTAAATTTATAAAAGGCCCAGACTTTCCTACTGGCGGAATAATAAAAGGTAGAAGTGGTATAATGTCAGCATTTAAAACTGGTAGAGGATCAGTGGTCATAGAGTCTAAAGTTGAAATAGAAGAAAGATCAAAAGATAAAAAGAAATCTATAGTTATTACTGAAATTCCATACACAATTAATAAATCTAAATTGGTCGAGAAGATTGCTGAAGTCGCGAAAGATAAAATTGTTGAGGATATTTCCGATATAAGAGATGAATCTAATCGTAAAGGAGTAAGAGTTGTTGTTGAAATAAAAAAAGGTGGAAATCCAGACATTATTTTAGCTAATTTATTTAAACACACACCATTAAGAACAAGTTTTGGTGTTAATGCATTAGCTCTAAAAGATGGAACAAGTCCTGAAGTTATGGATTTAAAAAAAATGATCAGCATTTTTATATCCTTTAGAGAAGAAATAACAAGAAAAAGAATTTTTTTTGAATTAGAAAAAGCAAGACAAAGAGTACATAATTTAACAGGGCTGATGATTGCTGTTAATAATTTGGATTTAGTAATTAAATTGATAAGAAATTCAAAAAATCCTAATGATGCAAAAATTAGTCTTTTAAAAAAAGAATGGCATGCAAAAGATTTAACTAACTTTATTAAAATTGTTGATGACCCAAGACATAAATTAAAAAAAGCTGGGAAATATGATTTATCTTCAGAACAAGCTAATGCAATCCTAGATTTAAGACTTCAAAAATTAACTGGCTTGGAAAGAGATAAAATTGTTGAAGAAGCAAAAGAATTAGGAATAAAAATTAATGAATATTTAAGATTGTTACAAAAAAAAGAACTCCTTGTTCAAGAAATTAAAAAAGAACTTATAGAAGTAAAAGAAAATTTCGCTGATAAACGGAGAACATTGATTGGTAGTGAGACATCCGATATAGAAGAAGAGGATCTTGTTGAAGCAGAAGATATGGTTATTACAGTAACTCATAGAGGATATATAAAAAGAGTGCCATTAAAAACTTATAGAGCGCAAAGAAGAGGAGGGAAAGGAAGAAATGCTATGGCCACAAGAGAAGAGGATTTTGTAAACCAAGTTTTCATAGCTAATACAAAATCATCAGTATTATTTTTTTCATCTAAAGGAAAAGTTTATCAAATGAAAGTTTTTAAATTACCTGAATTCGCACCAAATGCTAGAGGTAAACCAATGGTTGGAATTTTTCCTTTAACAAAAAATGAAAATATAACTGCAGTTTTACCTTTACCTAATGACAAAACTTCTTGGGAAAATTTAAATATTATGTTTTCAACATCTAAAGGTACAGTTAGAAGAAATGCGCTATCAGATTTTATTAAAATACAATCAAGTGGAAAAATAGCAATGAAACTGTCCGATGATGATAAGTTAATCGGTGTTCATACTTGTATCGAAAAAAAAGACGATGTTTTTTTATCAACTAAAGAAGGAAAATGTTTAAGATTTCCTATATCTAATGTAAGAAAATTTTCCGGTAGAAATTCTGTAGGAGTTAGAGGTATTAGATTATCAAAAGATGATATGGTCATTTCAATGTACATTTTAAAACATGCAAAATTTACTATAGATGAAAGGAATGATTATTTAAAAATTGCTAATGCAATAAGAAGAAAAGAATTAAGAAGAAGTACACCGTTTAATAAACTTTCAAAAGGAACGCAATTAAGTGAAAATAAATTTGTTGAAATGGAAAATATTGAAGAATTTATTTTGTCTATTGCAGATAATGGTTTTGGAAAAAGAAGTTCGGCATATGAATATAGAATTACTAGTAGGGGTGGAAAAGGAATTGCTAATATGTCAGTTAATAAAAAAATTGGTAAAGTAGTTTCTTCATTTCCAGTTAATGAAAAAGACGATATAATGCTTATAGCCGGAACAGGAAAGTTAATTAGGTCACCTGTAAATAAAATCAGGATTTCTGGACGTACAACACAGGGTGTTACTTTATTTAAAGTTGAATCAAGTGAAAAAGTATTATCTGCTGCTTCAATTAAAGACTTGAATATTAGTTCTGAAGAATAAAATATAATAAATTATGAAAGTTGCAATATATCCAGGAAGTTTTGACCCTATCACTAATGGGCATTTAGATATAATTACAAGATCGTCTAAGATTGTAGATAGGTTAATTATCGCAGTATCTAAGAATAATAAAAAAAAAACTTTATTTAAAATAAATGAAAGAGTCGAAATGATTAAAGAAGTTATTAAAAATGAAAACATTTCAAATGTTGAAGTTGATACATTTGAGGGCCTATTAATGGCTTATGCAAATAAGAAAAAAGCTAATATTGTTATTAGAGGTTTAAGAGCAGTTTCTGATTTTGAATACGAGTTTCAGATGACAGGAATGAATTATAAATTAAATCCTAAAATTGAAACTATTTTTCTTATGTCTTTAGA
>Ga0066383_10000637_pt1 | contig 12706 bp, 11 predicted proteins | sample Knorr_S23_td_Bot_FD_70950 | JGI IMG/M metagenome (GOLD analysis project Ga0066383, IMG submission 70950) | Marine microbial communities from Southern Atlantic Ocean transect - Knorr_S23_td_Bottom_ad_3770_LV_A | ecosystem: Environmental > Aquatic > Marine > Oceanic | place: Southern Atlantic...
CGCCATCATATATCCCACCGGCGGCGGCACGGGCATAATCGGCATGCACAAGGGGTTCAAGGAACTCCTGGAATTGGGGTGGGTAGAAGGGAAACCGCCAAAATTCTTTGCCGTGCAGGCTTCGGGGTGCCAACCGGTCGTCAAGGCCTTCGATGAAGGGAAAGAATCGTCGGAGCTTTGGGAGAACGCGACCACTCTGGCCGACGGACTGCGAGTGCCCCACCCATTTGCCGATTACCTCATCTTGCAATCGTTGCGGGAGACCGGAGGCACGGCATTGGCGGTGGAAGACGATGAGATGGTGGATGGTATGCATGAGTTGGCTTCTAAAGAGGGAGTTATCGCATGCCCCGAAGGGGCGGCTACCTTGGTTGGCTTAAAGCGCCTAATCAAAGAAGGCCAAATCGAACCTGGAATGTCTGTTATCCTGTTGAATACGGGTTCCGGATACAAGTATCTCCATCTGATTAAGGGTTAAAAATCTTCACCTGGCTGAAGGCGAGAGCCAGCGGCTGGGCAACTATATGGAGGTAGCGACTTGGAAGTGATTCTTAGTTCGCCTCGTGGTTTTTGTGCTGGAGTGGTGCGGTCTATCGATATCGTGGATATCTGCCTTCGTAAATATGGCCACCCTGTGTACGTGAAACATCAGATTGTCCATAATCCCCACGTGGTTGCCGACTTGGAGCGCAAGGGCGCAATCACCGTAGAGACCGTTGATGAAATACCTGAAGGCTCGGTGGTGGTGTTCTCGGCCCACGGTTCACCCCCGGAGGACTTTGAAAAGGCCAAAGAGAGGGGCTTGAAGGTAATCGACGCAGTTTGCCCTCTAGTCACCCGGGTGCACAACGAAGCCAAGAAATACCACCGTGAGGGCAAGAAGGTCCTATTGGTGGGGCACGTGGGTCATCAAGAAGTTCGAGGCACAATGGGGCAGGTGGAAATGACATTGATACCCGACGACTCGGATGCCCAGTTACCCGATTGGGACGAGGATGAGAACGTGGCGGTGCTCACCCAGACCACTTTGTCCATCACCGATACCGCCAGGGCCATCGATGCGATCAAGGGCCGATTCTACAACGCAGTGGTGCGCAACGACGTTTGCTACGCCACCACCAACCGGCAACAAGCGATAATCCATATCGCTGGGATGGTGGAATTGGTGCTGGTCATCGGTGCGCCGAATAGCTCGAATTGCAACCGGCTCAGGGAAGTCGCCGAGGCCCAAGGCGTCACGTCTTATCTGATTAACGGCCCTGATGAGATTAATCCCAGTTGGATAAAGGGCATAGATAAGGTTGGCATCACTTCCGGCGCCTCCACTCCAGAGGTACTGGTAGAGAGCGTGATTCACGCACTGGCACCGGAAAAAGTGACCATGTTGGAAGGGGTGGAAGAAGACGTGGAGTTCACCTTGCCCAAGGAATTGCGATAGCGATGGACTTGGCCTCGTGTTCTGATGCGCCGGTTTAGCCGTCAAATCAGCGGCTCGGTTGATTTAAAAAGCCGAGCATTTACTCTCCCCGCCTTGGTCTCCTTGGCCTTGGCCGCCGCTTTTCTGGTATTTCTGATAACCCGTTTCGATGTTGATTTCGGCGTAACCTGGAAGCAACTAAAGGGAAGCAACCCCTGGCTTTTAGCGGCGGCGGTCCTAGTTCACTACACTACCTTCATTTTCCGCGGCGCAAGGTGGCGCGTCTTTCTCCAAAATGCTCAGCAGAACGCCAAAGATTGCGACAACGAGTTAGCAACCGCCAGAGATGTGCCCGGGGTCCTTTATTGCAGCCAACTGGTTCTGCTGGGCTGGTTTGCCAACGCCATCGGTTGGCTACGCTTGGGCGACGCCTACCGGGCCTACCTCTACCGGGAGGAGCAGGGTGCCTCGTTCTCCCGCACCATCGGCACCATCCTGGCTGAAAGAGTAACGGACGCCTTCTTGGTGGCCGGTTTGCTAATCATCGCAGTCCCATTCTTGGTAGACCGGGACGGTGGCGCAGCATGGACCGTGCTGGCGGTGTCTCTCACCATGCTGGCTGGCCTTGGTATCCTATTAGGAGCCATGACTGGGGGCCGTGAGTTGGTCTTGAAGAAGCTGCCCTCATGGCTGGGTCAAAGATACACTCGCTTCCATCAAGGAACCCTGGGCAGCTTTCGCCGGATGGTACCGGTAAGCATCTTGGGGCTGTTGGGTTGGATGGCGGAGGTGGGGCGGCTATATCTGGTGGTGCAGGCGCTGGACTTGGACATCAGCTTTCCCTTGGTGATTTTCTTGACCCTGGCCAACTCCCTGCTTACCCTGGTGCCCACGCCGGGAGGATTCGGCGCTGTTGAGTCGGGAGTCGCCGGGCTGGTGGTGCGTTTCTCCACTTTGACGGGAAGCGTCGCCGCCGCATTGGTATTGGTGGACCGCGCTATAACCTACCTGAGCATCATAGTTGTGGGGGCTGCTCTGTGCATCGGCCGACAAGCGTTCCACCGCCGTTTGGTGTCCGTCCCGGATGCTAGCCTGGATGCCGGGGAGTTGGTGCGACCTTCTACGGTTGCGGCCTCGGGAGGCTTACCAAGCACGTCATCCGGCGAAGAGAAGGGTGACAACTAACCATGTTGTACACCGCAAGCTTCTATGACCCCGAAGATTGGGTCGGTCGACGCTACAGGGTGTCCCGGGCTCATCCTCGTGGCAAGCAGACCGACTGGGAGTTGGCACCCAGTCTGTACCCAGATAGGTTGCTGCTCGACGCATACCGGGAAGGGTCGGTGGACTTCAACATCATGTCCATAGAGTACCGGTTGGCTTTGGATTTGAGCTATAAGAAATACGGGGAATTTCGGGACTGGGTTGACGGGTTGGCTGAAGCTGAGGACTTCACTTTGCTCTGTTTCGAGCGTGGTGAGAAGCTGTGCCACCGGAGAGTGGCGGCTCAGTGGCTCTTGGAGCGTGCGCCGGGCCTCGAATCCGGCCACCTGCGGTGACTACCTGCGGCAGGGGTCAGGTGCGCCACCGGCGCAAGGAGCCGTCATGCTCTCAACAATTTGGCGGGGGCAGACGGTTGCTGCCTGGTTAGATCGCCTAACGTTCTGATCTGGGCGGGCGGCCCATCAACTCGGCGACGGCTTCTTGGATGGACAGCCCTTCAAAAAGCACGCGGTGGGTGGTCTGGGCTATGGGCATTTCCACATTCAACTTGGCCGCCAATCCCACGGCTGCTTTGGTGGCGTTCACACCCTCGGCCACGTTGTCCATGGACTTCTCAATATCGGGCCAAGTCCGGCCCAAGGCCAATTGCTCTCCCACGTAGCGGTTGCGGCTCAGTTTGCTGCTACAGGTAGCGATTACGTCGCCAAGTCCCGCCAGTCCGGCGAAGGTCATAGGGTTGGCGCCCGCCGCAACTCCCAGGCGGGTAATCTCCGCCAAGCCGCGGGTTATGAAGGACGATTTGGCATTGTCTCCGGCGTCCATACCGTCGCCGATGCCCGCTCCCAGAGCGATAATGTTCTTTAGGGTGCCTGCCAGCTCAACGCCCACGATATCGTCGCTGGTGTACACACGGAAGGAACTGGTCATCAATATCGACTGGGCTTCGGCTGTTTTCTCCGGGTCACGCCCGGCAATCACGGTGGATGAAATCTTGCCCTGGATGATTTCGTGGGCCAGGTTGGGTCCGGATAGAGCGCAGATGCCCGAGTGAAACTCAGAGTCAAGTTCCTGCTCCAAAACCTGGCTCATCCGTTCACCGCCGGGAAGCTCCAAGCCTTTGGCGGCGCTAACAACTATCGTGCCGGAAGTCAGGCTGCTGCTTATCCACCGGATGTTTTGCCGAAGTTGGTGAGAGGGAACAGCCAGAATCACCAGTGCGGCGGAGGAAATCGATCCTTTAAGGTCGCTAGAAATCCTGAGGCCCGATGGGAACGGTACATCGGGTAGGAAGCGCATGTTGCGGCGCTTGGAGTCCAGTTCTTCGGCCTCGGAATCCGTTCGCGCTACCAAGCAGACCGAAACGGCATTACGCGCCAAGATGATGCCCAGGGTGGTTCCCCAAGTGGTGGTGCCGATTACTGCAACTGATTTCGTCAATGCCAATCGCTTGTGATTATCTTGTAATCTTAACGTTTTTCTAAGGCTGAGCTTGCTAAGACTGAGGTTTGGGATTGACCTGCGTCTAGTTGGCTTGAGTGGCGGATTGGCCCAAGCGCCTCTCAGTCCCATTCCGAATCCGGCGAATGTTGGCGCGGTGCTGCCAGATGATTATAGACATAGTGAAAACCGCATACACGGAGTAGCCGGAGGAATATATGCCTGAAAGGCCCAAGCCGATGATTGCGATACAAGTAATGACCACTCCCAACACCGAGCCCAGTGACAGGTAACGGCTCACAATTGTGATTGGAATGAAGGCCGAGAGACCTATGGCTGCAGCTATGGGCGCCATCATAACCAGGCTGCCCAAGCCGGTGGCAATGCCCCGCCCACCCCGAAATCCCAGGAACACCGGCCAGTTGTGACCCACCAATACAGCTAATCCCGCAGTTACTTCTCCGGCAGTGGAGTCGATAATCTGCCTTGCCAGTAGCACCGCCAAGACTCCTTTGCCGAAATCTAGCAGCAAGACCGCCGCAGCAAATTTGCCGCCACCGGTGCGGAGCACATTGGTCATACCGATGCTACCGCTACCGTAGTCCCGTATGTCCACACCCCGGCGCCACTGCAACAGCATGTAGCCCCAAGGTACTGAGCCTACGATGTAGGAAAGGGAAAGGACAGCAGCGTACCGAGCCAAGTCCGATTCGTCCTCCATGGTCAAGAACACCGCCACAACGGCGGCGGTGATGGCTGGCAACACAGTAAAAGTGAACAGTGCGGGATGCAGGGGTTTATTCATTACTTTTGAGAGGCTGGTCCCGGTTCTGCCGATGTTAGAGCGGCAATTATCCGGTGTAAGCGATTACGCTCTGAAGAGCAACCTCAGATGTGTCTGGTCAAAGCCGAAACTGGCGCGCAACTTGTTCTCCAAGTAGCGTTGATAGGAGAAGTGTACCAACGACGGATTATCAACTGTGAATAAAAAGGTGGGCGGATTTACGTCAACTTGCCGCAACCGGCTGATGTGAAGCCGGTTGTGCCGACGCTTGCCTTTGCCCACCGGCGGAGCATGAGCAGCCATTGCGTCTGCCAGAACGTATTGCAATTCCCGCGCTGGCACAAAGCGCAATCGCTCCCGCCACACCTCCAAGGCAGTCTGCATCAGTCCGGTAATCCCTCGGCGGTTCAACGCTGAGGTAAAAACAACGGGGACGTAGGGCATGAAATGCAGCTTTTCTCTTACCTTGGCCACCGCCCGCTCTCTGGACCACCAAGCGTCCCGGTCCATCAAGTCCCACTTGTTTATCACCACAATCAGACCCCGGCAGACGTCCCAAGCGAGTCCGGCGATGTGAGCGTCTTGTGCTGCGGCCAGTTCCGAAGCATCGACGACCAGCAGAGCGATATCGCTGCGGTTCACTGCGCTAACTGCACGGATAACGCTGTATTTCTCTATTCCAGGCTGAACGGATCCGGGACGCCGGATTCCGGCCGTGTCTATGAGGGTAATGTCGTGCCCCATGTAGGTCATGCTGGTATCCAGAGCGTCTCTGGTTGTTCCTGCAACCTGGCTGACGATGGAGCGTTCCTCTCCCAATATTGCGTTCAGCAACATGGACTTGCCCACGTTGGTACGGCCCACGATAGAAAGTTTTAGCTGGGTTGGATCGTTGGGCACAGGCGCTTCCATCTCTTCGTCGGAAGTTTCCGGATATGAATCCAACGGCGGGAAGTGGGCAAGAACCTTGTCCATGAGGGAGTAGATACCGTAGTTGTGGTAGGCGCTTATGGGCACCGGATCGCCCAACCCCAGTTGGTAAAACTCGGAGGCGTCGAATTCCCGGGTTTCGTTGTCCACCTTGTTAACGGCCAAGAGGATGGGTTTTTCTGTGCGCCTAAGTCGTTCCGCCACCACATGGTCGGCATTGGTTAGGCCCTCGGTGACATCGGTCATGAATATGATTATGTCGGCGGAAGCCATGGCCATTTCCGCTTGTTCCTGAACCTTCTCCCGGATGCTTCCTTCCGGGTTCTGCTCCAAGCCACCCGTGTCAATTAAGATGAATTCGTAGTCATCCCACTTGACTTGGGAAATCAGCCGGTCACGGGTAGTGCCAGCAACTTCGGACACAATGGCTTGGCGGCGTCCCACAATCCGGTTAAAGAACGAGGACTTGCCAACGTTGGGTCTTCCTATAACTGCGACTATGGGTTGGGGCAAAGCAGCGCTCCCGGTTAGCAAAGTATTAATTCCAACAGTGCCATCTGTGCGTACAGCCGATTGTGTGCCTGTTGGTAAGCTACGGATTGGGGGTGTTCCAGCATTCCTTCAGGCACCTCCTCTCCGTAATGAGCTGGCATATCGTGCATGAAAATGGCGCCCTTCTTGGCCTGAGAGAGCAACTCCGGGTCCACCATGTAACCCTTGAAAGCCTCCCGGCGTTTGGCCGCCTCCTGCTCCTGTCCCATGCTGGCCCATACGTCGGTGTAAACAGTGTCAGCGTCAGCGACAGCTTCCGCAGGGTGTGTGAATTCCAAAACATGGCCCGAACGCGACCTCTGCCGGGCCAAGGCCACCGACTCACTGTCTAAATTATAACCGTCGGGAGTGGCAATGGCGAAGGTAGCTCCCAAGGCGGGCAAAGCCAGGCACAGACTCCGGGAAACGTTGTTCCCGTCGCCGATGAATGCCAACTTTTTGCCTTTTATGCCCCCTAAATGTTCTTCCATAGTGAGTAGGTCGGCCAAAGTCTGGCAGGGATGCTCCCAATCGGAAAGGGCATTCACCACCGGCACGCTAGCATAGCTGGCCAATTTCTCCATCACATTATGGGAGGATACTCGGGCGATGATGCAGTCCACATAGCCCGAGAGCACCCTGGCGATGTCGGAAACCGGCTCCCGGGTGCCCAGCCTAACTTCATCCTCTCCCAGGTATACGGAGTATCCACCCAGGCGGCTAATGCCGACCTGAAAGCTGGTGCGAGTGCGTAGGGAGGGCTTATCAAAAATCAGGGCGACGTTTTTGTTAGCGAGGGGGGTGGAAGGTTCTTCAGACTTGATTAGCTTGGCCCGGTGGACGATTTTCATCGTCTCATCCGGCGTCAAGCTGGTAATGGACAAAATGTCCCTTTTTGTTGACATATCGGTAGCTTCTTGGCAGTCCTTTGAGGTTGCAGGGTATATCATACCAAATCCCCAATTAAAGCTGCGCCTGGCAGCATTTCTCGCCTCGTAGGTTTTGGACCTCGTAGTCATCAGCTTGGCATCTGGTATGATGACGTTTTCTGGCGTTACAAGCTAGGGTGACCAGGTTGAATCATAAGTTTGAGAGTCGAGAGACTCGACCTGTTCACACAATCGAGACTAAATCTCCCGGACTAAATACCAGCAGGAGGCGAAAGTTCATGGTGGGCCCAAAGATTAGCCCAGGACTGCGCGGTCAAAAGCAAACATTTGTGTGTGAGCACAATGTGGCGCCCCATGTGCACAAATTTAGCACACCATCAATGATTCAACTTATGGAGCAAGCGTCTCAGGCAGCGGTGGACGAATACTTGGAAAAAGGCCAGACCTCCGTGGGTATCGAGGTCAACATCCGTCACCTGGCGCCAGCCGATATCGGGGCAACAATCATTGCCCACGCCGAGCTTCTGGAAGTGGATCGGAAGCGGCTTACCTTTCGCGTTGAAGCTTTTGACGGCGACCGGAAGCTGGGAGAAGGCACCCACCGGCGGGCGGTAATCGACCTTCCCTGATCCAACCTGACCTTCAAGATTGGCTACCCGCCTGAAGTGGCCTATGCTAAAATCACCCTGCTATAGAGCAAGCGGTTATGAGCCTAGATTAGCCGCCATCGTGCGCGACATTGATTTGAGGCCCTAACGCCTCAGCAGGTGGTCCAGTCGCACCACCCCCTAGTGGAGCAATTACCCAAAATTGGACGATATCGGGCACCCATTGCGGGCATCCGGATAGTTTGGGTGCCGCATACGGCCCGGAAATATTTCCGGTGATGATACCGGGGACAATCAATCATTTGGAGTAACTAGAATGGCGAACATGGAGCACGTCCAACTGGCCAAGAAAGGTCGAGACACCGTTGCCAAGTGGCGAGAAGAGCATCCCAACGATGTTTTGGACCTGAACGCCGCTTACATGAGCTATGTGCGCATGCCTCAGGTCAACCTGAGCGGAGCTGATATACGAAACTCAGACCTGATGGGGGCCATGTTGCAACGCGCCGACCTGTCTGGCTGTTACCTAAACCCCTGCCACATGTACCACGCTAACCTGAAACAGGCGAACTTGAGCAAAGCGTTGATGAACGGCGCCAATCTGCGAGGAGCGGATCTTAGTGGTGCGAATTTGACCGACGCCGACTTGGACCGGGTCGTCCTTTCCGGCGCAAATCTAACGGGGGCCAACCTCACCGGAGTCAATCTGTCTAGGGCAAACCTCGTGGGCGCCAACTTGACCGACGCAAACCTGACCGGCGCAGTCTTGAACCGTGCTACTTTGACCCGGACAATCTTGGCCAACGCAAATTTTCAAGACGCTGATTTCTACGAGGCGGTTTTCCACAACGCCGACCTGACCGGCGCCAAGATGGGCGGCAGCATCATGGGCTACACTGTGTTTCAAAAGTGCGACCTTAGTGTCGCGGAAGGTCTGGACAAGATTCGCCACGACGCTCCAAGCACCGTGGGCATCGATACATTCTACCGGTCCGGCGGCAAAATCCCGGAGGAGTTTCTTCTGGGGGTTGGCAACCCTGAGTCATTGATTGAATTCCAGCGGTCCCTTTTGGGTGTGCCGGTGTCCAAGGAAGACTGTTTTATCTCCTGTGCGGCTCAGGACCGTCAATTCGCTCAGGAGCTGTTAATCGAGTTGCGAAGCCGAGGGATACGTTGCTGGCTGTTCCCTGAAGACGCCCGAGGTCATGCTTTGGTGGACCGCAAGAGCACCTCGGACCAAGAGGAAGTGGAGCGCTGGGTCCGGGACTACGACAAACTTGTGGTGGTTTCCAGTCAAGCAGCATTGGATAGTGAAACAATTCGAAACGACATCACCAGCGCCAAAGACGCCCAGTTCACCAGAGACAGATGGGTCTTGTTCTTGGTCGGGCCAGACGGTGCGGTGGTGGAGCCCAGGGGGCGGGGATTGGGACGGAGCCTGGCTGACGACCATACGGTGTTCGATTTGAGGGACAAAAGCGTTTCTACCTATTCGGAGGAAATGAACCGCTTGGCCAAGGCGTTAAATCAAAGCCAACCGGCATCTGCCGGGATGCCGGTCTCAGAGCTCAGCGAAATGAATCCCAACCAGCTATAGGTTTATCCAGAACGTCTAGGTTTAGGCCTGGCGAGGGATTAAGTCTGGCGTGCGAGTCTAATAACAAAGACCCCGTCCCGATATTATCGGGACGGGGTCTTTTAGGATTCACAGCTAGGTGGTCGAAGCTACTCTAGATGTAGTCTTCTTCCTCCATCATGCCGATGTTGTCCTTATTCTGAGACAAGCCACGAGCAACTTCCTGTCGGAATTCTTCCATCAGTTCGTCGCTGATAACGCCACCGGCTGCAACGGCCTTTTCTTTGAAGCTCTCAAAGGCCCACTGCTCGGTGTCGCCGTGAGGCATAGCACTGAAGAAATCCCGTTCGAAAACGGGGAGATCGCCAGGGCCGAAGTAGCCCTTGCCTTCAATCTCATAGCCTTCTAGGTCGTGGGTACCCTTACCCAGAACCTGACCGGTCTCAGCGTAGTGCTGCATTACTTCCTGCATACCGTACTTCTGGACGGGGCAGACTTTCATGCAGATACCACAGCCCAAGTAACGGGCCATGACCGGGCGGCAGCGCTTGAAGTAGAGCTTGTTCTTCTCCATGCCCCTCCACCAAATCTTATCGCGCATGAGGGCACGGCCGGGGCAGCGGTTTACGCAGACCTGGCAGACCTGACAGAAAGCGTGGATTCCATAGTCCACCGGGCCGTCATAGCTGACGTTGGCATCGGTGGTGATAATCATGATTCGGCACCTTGAACCCACGTGTGGGGTCAACAGGTATCCGCAAGCTCCCAGCTGACCGAGGCCGGCTGCTACAAACATGGGAATGTAGGGGCCGGTGTTGTCGTTGGGGCTGTGGACCTGGCCGTGATAGCCCAATGTATTGATGTAGTTGACCAACTCCAAAGCTGCTGCGCCTTCCGTTCGGTAGGTGCTGGAGTGGACAATCTCAGCATCGATGCTGGGGATGGTCTGGGTGGGCTCGAAATCCTGCTCGTAAGCCAAGCAGATTGCGTGCTCGAACTGTACCCATTCTTTCTTGCTGGCGTAAGAGTACCGGTGATCATAATTGGTGATACCAACTTCCAAGAAACCCAACTCGCGGGCTTTGGATTTGATCTGCTCGGTGACGTCGCTGCCGCTAGCAGATGACGTGGGCTCTTGTTCCGCGCTCATGCGGGCGGCCATTATCAACGGCCGGTTCAGCTTGTCGTGTTCTTTGCGGATTTCCCGCATTTCCACGTGCTGATCCCGTATCGCGTTGGCCCAGTCGCGCGAAGCCCTTTCGTCGATATTCATCGTTTCCAGGGGGTATTCTCGAGAGTACCAATCAACCTCACGGTTATTTATGGGAATACCAGGTACTGTCTCCAACTCCTCAGGAACCGGAATCGTTACTGAGGCGTCGCTGAGGCTTTTACCGGGTCGAACTACCTCGTGGCCAATTTTCAGCATGCCTTTCCCTCCCAAAATGAGGATACCCCGACTATCGGGGCATTGCCTGAGCACAGATTACCCGTTGGTAATTTATTTGTCAACCCTATTTAATAGCCATTCTTGTATTCGAAAATCGAATATATAGACCATGAATTCTTGATAGTGATGGGAGTTTTTCTCGCAGGGTTTGGGTATGCTGGTTGCACGGCCACTTTTAGTGGGGTTGGTAGCCGTTCTTGTGAATCTAATGATACCTGCCAAGTCTGATTCTATAAATTAAAGTCAGCAGGCTCGTTATTGAGCCTGCTGACTTTGGTGTCTTGCCACACTCCGGCACCGACAGAGACCGGCTTTGGTCTCTTTTTTGTTTGCGATTAGCGCTTAGATATAATCGGCGTCCTGGTCCATCATCGCCACTACGTCAGCGGTACCCAGTCGCATAGCATCTGTGAGTTGCTCTTTCAGATCAGAGAGCATTTCGTCGGACACGACGCCACCGGCAGCCCTGGCTTTCTCTTTGAAGGAATCGAAAGCCCATTGGTCCGAGCTCCCCCGGGGCATATCGAAGAAATTCCGGTCAAACACGGGCAACTCGCCGGGGCCGAAGTATCCCTTGCCTTCCAATTCGTAACCCTCCAGGTCGTGGGTTCCCTTGCCCAGTACCTGTCCGGTTTCGGCGTAATGCTCTAATACGTTCTTGAGGCCGTACTTTTGAATGGGGCATACCTTCATGCAGATGCCGCACCCCAAGTAACGTGCCATGACCGGGCGGCAGCGCTTGAAGTACAACTTGTGCTTTTCCAGCCCACGCCACCAGACCTTATCCCGCATCAGGGCGCGGCCGGGGCATCTGTTGACGCAAACCTGACATACCTGGCAGAAGGCGTGGATGCCGTAGTCCACTGGTTTGTCGTAGGTGACATTGGCATCGGTTGTAATGATGATAATTCGGTTCCTGGGGCCAGCGTGTGGCGTCAGCAGATATCCGCACGCACCCAACTGTCCCAGACCCGCGGCTACGTGCATGGGAATCATTGGTCCCGTGGCGTCGCCCGAGTGGATGACGTGGCAGCGGTAGCCGATTGAACGTATGTAGTCACCCAACTCCAAGGCGGCGGCAGCCTGCGTCCGGTACGTGCTGGAGTGGACAATCTCGGCGTCGACGCTGGGTATGGTCTGCGTCGGTTCAAAGTCCTGCTCGTAGGCCATGCAGATGGCCGTGGGAAGCGCGGTGAAACCACGCTTGGCGGTGTACTCATAGCGGACGTCATACTCGGTGAATCCCACTTCCAAGAAACCCAACTGACGCGCCTTGTTTTTTATCTCCTGGGTCACGTCATCGCCCGAGGGTTCTGCCGTAGGCTCAATCTCAGCGGTCATTCGCCCTGCGATAATCAGGTTGCGGTTCAGCTTGTCGTGCTCTTTACGGATTTCCCGCATCTCAGCGTGCTGATCCCTGAGGAGGTTGGCCCAGTCCCGTGAAGCCCTTTCCGAGGTGTTCATTGTTTCCAGGGGGTATTCTCGAGCGTACCAGTCCACTTCCCTTTTGTTCATGGGAATCCCGGGCACTGTTTCCAGTTCTTCGGGAACGGGAATCGTGACATCCGGCTCTCCGTAGGTTTTACCGGGTCTGACAACCTCATGGCCTATCTTTAGCATGTCATTTCCTCCCAATATTTTCGTCAATAATCATTTGCCAAGAACTGGCATACGCAGTTGCTAGCAACCAAAACAAACGGTATGAATTCAAACGAAGATTAAACCAGCGGAAGGCTAAATGTCAATATAAATAAGTTCTTTCTTCAGACATTAATCATTCGTATGGCAAGTGGCGTCGATAGTTAACATTTATTTGAGATTTTGTGACGAATTACGGTAACATGATTACGAGAAAATAC
>Ga0066383_10000639_pt1 | contig 12701 bp, 9 predicted proteins | sample Knorr_S23_td_Bot_FD_70950 | JGI IMG/M metagenome (GOLD analysis project Ga0066383, IMG submission 70950) | Marine microbial communities from Southern Atlantic Ocean transect - Knorr_S23_td_Bottom_ad_3770_LV_A | ecosystem: Environmental > Aquatic > Marine > Oceanic | place: Southern Atlantic...
GTTGGCCTATCTCTCTGCTGAATATTTTGCAACGGGCGAGATACCCAAACGGACCGGCAATGACCACCCTATCGTGTCGCCGTATGGATTATTCCGTGCCAAAGACGGGATGATTGCAGTCGCGCCATCAACCGATGTGTATGTTGAGAAATTCCTCAGCGCGCTTGGCCTCGAACAGCTGCTGTCAGACCCGCACTATGCCACCAACTCTGACAGACTCCTTAATCGGGATGCTCTGTCAGAACGCATCAACAAGGTCACCTGTTGCCAGTCGGTGAACCACTGGATCAAGGCCATCAACCATGCGGGCTGCCCATGTGGAAGAGTGTTGGATCTGGCTGAAGTTTTCGAAGATCCACAGGTCCTGGCACAAGACATGGTCCTCAACGTCCCACATCCGGGTCACGGTAACGTCAGGATGACCGGCTTCCCGGTCAAGCTCTCAAGAACGCCGGCGGGTATTCAGCGTCCGGCACCGGATCTGGGTGCAGATACCAAAGAAATACTCGATAAACTCGACTCACGGCCCCTCTAGGGTAGGCAGCCACAACTAGAGACAACGCTTCACAATACACCACCCGCTAAACCTTCAGCAGCTGAATTCCAAACGTGTCGATACCAACTCATGCGACCTACGGTCGGGCGGCTTTAGCAGGTGCAATGCCCGATGCCGACCTCAGGGTATTGTTGATGAGCCTCGTTCATCAGACAGGGGATACGCACTGGCTGGATCCACCTTACACACCAAGTCGTGACGTACGCCTGATTGCCGATCCATCCGCCGGCTTGCCTGAGTCTGTGCAAACTGATCTACGCGCACGCGCCATAGAAATTTTTTCGCACTCCAGTTCTGGACCGGCCCTAACAGATCTTGATGATTCCCTGATGATCAGAATGATGAGTACCTGCCTGGGCGAAGCGGTACCACCTGAGTATGCGCCTGCCATGCGCGACGAGCTTGGCTTTACTGATCGAGACATTCACTGGTCTGAACCACCAGAGAAAAACAAGCTGGCCGATCGAGAGGTGTTGATCGTGGGTGCTGGCGTAAACGGTATTGTGCTGGGCGCTAAACTGGGCCAACTCGGTATCGAGTACACCATCGTGGAGAAAAACAAGGATGTGGGTGGCACCTGGCTGGAAAATTCTTATCCGGGTTGCGGAGTCGACACACCCAATCATGCCTACTCACTCTCATTTGGTCAGCGCTACCGCTGGAGTCGATATTTTGCGTTACGTGATGAGATCCAGGACTATCTGAAGCGTTGTGCCAACGAATTTAGCGTTCGAAGTCATATACGTTTCCAAACAACCTTGATGAGCGCTCGATGGATCGAGTCTGACCAGTGCTGGGAAGCTGAGCTTGAAGGGCCTGCTGGCAAAGATCGTTTTCGCAGTGGATTTCTGGTCAGCGCAATCGGCCAGTTCAACCAGCCCCGGAAGCCAACTATCCCCGGTTGGGAATCCTTTCAGGGAGACGCATTTCACAGTGCACACTGGCCGGCAGATTTAGATCTTACAAACCAGCGTGTCAGCATTATAGGCACCGGCGCTTCTGCAATGCAGATTGCACCGTCGATTGCCAAACAGGTGGAAAGCCTCATGATCTACCAGCGTACGCCACAGTGGGTCAGACCCATACCGGGTTATGGCGAGTCGATTCCACCGGGCGCGCAGTGGCTGCTGGAATACCTTCCATACTATGTTGAGTGGTTTCGATTCACGATGTTCTGGCGCTATGGAGATGGCCTGTTACCATTTCTGCGAAAAGATCCCAAATGGCCCCATCCCGAGCGCGCACTCAACCGGGTTAATGACAGGCACCGCCAGGAAATGGTTGACTTTATGGCGGTCCAGCTCAAGGACCATCCGGATCTCGCGGCCTGTTGTCTTCCTGACTATCCCGCCTACGGCAAAAGAATACTACTGGACAATGGCTGGTACCACGCACTGACCCTGCCCCAGGTTCAACTCATTACCGATCCCATTGATCAGATTACAGCATCAGGAATCTCCACAACAGATGGTGTTCACAGAACCACCGATGTCCTGATTTACGCGATTGGCTTTGAGATGATGCAGATGGCTTCACGCCTGCGTATAAAGGGCCGGGGCGGTATTGATCTTAAAGACACCTGGGACGGTGACAATCCGACGGCCTATCTGGGGATGACGGTTCCGGGTTATCCCAACTTTTTTTGCCTGCTGGGACCAAATACCGGTCTGGGTCATGGTGGCAGCGCTATGTTCCAGGCTGAGTGCCAGACCCGCTATGTCACTGCCTGTCTGGTCAGAATGATTGAGGAAAACCTCGCCTCTCTGGACGTGCGTCGTGACGCGCACGACAGCTATGTTGAACGAGTCGACAAAGAACACCAACAGATGATTTGGTCACATCCTGGCATGACAACCTATTACCGTAATGCCAGGGGTCGAGTGGTAACCGTGATGCCCTGGAGACTGGTCGACTACTGGGAGATGACGCGCGAAGCCGATCTAGCCAATTATCACGTTGAACACCAAACTTGCACTACCGGGTAGCGATCACCTGCCTACAGCCAGTTAAACTCAGTTACTGTGGCATATCCGGCCAGCCATCCTGACCTGGTGGAAACCAGAATTCGTCGACGGCTCTCTGGATTGCCACAAGGCAACGGTCTCGGCGACGCTCAAACTCTTTGATCGAGCGGCCAGCCTGAATCGCCTCACAACCGGCTGCGGTGGCGTTCACCAGCTTCTCCGTAAAGTCCGGCGCCGGCAAATTCGTCCAGCGGTTTGCCACCTCCGGCGCCCAATGCGCCATTGAATATCGAATACCCCCGTCACCACCGGCCAGATGAAACGTCAACATAGGGCCCAGGAATGCCCAACGCAAACCAGGCCCGCCAGTTATCGCAGCATCGATCTCAGCGGGCGTACAGATCCCCGCCTCGATCATGTACAGCGCCTCGTGGAAAAGCGCCTGTTGCAGCCGGTCGGAGATGTAACCATCGATTTCAACCGGCGCCTGAAGGGGTCGCATTCCAAGCGATCGATAGAATCCACCACCGGCACGCAAGGTATCCTCAGTGGTTGCCTGGCCACCTACTATTTCCACTAAAGGCAGTAAATAAACAGGATGGAAAGGATGCCCGATCATGACCCGTTGCGGATATTTTGTCTTTTCCTGTAGCAGGCTCGGCCGAATACCAGACGAACTGGAAGCAATGACGACATCAGGCGGGAGGAGTTGATCGACCTGGGTAATTAGCTTGACTTTAAGCACCTCATCGTCTGGGGCATTTTCCTGAACGTAGTCGGCGACGGACAATGCGGCCTCTAAGGAAGTTTCAAATTTCAGCCGACTCCGATCTGCCCCGGACTGCAGCCCCACTTCTTTCAAAATGGGCCACGCACTATCCACGTTGGCAAACAGCGTGGCCTCAGCCGAGGGATCAGGGTCCCATGCAACCACGTCCAGACCATGGGCAAGACAACGAGCGGCCCAACCGCTGCCAATGAGACCCGTGCCCAGCAAAACAACTGTATTGATCGGCTCACGCATTGGTTTGATCTCTGAGTTCTACTGACAAAATACTCACTGGAGCACCAACAAGTCAGCTGGTATCAATACTGTTTGAGTTCCAGGCGAGCAATCTGATTTCGATGCACTTCATCTGGCCCGTCGGCTAAGCGCAGCAAGCGTGCGGTTGCATAAGCATGCCCCAGACCAAAGTCATCGGAGAGGCCAGCACCGCCGTGTGCCTGAATCGCCCAGTCCACAACCTGACAGGCCATATTGGGCGCTGCCACTTTAATCATCGCAATTTCTTTGCGCGCTTCTTTGTTGCCATACTGGTCCATCTTGTGGGCGGTATAAAGTGTCAGCAAACGATTTTGGTCTATCATAATCCGGGCTTCAGCGATGCGTTCCTGGGTGACAGTCTGATCAGCAATAGGGCGGCCAAATGCCACGCGGGTTTTCACCCGGCGGCACATGGCCTCGAGCGCACGCTCGGCTAAACCGATCAAACGCATGCAGTGATGAATGCGGCCCGGACCAAGACGACCCTGAGCGATCTCAAAACCTCGGCCTTCTCCAAGCAACATATTCGATGCGGGCACCCGAACATTCTCAAATAACACCTCGGCATGACCATGGGGTGCATCATCAAAACCCAGCACGGGGAGGTGCCGGAGCACCTTAACGCCAGGCGCCGACATCGGAATGAGAATCATCGACTGCTGTCGATAGCGGTCCTCGTTATCAGGATCTGTCTTACCCATAAATATCAGGATCTTACAGCGGGGATCGTTCGCGCCTGAGGTCCACCATTTGCGCCCGTTGACCACATAATTGTCTCCGTCCCTGCGAATTTCAGACTGAATATTAGTCGCATCGGACGAGGCGACATCGGGTTCGGTCATCGCAAATGCCGAGCGGATCTCTCCAGCCAGCAAAGGCACCAACCATTCTTTTTGTTGCTCGGGTGTACCGTAACGCGATAACACCTCCATGTTTCCGGTATCCGGCGCAGAGCAGTTGAAGACCTCAGGGGCATAGGGGGAACGCCCCATCACTTCACATAACGGTGCATAGTCGTAATTACTGAGGCCGGCGCCCAGTTCACTTTCTGGCAAAAACAGGTTCCATAGGCCAACCTCCCTCGCTTTGATCTTCAATCCCTCTACGATCTCAGTGGGCTGCCAACGCTCTCCTGTTGATAATTCTTTCTTAATTGGGGTTTCGTTAGGATAAATATGCTCATCCATGAATTCTGACAACTGTCTGTGGAGTTCCGTACTCCGCTGAGATTTTTCTATCATGGTTAACTTCCCTCAGTCAAATCAAGCAATTAATACTTTCAACCCTTCAACAAGCTGAATCACAAACCTTTTTACTGATTTCCCGCATCATAGGATTCGAAAGACTCACCGTCATCAGCCAGCTTCTCCAGTAATCGCGACAGTTTCCAGTGATCAAGTATCGACTGTTCTGAATAGCGGCCTATACCCTCTGCGACAACGTCAAGTCCAACTACACCCGCCCAGTGCATGGGCCCGCCGCGCCATACTGGAAAACCGTACCCGTTCAAATAGACCAGATCGATGTCACTGGCCCGAAGTGCAATTCCTTCTTCAAGAACAGTGGCACCAATATTAATTAAGGGATACAGACACCGTTCAAGTATCTCCTGGTCATCAAAGTCTCGTGGGCCCACACCAAAATGACGTGCAGCTTGTTCTGCCAAATCATTTACCTCCGAGTCCGGTACTGGGACTCTGCTGTCCTTCTCGTATGTGTAGTAGCCTCTGCCTGTCTTCTGGCCAAATCGACCCATTTCACAGAGTCTGTTGGATACAAACGCACCGGGAACATCAACAGCGACACCATTTCCAGCTGCTTTTCGTTTGGCCCAGCCTATATCGAGGCCAGCCAGGTCCGATACCGCAAGTGGGCCCATCGCCATGCCGAACTCATACATCACGCGGTCGATGTGTTCGGGTGCGGCACCTTCTTCAACCATAATCGCAGCCTCTCCAAAATACCCTTCGAGCATCCGATTGCCGATAAAACCGTGACAGACACCTGACACGATCGGCAGTTTCCCCATCTTGCGCCCGAGATCTAATACACTCATCAGAACTGCTTTGTCTACACTGTCTGTACGCACGACCTCGAGCAGTCTCATTACGTTTGCCGGGCTGAAAAAATGTGTACCCAGTACATTGCCTTTGCGTTCAGGGATGCTATCTGCGATCTCGTTTACATCCAGATAGGAAGTATTCGTTGTGAGCACGGCCGTCGGCTTGACACATTGATTTAAACGCCCGAAAAGCTCTTTTTTTACGGTCATTTCCTCGTAAATAGCTTCGATGACAATGTCAGCGTCAACCAGGTCATCGAGTGTCGTCGACCCCGTAACCAGCGCCAGCCTTTCGTCCATCTTTTCTTGTGTGAGTCTTCCTTTACCGACAGTTGCTGCGTAATTCTGCCTGATGATCGACAGCCCTTTGTCCAATAACCCAGCGTCCTGTTCCACCACGGTCACCGGAATACCGGCGTTGGCAAAATTCATGGTGATACCACCCCCCATGGTGCCAGCCCCAACCACTCCTGCACTGCCAAACTGATTTCGCTCAACATTTTTGCCCACTCCGGGTATTTTTCCAGCGGCTCGTTCGGCAAAAAAGACATGGCGCATCGCCTTTGATTCATCTGACGCCACGCAAACTTCAAATATCTCTCGCTCACGTGCTAACCCCTCATCAAATGGCAACTCAACTGCCGCTTCGACACACTCGATACAGGCATACGGTGCTCGCATACCACGCGCCCGGCGTTTGATCTGTAGTCGCTTAGTCTGAAATAAGTCCGAATCCTCTACTTCGACGTTCCGGTCCCGTGCTAACTGATGTGGGCTGCTTGTTTGACCGGCCTCGCGTGCAAATGCCAATGCACCTTCGACAAGCTCTGTCTCTATAAGCCGGTCACAAATCCCCAGCGACACAGCCTGCTGAGCGGTTACCGGGTCACCCGATACGATCATATCCAATGCTGCCTTGGCACCAGCCAGTCGGGGCAGTCGCTGTGTGCCTCCGGCGCCGGGGGGTATCCCGAGTTTGACCTCCGGTTGACCGACCCTTGCTTGCGGCACAATGACCCGGTAATGACAGCACATTGCAAGCTCAAGCCCGCCACCGAGTGCATGTCCGTGAATTGCAGCAACGACTGGTTTTGAACTTTGCTCTAAGGCACGGATGACGTCGCCGAGCTTGGGCTCATCGTCAGGCCAGGGTTTCGAAAAATAGCGTATATCGGCACCCGCAATAAAACCTCGCCCTTCGCCGACCAGTACCACCGCCACGATATCCGAATCAGTATTCGCTTGGTTTAGACCGGTGATAATGCCGCCTGGCACTCCAGGACTCAACGCATTAACGGGAGGATTGTCGACTGTGATCACTGCCACGTCCTCTTGAGCTTCATATCTGACCAGCGTCATTTCACACTCCTCGCGTATTGTGAATACAAACTTTCATTATGGGTTGGGGGTGCTCAGTCTTTCCACAGAATGAAAGCAGATAATCGTTACGTTTGAAAAGCCGATTGCGGTCAGTCGCTTCTCAATCCGCTCGACTTATGCAACAACCAGTCAACGACAAAATTAACGGCCACCGTGAGAACTGCGATGCAAGCTGCCGGCAGAAGTGGTGTTATGTCGTCGTAATTAATCAGTGTGGCGTTGTCTCGGACCATTGACCCCCAATCTGCGGTCGGGGGTTGTATCCCCAGCCCCAGAAAGCTCAACGCGGCAATAAACAAAAACACGAAACAGAATCGAAGACCGAATTCTGCCAGCAGCGGCGCCATGATATTCGGGAGAATCTCTTTGCGGATAACCCACCACAGGCCCTCCCCTCGAAGGTGGGCAACTTCAACGAAATCCATCACCGCTACATTCATTGCCGATGCCCGGGTGATGCGGTACACACGGGTACTGTCCAACACAGCGATTACCAGCACCAAAGTCGGGATAGAGGTTCCAAGAATTGTGAGAATCAACAACGCGAAAACCAAGCCGGGTATAGCCATAAGAGCATCAACAATTCGACTGATAATTGTATCGTACCAACCGCCGAGTATCGCCACGAGCATCCCGGTTACCCCCCCAATAGCGAACGCGATGACGACAGCGGCCAACGCAATACCGATTGTATTGCGAGCGCCGAAGATGAGCCTAGATAACATATCTCGACCGAGATTGTCCGTCCCAAGAGGATACTTCTCAGACCACAGTTCGTAAGCTCCGCCCAGTATTTCTGTCTCACTGTAAGGTGCGATGATTGGCGCAAATATGGCGACGACCAGATAAGCTGTTATCGTCACGAGCCCCAGCTTTGCACTCAACGGCGCCTCGAGGAAGCTTCTAAAAATTCCCTGCATGATCTATCGTGGATGCAACAATCGGGGGTTGGTGACTATAGAGACGATGTCTGCGAAAAGATTCAGTAGAATATAAACGCCGGCAAAAATCATCGAACAGGCCTGTACCACCGGCACATCCCGCTTGGATACACTGTCCACCAGCAACTGCCCGAGTCCAGGATAGACAAACACGACCTCCACCACGACCACGCCGACGACCAGGTAGGCTAAATTCAGCGCGACGACGTTCACGACAGGCCCCCAGGCATTGGGCAACGCATGGTGCAGGATCACACGGATCGGGCGCACCCCTTTCAACTGGGCCATTTCAATATAAGGACTGGAAAGCAGATTGATAATTGCCGCGCGGGTCATGCGCATCATATGGGCCACCACCACCAAGGTGAGGGTCGCAGCCGGCAAGAGGCTTCGAAAGAGGCGATCACCCAGTGGTAGATCCTTACTGATATTGGAAATACCCGGAAACCAGCCTGCCTTGACGGACAGGAACAAAATTAGGATATAAGCGACAAAGAATTCCGGGAACGATATCGATATCAGCGTAAACAGATTGACTCCACGATCGAACACACTGTTTCGATACAGTGCAGCCAGCATACCCAGGATAAGTGAAAGCGGGATCGCAATAGCGGCAGCAAATCCACCGAGAAACAGAGTGTTCGACAACCGGCGACCGACCAGTTCCGAGATCTCTCGTTTGTTGGCGAGCGACTTCCCCATATCACCGGTCAACATGCCTTTGAGCCAGTCGAAGTAGCGTTCCGGCGCAGGTCGATCTATCCCGAGCTCGGCTCTGAACGCAGCCACAGTCTCGGGCGTCGCAGATTGGCCCAGAATCGCCTGCGTGATGTCTCCAGGCAACAGCTCGACCACGAAAGCAATAAAAATTGAAACGATAAACAAGGTCAGGAGGCCCAGCGCAATACGCTGGGCCACCACCTTTAACAAACTAAACAATGCTTATTTTCCCAATCTATCTAACTAGAGATCAGGCAAACCACCACCGCTCCAGAAACTTGGTGCCATCCATGTCCCAGTTACCGGCCAGCGGGCCGTGCTGTACTTTGTCCGCCATGGCAAAAACGTAGTTGGCAAACATCGGTACCACCACGCCACCTTGGTCACGGACGATCTGCTGCATCGTGAAGTACATCTGCCGGCGTATTTCCTGGTTAGTCTCTGCCCGAGCTTCGATCAGTAAATGATCGAAAAGCTCATGGGCCCAGAACGTATCGTTCCAGGAGCCTCCACCCTTGTAGGCAGTACTGAACATCCAGTCCTCGGTAGGACGTCCGCCCCAGTAGCAAGCGCCCCAAGGTTTCTTCATCCAGACGTTAGACCAGTAGCCGTCGTTAGGCTCACGAACAACCTCGATATCGATACCGGCCACGGCAGCGGATTCCCGATACAGCACCGCTGCGTCCACTGCGCCGGGAAAGGCTGCGTCGGCTGCTGACAACTGCACCTTGATATTGCCACCCGCTTTGCTGGCATAGAACTTGGCCTTGTCTGGGTCATAGGTTCGCTGTTCGAGCGTCGCTGCATGAAAGGGGTTGGAGGGTGCGATGGGGTGATCATTGCCAACAACACCATGGCCATACAGCACCTTTTCTACGACCTCGTCCCGGTTGATCGCGTGCTTGAGTGCCATGCGCACGTTATTGTCATCAAACGGCGCGGTATCGGTGCGCATCGGGAACGTGTAGTGCTTCGTGCCTGTGGTCTCCTCAACTTTAATGCCCGGTTTGCGAGCCAACAAATGTGCGGTCTTTAGGTCCACCCGGTCCATCACATCCACTTCACCGGTTGTCAGGGCATTGGTCCTGGCGGTCGGGTCGATGATTGACAGCAGTTCGACCTCATCGAAGTGGCCACGTCCTTCCTTCCAGTAGTTCGGATTACGGGTAAAGAAGCTCCGAACACCAGGTTCGTAGTCCTGCAGCAGGTAGCCGCCAGTACCAATACCGTCGGTGGCATCGATCTTGCCGTCTTTTGAAGGCTTGATGGAAATGTGGTAATCGCCGGCAATGTAAGAAAAGTCTGAGTTGCCTCCCGTCAATTCAAAGATCACCTTGTGCTTACCATCAGCTCGCATGCTGTCGACCTGTTCCAGCAGAGATTTGGCTGGCGACTTGGTCTCACCCATGTGGTGCTGAAACGACGCAATCACGTCATCAGAATCCAAGCTCTTGCCGTTGTGAAATTCGACCCCCTTACGCAGGTTGAAGACCCAGGTTTTGGCGCCATTCGCGACCTCCCAGCTTTCGGCCAGTTCGGGCACCATGGCACCGGTTTCATCCACCTCTCCCAGATGGTTCTGTATGGCGTAGTTGACTACCGACATATAGCCGTTCTCGTAAGTCGCCGGGTCTAAAGAATCGGTGGTGGAACCGTGAGCAAGCGCTGCACGAATCCGGCCCCCTTTTTGAGGGCCTGCAACTGCATCGCCGCTGTACATTGCCGGTAGTACAGCAGTTGCACTGATAGCAGACATCCGTGACAGAAACTCTCGTCGAGTAATCTGTCCACGGTTCAGTTTTTTCTTCAATCGTTCAATTTCGGACATGAGATCCTCCTCAGCTTGTGTGTCTTAGAGTCACTTACTTATGGCAGGCCAGGCGGATTAGCCACACCTGGTTGCTCTTCGGGATTATAGAACCAAAAAAGGCATACACCAACGCGGAGGCGTCATCTCGATGCCCCAAAATGACTGACTGCTTTGAACCTCTTGTTTTAGCGCGGAGAATTACACTGTTCTCTCGTGTTCGCACAACGCGTCAGCCCGATTCGAGGGTACGGCCATCGACCTAGCCCGTGTAGCGGCACAGCGACAGCCGTTAATGAGTTGCAGTTTATCCGAGCTGATATTTCACAGCGACTGCACGATGATCCGACGGCAGCTAGCTTCTGGAGTCTGTACCTCGACGATTGGTTACACATTGCGGTCTTTAATTTTACGGTTGACGGGGCAGGCAGCCAACAGATCATGGGGTATCGTGAGTCGAGTTACTTGCCATGGGCGGAGAAAATGGTGGTGGTGCTGGAAGACGAAGAGGAGCACTATGAAAATGGTGTAGAGAATCTACGCGAATTCTCCGTGGTACCCGAACAGCTTGCGAAGTTCCAACGGGTCTATAACAACATGCTGCCAGTCGCACTCAAGCGTGCTTTTAGTCGACCTGACGGTCCAGACCACGAGTTCTGTTTGCGTACCGGTTTGAAAAGACACTCAACCGAAGACGTAATTAATCGATACTTGACCGAGATGCGTAGGTATTTGTAGCCAGTGGGCCTGAAATTTCCGCCACTTGAACGTTTCGCTGTGGAAAACGTAGAGTTACTCTTTTCGACGCGAAAGATATTGGCATCATTGCAGTAGCGGATTTTTCGTTAGTTGGATCCGCTGCAAATGTCCAGGGGAACAGACAGATAGATGCCGAATTCCTGTCCGACATCGCAGCTCACGCGCGCGTGGACGCGGCCCTGCCGGTCGAGAAAACGCTGCCGATCATGAACCGGGAAGATGCCCTCGTGCCAGATGCCGGGATGAATGTACAATCCTTTGGAACCATCACACCAAAAGGCGACGACCTTCTCTGGCGCCAGATCATCGCCGGGTAGAGCTGCCGGCATGACAAAGGGCTGATTGTCGAGCGGGTGGAACATCTGCCCACCGTCAGGGTGATAATTCATGTGCCACAGCAATACTTTTTCACGGGGGCAGGTCGGTGCGTCACTCGAGGCTTTTTGAGGATCGGTAGACCATCCCAAAACATAGTCGCCGTTTACCGCTTCATTCGAGCCGTAAAGAACATCGCCCCGCCATTCTCCGTGAAAGATCCCTTCCACGAAGCCGGCTTCAGCTCCGGTTCCTTCATCCACCGGCCGCCAGCCTTGTGCGGGCCAGCGGGCAATCTCAATTTCAAAACTTTGCGGATCATCGACCAGGCAACCATAGCCCTTTAATGAATCTTCCGTTGCAACAATCAGCGGGACCTCAAAGAGCTCCAGAGAGGGTTTTTCCGAAGCCTCAAATATATAGGTTGGAGCGGACTGCATCGTTGGATCCCCGGGAAGGCATGTGAGCTCAACCAACGCGGATTATACGCCGCGCCGCTGGAAGCCAGTACGCTCATGCCTGAGGAGTACCTACTCAAGTGCTTTCACGTTGGGGTTTGGGAAGGTCTTGATCCCTGAAAACAACCATTGGGAATATCAGAAAACATTGGAAAAGTTGACTCCCAGGCTAGACTCGAACCAGCGACATATGGATTAACCGTCCGCCGTTCCAACCACCGGTAAAACTAAAAAGCCCTACAAGTAAGCATAAACCTAAACTCTGATCCTGTGCTTGTAGGCTGTTTGAGGTCGTTTCTCGAAAGAAATGACATCTAGATTAGCGACAATTTAGCGACAGTACAAAATAACCGGGAATAAGCAGAAGGGTCACCAAACGAGGCGGTAGCACTATTTGGTATGATTTGGGAATCTAATCGAAAGAATTAACTCATATGAAATACAAGAGCAGTCTCCCGATTAAACCTACCGAGTGAAACGATTGGCGCCAAATTCAGAAGAACGATCGATGCCCAACGAAAATACCCAAGAATTGACGTCCCGTAACATCGTGGCGTTCATCGCAGACATTATCGAGAGACGTGGTGGAGAGGCCTATCTGGGTGAACCGGTCACCACGGCCGAACACATGCTGCAGGGGGCAACATTGGCCGAGCAGGGCGGTCAACCCGACGAAATTATTGCCGGTGCGCTA
>Ga0066383_10000640_pt1 | contig 12672 bp, 8 predicted proteins | sample Knorr_S23_td_Bot_FD_70950 | JGI IMG/M metagenome (GOLD analysis project Ga0066383, IMG submission 70950) | Marine microbial communities from Southern Atlantic Ocean transect - Knorr_S23_td_Bottom_ad_3770_LV_A | ecosystem: Environmental > Aquatic > Marine > Oceanic | place: Southern Atlantic...
GGCCGCGGGCCCGACCCCGCCCGCCTTTGCCTGGGCGTATAATGAATCGCTCGAACCCTATCCCTATGACCCCGACAAGGCGCGTGAACTCTTGGCCGAGGCGGGTGCAGAAGGGGCGGAGCTCACGTTCTATGTGACCGAGGGCGGCTCTGGTATGCTTGATCCTATCGCCATGGGTACCGCCATTCAGGCCGATCTCAATGCCGTGGGGCTGGACGTGAAGATCGAAACCTACGAGTGGAACACGTTCCTGGGCGAGGTCAATCCGGGGCTGGAGGGCAAGGCCGACATGGCTGAGATGGCATGGATGACCAATGACCCGGACACATTGCCCTTCCTTGCGCTGCGCACAGATGCATGGCCCGAAAAGGGCGGCTTCAACTCCGGTTACTATTCCAACCCGAAGGTGGATGAGCTGTTGGAAGCGGCCCGCGTTGCAACCGATCAGGACGCGCGCGCCAAGCTCTATCAGGAGATGCAGACCATCGTGCAGGAAGATGCGCCTTGGGTCTTTGTCGCCAACTGGAAGCAGAACGCGGTGACCTCGGACCGGGTGGGCGATTTTGCCCTGCAGCCCTCGTTCTTCCTGCTGCTCGACGATGTGACCAAGAACTGATGAGAGGTTTCGGATCGGGCTTTGCCCGATCCGACCCGCGCGCGCCCCTGCGGGGCGCGCGCGGCCCCCGTTTCCCCGGAGTTTCTGCTGAAGCCTCCCCGGAAATACGCTCCCCCCAATCGGCAGAGCAGGAAGGCACGCCATGACTGGCTATATTGTAAAAAGGCTCATCTCCGCGGTGCCGGTCCTTCTGGGGATCTCGGTCATCGTGTTTCTGATTATGGCGATGATCCCGGGCGACCCGGCCACGGCGATCCTTGGCTCTTATGCGACGCCTGAGAATGTGGAGAAGCTCAATCGCGATCTCGGTCTCGATAAACCCTTGGTGCAGCGGTACTTTATCTGGCTTGGCAATATGTTGCAGGGCGATTTTGGCCGCAGCTTCTCGCTCAATCGCGCGGTGCTCGACGAGGTGCTGGAGCGGTTCAACGCAACGCTGGTGCTGGCGGGCACATCCTTTGTGATCTGTTCGATCCTTGGCGTTGCGGCAGGTGTGGTCTCGGCGGCGCGCCAATACGGGCTGGCGGATAAGGCGATTACATTTGCGGTGCTTCTGGGCATTTCGATCCCGTCGTTTTTCCTCGGCATGATGATGATCCTGATATTTGCGGTGAATCTGCGCTGGTTCCCGGTGTCCGGCATGTGGCCGATCTACGGCGCGCGTGATCTCTCGGCTCTGGTCAGTCATCTGACCCTTCCGGCCATTGCGCTGGCGGTGGTGGCCACCGGCGTCATCGCGCGCCTGTCACGCTCCGCCATGCTGGAGGTCCTGCGGCAGGATTTCATCCGCACCGCCCGCGCCAAAGGCGTGCATGAGCGCAGCGTGATCTGGCGCCATGGTCTGCGCGCGGCGATGGTGTCGATCATCCCGGTGCTGGGCATTCAGGCCGGGTTTGTGCTCTCAGGCGCGGTCTATATCGAGATGGTGTTTCAATGGCCCGGCGTCGGGCGGATGCTGGTCGATGCCATCCTCAAACGTGACATCCTCTTGGTGCAGGGCGGGGTGGTCTTTGTCGCTGCTTGCTATGTGCTGTTCAACATCGCCGTCGATGTCGCCCAAAGCCTTCTGGACCCGAGGATCAAAGCATGAGCTTCCTGCGTCTTTTGTCCCGCAACCGCCTCGCGCTGGCGGGGCTCATCGTGATGTCGGTGGTGGTGCTGCTGGCGCTGCTGACACCCATTTTGCCGCTGCCCGACCCGGATGTGACCAACACGGCAGAGCGGTTCAAGAAACCCTTTAGCGAAGGGGCCTTGCTGGGCACCGACCATCTTGGTCGCGATCTCGCCAGCCGCCTGATGTGGGGCACGCGGCTGTCGCTGGCGGTGGGTTTTGCGGCGGCGGTGGCGGCGGCCACCATCGGGGCGGCCATCGGCGTGATCGCCGGGTTTTATGGCGGGCGCGTGGACAATGTCATCATGCGCGGCGTCGATATGCTCATGGGCTTTCCCTATATCCTGCTGGCGCTGGCGATTGTCGCAGCACTTGGTCCGGGGCTGCTGAACGCGCTGATCGCGGTGGCCGCCGTCAACATCCCCTTCTTTGCCCGCAATATTCGCGGTGTCACCGTCGGTATTGCGCATAAGGAATTTGTCGATGCGGCGCGGCTGTGCGGGATGTCGAATGCGCGGATCATTATCACGGAGGTGGTTCCGAATGTGATCCCGGTGATCGTGATCGCCATGTCCACCACCATTGGCTGGATGATCCTCGAGACCGCGGGGCTAAGTTTCCTTGGCCTTGGCTCGCAACCGCCGCAGGCGGATCTGGGCTCAATGCTGGGGGAGGCGCGTTCGGCGCTGATTACCAATCCGCATACCTCCGTGGTGCCCGGTGCGATGATCCTTGTGATCGTGATGGCAATCAATCTTCTGGGCGATGGCGTGCGCGACGCCCTTGATCCGCGCCTGAAATCCGGCGCGCTCAGCCGCCCCATGCCCACCACCATGGTGCGCCGCAAAAAACCCGTGCCGCAGCCCGAAGGCGACGGCATCCTCAGCCTGCGCGACCTGCAAACCCAGTTCCACGTCAAGGATCGCATCTACAAGGCCGTGGGCGGAGTTGACCTCTCGGTAAGGCCGGGCGAATGCCTTGGAATCATTGGTGAAAGTGGCTCCGGGAAATCCGTGACGGCGCTGTCGATCATGGGGCTGGTGGCCTCACCCCCCGGTGTCATCACCGGCGGAGCGGTGCATTACAAGGGCGAGGATCTGATCGGCGCCCCCTATGAGACCCTGCGCCGTCTGCGTGGTGACCGCGTGGCCTATATCTTTCAGGATCCGCTGGCGACGTTGCACCCGCTTTATACGGTTGGCGCGCAGCTCATCGAGGCGATTCAGAGCCATCATCGCACCAGCACCTCCGAGGCGCGTGCCCGCGCGATCGAGCTTTTGAAATCCGTGCGCATCCCCAATGCGGAGGCGCGCGTGGACAATTACCCGCATGAGATGTCGGGCGGCATGCGCCAACGGGTCGGCATCGCCATGGCGCTGGCCAATGACCCGGAGGTGATCATCGCGGATGAACCCACAACCGCGCTCGACGTGACGGTGCAGGCGCAGATCCTTGCGCTCTTGGATGATTTGCGGCGCGAGCGGGGCTTGGCGATCATCTTCATCACCCATGACTTTGGTGTGGTGGCGCAGCTCTGTGATCGGGTGGCGGTGATGTATGCGGGCCGCATTGTCGAGGAAGGCCCCACCGATGCCATCCTCAATGCGCCCGCCCATCCCTATACCGCGCGGCTGATGGCCTGCGTGCCGGAACTGGGTCAGGGCAGACGCCAATTGGCAGCCATTCCCGGTCTGCCACCGGTGGTGGACAAACTGCCCGCAGGCTGTGCCTTTGCAGATCGTTGTCCCAAGGCCGCAAGTGCCTGTCGCAGCGGTGACATTGACCTTGGCCCCTTTGGGCCTGCGCGCAAGATCCGCTGCATCGCCCCTGAAATCCCAGTACAGGAGGCCACGGCATGAGCGCGGCACTGAAACTCACCGACCTCAGCAAGACCTTCCCGGTGGGCAAACGCCTGTTCGGCGCACCCAAGGCGGGCGTCAAGGCGGTGCAGCCACTCTCGCTGACGGTGGAGAAGGGCGAAACTCTCGGCATCGTGGGTGAGTCGGGTTGTGGAAAATCCACATTGGCGCGGATGCTGGTGGGCTTGCTGCCGCCCACCACTGGACAGATTGAGATCGACGGAGCACCGCTTGATAACGCGGACCCGGCCACCTTTGGGCAGAAGATCCAATATGTCTTTCAGGACCCGATCAGCAGCCTCAACCCGCGCAAAACCATTCGCCAGATCATGGACGCGCCCCTGTGGCATTTGCACGGCATGGACGCCAAGGCGCGCACCGCTCGCATTGCAGAGATCTTTGCTGCGGTGAACCTGCGCGAGGAGTTTCTCGACCGCTACCCGCATGAATTCTCCGGCGGACAGGCGCAACGGATCGGCATTGCGCGCGCCTTGGCGGCGGATGCGCGTATATTGATTTTGGATGAGCCTGTGTCCGCGCTGGATGTCTCCGTGCAGGCGCAGGTGTTGAACCTTCTAGCTGATCTGAAACAGAAATTCGGCCTGACCTATATCTTTATCAGCCATGATCTCGCGGTGGTTGAGGCGGTCAGTGATCGCGTCGCGGTGCTCTATTTTGGCTCCGTGGTCGAGGTCGGTCCCGCCGATCAGGTCTTTGCCGCGCCGCGCCATCCTTATACCCGGCTTTTGGCCGACAGCGCGCCGGTTGTGGGCCGCGCCCTTGCCGCGCCCGAGGCCAAAGAGACCGAACTCCCCGACCCGCTGAACCCGCCCGAGGGCTGCGCCTTTCGCGCCCGCTGTCCGCGCGCCACCGAGGTCTGCGCGGGGGCGGTTCCTTCGCTTGAGGTACAGTCAGACTCGGTTTCTGCGGCCTGCTTTCACCCGCTGGCGGATGCAGATTAAAACTGCCTCATAAATGCATCTTTTGAGATGTGTTGACAGGTCATGGCCAGATTTCCGATACTCGGTATTGGGGATCGGGTTGGGATGCGGGCAGACAACGTGCCAGAGCATATTACATATCATGTGAATTTGTTCGGCCCCTTCGAGGTGACAACTTCGGAGGGTGATGTTCTGCATCTGCCCAGCAAACGCGGCAGAGCGCTGATCGCGGCGCTTGCCACCGGTCGCAAAAGACAGCGCACCCGCGATTGGTTGCAGGACCTGCTCTGGCAGGGGCGTGGCAAGGCGCAGGCCTCCGCCAGTTTGCGGCAGGAGTTGCGCCTGCTCCGCAAGGTCTTTGCGCAGGCGGATGTAATACTGTCGGAACATGGCACGCTCACGCTCAATCCGGATTTGGTCACGACCAATGCGGCAGAGCCTTTGGCCACCACGTCTGGCGAATTTCTCGAAGGTCTGGACCTGCCCGCGCCCTTTGATGGCTGGCTCTTGGAGCAACGCGCGTCTTTGAGTGCGCCATGCGCCCCCCAAGACGGTGCGGAACGGACCTCCCCCGAGCCACCAACCGGCGAGCCGATCGTCTATTTCAACCGGACCTCTCCGGATCAACTGGACATGCAGACCGCAAATGAGGTCTTCCAGTGCCAGATCGAAAAAGGTCTCGCTGATCTCGCGCCCCTGGAGTTCCGGTATACCTCCGATGATAGCGTTGCGGCAGATTACACGCTGGTCAAAACCCAGATCCTTGAGGCCGGACGCGAGACGTTGTTGCGCGTGGTGATGCCCGGCCATTCCAACGGACAGAGCAACTGGACCGCTCATTGGCGCGGCATGCAGCAGGATTTGCTGCTTTATGATGACGATGAATTGCTGCAACTGGCCTACCGCGCACAAGAGGCGGCGGTGGATGCGCTCTCGCTCAGTGAGACCCGCAAGAACAAGATCAGCGCGAGCCTTCTGGGGTTTCGTGCATTGCGCAATATCTTCAGTATGGATCGCCCGGATCTGGATCAGGCGGACAGCGACCTGCAAGCGGCCTATGAACGTGTGCCAAAAGGTATCTTCCTCGCATGGCGGGCCTTTATTCAGGCCAATCTGATTGTCGAAAGCACCGATCTCGACCCCGGCCATCAGGCGCATCTGTCGGCCAATCTTGCGCGTCGTGCGTTGCAGTCCGAACCCGAAAACGCAGCCCTCAAGGCGGCCGCGTCACATGTGTTCCTACTGACCGGACAAGACCCGATCGCCGCCGGAGAACTGGCCCGTGATGCCACCGCGCTGAACCCGTCCAACCCGCTGGCCTGGGCCTCTTGGGCCAATGCTGAAATTGCCATGGGGCAGTTGGAAACCGCGGCGGGATATTCCCGCAAGGCGCTGCAAATCGGTCGGTTTTCGCGCTCTCGCCATTGGTGGGAGATGCAGGCCGGGGTCTCGGCAGCACTGGTCGGCAATTACGAGGCGGCGCGCGTACACAGCCGCATGGCCCATTCTCTGGTGCCCAGTTTCCGCCCCCCCTTGCGCTATCTCGCAGCCCTTGAACAGCAGCGCGGCGACGGCGAGGCGGTGGACACGCTAAAGGATCGGATGCGCGATCTCGAACCCGGCTTCGACATGTCGGACCTGTCCGAACCGGAATACCCCTCAGGGAACTTGCGCTGCGCGGGTCTCGCCTGATCCACGCCCCGAATTGGCTTTAAGGCGCGCGGGTCTTCCGCCAGCGGCTCCGCCGGTTCTCACGAACTTTTCACGGTACCTGCTGTGAGGCTGCTGCTTTTCTAAAGCGGCTGCTCAGTGGGATCGGCACGGCATCAATCATCTGGGGGATGGGGACAATGGCGCGATTTGGACATACAGGACATACAGGCCACACGGGACAAAGTGGTGTAGCTTGGCCTTCGGGTCACACCGGTCATACCGGCCAAACGGGGGTCGGGTTTCCCGGCTCAAACCATAGTGCGGCGATGATGACCGCGCTTATGCTCAGCCGCGAGGGTATCATCGGCAATTGGCAACCGCCCGCTGCCAAGGCCGTCAGCCGTTTTGACACCGCAAGCCTCGAACATCTGGCGGGCACGCCGCAGGCTGCGGTGATCGATTATGAGCTGATCGCACCTGTGGTGATCAATCTGGTGGCACAAGAGGAGGATGCGCCCGATGGGGTGGCTTATCTTTGTCACGCCGACGCTCTTGGCAGCGCGTCAAAGGTCGACCTCATGCGTCTTGCAGCGCCGGGGGCGGATATCTTTGAACAGCAGTTGGATTACCTTCATCACTATGCAGACTTACGTGCGGATCGGATGGAGGAGATCGATGTTCAACTCTCTGATTTGACGTCTTTCTTTTCGGCGCTGGCGCATTTTCACCCGGCGCGCAGCAAGGCCATATTCCGGTTCATTGCGGCGGCTCTGCGCTTTTGCGCAACCGTCCAGTTTCGCATCAAACACGGGTTTGGCTGCCCGCGCCCGGCGAGTTTTTCTGCGCAAGTGCAGCCCATGATACAGACCCCGGACCACGGCACTTTGCCCAGCGGCCACGCGACCGAGGCGATCTTTCTCGCGACATTGTTCAAGGCGATGGCCGAAGAGCTTGCGACAACTCTGCAAGGCGATGCCGAGTCTTGGCTGTCGCAATTCTGCAGCCAATGTGACCGTCTCGCGGTGCGTATTGCCGTCAGTCGCACGGTGGCGGGGGTGCATTTCCCGGTCGACAACGCCGCTGGTGCAGTGTTGGGCGATACGCTGGCGCGGTATGTGCTGGCGCGCGTTCAAACGCACGCTCCGAATGAGACAGAAGCAGCGCCACTGCAATGGCGTCAACTGGACGCGCAGATGCAGGCCTTTGGCGCGGCGGATTACAACATCGACACGCTGGATGCGCTGCGCACCGGTTGCGCGATCAACGATCAGACCGTGACCACGCTGACCACCGTGGATCTCTCGCTGCGCCATAGTCCACAACTGCATTGGCTTTGGCAGACCTGTGTCGACGAGTTGCATCGCAGCGCAGCTCTGCAGGAGGTGTGACCATGGCGCTTCGTTGGCGACAAGACCGGGCCGGGCCACTGCGCCCGCTGCCCCGGCACCCTTCGGCGCATTGGTGGTACACGCTGGATGACGAATTGCGCGCCGCCGGAGAGGAGGGCCTGCATACCCGCCTTCTGGCGCTGGATCTTGAGGCACCGGATGCCGCTGCTGGCCTGCCGCCCTTGCTGCTGACGACGGATCAGGGGCAGGCCTTGCACAAGGGACTGCCGCTGCCGGATCAGGAGGAGGAGGGGCCATTGGATACCCTGATGGCCCGCATGCGCGACGGGCTGCGGGATCGTACGCTGATCGCCCCTGTTCTGCCCGGCGCTGCAGATTGCACATTGGCAACCGGGCCGGGCACCGGCGCGGCGGAGGTGCCCTTGGTGCCCAAAGACAGCACGGTGATCGGAGTGATCGACGATGGCATCGCCTTTGCGCATCCTGCATTTCGCATGGATGCGGGGCAACGCAGCCGATTTGCCTCTCTCTGGCAACAGGACGCGCAATGCCTGCGGGCCGGGAGCGCGGATGTCCCCTTTGGCCATGTCTTTAGCCGCGCCGAGATTGAACAGCGCCTGCAAGAGGCGGGTTACGACGAGGACCGTTTCTATCGCAACCTTCCCCCCATTGGCAAAAAGGGGAGCGGGCCGTTTCGCTATCGTCGCCTGCATGGCACCCATGTCGCGGATCTGGCGGCGGGCGCGGGGCGCGGAGACGAGATGGACGCCGCACCAGAGAAATTCCCGATTGTGGCGGTGAACCTGCCCACGGCGATGGTCAGCGATACGGCAGCCACCTTTATGGCCGGGGCCATGATCCTCGGCGTTCATGATATTATGCGCCGCACCGAAGCCATGATGCGTGCGGCGGATGCGGCCTTCCCGCTCATTATCAACCTCAGCTTTGGTCTGGGTGGGGTGGGCAAGAACGGTGGCCATCTGGTGGCTTCCGCGTTGGAGCAAGCCATGGCGTATTGGCATCGCAGGCATAAGGTGCCGATGCGGGTGGTGTTGCCTGCGGGCAATACGCTGCAATCGCGTCTTGCGGCGCATGCCAATATTGCGCCGGGTCGCCCGCACCGCGCGGTTCTGCGTGTCGCCCCCGACAATCGTGGCTCCACCTATATGGAGATCGCCGTCAGCCAGCGTGGTTTGAAACCGGACTATTCTTCCCTCTCGGTCAAGGTGACGCCGCCAACCGGGGCCGGGGTGTTTGCGCCCGCGATGCCCAAGGCGCCCATCCGCATGGATACCTCCCTGCAATTGGTCATGACGAAGGATCAGAGCAGTGCGACGGATAAGGGCTTTGCCCAGTTCGGGATTTATCACGGCTTCCAGCGGGATTTCTCTCCGGTCGACGGGGCGGTGGAGGGCACCGGGGTGGAGATCGTCACCGTTGCTCTGCCGCCCAATGCGGCGGCAGATCCGTACCGCCCGCTGCCACCTTGCGGCGACTGGATCGTCGAGATCGCGCTGGCACCGGGCCAGACCGAAGCGCGCGATATCGAACTGCGGGTGCTGCGCAATGATGTGCCCCGCCAGATCAATCCGCTGCGTCAGCGCTCGACGCTGGAAGACCCGGCGTATCGCAGCTTTGATGATGATGGGTTCCCCGAAACAGAGCTTCACACCACAGGATGCAGCATCACCCGCGCAGGCACGCTCAATGCGCTTTCTGGCGGCGCGCAGCTGGTCACCGTGGGGACGTCTTTCGTGCGGCGTGAACAGCTTGGGGACTATTCCTCCGCCGGTCCGGGGGGACCTTTGGCCGAAGGGGCAACTGTTAGCCTTCATGCCTGCGCGGATGACGGCCCCGCCCTGCGCGGACGTCTTGGCGCAGGGTCGCGAAGCGGCAGCCGGGTGCGCATGTCGGGCACCAGCGTTGCGGCGCCTTTGGTGACGCGCAGGCTGGCGCAGGAACTGGCGAAATGGCACCAGTCCGCAAAAGACGATCCCGCAGGATTCGCCCCGGTACAGAGCTTTGCCAGCCGCGCGCCGCACCACCCCGCCGAGCGCAGCGGCGTTGGTGGCCTCCCTCCAGATGATGCCAGTTTGGATCACTCCTTTAACTAGAAGCTTCACAGCGTTTACACTTTTTTCACGAATTCATCACGCGCCAGCGGGTGCATTTAGAGGCGGGCAGCGGCATACTGGTCTTGTGAGTGCGGACATGCCGTTGAGTGAAAAGACCTTTTTAGTACCAAAGTGTAGATGTGAGTATTGAGTAGTTCCGCCAAGCAAGCGTGAGCTGGTTCCGTACAGAGTGATATGGTTGGTGTGTATCGCGCTGTGCAAGCTACGCAGTTTCGGCGGCCCCCTGTCCCATGTGGGGCCGCCGGCGATCCAAGATGGAATAAGAGAGTGTCCTCCGAGAGCGTGGTTCAAGAGTGATGTGTTGGTATCTCTCGGGCGCTTGCCGTGCCAAAATTCTCCTCATGGAGGAGAACGGCGCGGCGGTGCAAGTGGCCCAATGCTGCCCCGGAGTAGCCGATGGATGAGTCCGTTCCCGGCGACGGCATGGACCGGTTAGAACCGGACGACACCAATCTGAAACAGGCTTTTCAGCAGATGGAAACGCAGGCCGCCGCCTTGCAAGCTGCGCGCGCTTCGGATGATCAGAGTGCATTTAACCAAGCGCTCACGGCGCTGCGGCGTGCGCAGGTCACCTTTTTACGTGAACTGAACAAATTCCCCGCCGACACCGCCCGCTTCCTCGCAGAGCGTCAGGGCGATTTGCTGGACGGGGTGGCGCTTGACGCGCTGGCGGAACTGTCGCCCGATGACCCCCCAGATGCTCCCACGCCAGATCCAAGCGACAAGGAATAAACGCGCGCAGGCGACGAGGTTTGTGAAAAGGTCGCGCAGCACAAACGATCTCACCTGCTCCGCCTGCCGGCCAACGCACTTGGGAAAAAGGTTTTTCGGCCCGCGACCCTAAGTTGACATACTTCGGAAATTCCCTGATACACCCTCTCTAAGACGGGCCGTTAGCTCAGCTGGATTAGAGCAGGGAACTTCTAATTCTCAGGTCGGGGGTTCGAGTCCTCCACGGCTCGCCATGTTCCACAGACCCACTTCCCTAAATTTCAATATCTTTATGATAGCCACAGCGGCAGGTGCTGTGCCGCGGTTTATCGCTATTTAACAAAGTTAAGTGATGATCCGGGTGTTTGGTACAGTTTTGGATTTAGTGAAATGTTTGGCGATTTTGTTGTCAATGCTGCCATCGGGGGCTTAGGGCCACTCGGCGACAGCAGGAGTAAGTCTGCGTCTGATAAGCAAACCGACGCGATTGCTGTTGGGCGGTGCATAGCCGAACTCACACCCTCTCAGTCTTTTTTCGGTCAACGGTCTGATCGCAGTGTAACGGCTGCCGCCGTCAAAGGACCGAAGCGGAATTATATCACCGCTCCGCTCCCTATCTATTCCGACCAAAGACGAGAGGCCTGAGATAGAAGATGCCACAATATACCAATACTTGGATTCTGCTGGGCACCTATAATGATCTCGACCCTGCGGATGATTTTTCAACGTATGATGAAGCGGGCAAAACGCTCGTAGGAACGACGTTCCAGTTTGGTGACATGAGTGCGCCGGATGTGACGTACTCGAACGCAACCAGCGGTTTCAACACAAACGACGCATGGTACGGGACGCCAGAGAGCGACCCGACCACCCTGTCTTATGACGGCGAGACAACGCAGCTTGATTCCCACTTTGATGTAAAAGCGACCATCACGCTTCAGGATGGGACCGTACTGACCGATCAAAACGTGGAGATGATGCAGGCCGAGAATGGCGATCTGTTCATCTCAAACCTGCCCAGCCTGGGCGGTATCATCGGGTCGATTGAGGTCACCAGTTGGGTTTCCGCCTATACCGGTTTCAGTGGCGAACATGGCGTCTCAAAATCCGCTATTGGCATCGTTGAGGGCGACGATTTTGATAATGATTTCCTGATCGGCGCCGCCAATACCGCGCATGGTGGCGGCGGTGACGATGAATTTCGGATCGACAGTTCTCAGGCGGGCAATGAGGACATTGTTATTACCGGGGGCGAATCCCTCGAAGAGCTGACCCAAGACGCCACAAATAACCCCAATGGCCGCATTGGCGACGTGCTGGATCTCACCGGGCTCGACAATGTGACGATCACCTATGATCAGACCGACCCCACGTGGGACGGCTCCACCTCCGAGAGCGGCACCGCAACCTACACCAATGATGCCGGTCAGACGGTCACCATCCATTTCTCCGAGATTGAGCATGTCTACGACAGGGATGGCATCGTCGAGGGCACCAGCGGCAACGATTCAATCGATATCGGCTATATGGGAGACCCAGACGGTGACCGGATTGATGAAAGTGACAATACCGCCGGCAATAATGATGATGTGATCCAGGCGGGGGCCGGGGACGATACGATCAAATCCCATTACGGCAATGACAGTGTGGATGCCGGAGACGGAAATGACAGCGTTTGGGGCGGTGCTGGTGACGACACCATATTGGGTGGTGCGGGCAGCGACACGCTGAAGGCGGGCATCGGCAGTGACCTTGTTGATGGCGGAGACGGCGACGATTCTCTGGAAGGCAGAGAAGATGATGACACGATCATCGGTGGCGGTGGCAGAGATGTCCTGATCGGTGGCGAAGGCGACGACCTCATGGAGGGGGGAGACGGCGACGACTGGTTTGTCGTTTATGCGTCGAGCTTCGGCAATGATACGGTTGTCGGTGGCGAAACTGGCGATGATCAGCACGGGGATGAACTCAGTTTCGGTCCGCTGTCCTCCGATCTGACGGTGGATCTCACGCAGGGTGCAGGCGGCGCAAGCAATGGCGAAAGCGGTGTTGTTACGGATGGCACCAACACGATAAATTTCAGCGAAATCGAGCGTTTACGCACTGGGACCGGGGATGACAGCATTCTGGGCTCCGATCAGGATGATCGAATTGATGCGAACGCGGGCGCGGATACTGTGGACGCGGGCGCCGGTGACGACATAATCGACCTTGGTGTGTACGGGGCGGCAGATGGGGATGCCGATACAGTCATCCTTTCCGATGGCGATGGCAACGATACCATCAGCGGCTTTGAT
>Ga0066383_10000646_pt1 | contig 12612 bp, 10 predicted proteins | sample Knorr_S23_td_Bot_FD_70950 | JGI IMG/M metagenome (GOLD analysis project Ga0066383, IMG submission 70950) | Marine microbial communities from Southern Atlantic Ocean transect - Knorr_S23_td_Bottom_ad_3770_LV_A | ecosystem: Environmental > Aquatic > Marine > Oceanic | place: Southern Atlantic...
GGTGCCGAAAAACGTATGGCACCCGCAGAAAGTTATTGCAGAATAGGAACTGAGCGTATCTATGACCGGGGTGAACTGGTATTCCCAGATGTCATCATGGTGTTTCACGCTCAGGTTATTACCATGCAGAAAAGTTATACGGCGCCCTTTTATTCCGGCATCAAGGAAAATGGTCTGGTCATTATTAATACCCCAGCGGATCTCCTTAACGATGAGGATCATAAAACGTTGGAAGACCTCAATGTCAATGTGTTCAATCATGACGCGACCAAGTTGGCTCTGGAAATCGGCAAAACCGAGCTTTCCACTAACATGGCGATGATCGGGGCTTGTATGGGGGTCACCAACATTGTAAGCCTTAAGGCTATGGAGGGTGCTCTTCAGGAACGCTTTGGTAAGAAATATGTGGCTTCCGGAGGTACAGCAACCCTTGACGAAGCGATCAAGAAAAAATATGCCAAGAAAGAACAGCTTCTTGAGGCCAATATGAATACGATCATTGAGTCCGTTAAGATGGGTGAAGAATGGGCCAAGACGCAGGACTTGCAGTTGGTAGAAGTTTAATCGTTTTTAGTGAAAACAGTCGGTTTTTTGTTTTAACCTTTTTTAATTGAGGAGAGTTTTGAAGTGTATAACATTGCCTATGTAGATAACGACAAATGTATTGCGGAAAAAGGTTGTCGACTGTGCATCATGTATTGTCCAGAAGCAGATACCATTATGCTGGATGAGGCTACAAAAAAGGCTATAGTGATTGAACCCCGTTGCAAGGGTTGTGATCTTTGCTTGGTTGTTTGCAGTACGCATAATGCAATTACCATGTATCCTGTGGACGTGATAACGGGTAAGGTTATTATGGGTGGTAAACAAGCCGAAGTTGCCGCCTTGGGCCAGGCCTACTCCAGCTAAACACCCGAAACTGTTTTGGACCCATGGCCCCCGGGTCATGGGTTTTTTTTTGCCTGCTTGAGACATGATACTTTTAGAACCGGGGCTAATTTCCCTCATCTAAACAATCAAAGTATTAATTTTAATGCAACCCAGCTGAGGAACAAACGAATGGTTGATACTTTTCAGAAAGAAGTTCAGTGTACTCTCTGCCCGGAGACTTTTGAACCTGTCATTGAACCAGAGGAGGGGGATAGCACCTATCTGATATATTGCTCCTCATGTGCTCTATGTATTTCGGTGGCCCGCACTAATTCGGTGCGGATTGCCTTCCGTGAGGTTTTGGGGTTAAAAGGGGAGGCCCTGGCCCTGGCTTTTCAAAGTGTACTGGCACCCTGTTCGTGCGGGGGAGAATTCAACCATGACGCCGGCCAGCGCTGCCCCAAATGCCTCTATAAAATCGAAAGGGAAACCCGGAAGGTCAGTAAGCACCCGGATAAGGAAGCGGACTTTGAGTGTCCCTGGAACTTGGAGGAGTTGAAAAAGTCGGAAGCAAAGTTTTTCGAATATATTTTCCAAAAGGTGGAGTCTAAAGAGGAAAACCTGAAGCAGTTGATCGAAAAATTCGAGTCGGGCCAGATGGACGCGGAAACCTATATGGAAGGGCTGGATTCCCTGCGATTCAGAGAGTCGACTCAGGTCTCCGTCATCCAGGCCTGGGCGATGATTCTCGGATCAGAGTTGGCTTTCCGCGCCGCTGAAGAACATGGCCTGGTTGACCGTTATGGCTCGAGAATTATTGTCAGCATTGCCGGCGCAATGGAAATAAGTGAAGGCAAAGCCGTTCTTTCCACGTTAGCCGCAGAAATAAAAAACTGGGATGGCCCCATCGAAAGGGAACTGCACACCTTCATAGCCAAAATCGGTGGCGGCTTCTAACCGGCGAACTGCCGGTGGCAATGAGCAACCACTAGGCGGGTGGCGGTTGATATTTTTCCTCAGCTTTTACCCTTGCTACCCCTGCGGGGCGCGAAAGTTAAGGTAAAATACCACGAGGCATGAGGACTAATGAAGAGGACATCACGCGTGCCCCGGAGAGGTAATGCTTTAATAATTCCCCCTGACAAGGGGGATAGGGGGTTGCTCTCTTACCCGATATAGCGCCGGATCACCTGTTCCACAGATGAAAGGTAGGAGCCACCAAAGAGATTCAGGTGGTTTAGAAGATGGTACAGGTTATACAGGTCTTTTCTCTCCTTATATCCTGGATTCAGCGGAAAAGCTTCGCGATAAGCATCGTAAAAATTTTGCGGCAGTCTGCCAAAGAGTTCGGTCATGGCCAGGTCGGCCTCGCGCAAGCCAAAATAAACCGCCGGATCAAAGATACAAGGGACTTGGTCCCGGTCAGGAAAATAATTTCCCGACCATAGGTCACCATGTATTAAGGCTGGTTTTTCTTCTGAAATATCGAGATAGTTCTCAATCCGATCACATAGTTTACTGAGGTTTTTATCGGTAGCAAGTGGAAGCTTGCCGGATTTGCGGGCAAGTTCCTGCTGGGTCCGCAACCGCTGGTCGCGGAAAAAATGGATGCCATTGGTTTCCTGGGCATTTTTCTGCGGAGTACTGCCGATATAATTGTCATGGTCCAGACCGAAGCTGTTATCAGTAATCCGGTGAAGCTCGGCCAGCGACCGGGCAAAGCAGGCTGGAAAGTCATGCCCGGGAGAAGCCTCCTCAACATATTCCAGAATTAGAAAAGAGGGTTTTGCCGAATCCTGCAAAGCCAGAGGTTTTGGGATTCTTGGCCCTTTTTCCGCTTGCGCGAGAAGTTTAAGGCCTTTGCCTTCCACAGCGAAGAAATCTGCGTGGGGAGGGTGGGAGTTAAACTTCAGAAAAACCCGCTCCCCATTGGTCAATTGCAGAACGGAAGTCTGGTTGATACACCCTCCTCCTGTTTGGGACGAGAACTGCACTTCCACCTTCTCGCCAAAAACGGGTTGCAGGAGAATGCTGATTTCTTCATTCATGCTTTTTTTGCAAGCTTCTTTTTCAATTGTTGCAGAACTTTTGGGCAGGTTCGCTCAACCATCTGGAATACCGTTTCAAAACCTTTGCCGCCGCCGTAATAGGGATCGGGTACTTCGAGATCACCGTTGTTTTCCGGGTCAAAAGAACGAAACAAAAACAATTTGTCATGCAGTTCCGCTGCAGGTCGCATTTGTTGCAGGGTGCTCAGATTGGTGTGGTCCATAGCCAGCACCAGATCCATCCGTTTGAAATCGGAGGCCTGAAACTGACGCGCACGACTATGGAGATGAATGCCGTGCTTACGTGCGGTTTCTTGCATTCGAGGATCGGGTGGACTTCCCACATGCCAGTTGCCGACTCCGGCGGAGCTTATAATAACGCGGTCCTGCAGTCCTTCTTGTTTGACGAGGGCTTCAAAAACTCCTTGGGCAAGCGGGGAACGGCAAATATTTCCGAGACATACAAAACAGACTTCAACAGTTGAGTTCATTTATTGATTTACCGGGCGATTGCGTTTAAGATATGCTCCTTTACAAAAATATTTTTACCATAATATAGAATTTTTCTTCATGCATTCAACCACAAGTTTGGTCCACGACCCATTATACGGGGAAACTGATCTTTGATACCACGATACACATTGCCTGAAATGGCGGCCATTTGGGAGCCGGAAAACAAATTTAAAATCTGGTTAAAAATAGAAATCCTGGCTTGTGAGGCCTTGGCAAAAAAAAGGGAAATCCCCAAATCCGCGTTGAAAGACATTCAAACCAAGTCCCGGTTTAATGTGGAACGCATTGACGAAATTGAGCGGGAAGTCAAACACGATGTGATCGCGTTTTTGACCTGCGTTGCAGAACATGTTGGAGAATCGGCGCGGTACATGCATATGGGAATGACTTCTTCCGATGTTCTGGATACCGCTTTAGCGGTGCAGTTGAAACAATCTTCAAGCCTGATTTTGAAAGAGCTTTCAGTTTTTAAGCATGTATTGGAAAGGCAAGCGAAGAAATACAAACTCACCCCTATCATTGGCCGGTCGCATGGTATTCATGCCGAGCCTTTGACCTTTGGATTGAAAGTTGCCAATTGGTATGAAGAAATCAAACGCAATATTGACCGGCTCAAACGGGCTCGGCAAGGCATTGCTTATGGCCAGATCTCTGGTGCAGTTGGCACCTTCGCCAGTATCGACCCGGACGTTGAAGAATACGTCTGTTCCAAGCTGGGCTTGAAATCGGCTCCGGTTTCCAGCCAGGTGATTCAGCGCGACCGTCATGCGGAGTTCTTTGCAACCCTTGCCATTCTTGCCGGGACCATTGACAAAATTGCCACTGAAATCCGCCACTTGCAGAGGACGGAAGTGCTGGAAGTGGAGGAATTTTTTTCCAGCGGACAAAAAGGTTCATCGGCGATGCCGCACAAGCGCAATCCGGTGGTTTCCGAGCAGATGTGTGGCCTTGCCCGGGTGGTTCGGGCAAACGCCTTTGCGGCCATGGAGAATATGCCGCTCTGGCATGAACGCGATATCAGTCATTCTTCCGTAGAGCGGGTGATTGGGCCGGACAGCACAATTTTGATTCATTACATGTTGAAGAAAATGACGTCGATGATGGATCGGCTGATAGTTTATCCTGAAAATATGATGCGTAATCTGGAAAAAACAGGGGGCCTGATTTTTTCGCAAAGCGTCCTGCTCGCCCTGGTGCGAAAGGGCATTACCCGGGAAGAAGCCTATAAGCTGGTACAGAAAAACGCGATGCAAAGCTGGGACCAGGGAAAAGACTTTTTAACACTATTGAAAAAAGACAAAGGAATCCGAAAACTCTTATCCGCCGGAGAGATTGATCAGGCTTTTAAAATAAAAACGCAATTTAGAAACATAGACCGAATTTTTAAAAGGGTCTTTAAAAAATAAGAGAAAAATATGGAACGTCTAGAAAAGATCTATGAAGGCAAAGCCAAAATTATTTACAACACTTCCGATCCTGATTTGGTGATTCAGTATTTCAAGGATGATGCTTCAGCTTTCAACGGAGTGAAAAAAGGAACCATTGTTGATAAAGGTGTGATGAACAACCATATTTCAAGCCGGATTTTCCAATATCTGGAAAGTGAAGGAGTCGAAACCCATTTTGTTGAAACTCTCAATGACCGGGAAATGCTGGTGAAAAAGCTGGATATCATTCCTGTAGAAGTGGTGTTACGCAATGTTGCCGCCGGGAGCCTGACCAAAAGGCTTGGCATAGAAGAGGGGGCAGTATTACCCAATCCGATTCTAGAGTTTTTTTACAAGAGCGATCCATTGGGGGATCCGATGATCAACGAGTGCCATATTGAAACTTTTGGCTGGGCGACAAAGCAGGAAATGAAAACCTTGACATCTCAGGGTTTGAAAATCAACAGCCTCTTGATTGAATTCTTTAAAGCCCGGAACATTCGACTGGTGGATTTCAAGTTGGAATTTGGTCGGCATAAGGGCGTGGTTCTTCTGGGGGATGAGATCAGTCCGGATGGATGCCGCTTGTGGCATTGGGAAACCAATGAGAAAATGGATAAAGACCGATTCCGGTTTAACCTGGGCAATGTTGAGGAAAAATACCAGGAAGTCTATGACTTGATTTGTTCTACTGGGCGTGGGGCCAATGAGCAATAGCTTTCTCTGGCAAGAAAAAAGTTGTCTCGGCTTAAACGAGTTCTTGCCCATTACATTCCTTTAGTTGATTCCTTTTCCCCGTCCGTGCACCAGGAAAGCCAGGATATACAGAACCAAAGCCAATAGGTAAAGGTTTTTAGTTCCCAGCGCCATGGAGCTGTATTCCAGCAATCCCCCGCAAATGGCCCCCATCAGGTTATAACCCAGAGAGGTCGTGGGCTCCTGCCGGTTTTCAAAAATCTGCGAAAATAACATTCCCGCAAAAAACAGCGGTACTGCCGTGACCAAGGCGCCTGCAATCCATTGCCCCGCTAATGGCAGGGCTAGAAGTGAATGGGTGGGAATGGCGTAGCTGATTCCGATGCAGATGAACAAACCGAAAAAAATATTGGTTTTATCAAACGGCCCTTTGTGGAGGATAAATAGATTAGCACTGAAAATTAACATCAGGATGGCCGCGAACACCAGTACGTTGACTTGCCAGGTCGAGCCAAACAATAAAGACATTTCGGTGACGCTTTTGGTTTCCAGCAATAGAAAGCTCGCCCCCAATAGAAATAAAGTCCAGTCGGGACTTTTAATGTTTTTTCTTCCTGCCGCGAAAATGATCGAAATTACGGAAATTAAAAATATAATGCCACCGGCTTGAAGATAGTGGTTTGGAATGCCTGAGCGATCTAGATATAGGTAAGGCCAGTCATCAGTAGGAGGCGAGACGAGATCCGTGATGATCTTGTCCTTATTTTTTAATTCTGCAAAGAAATAACCAAAGTCATTAAAACCTTCAGCCTTTGACCCGGCGACCAGGGTGAAATTAAAATGCCTATGTTCTTTTTCAAAGTGAATCAATGGAGGAACGCCAAAAATATCCATCAGGATTTTTGATAGCTTGAGAGGAATGCTTGTGTTCAGGGACATATGATACAAAATCATCACCCCTTCTGGTTTTAAATGTTCCCGCACAGATCGAAAGGCTTCTGCGGTATAAATATAATTGTCGAGACGGATGGATGACATGCCGGACAAGAGGGTTTGGCTGTCCAGAGTCCCCAGTATGATGACATCATATTTCTTTTTGCTTTTCTTAAGGAAGGCACGGGCATCATCGACATAAACTTGAACCCGAGGGTCATCATAAGGTTTTTGGTAATTTAAATCTTTGCCGAGTTTCCAGATAGCGCGGTCAATTTCGACGGCATCCACATTTTTTGCTCCCTGCTCGAGAACCAGATGAACATCATTTCCGGACCCTGCTCCTAATATCAATACGTCCTCCCAGTTTTTTGCGAAGCGATAAGGGAGTTGGTAATCCTGTTTTATTTGGTCGTTTGTAGCTCTTTGGGAGTCGAGGGGCGGAGAGAAGTTAATCATATACTGGTGAAGGGAACCATTAACATTGATGGAAGTGAAAACCGGATTTTGGTAGTGATTGATTTTGTAATAGGGAGACCAGATTTCATGGTTTTTCTGGTAAAGGTTATGCACTAGATAAAGTATCAGACCGAAGCAAAGGATTGAGACGATAAGGTTTTGTTGTTTCCCCGCCAGGAAAAGAAAAAGCAGACCACCCAGACCAAACCAAAGCAAAGGCGGAGTGGAAAAATAGCTCAATATAGCAAAGGCCAGGAGCCCGGCAAGGCTTCCTGCAGTATTGATGGCATAAGCATGGAGGGCAGGAAAGTTTTTAAACTCCCGGCCCATCGCGTTACCCAGGGCTATAAAAGGCAGGGCGGAAAGGATAAAAAAGAAGATCACAACCGGAACCATTCCCCATTCCCTGCTGTGTGGCGAGAGATCGAGGTATAGGGCATACATAGCCTCTCCCGAGCGTGGGGCGACTACCAGAACATTGCTGAAATAAACACAAGCTCCTGTCAGTAAAAGTAGCAAGGGAAGAAAATTTTGCGTGAGATCCTTTCCCCTTTTTACCCGTATCATCCCAATTCCCATTCCCAGAAAAGCCGCCACCAGCACCAGGTTAATAAAATAGGCGGTAATCCTGACGTTGGAGGGAATGAAACGAATTAATGCCAGTTCAAAAAAAGAATTAAAAAACTGTAACCGAAGAGTTTATAAGAGGAGGGGGAGAAAATACTTTGAGGTTTCAAAGGTATTTGTTTTTGTTAGTTTTTTATTGAAAACGGAGGATTAAATTTCCTTGCACTCCATTTTCTCAAGAGGCTGGGCCTGGCAATCTAGAGACTCTGTCATACCGTTTGCCACTTTGGCACAGGCCGTGCTCATACCCGTCATGATGGTGTCTTCCTTGGCCATGCCTTTTACTTTCTGGCAGACGATCTGGTCCTTGTATTTGATGCAGACTTCGCATTGATACTTGCTGCCGGTCCACAGAAGATCAATGGAAATGCTGGCAACGAAGGCCAGAAATACCAGGGTAATGATAGTGCCTTTATTCATTTTCCGGATAATTATTGGTTTTCAGGTTACGGGTTGGGCAATGTTCGCTTCACGACCGATAAAATAATGTTGTCGATAAAAGACAAGCTCCTGAAGCGATTCGCGGATATCCGTGAGGGCCATATGCTCATTGCTTTTTTTAGGGAATTTGGGACCGTCCGGGTACCAGCGGTTTACCAGTTCTTTAATTGAAGTCACGTCAATACTTCTATAATGCAAATAATCATGCAAATCACGCATATATTTGAAAAGGAATTTCCGGTCCTGGTGAATGGAGTTTCCGCATAAAGGGGATGTACCTTTAGGGCAGTATTTCTTGATAAATTCCAAAGTTCTTTTTTCGGCCTGCTCTTGATCTATCAAGGATTCGCGAACCCGCTTGACCAGGCCTGATGCGTTATGATGTTTCGTATTCCATTCATCCATTTTGTCCAGAATCTCGTCCCTTTGATGAAGGGCGATACAGGGTCCTTCTTCAAGAACATTTAGTTCGCTGTCGGTAACCAGAGTAGCGATTTCGATGATGACTTCTTTTTCCGTATCCAGGCCAGTCATTTCCAGATCCATCCAAACCAGATTGTATTTCGATTTTCGAGCCATAAATTTCAGTTTTGTTTTTTTCTGGAAGTTTTACCAGGAGTAAAAATTTACTGGTTTATATCAATATCAGGCCTTTTTGGGCAATATTTTTATTGTACCGCTTGGCAGAAACTACGGTTTTTCCCATTTGAAAAGGTCTGTTCCGTTCATGCATTAAGAATTAAAAGCCAATTGTATCTTAAATCCATAGAAATATGAACTCTTCTTTAGGTCAATGCCGAATATCATGGGCTTTGTTAAAATCCCATTAATTGCCAGTTAAAGAGCGCGCGAGGCATTTATTTCCACCACCTGCTTTTATAAATTCACCCACGGGTTTAAGGATAACCCGGTAGCCTAAAGTCTGCAGTCTAATTTTAAGGGCGGGGCTGACATGATTTAAAATCAGGTTGTTTTCAATTGCGATGGCATTACATGCGAAATGAATGGCATCTTCTTCGTTTATCTCGATACGATCCCGGGCAGGAAAATATTCTTCAATAGATTGGAGGGAATCCTCGCTGAATGCACCCGGATAATACATAACCCGCCCCTTGGCAGGAGCCAGCATTACGCTGGTCCCTGGCAAGGGGTAAAAGCGGGTATCTAAATGATAAAACCTTGGGTCAACCAGTTGTAACGTTATAATGCGAAATGGGAACATTTTTTTCAGCAGGTTGCATGACTGTGGATCAGTTCGAAACCCGTAACCCATCCACAACAAGTTGTTCCCGGGTTGAAATAGAGCATCCCCTTCTCCTTCAAAACGGACCGGACCGGTAAAATCAGCAAGGCGGTAACCTTTCATGAGAAACCATTTTCTAAAATGGGTTTCTTCCTGGCGCCGTTCTGGATGTTTAAAATGGCTGGGAATAAATGCATCCTCCCTGACTAAGCCAGCATTGGCAGTAAACACCATATCTGGTAAATGGGGGAGAGGTCTCAGCAGTTCTATCTCAGCAAAATTAGATAAGGATCCGAACAAGCTTTGCCACTGTTTTTTGGCCCTCTCAGGGTCAATGTTCCCCAGATTACCGGTCATCCAGGGATTAATGCTATATTCCACCCCGAAATAATCCGGGGGGCACATGAGAAATCGGAATTTCACTGCTTACCTCCGAACAAGAAGGCCTGGTATTTATTTAGATGCTTTTCTTAATAAGTTGGGTTGCAAAATTTATGATGGGAGAAAAGCAAAAGGGGAACAGGCGGGCTTGACAAACCGCCTATTCCCCTAATGTGGAGGAGCTGAGGGAAAGACCCAGTCATGGCACCGGGCTCGTTCCCCCCAAAAGGAAGGAGAAAAGTACTATACAAATTGTATAAAATTAATATTAAAGAAGTATTAATTCGGCGTTAAAATTTTTTAATGTTGGATGAGGGAATTTTAAAGAAGGTTTGGTGCAGGAGTGGTCAAAAAATAACGGGCAGTTTAATAACGGCAGATGTCAATTCAGCAGGCTCTCCAGATCCAGGACTGCCTTCAAATAGGTATCTTGAACCCTTTTGAGGTTTTTTTTCAGCCAAAGGTCGGCAAAATTCGGGGGGAAGCGGGCGAATCCTTTTATCTGGTTGATGGCCAGACGGCAATCCCGATACCAGGAAATATTTTTCTTGGCCTTAAATATTTTCATGGCTTTTTTAAATTCCTCGATTGCGGAATCCGGTTTCCTGTCACCAAAATATGCAAATGCCAAGCCCACCCGGCCTAGTCCTTCTTCAGGCTTTAACGTGGCCGTTCGTTTGAAAGCTTCGATGGCCTGTGAATATTGCTGCAAGGCCGCAAGGGCATTGGCATGGTGAAACCAGGAGTCGTAGTGACCGGGGTTGGATTCTGTTAGTGCTTTGGACATCTCGGCGGTTTTATCCAGTTTTCCTAGACGTGAATACGCATTAGTAAGTTTAAGTTTTGCGTAAAGAATAATATCTGGAGGAGGATTGGCATCAAGGGTTTTTTGCCAGTATTTAACGGCATCTTCAAAAAATTCATCCTTATCCAGATTCCGCGCTTTTTCCAGAAGGCTTTTATAACTTTCCTCAGATAAGGCCAGAGAAGGCAATAGAAAGAGGGAAACTAGCAGATAGAAAGTGATTATTGCTAATCTGGGAAAATTTGAATTAATCTTCATGACAAATATTTATGAGCTGGGTGTCAGCTCTTCCTGCAAAAATAATGGTTCCCCGGTTAACAGAGGCTGTAGGGATTTTTTAAAAGTTTTAATAAAGTGTTCCTGATTATTCATAATTTTTTCCACATCTTCAGGGCGCAGGTAAAAAACATTTGAAGCGGTACCTTGATGTGTGTGAAGGACGGCTTTCCGGCATTCCATATTCGCATCAGAAAATACTTTGGTTTCCATCATGAATGTGCCAGGCAAGTTGTGGGTCGATAATTTTACGGATCGCCCGATGGTTTTCATTTTAAATTTGACTTCCTTAAAAGGGGACTTTTCTGAAATCTTGTGAATGGTCTTTCCTTTGAATATAGATGCCAGCGGCTCCTGGTTGATAAAGATCCGGCGCAGATCGTCTTGGATACGTTGTTGAATAAAAAAGAAATCTCCGTAGTCAATGGGTTTCCCGGTGGAATCGATAACTTTAAAGACATCAAAAACCTTGTCGCGAAAGGTCTGAATATTGGCTTCGACAATATCCAATTGGTTGAACGCCAAAACCGCAGAAATCTTATGCAGAAATCCTCGGATATCCTGGGTGCAGAGGATCAGTTCGGAGGGTCGCCCAGGCATAAAAAGCATTTCTGCTATGAAAGGTTCCCGCGACTGGGTAAATTTATTATAGATTTCCAACTGCGTTTGCAGTTCCCGGGGAAGGCGAACCATTTTCAGAAATTCGAGTTTGACGTTATTGGGAACACTTTCCCGCTTCTTGTGGTGAAGGGTGTATTGGTAAAATAGTTTTAATTGCTCGATCTGCGAAGAGGATAGATCCATTTTGGTTCCACCGCGATCCGCATGGGTAAGCAGAACCAACATCTTGAGCCTTTCTTTATCATGGTTGACGAGGTCGAGCACCATGTCATAGGTGTCATCGGCTTCTGGATCGAGAAGCATCAGGTCGTACATGGTCAAATGTTTTTCTACTAAAAAGGAAACGTCATCCACCCTTTTTGGATTGTCGCTATAACCCAGGTTATTCAATATCTGTGGGATCATTCTCGCGCCGACCAACTCTTCGTTCTGGTCGCCAACCTTTGCGCCCTTGCCGATATCGTGTAGTAATACGGAAAGTTTCAGGGCCGTTTTATCTCTTTGGGAGTGATAAAGTTCAGAAAGAAAGGGATCGGCGGTATCACGAAATTCCAACCCATTTAAGACGTCCAGAGCGGAAAGTATATGGATATCCGTTGGAAATTTATGCACATAAATATCCTGCAACATGCCTTTCAAATTATTAAATTCGGGAATGAAATAATCCCCCAATATTCCGAATTCATGGAGCAGGCGGATGGCTTTTGAAAAAAATTTTCCCCGGATAATGCGTTTGAAGCAGTTCTGGATATCCAGTTTGGATTCTTCATCCATGAAAATCGGATACGCCTGATCAACATGTTGCTCAATGGCGCGTATCACTTCATAGGATAAATAATAATTCCTTTCAGCGACCCAGATAAAAACCTTGAACAGCCATAAAGGTTCCTGGGTGAACAGATTTTCAGGATTTTTCTCAAAGTAAATTTGATTCTGCGTATTGAGGGCAAAGAACTCTGAAAGGCATTTCTTTTTTTTGGTGTCTGCCGCCATACTCTCCCAATATAGGTTCCGGCTAAACCGCTTAAGAGGATAAACAGCATCATAAAAATAAGTTTTGAAAAAGGTCTTAACATCGAATCCCATAGACTGTGCAATTTTTTCCCGCACTTCAAAGCTCATGGAATCCCGGTGCGTGCCTTTCTGGAAAGCATGCAGAAATAACCGGACCCGGGATAAAATGTGGAGCCCGTTTTGCATGCTCTTATAGGCCAATGGACTCAGCAGATTTTTTGCAAACAATTCATTGAGCAGTTCAAACTGGTTGGTGGT
>Ga0066383_10000650_pt1 | contig 12573 bp, 10 predicted proteins | sample Knorr_S23_td_Bot_FD_70950 | JGI IMG/M metagenome (GOLD analysis project Ga0066383, IMG submission 70950) | Marine microbial communities from Southern Atlantic Ocean transect - Knorr_S23_td_Bottom_ad_3770_LV_A | ecosystem: Environmental > Aquatic > Marine > Oceanic | place: Southern Atlantic...
GCGGTGATTCATACCTCCGACCGGCGAGTGTTCAAGCAAATGGTTTCCGAAGCCCTAGAACGCCAAGGTCTATTCTCCTACACCTCGGAGAAGGACCGGTCAAAACGGTCTCCATGGGTCTGATCTCCCTGGCTGTGAACTTCGGGGCTGTAAGTCACGGTTTGTGCGACCAGTGAGAAAACGTTCCAAACGGCAATCCAGGTAGCAGGGTAACAGGGGTCCAATCCGAACTACGGGGGGGTAATTCATGTTGCGTACACAAATCTGCGATTTGTTGGGAATCGAGCATCCGATTATCAACGCTCCCATGTCGGGGACAGCCACAGCGGTGTTAGCTGCTGCGGTTTCCGAAGCTGGCGGATTTGGAATGATTGGAGCGAGCCTCAGTACCGACCCTTCCTGGGTGCGGGACCAAATCCAGCGTGCTCGAGAGCTCACATCGCGTCCTTTCGGCGTGGGCTTTATATCCTCCGGCCCAGGCTTGGAAATGGTGATTACAGCGGTACTGGACGAAAAAGTGACCGCTGTAAGCCATTCATTCGTTGATCCAACACCCTTTATACGGGAAGCTCACTCAGCGGGCGTAAAAGTATTGGCTCAAGTCCAGACCATGGCCGATGCCAGTTCCGCGGTCGACGCGGGCGCAGACATCATCACTGCCCAGGGGAGCGAAGCTGGCGGCCACACAGGACACTTGGGGACCATGTCTTTCGTCGCAGCCGTGCTGGACATAGCGGGCAATATTCCAGTGGTAGCCTCAGGAGGCATCGCCGACGGTCGCGGCCTAGCGGCGGCATTGATATTGGGCGCCGATGCCGTTTGGATCGGCACCAGGTTCGTAGCCAGCAAGGAATGGGCGGGCGACGAATGGATAAAGGAACGTATCGTTTCGGTAAACGCCGACGATACTATCTTGACCAGGGTTTACGACCTGGCAGCAAACGCGCCGTTTCCATCGACTGTCGGCGACCGGGTTTTACGTAACGACTTCACCAACACCTGGCACGGGCGAGAGACCGAACTTTTGGCCCGCCGGGGTGAGTTGCAAGAAGAAATAGCGACCGCCTCCGCCGCCAAGGACGCCAACATAGCTCCGGCGCGAGCAGGCAACGCCTCGGGCTTAATCAGCAGCGTTGAGTCCGCCGGAGACATAGTGCGCCTAATCGTGGACGAAGCGGAGCAGGTTCTGCGCAACCGCCCCGCCGCACTGCTTGGTGGCTAAGGCCTACCGACTCCGAATTCAGCTTTCTCTAAGCTATTGGGTGATGGCTGCGTTCAGCCGTCTCCCTCATCCCCATCCAAATATTTCAAGAACTCGTTGTAGCTACCGAAAGTACCCACGGTCTTCAAAAAGTCTTCTAAAGAATCGCTTTGACTTCGCAGTTCCTTGAGCTGGCCGTTGATGGGGCTTATGGAGGCAGCGCTGGTGGCATAAGTGCCATGGAAAGCGAAGAAGGCCTGGTTGATTTTGCGGATGAAAAACCCATTTTCCGCCATGAACAAGCGGCGTTCTTCCATGTAGGCCTCAGCCTCTTCAATCTTGCCATCGGCCAATAAAGCTTCAGTGCGCAACCGGGTTTCATGCATAGCGTCGTTGAAGTTGAACGCTCCTAGGTCAGCAGGAGCGGGCGGTTCGGATTCCCGGCTAACCTGCTCCCCGGTGATGGCAGTGAACACCCGGTCGCCGATGGCTTGTCCTCCAAGAGTCGCCGCCGTTTCATTCAGTGTGGTCATATCCGAGCTGTCCCAGAAGTGTTGTCCCAAGGGCTGGAAGAAGAACCAGTGATGCAGCCACTCGTGGGCCGCCGTCACCACAGCATGGCGCAGCCCTGCCGTCTCCGTGACCACGCTTGGGAATGCTGCCACCCCACCGGTGCTTTCCACCAATGCCGCCATGTTCCGGTCTTCCAATATTTGGTCTTCAATCATGCCTCGGGTTTCAGCGCTGAGACCCGGTTTCATCAAGATCGAGTCTTGCCGGTCGATGCGGTCCCTCGGCGAAAGTATCAGCACCCCCGGAGAGCGGGCAAATACCGTGTCTACCGGCGGGAATATGAGGCCGATACGGGAAGAGAATCCCTCCTGGGACAACACCTTGCTTATCTCCGACTCAATGGTTTCCTCGACCGTCGCCTGTATCTCGTCACGGCCCTGGGAGATTCTTCCTAGTTCGCTCCGAAGTCTTGGCGCGGCATCGTCGCTGGGAGAAGTATCCAGCAAACGGCGTTCCAAATCCCTGGACTCTTGAACTAAATCGAAGAACTCCCGGACTTGCGAATGTCGCTCGACTCTGGAAGGCTCTGTGGTCCAAGGCATGAGGTCGGAAAGCTTGTGCAACCACTTATCCAGAAAGTGGGATGTTTCCCAGCGAAGGAGGCTGTACTTGTAGGGGTCCACGGTTAAATCGAAGCTGGAAGGACGAAAATCGCCGTAACCCGCCGCCAGCACCAGTAGGCCGACCAAAACTGCTACCAGGCCTTTGCGGCTAGAGATGAGCAATCAGAGCTTCCTATTATTCCGCTTATTCCGCGCGAACAACTAGTTCCAGGGTATCAAATCGTTCCGGGGGATCAAATCTTTCCGGGGTCGATGCCGGCGGAATCACGCTACCAGTCAAAATTAAGCCAGAACCCGGTAACGGTAGCTGGATTCCATCAAGTCCCCCTCGGCGAACCTGGAGTAGCGCAAAGGCGAGATGTCCACCGAATTGGCTTGGCCGTGGACAATCAACTCAGCCATGGTTTTGCCTATCATAGGAGCAAGCTTGAAGCCGTGACCGCTAAAACCCACGGCACAGTACAGCCCTTCAATACCAGGCACCCGGTCTAATATTGGATGCCAATCAGGGGTGGTGGTGAACAATCCGGACCAGCCGCCCCGGAAGTAGCAATCGGACATAGCAGGAATTCGGCGGGCTAGCTTGCTCATGGCCTCGGCAACGCCGGTCATATCGACGCCCTGATTGTAGGTGTCCAGATCCACTTCCTCGTCATCCCCGAATCCCATCAGGGTCATGGAAGAACCGTCAGGCCGGAACGAAAAAGACTGGGCAATGTCACCCACCGTTGGGTGTTCGGGTAAATGTTCCACCGGTCTCGTCAGAGAGGCGACTTGGTGGCGCACGGGAATCAGGGGCAGGTCAACCCCAACCTTTGCCATCTCCCGTTTGGACCAAGGACCGGCGGCCATAACCACTGTATCGGTTTCCACCCGGCCATCCTGGGTCAGCACGGCGCGGACCCGGTTACCTGTCACTTCTATGCCCAAAGCGGGGTTTCTCTGCACCACCTCCGCCCCCAATCCTCTGGCCTGGGATGCGTAGGAGGTCGTTACCAGATAGGGGTCGGCGTATCCAGACTCGGGCTCCCAAGCCAAGACTTCGGTTTCGCTAACCGACACCATGGGCGCCAAATCCCGTAAATCCGCAGCGGTGATTTGGCTGGTGCTGATGTTCAGTTCCTGCTGCATGGCAACGTTCTTTTCCAGTCCAGCCCTTTCAATACCTTCCACTACTACCAAATACCCGGTCTTGACGAAGCCCGAGGCTCCGCCCACCGCATCCCCAAAATTGGCGAATATCTTGACGCTCTCCCAAGCCATGGAGGCAGTTACCGGGTTGGAGTAATGCATCCGGCAGATAGCCTGAGACCTCCCGGTGGAGCCGGATGCCAGCACGTCCATCTCCAGCAGCAAGGCATTAGTCGTGCCCAACTGGGCCAGGTTGTACAAGAGGCTGCATCCAATAACACCGCCTCCAATTATCACTACGTCGGCTGATTGTTTCATGGTTTGACCTTCTTCTTGCGCCCGTATTATTTAACACCGAGACGCTCTATATATTAGCCGAGCCACCAGTGTAAGTGCTGCTTTTAAGTTTTTTTAGTAACCGAACCAAATTTTAAGAGCTTTTAACAGATTACAAGCGCAATCTCCGTAACTCCCTGTGTCAACATCTGCAGTTGCAACTGCAGATGTTGACACACCCTACCCTTTGGGATAGACTCGTTACTAATGAAGCTGGTGAACGGAATCTCCTGCACTTGTTGTTGTACTCCCACATAGGGAGCAGACGTCTATTGTAATCTAAACACCGCTTCAGCCAGTCCTGCACCCGCCAACTTCGTTTGTGGCGGGTTTTTCTATTTTGTACGACCAATAGGAGACAACCTTGAGTACTCAGACCGGCCAGACCCAAACCAGAAGCCAAGAAGAAATCTACCAGGAGAGCTTGGAGCTGTCCAAGTCCTCTGTGGGGATAATTCCCTTTATCGACTATGAGATTCAACGCCTGGAAGAAGAGGCCGCAGCTTTCGTCGCCGGAGAACGTGAGGTAGCCGAATTTACCCCTTTCCGCCTCCGCCAAGGAGTATACGGACAGCGCCAGGCCGACGCCCAGATGATTCGGGTCAAGATTCCCGGCGGCATTCTGACGCCTGAAGCTCTGGATGTTTTGGGAGACATAGCCAAGGATTACGCACCATTGGAAAAGGGCCACATCACCACCCGGGAGAACGTTCAGTACCATCACATACCCTTAGACCGTTGCCCTGAGGTGCTAAGGCTCCTTGGCACGGTAGGATTAAGCTCTCGAGAAGCATGCGGCAACACCGTCCGAAACGTGATTGGCTCCCCCACTGCGGGTGTGTGCGTAGGTGAGGTTTTCAATCCCACCCCCTACCTGACCGCCTATGTCCGCTTTGGTTTGCGCCATCCCATCAGCCAAAACTTCCCCCGCAAATGGAAGTCCGCATTCACGGGTTGCGACCATCACGACCACGTTGCGGCAGCTATTCAGGATTTGACCTATGTGGCCCAAATCCGGGAAGAAGGCGGCGTTCAAAAGAAGGGTTTCAAGGTTTTCGTGGGCGGCGGCACGTCCATCATGCCCAAGCTTGCCAAGCCCCTTTATGATTTTGTAGCTGAAGAGGATTACCTGAGGGTAGCATTGGCCCTGTGGACTGTCTTCAACAACGCTGAAACGCTCCGTAAAAACCGGATGATGGCCAGGGTAAAGGTCCTCATCGACAGAATCGGTCTGGACACCTTCCGGGAATTGGTTGACGCTGAGTTGGAAACGATTGGCCCCATCGATCCCAAGCCTTACATGACGGCCGAAGAGTTGCAACGAGAAACCCCACCCAATCCCACGGCAGTTACCAGCAACGGCCACAACGGGGCAGATGGGTTCCAAAAATGGCAAAGCTCCAACGTCGTGGCCCAAAGCCAGCAAGGCTTCAACTTGGTCCATGTCGCTGTTCGCCGGGGAGACCTTAATCCAGGCCAATTCAAAGGCTTGGCGGAGATAGTCCGCCGCTACACCGGTGGGCGAGCCGTTGCCACTTTGGAACAAAACGTGGTGCTGCGGTGGGTCCCGAATGCCTACCTGCACGATGTTTGGCATGCGCTGCAGGACATTGACCTCGCAAATCCGGGCGCCGAGTCAATCACCGACGTCACCTCTTGCCCAGGTACTGACAGCTGCAAGTTGGGCATCACATCATCCATGGGTCTGTCCAAGGCCATTTCCGATGAGATAGGGACTTGGAACGGATTGCTGGAGGATGAAGAAGTCCAGAAGGTGCGTATCAAGATTAGCGGTTGCCCCAACGGTTGCGGCCAGCATCACATAGCCAACATCGGCTTCCATGGCGCAGCAGTTAAGGGTCCCGACGGCCAGCAAATACCCGCCTACGAACTGTTTTTGGGCGGCAACTACGGCTCAAGCAGGATCGAAGACTCCCGCATCGGCACCCGTATCCCGTTGGTGAAGGTTCCCGCCAAGGCAGTCCCCACCATCGTCCGGGAGATAACCTCCTATTTCAAGGAGAACCGGCAAGAGACCGAGGGCTTCAACGCCTTCCTAGACCGCGTCGGCTTGGAGGAACTAACCACGGTGGCAGCCAATGCTCAACAGAAGGCCAAAGAAGCCGAAGCCGGGTCGGACCTGTATTTCGACTGGGAACGAAGCAACATCTACAAACTGGAGCGTGGCGAAGGCGAGTGCATGGTATAGGTTCCCCGACCAAGCCCGAGAGCATCAACATAAATTCATACTCGACCAAACAGAAGGCGCTGCTTGATGGCAGCGCCTTCGTGAATACCACATTTAATAGCGTTAGCAAAGTTATCTGATGGCAGCAACACTTAATGGAAAAGTAATCGCCTACGTCGAATCACGTATGCGATCGGAGATGGGATCCCTGATTGAACGAAACGGCGGGATTCCCTATGCCGCTCGCGTCCTTCAGGAAATCTACTTGAAGGACAGCCCCGAGCTCCAACAACTAATCTACGAAATCTGCCAAGGTTCCATCGAAGTGGTGGTGCTGATTACAGGCGTTGGCACTCAAGCCTTGGTAGAAACCGCAGCATCCATGGGGCGTCAGGAAGAATTCATAGCTGCATTGGACCAACGCACCATCATTGCTCGCAGCCCCAAGCCAGCCCGAATCCTGCGAAAGCACAAAATCCACATCGACCTGATGCCGCCTGAACCCTACACCTCCGAAGAGTTGCTGGCAGCCGTAGACCCAGTGGCCTTCAAGGGCCGTCGCGTGGCAGTTCAGGCTTACGGTGCCCCAAACAACATGCTAACCCAGGGTCTGAGCAAGTTGGGCGCCGATGTGAGCGAGTTCACTGTATACAACTGGGGTTTGCCCGAGGACACGGCCCCGGTACTCCAGCTTATCGACGACTTGGCCGGGGAGAAGATAAATGCCTTAGCTTTCACTAGCCAACCCCAGGTGGGCAACCTGCTGGAAATCGCAGCAAAAGCAGGCAAGGAGAGCCCACTGCGGGAGTGTTTGGCGGGTTCGTCCGTGGTTGTAGCGTCGGTTGGCCCGGTCTGCACCAAACGCCTGAAAAATGAGGGCATCAAAGTTGATGTGGAGCCAGACCATCCGCATATGGGAAGCATGATTCAGGCCTTGGCCGAATATCTACAAATACAGGAATCTTAGGCCATAGGTCCGTAGTTATCGAAGTCAGAAGTAGTTCGGATAACAAAAAAGGGGACGGCAATTTAGCCGTCCCTTTTTTATCTGTTCGTAGCAACCAGTGTCGCTTGTACATGTTGACTAGCGATTTAAGATCCAGTGCTTGAGCCGGTCCCACTGGGACTTGGGGAGTTCATCTACAGACCGTCCACGCCACCTCTTATCATAGTTGAGGGTTCGGGGAGCGACAAAATACATCATGTAGCCACCGGCCAAGATTGCCAAACCTAGCCAAATCAAAGGCCAGAATTTAAAACCGATCAGAAGCAGTATCACGCCTAGCAACATCAGCTTGCCCGGCGTGATTGCTGGGAGGCTCCGGCTTGGCGCGCTGCGGGGCGCCGAGGTCTGCCGACTTATTGTCGCTCCCCGTGATTCACGGTCTCGCGGGCGGTCTTCCGGGTGGCGTTCCGACTCCCGGGGGCTTTTGCTGGGGGCCACTTCCCCAGCGTTTTTCAGTATCTCTTCAATCTCGTCTTTATACTTTTCAGGCATGACCCCTCCGACCCCGGGGTACCGGCGGAAAATTAGAGTCCCAAATCAGGGGCAGATCAAGAATCCACGGGATAGATGCTATTGTCCCTGGGTCTTTCGCCTACGGCTCGAGAAATTTGAGCCTGAGGGTTAATTATACAGAAAAAATAATTAGAGGGATACGGTACTGGCATAAGAGCCGAATAACAACTACGTCATTTCGGCGGAGGCCGGTGCCCGATTTTGATTTCCTATTATCCCGCCACACCTCATTGGAAAGTTTGGCTTCTAGCCGAAACGACCGGTGATGTAGGCTTCCGTCCGTTCATCCTGAGGGTTTGTGAAAATCTGCCTACTCTCTCCGAACTCAATCAGCTGACCGACCCGATCGCCCTCGGCCATCAAGAATGCCGTGTAATTGGAAACCCGGGCTGCTTGCTGCATATTGTGGGTCACGATGACGATGGAATAATCCTCGGAAAGCTCCCTCATCAGCTCTTCTATGGCCAATGTGGCTATGGGGTCCAAGGATGAGCAAGGCTCGTCCATCAAAATCACTGTGGGTTCAATGGCGAGAGTCCTAGCGATACATAGCCTTTGCTGTTGTCCGCCGGAGAGGGACAGGGCGCTGCTCTTTAACCGGTCTTTTACCTCATCCCAGATGGCTGCCCGCTGGAGGGATCGCTCCACCAAGTCCGCCAGATTACCGTTGTAGCCGTTGATTCTTGGCCCGAAGGCCACATTATCGAAAATAGACTTGGGGAAAGGGTTGGGCCTTTGAAAAACCATTCCAATCTGGTAGCGAATCTCCGTTGGGTCTACCGTCGGGGTGTACAAGTTTCGGCCTTCAAACAATACCTCGCCGGAAAGGCGGAAGGTGGGAATGAGGTCATTCATGCGGTTGAAGCATCTAAGCAGGGTGCTCTTACCCGAGCCGGAGGGTCCGATAATCGCGGTTATCCGGTTCCGTAGCACATCCAGTGTGACTTCGGTAACCACCCGGTTGTCGCCGTAGTAGACGCTCAATTCCTTGGTTTGTAGAATCGGGTCAGCCTGCAACAATTATCACCTTTAAGAACGCTTTTCCAGTTTGTAGCGCAGAATCACGGCCAACGCATTCATGCTGAGCAGCAATATTAGCAATACGATTATACCGGCGGCGGCAGCTTCTTGAAAACCGGCCTGCGGCCTGGCTGTCCAGTTGAAAATCTGTATCGGCAGCGCACTAAATCGGCTCAAGGGGCCGTCTGGAGTGAAGGGAACAAATGTCAGCGCTCCGATTACGATTAACGGGGCGGTTTCTCCCATGGCCCGGCTTACCGCCAGAATGACGCCGGTTAAGATTCCCGAGAAGGCTTGGGGCAGTACCAGATGCCATACCGTCTGCCAGCGAGAAGCCCCAAGGGCATACCCACCTTCCCGTATGGATGGAGGAACAGCCCGAATCGCCTCCTGGGAAGCAATGATGATTATGGGCAGAATCAGTAGCGCCAAAGTAAACCCACCGGCGGCCAAGCTCTTGCCCAAGTGAAGGCTACGCACGAAGATTTCCAGGCCCAAGATTCCGTATACGATGGATGGCACGCCTGCCAGATTGGCTATGTTTATCTGAGCAATCTTGGCGAACCGGTTCCGCCCAGCGTATTCTTCCAGATAGACGGCAGCGCCCACGCCAAGAACGAAGGACACCAAGCCAGCTATGATTACCAGGTAAATGCTGCCTAAGAGAGCGCTCTTGATTCCAGCTTCGTCGGGATGCCGCGAGGGAAAGCTGGTTATGAAGCTCCAGTTGACCTGGGAATAGCCTTTCACTGCTATATAAATCAGCAGAACCGCCAGCATTGCCAAGGCCACGGTTATGGCCAGAAGGCACAGCACGTAAAACGCGCGTCCCTCCCACTTTCGCCGGTTCATCCTCTTCCTGAAATCCCGGGGGGCAATCTCCGCCATTATTCGTATACCTCCCGGAAGCGACTTACGATGTACTGGCTGAGCAGATTCATAAGTAGTGTGAAGGCGAACAGTGTCAGGGCCACAGCGAAAATTGTCTTGAATTCGAGGGTGCCGGTGGGCAGATCCCCTTGGCTAACCTGAGCGATAAAGGCAGTCATGGTCTCAATGGGGACCAGTGGATTCAGCGTGAAATTGGGGTTCTGCCCGGCTGCTATGGTCACAATCATCGTCTCGCCGATGGCCCTGGACATGGCCAGTATAAAGGAGGCCACGATACCCGAAAGCGCGGCGGGAAGCACGACCCTGGTGGACACCTCTAACTTCGTCGCCCCCAATGCGTAAGCACCTTCCCGCAAGGAACGGGGCACGGCCCTCATCGCATCCTCGCTTAGCGATGAAACCATGGGCAGAATCATGATGCCCATGACGATCGAGGCGCTCAGGCCATTGAAGACCGAGATTCCTCCGGAAACATCTCGCAGCAAGGGCGTGATGAACAGCAAGGCGAAGAATCCATAGACGATGGTCGGTATTCCAGCCAGCACTTCCAAGACCGGTTTGACCAAACGCCGGATTCGCTCCGGGGCGTATTCACTCATGAAAATGGCGCTTAGCAAACCCAAAGGAAGGGCCACAATCATTGCGCCGATGGCCGTTAGCACTGTGCCAGCCACCAAGGCCAAGACGCCGAAGTGCTTGGAAGCGAAAAGTGGGGTCCACTTGGTGCCGGTAATGAAATCTATGATTGGGACATCGGCGAAAAACTGGGCCGCTTCCCAGACCAAGAAGCCAACAATGCCGATGGTAGTCAGGACCGACACAGCGGCGCAAAGGAAAAGCAAAAATGCGATGGCGCGTTCCATGGGCAATCCTTGCCAGGAGCGCCGTTTGTTGGGGCGAGAACTCGAGGAGCCGGGGCGGCTAGCTTGTTCGTCCATTAACCGCCCCAACCCTCAAGATTCCCAATGCCCGACTGCTTTTCGCAACTAAGGTCTCGATTCGGATTTCACCTATGAATTCAAATTTGGCAGGATATTTGTTTGCAAGCCAACCCAAATTACCAACCAAATATACCAACCCAGTTTAATGGAATGGCCAATTTTTCAGTCGATAATTTTGCTTCTAATTTCCCTTACTGATTAATCGATAAAACCTCAATAACCGACCCTTCTGCGGGGTCGCTGCCGCCAAAGAGGGTGCCGGTTATCCCCTTATCGAACCTTGCCAACACCAGTTCGTACACTTCTTCGGAAAATTCCACGTAACCCACCTCGGCCATCAGTCGTTGGCTCACTTCGCTCAAGTGGAAGCGCACGAATTTGTTCACATAAGGTTCCTGTGCTTTCTCCTTGTTGATATAGATAAACAAAGGCCTGGACAGAGGATGGTAGGTGTCGTTTTTGATTGTCTCCCTGGTGGGGGCGACGCAGCCGCTGCCGCTGCCGTGGTCGATGGCCACCGCCCGTAGAATATCCTGGTTTTCTTCGAAGAATGAAAAGCCGAAATATCCCAGGCTGCTCTTCTCTCCCGAGATCCCTTGCACCAGCACATCGTCCCTCTCGCTGGCGATAAAATCGCCTCGGGAGGCCTGGGATTTCCCGTTGACGGCGGATGTGAAATAGTCGAACGTACCCGAATCCACGCCTGGGCCAAACAGCAGCAATTCTTTATCGGGCCATTCCTCTCGCACCTGGTTCCACCGGTCGATTTTTTCCTCGGACTCAGGGCTCCACATGATTTGAAGGTCTTGCAAGGTCAAACATTGCACGAAAACGTTTTCAGGGTTCACCACGACTGTGATTCCGTCCACAGCGATAGGAATCTCGATGAATTCCACGCCGGATCGTGCGCAGCGTTCCACTTCGATGGGTTTTATGGGCCTAGAGGCGTTGGAGATATCCGTTTCGCCGTTGCAGAATTTTTGGAACCCACCGCCGGTGCCGGAGATGCCCACAGTTATTCTGGCGGAACCGCCAAGGGAGTGGCCGAATTCCTCCACAATCGCCTCGGTTATGGGGAAAACGGTGGAGGAGCCGTCAATATCCAAGGTGTCCGAGCCACCTAGGCTAAATCCGCAAGCGGTCAGGGCGATGGCTACGGAGAAAATCACCAAGCATAAGAATGCCGGTTTGCGGATGCCTGCGCTGGGTTTCCCTCCCGTTCCCGTTCCCAACACCTCCATGAGGACCAATTACCCGCCCTTAGCAATAGTCATAGGGCATGAAGTGCTCGATGGCCTCGTGTGCCTTTCAAGTAACGCAGCCTGTATACTTACAGCCTGTATACTTACGCGACTTGAGAAGACTTTCAACACTCAATCAAAACGGCGAAAAAACAATTTGTTGGCTTTCGCAACAACCAAGGGATTCACCTAGAGAATACAAAAATCAGTCTAAACCGATATTTTGCCATTTACATTATCAGCCTTGGGACACCATTTGGGAATAGCAAATCGCCGACATTTTGGTCTGGGCTGATAACGTCACTCCAAGCCGAATGTCCGATTCTAGTCGAACTCCCATTTGACCGGCGCCGAAGACCAGAACTAAACCCCATCGCATAGCAGATAAGTCTCATCGCCCCATAAACATCGAGGCCAAAAACATGGACGGAAAACTGTTGCTGAGCGTGGTAGACCAATCGCCCATGCGCAAGGGTGAATCCGCTGCCGACGCTCTGCGGGACACCATCGAACTGGCCGCAGCCACCGAATCGTTGGGTTACCACCGCTATTGGCTGGCCGAGCACCACAGTCTGCCCAACTTCGCTGGCACGAGCCCGGAGGTACTCATAGCATTGGTGGCGGCCCGCACCAAGACCATTCACGTTGGATCGGGCGGGATTATGCTCTCCCACTACAGCTCTTTTAAGGTCGCCGAGAACTTCCGAATGCTGGCCTCGCTTTATCCTGGTCGAATAGACCTGGGTGTGGGCCGGGCTCCGGGCAGCGACCAAATAACCATGGCAGCCTTGAGCTATCCAAACCGCCCTCACGATATTACCCACTATCCCCGGCAGGTTTCGGACCTATTGGGGCATCTGCGGGGCGACCTCGAACCGGAGCACCCGTTCTCAGGTATTCAGGCAGGACCCAGCGCTCCTCGGCCTGAGGGCGTGCCGGAGGTGTGGCTGCTGGGTTCCAGGTACGAGA
>Ga0066383_10000652_pt1 | contig 12558 bp, 7 predicted proteins | sample Knorr_S23_td_Bot_FD_70950 | JGI IMG/M metagenome (GOLD analysis project Ga0066383, IMG submission 70950) | Marine microbial communities from Southern Atlantic Ocean transect - Knorr_S23_td_Bottom_ad_3770_LV_A | ecosystem: Environmental > Aquatic > Marine > Oceanic | place: Southern Atlantic...
CAGCATGGTTACTATCTCCCAAAGCTCCTCCATCATGGGCAAGACCACATACCATTGAAGAAGATGATAATGTATAGTCTCCATTTGCTGCATCTGCAAAGTCAGGATCATATCCATAAACCGTAGCTTCATCAAGCGTAGCAGTCTGACTACTTCCTGACTTATTGCCTCCGCCCAAAACAAAAGCAGTATCAGCAATAGTCACCGTATCGGTCCCAACTATCCTGGCTAGATTGAATGTATCTATGTTCGCGATGGTTGAACCATCCATGTCAACATACATGACCTGACCACCATCATAGCCATACTCTGTGCCACCAACTTTAGCTGTATGGATAATGAAGTTTCTAATGGTTACATCACTAAGGTCTCTAGACCATATAATCCGCCGACCACAGTTATAAGTAGTTACATTTTCTAGCAACACTGCCGGGCTCACATTGAGGGTATCCATATCACCATTCAGTTTGATAGAAGATCCATTTACATTAGCAAAAGTAACGTTGCGAATCGTGAAAGAATCAAAATGACAGCCATGTACTGCTGTAGATACATCGCTATGATCAGTTTTGTAAGCACTTTGCGCACGTATTGCCTCATCTCCAGTATTTTGAATTAAGGTATTCTCAATAAGTACGACCCCAGCTCTTCCACCTGTACTCCAATCTATGGCTGTACCGTCTGCTGCATTCTCTGTGGTACCAAGCTTGTACACATTCTGCAAAACAGAATTTCTTATAATTAGATCAGGGGCAACATTTGGAGAACCTTCATCTTCCGTATTAGGTATCTTTAACATATACTTTATCTTAGCATAGCAGGTTTCACAATCACCATACTTACCATCTACCACTACTCCATCTAATGTCAGATCGTTGTTTATTTTTATAAAATCATTAACATCAGTTCCTTCAGCAGCAACAATTGAAGGTGCGGTTGTTAGATTAGAACCAGCAATAAACGTTATTGGGGAATTTATCTCCACCGGTCCAATAAAGTATGGACCAGATTCAACCAATACAAGTGTATCAGCATTACCCTGGTTTGCATAATCGATCGCAGCCTCCAATCCTTCAGCTACAGTAACATCGATTGAGGTAGCCCTTAGTACAACGAATTGTACTAAAACAAGACCAATAAGGTTTCTTAACAATCTACTCATGGTTTACTCCTTTTTATTATCTATTATCAAGGTGTATGATATCTTATATCACACTGTGCAATAGTTTATGAATTTATTTAACAGAAAACAAGGAGACTATTCTTATTTTTTAAAACGAAATCGAACAGGTTATATCCAACCGGTTAAAATTCTCAGATGTCCAGTTTGTATTGCTAAAGTATAGATCATAATATTTTAAAGTGTTTTTCTGATAAAAAACAGATATCACACCACCAGAAGGAAAACGCGGTAATTGCAAACCAAAAACTATACTTTTTGATATTGGGCCTATATTGTTAAAGGCCTGTCCATCCGGTATGTAAGATTGAGACATTGTCTGAAGCCCCGCTGTTAAGATGATGTTTGAGGGTAGCCAATAACTTAGTCCGAATGAAAATAGTTTCTTATCTATCCATTTAGAATACAAAGAGTCATCTCCGGCATAAGTAAAGTCAGCATTATTAAATGGAAGATTTATATAATTTGAAGAAAGTGCAAATTTCTCATGAGGTTTGAAATAGATATTATAAGAAATAGTAATGGGCATATCCATCCTATCGAATCCTTTATCTATCGAAGATGAAGAACTGTCTACCATATTCTTCACATAATTATACTCCCACTGCCGTTTAATTTTGTGTGGTAGCATTACATTGATTCCTGCCCTATATTTTTCTCCATTTATTATTCCACCAATACTAATGTTTGATATATTGAATTTTGATGTACCTTGTGTATTATGCCTTTCAGAATCATACCTAAACTTGTATGTATTATATCCTTCTAAAATATCAAAATGACCAATTGTCTCTAATTGAACCATATCATCAGTATCACCTGATATTTTATTGTAGGTTAATCCAATGCTCAGGTTAGTCGTTAAAGAATAAGAACAATTAAAGGTCCATGAATTCAGGGCGCCTAATCTATTTCTCTCATAATCTGACCAAGTTACTCTGATACTATCTTCCGCACCAGTAACTCGGTCAGGCATATCACTATAGCCATCCCACGCAGGATGGGGATTAAGGTGAGTCTGGTTTCTATCATAGTTGTCTAGTAATAGATTATTAATAAATGAAAAAGCTAAAACAATGTTCTTATCACCATAATGTAGGGGGAACCCAATCATAAATCTATCAATACCATCCCTAGATTTTTTTTCCTGCCAATCTGAAGCGTTTTTTTCATATACATCTGCACCCAAATCTGGATCTTGAACTAAATACATGGTGTCCTGTAGAAATGCCTCATGATCATACCAACCATCATAATCTCTGTTAGGGACAAATAGCCCTTCTAAAATAAAAGGTAAAGTGACTAGCTGGCGATTTGGCCTATATTCCTGTCTTTCCCACCACTCTTTTTCATTAGAGAATAAGCTAAATGAAAGTTTCGAATTTTTAAGAGACGCCAAACTAGCAGGGTTTACAAACATTTCACCAAGATCATTAGAAGATATAGAGTTTGGCATACCAGAAAGCGGTGAAAATAAATTATAAGAATAAATATTGTCAATACTCTGAAATCCCATGGGATCACCTCTGTGCTGACCAATCAAAACACAATTAAGTAGAACTAAAATATAGATATATCTCTGCAATTAGTAACCTTTTATCTCAATAATGAAAATTTCTAAGAATAATCATTTTATTATTCCAATACTTATTCTTGAAACATTTCCTAAGTCATTTCCAAAATCATTCATAGCATAGTTTACACTAATATTTTTAAATACCACCCCAAACCCAAAAGTAAATTTTTCCATGTCAAAATTTGATTTTCTGCCAAAGCGTAAATAAATCATCTCCCTAAATGTATACTCCAACCCTAAATGTTGTTGTTGGCTATGATCACGAGTTTGAGAAAGATCAGCTGAAAAAAGTAACCCATGATGATTTGATGTACCAATGATTCCATCCTTAATACCCCAAAAGGAGCCAGAAAACCCTATCCTAAGCGATTGAGGAAGTGGATAAGATTTATCTATAAATATAACTTCTCTCCCAAAGTTATTTAACGTCGTGCCTATTTTAAGTGTTTTAAAACCTGTGTTATAAAGTAAACCAGCATCATAAATAATTACAGATTGTTTTTCATAAATTAAATCCTCTGTGGCATTCTTTACTCCAAACCCAAAAGTAAATTTATCCGTTAGTTCACGTAAATAACTTAGACCATATGAGACTGAGCTTGGATTGAATGAATTACCAGTGATCCCAGGATTATAAGTACCGTCCTCATCTCTAAATAAATGGTCAACCCTTGTTTCCTCAATTTTTCCAATATTTACACTCAATATATGCATAGAAAATATTCCATAAATATTTTGATTCCATGACATAGAAATACTAGAAACTTTTGTATCTTGAAACCAATTTAATTGAGAAGACGTGAAACCAAACTTTCGATGACTATCAAATATAGCTGGATTAAAGAATACAGCATCAGAGCCCATAACTAATGATGTTGACGCATCTCCCATTGCTGCAACACGAGCATTTGGTATAACTTTTAAAAATTGAAAAGATGTAGTCCCAACCTTATCAAATCCGGTTTCCTGAGCGATTATACTATTCCAAGCGAGAAGAAAACAATAAAACAATAACTTTGGCAAATTCTTAATCATTTTATGATTACCATCTTTCCATATGAACTTTCACCATTATCGGTATATTTTTCTGTTGTTACATAATAGTAGTAAGTACCGGAAGCAATATCTTGATTATTACGACTCACCTGAAACCAGGGAGTACTAAAAACATTCTCATCATGTTCAATAGTCTCAATTAATTGTCCAGAATAACTATAAATCTTTATTGTGCATTGTTCCGGTAATCCATAAAAACCTATTGCATTTTCTTGGCCGACACCTGCAAAGCCGGAATTTGAGATAAAGGGATTTGGGACTGCGTAGACTTTACCCATAGTTTCTACAGACGATATATTTTTTGTATGGCTAGTAATATTTGTTTTACCACTTTGTATTTTATCATCCATGACAGATGTTACAGAAAAATACTTTGTTTCGCCTAACTTGAAGTTTTGATCTGTATCTTCATACTCGTATAAATTATCACCATTTACATCTCCAACTAAAATTGTATCCAAGATCGTCCAAGGCCCAGATGCATTATCTGCCTTAAATATAAAATACTCCTCAATATTTCCGATCAACCTAGGGTGGACAAAAGATTCAGCGTTTCTATTCCACAAGATCTTGACAGTAGCAGATGGCGTGTTTTCAACACTTATTATAGGAGCAGGAGCAGGTACATTTATCTTGTACTTGGAAATGTTATCTGAAGGCCGCGGGTTATCCTCAGGAAATATCATACCACCCACCGGGCCCATTCTAGTAGAATCAAATTCAATGTTTTCACCAAGATAAGCCTCAAAAGCTTTATGCGCCACTTGGTTGACTGTGATTACATCAGAATTAATATGGTCCGGATATCCAAAATCATCTAAATAATTTTCCGTTAAGATTTCTCCATCCAGTTCCACTGGACGATTCCAATCTCTGATCGCATAGAATTGAGAATTCCGTTGACCTCCAAGAGCCATTTTCCCCGCTGTTCCTCCATATCCGACCACCTCTGCCATAGCAAATTCCAATTTTTCTCCTATCTCTAAAACATAAGGACCAAATCCTTGATTTGCACCCCCGCCATTATAAGTTTCATCCCACTCAAATCGTGCCCTTCCTTTCCATGTCCTTGCTTCTCCGGTTTCAGGGTGGTTTGGTAATACATATCTACCACCATCTGAAGGGTACCCGGATTGAACACCCTGTTCACCATACACTGTCCACCAGCGTTCATCCATGGTACAGGGTCTGTCAATCATCTTTGATTCTCTTGTATTCGGTGATTGACATTTCATGTTCCACGGTTGTAGAATGTGGTCATTTTCATCTGTTTCAAAATAAGCACCACCTCCGGTCTTAAGCATATAATATTCGTAATCAGACTGGTTTCTTTCTTCATCATCAGGGTCTACTATCGCTAAATGATTTGTATCCCAATACAGCATCGCATATCCTGGACAAGCAGCACCAAGTAATCCTCCCCCATTTAATCCAGTTGTTGCATACTCTAAAAATAGATCTTTATCTGGTTCTGGTTTTGCTGCAAATTTCTCAACGCCTTGGTCAGAAAAAGTTGTATGAGTATTTGTATTCCATAGAAGCCAATAATCAGGGTCAAATGAATATCTTAAATCTGCTCTGTAAATTCCCCCAGGATCACCATACCGCCAGTCACCATACCATCTGAAGTAAGCCAGTTGAGTGGGCCCAAATCCATAGTTAAAATGAAAAAGGACATCTACCAACGGTGTCGTTTTTTCTATTGTTGCAGGATTTCCGTCTGTATCCCCAGTATACTCTAGCTCATATTCATAGATTATCATATCATCAAAATCAGGGTAAGACCAAGTTCTTGATGTTCTTGTAACAGTAATACCTGAATTTGTGGCCCACTTCGCTATGATTATTTCCTCTGCATCATCTGGATTGTAATTGGGATTTAATTCTCCATCAGGCAGTAAAGGAAAATTTTCAATCTTTTCTATAGAAATAGGGAAACTCCACCTACCATAAGGAAGTTCGGTAGTAGAATTCGTACCAATGCCGCCACAAAATGAGTATATCCTATTTTCCATCCCTGGACTTCCCTGTTCATTGGCAGAAATATACACCCCTGCACCATAAATATTGTGATGCCCGTCATACTCAACGCCATTAATCACAGTTCTAGACCTAGGTGGCCATTCCATGAGGGGAAGTGTCGTTCCAGCATTTACTATCCAAGGTCTCCCAATCGTACCAGTATTATATAGTGTCTGGTGTATCATGCCCCTTTCATGAATTTTATATTCGCGAACACCTGCAATAATTGTACTTATTATGCAAAGATATTTTATGGTGTGTAATCCAAATTTCTTTATTATTAATTTAGAATTCAAAAGATAGCCCCATTCTATAATACCTCGGTTGATTAGAATATAAATACCCATCTAAACTGGTCACAAAGGGTTCAAAATTCACATCTGTAGTAATATTTTCCCGGTCAAGCATATATCTTTCAATGAAAGGATTAAAAGAGTTTGACGAGCTCTCAAAGACACGGCTATAAGAGAAAACCTTTTGGTTTAAAACATTAAAAATCTCAATATAAAATTTCATATTTGTTTCATTGATATGAAATATTTTTTCCATACGTACTTTAAGATTCTCTTCATTAGGTGTTCGCTGGCTCATTTGCAGAGCTTGACCTGATTGGTCCCATGTGAATGGCCTTCCTGATGAAAATCTATATATTCCACTGAATGAAAAGTCCGATAGTGGATGAAAATCCATGATCGAAAAACCAAAGTCAGAATCTGTTTTAAATGTGACAGACCCTACAAGTTTATGAAGTCTATTATAATCAAGGTAGATGTCTTCAGGGTCTGGCAATATATCTTCCTGATCATCACTTTCAAAATATTCTGCTCTTGCACCATCACCAGTGGCACTGGCACTTTTTCCTTTTGATGATTCCCAATTGTATCTGAGATAACTATTAAACCAACCGACATTTTTTTCAAGATTGAGATGAAAACCCTTAATATCTGCATATTCTCTATTATCATACCTAAAATACCGGTTCCCACCATTATCTTCATAAACTGCATATTGTAAAAGGTTATTTACATCTTTCAAATAGGAACTTAAATCTAATACAAGACCGAATGGGAGAGATATAATAAGGCCTATATCGTAAGCCAGTGTTGTTTCGGGCTTAAGAAGAGGGTTTCCCAATAGCTCATAATCTGGAATGGCCACCTGCTTTAATCTTCGGCCAAAAATATAATTGAATGGTGGTCTTTGAGTAAATATACCATAATTTAGATGAAAAACAGCTTTGTCTGATACTGGAAAAGATATACCAATACGTGGTTGGAGTACTGTTTCCAAATCTGTTTTCTCCATTGCGGCAAGATCTTTGTCATAATAATCACCCTTTGAGGGATCGCTATCATCATAGTTCGGGTTTCTATAAGGTGAAAAAGTATCTTTATAGTAGGACGTATTAAAATTATAAAAATCATAGCGAAGCCCCAGATTTGCTACCATACCTTCAAACTCAAGCTTATTTTGAATATAGAGTGCACCCTCATATGGGTGAACGTTATAATTGTTAATTCTTAATGAAGAAGCGTTGGATCTGCCAGATCGATAATCAACACTAATGTCATATAAATATCCCTGTAGCCCCATCTTCAACATATGGTAATTAGTTAATTGGTTTGTATAACTAGAAGATAAAGAAGTTGTTTCAGTTTCATCATTATTATCTGTGGTTAAAATTTTTCCAACGCTATAACCAGTAGGAGCTGTATAAAATCTCCAGTTAGAATTAGTACTATATATTTCAGAAAAGGTACTATCACCAAGCAGAGGTACTGCTGTAGCATCAAATGTTGAAAATTTATTTATTTTTATATCAAAGAATGAGGAACGATCAATAATTTTATTAATTCCAAGACTTATTTGATTAGATCTATTCTTTTTACTAGACACACTAATAGTTCTGTCAAACCATCTATAATAGTTCGAAGTCATAACCGACTGATCTTCCCACTCAACATTAGCAAGGAGTTTAATTTTTGTTGTATTATTCACTCTGTGAACTAAAGTAGTCATTAATTGAGCAGATATATTGGGGTTCAAACTAGCAAAGAAGGGCCAGGACTCGTTGTAACTAGTAGCCATGAAAAAAGTATTTTTTTCTGATAGCGGACCTCCAGTAGACATACTAAATCTTAGGTCAGGTTTTTCATACTCAAGCCCAATTTCGCGAGTTGATAGTAACCAGTGCTTCCTTATAAGGTCTGCGGTTCTTAGACTATCACTATAGCTAGGAAATATTATTTGTGGAGGCCAACCCGGAATTGTATCTATTGGAGCCAAATAGTTTTCTGGAAACCTAATCCCAAAATGAGTCCATAATAACACTCCCGAAATAGGATCTCTTTGAATGGCCCAAACGTTAGGATCGTTTAGCATATCGAAGAATTGATTATATTCTTTGGAGTATATACTCCCACCCCATGTCTTATATCTATCGTTTGATCTAGAGTATTCAACAAAAGTTTGCCACTCTACTTCAGACCCTTCCTGCTGTACCATATTTACAACACCTGACTGGACATTTCCGTATTCACTGCTAAATCCGGATGTGTATACCTCTACCTCCTTGAGAGCTAGTGTGATCGGCTCAAGAGCAGCTGAATTATATAACGGATGTACGATACTGTTTCCATCAATAAGATATAATGCCTCCCCTGAACGACCGCCACGAAAATGTCCTCCATCCACGTCAGCTTGGAGATTTACTACATCATCAATATCATTCATACCCGGCATAGAAGTCATTTCGTCCATTCGATAACTTTGTTTTGTTGACGTTAAGTCTGGTTCAATAATATCATATCTTTGACTGTAAACAATTACTTCATCAACTTCTATAATTGATTTAATTAAGGAATAGTCAACGTGTGTGGTTTTATCAATAAAAACTCTCACATCTGTTCTTAATTCAGTTTTGTAACCCATATAGCTCGCTGTGACTTGGTATGTTTCTGGAGGGAGATTAATAATATAAAATTCACCATTATCATCTGTAATTGAACCAAAACTTGATTCCGGAATGTATACGTTTACTCCCACTAGCGGTAGTGATGTTTCCTTATCAATTACTTTTCCAGATATCTTGCCAGTTTCACCAGCAAAAAGAAATGAAAATAATAAAAATGTTATTGTGAAAATTTCTTTTCGATTCAAAATAATTGAATTACTAATTTTTGAAGGAAATAAATTCATTTACTTACTTATTAAAAAGTCATCTCTTTTTGGGGAAAAAGTATCAATTAATATTCCATCTTCAAGACAAACGGCACCATGTTCTTGATGAGGTTGTATAGTAAATGCATCTCCTTCTTTTAAGATTTTTTTCTTATTATCAATCTCTACTTCAAATTTGCCTGACTCAACATAGCTTATCTGATGATGAATATGATTGTGAGTGTAGCCAATTGCACCTTTCTTAAAAAACACTCTTACAAGCATTAAGTCATCGGTATAGCTCATTATCTGCCTTTTGATACCATCTTGAATTTCTTCGATCTTTATTTCTTTACTTTGGTTAAAACTGGACATTTCCTTTTCTATTTAATTATTAATTAATTGACGGCGTAATCTCCAACCCATTCATAAAACTCACCATTAACTAGAATTTTATTTTTCTCACCAGGTTTCGATTTCTGATTATTGATAATTATTTGCCATTTAACATCATCTTGTCCGTGAACTTCAATTACTGTTGCTTTTTGATTAAAGCCAACTACACTAACCTTTTCAATCTTCCCACGTGCATTCAAAGATGATTCAGATGATTCGTTAAAATATCCATGAGGTTCGATTACGGATGCATAAATCAAATCTTCCGAAGTATTCCTATATATCAGCATAGGTTCAGATTTTAGATTAAAATTTGGATCATTTGCTCCAATACGTCCAAAAATGATGTCACTATTTGCGTCATTTGCCATCGTATGAGTATAATATCTATTGCCGTCTAGCCATGTTATCTGAGATGGTTTATTGATTTTACTGGTCGCTTCGACCCATATATGTTCGTAACCATTTTTATTACCTAAAGTATTTAGTGATGTTGAACTTTTATCATAAGTAAAATTTGTATTAATTATTTGCCCAGTATAGTGTATAGGATAATCATATGTATTTGTCTTTTGGCCATCAATTTTAAACACATCTAAAACGATTGGATATTCTAGCTTATCATCATTAATCAGAAACATTGTTCTTTGCATCTTTATATCTAAATAGTGATCATTTGCCCAAGCGCTAACTACTTGAATATTAGGATCTGACGAATCAAAAAAATGACGGGATGCATATACTTGATCTGCTTTCTTTCTAATGCCTTGGTTCTGGTTTTCCATATTTACAACTACAGTATTATGAGCGATTGTACTTTTTGCATAACTATTGTTCTCTGGTAAATATCGACCACCATATTTTGGTTCTATATTAATCCATCTGGAAAATCCATAATCATTAATTATTTCTCTATTTTGGTTATAAAATAAAAAATGTAGTTTGTCAAAGTGGCCGTGCCCCATACCATGTACACCATATTTCATCACCAAAACAGATTGATCTTCACCATTCCCAGTTCTTAATATACCAAGGCCACCTTTTTCTCCATCATTTCCATCAGAATATTCTATACTGTTTAATGATAATTTATAGTCTGGATCTAATTCAGAATATGCTTTAGAAGTAGAATAACCTGAATTATTTAATACTACTTTTTTTTGAATATCAAGGAGTTTTAATAAATTAGAATCTGCACCATACCTATAGTTTATAATACTATTCCCAAATATCATGCCAGGTGCTTTGATGTCCATTGTCTTTGATGCATCATTAATGGGGAAAAAAATACCATTTGGGAATGTAGTATTTATAGCACTGTAATAAGCTTTTTTGATAATACTATTACGATAACTATATATTTTAATGTGAGGTAAATTTCTCTCCAAAGACTCTGCAAACTTTATTAAAGGTCTAATTGTATACCTAACATAGTAGGGACCTTCCATATAGTAACCATCCGGTGAAAATAATTCATCTAACTGTCTTAGAAATCCTCCATCTCCAGTTTTCTTTGTACCATAAAGGGCCATTTCTACAAGGTTTTCATCTCTAGTAACTATACCATACATTCCAACTGCAGCGCAGGCCCACATACCATGATTATGTATTTTATCAAATTCTTTGGAATTCTTTACTGTAAACAAATCAATCATTGGGGAAAAAATATTTTTTTCAAATTCCTTTCTTGATTTTTCGTCAAGCCAACTATAGATACAATCATAGGCTATGCTTACATTTGTAAGCCACACAGCTTCATTAAGCATTTGATGAAATAATTTTCCAGGCTTTTGATGTTTAGCCATTGGATGAAGACCTAGCTTAGGATATAATTTTGAATAAGCTTCAAGCATTTCTTTAACAAATTTTGCATACTTCTCATCATTTGTAATAACAAATAATTCACCAGCCTTTCGCATATCTCTGTAATTCTGTTTATGTTTTTCGTGCGAATATCCACCTGCTTCACCTGGTTCTGGCACTTCAATCGTAGACATCATTGCATCTTCAATTTCTAAAACGAGACTTTGAAACGTTTGATCAAGTATAGAATATTTTATTTTTGAAGAATTAATCAATAATCCCTCTTCGCTGGTAGTAATCAGGCTAGGATGAATATTTGCACTTAGTTTAAAATCTATTTCTGCACTGATCATACAAAATAATAATATTAATAGGTTAATTAGTTTTGTCATATTAAAATTTTAATCAGGTAATCATTTACCCTACGGCATATATAGGCCACCATTTACCTGAAGATTTTGACCGTTGACGTATGCACCCATATCAGAAGCCAGGAAGAGAACTACATTGGCAATATCGGTAGGCTCACCCAGGCGACCTAGAGGTACCATCCCCGAAACCTTATCATGGACTTCCTTTGAAGTAAAAGTATTATGAAAAGTTGTCCCTGCAATGAATCCAGGAGAGATTGCATTAACAGTAACACCATATTGAGAAACTTCTTTTATCAGGCTCTTTGTCATGGTCCAAATACCACCTTTAGAAGCAGCATATGCGGCTGCACCAGGACCACCACCATCATGGGCTGCCTGACTCGAAAAATTTATAATCCGACCTGCATCACTCTTTATCAGATGTGGTATGGCAATAGATGTCACCAGAAATGCTGATTTCAAGTTGACATTCATGACTGTATTAAAGTGATCCTCATCGAATTCTGCAACAGGTACTCTTTTTACCAGTCCACCTGCTAAATTCACCAATATATCAATTCCGCTCCCAAAATTGACCGTTTCTTCCACTAACTTTTCTACAGCTGCTCTATTCGTGCAATCAGCAACAACCCCAATTGCTTCCCCACCGCCAGATTTTATCTCATCAACCTTGGCTTGAAGTGCATCTCCATCCATATGGTAATTCAAAACAACCTTTGCACCTGCGAGGGCCAAAGTTTTTGCACTTTCAAAGCCCAAGCCTTGTATGCTTCCAGTAAGTAATGCAGTTTTACCTTTTAAATTAGCCAAAAGAATCCCCATAAATAAATTAAAAACTATGTTGTATGATGTGTTATATGTTACACATCTACACCTTCACTTACAAGTCAATTTAGGATATTTAGTTATTAAAATTTATAAGATGTGAGTCTCATATACATGTTTGGTTGCAGATGCCATATGTTCTACCATACTGAGAAACGCACCATCGC
>Ga0066383_10000663_pt1 | contig 12441 bp, 13 predicted proteins | sample Knorr_S23_td_Bot_FD_70950 | JGI IMG/M metagenome (GOLD analysis project Ga0066383, IMG submission 70950) | Marine microbial communities from Southern Atlantic Ocean transect - Knorr_S23_td_Bottom_ad_3770_LV_A | ecosystem: Environmental > Aquatic > Marine > Oceanic | place: Southern Atlantic...
AGAACCAGTCGTGGATATACAAAACAGTACTGACAGATTAATGGGATGGAACGGTGGTGGAGATATAAGGCAACAAATAAAATTGAAATTTAGTACGTTGAACGAAGCTGAAATTTATGCGGAAGAGAATGGTATAATGTTGGAATATATAAAAATTAATGAACGGAATTTTAAATTAAAATCTTATGCTGAAAATTTTACAAGAAAAAAATAATTTTATAGGAGAAACAATAGTAAGTTGATTTTTTAATACGCCTCCTTAGCTCAGCAGGATAGAGCGCGTGGATAAGGCTGTAGTAGTTCAGTATATTTCAAGAAATAATAGAGACTAATTATAGATTACTTTTTATTTTCCAGTAAAATGTGGCGGGGTTATTTTAATTTATTACTTTCTTTTTTGTATAAAAAATTATAAAACTTTTTTGGGTGGTCTCGTAGCTCAGCTGGATAGAGCAATTGCCTTCTAAGCAATAGGTCGCAGGTTCGAATCCTGCCGAGATCGCCATTTAAATTTCAATTACTATTGTTCTTCTAAGCATGAGGTCACAGGTTCGAATCCTGCCGGGGATACCATCTTGTAAAAGATCTAATAATTTAGTTATCAAGTGCTTGACCCGGTGGCTTATGTCGTGAGAAAGTGAAGTATCCATTTATTTTGGAGTTGGCTAATGATTTTATTTAGGTATATACAGGTTCTTATATTTGTATTTTTGTCATTTCTTCTCATATTGACTGGATGTGTAGGAAATGTTCCTATGATTGTGAGTGGTATATCTGGTGAAAAAGGATTGCCTCCCGAAGAAGCATCTTTTACCAAGTTTAATGATTTACCTATGTCATCAAGTTCTAGAATGAATGTTGAAAAATCTTTAATCTTTGGCTCAGATAGTGAGTGGTTTGGAAGAATAAATCTATTAGTAGACCTTTCGGCAGCACAAATTTTTGATTTTTATCGATTTGAAATGCCAAATTTTGGTTGGAAAGAGATTACAAGTATTAGATCTGATGTAAGCCTATTAACATATGACCGTGGAGGACGGGTTGCAAATATTCGTATCACCCGTACTAAAGTATCTGGAGCAGAAGTTTGGATAACTGTTTCGCCAAGAAGAGATACATCTGGATCTGTAAAATAAATCTTAATTGGAGAAATAATGTCTGAAGAAAAAAAATATGATCGCTCGATCATTTGGTTTACAATACTTACTGTAATAGTAATGACTGTTTTGGTGTTACTTATTTCAAACGTCTTAAATGGTTAACTTAAATAACTTAAATGACTTTTTTGCTGTTGCATACTCTATGCTCTTGAAGCGCCTGTTCCTGTAACTAGAGCAGTTTTATAATTATTATCTGTCGTAATTTTTTCCCTAGATTATATTTTATATTTTTTTAACTCACCAATTCTTTTGTTGGTAGTAATTTGGTCAGGATCAATCTGTATTTCTATTAAAGATGCCTTATGAGAATTAAGAGCTCTTTCTAAAGCATGTGGAAACTCACGAGTCAATTTAACTTTTTCGTTGTGGAAATTATATGCTTCTGCAAGTAGTTTATAATCAGGATTTATAAGATCAGTGCCTATAGTTCTTTGGGGAAAATATATTTCCTGATGCATTCTGATGGTTCCCAGCATATTGTTATTTATCACTATAATTATTAGTTTTACTCCGTATTGGTTGGCCGTCGCCAATTCTTGACAACTCATCATAAAACCGCCATCTCCACAGAACCCTATTACTTGAGTATTACTTTTGGCAATTTTTGCCGCAATAGCGGCGGGTATTGCGTATCCCATAGCACCACTTGTTGGAGCTAACTGAGTATTTGGTTTAGAAAAAGTCCAGAATCTCTGTATCCATCCGCTAAAATTTCCTGCATCTATTGTGACAATCGTATTGCTGGGTACGGCGTTTTTTAAATGTGCAATAATTTTTCCCATATTTGGTTCAGTTTTGTATTGAGGGGGAGTGCTATAAAGTCTGTAATTATAGTTTCCCGTTTTGGTCCATTTTTCCCAAGTAACATTTTTTATAACTTTTTTTCTTAATTTTTTTGAAAATTCTGAGCTATTAGATCTGATTCCTATTATTGGAGTGTATACTTTTCCTATTTCTTTGGACTCGGGATATACATGTATAATTTTTGATTTTCCTTTAACAGATATAGTTGTGTATCCCTTTGTAGTCATTTCTCCTAGACGAGCACCCACAACTAAAATTAGATCTGAACGTTTTACATATTTTATTAAATTAGTATCTACACTTGTTGATAGGTCTCCTATGTAACTAGGGCTATTATTATCAACTAAGGCTTGTCTTCTAAATGAAACGGCAATGGGTATTTTATTTTTTTCTGCAAAATGTACTAGATCCTCTGCTCCTCTTTTATCCCAATCCCCCCCTCCTGCAATTATTAAGGGCTTAGAGGATTTAGTCAAAATGGATATTACTGCTTCTATTGAAGGATCTTTTGGTTGTGTTAAGTTAATTTTTTCTAATTTAAGAATTTTATAACTTATTTTTTTTTCTAGAAAATCTTCAGGAAGAGCTATTACTACAGGCCCTGGTCGTCCACTCATGGATATTTTATAGGCCTCGTTGATTACTTTAGGAATCTCTTCAGTATTATTTATTTCATGAACCCACTTGCAAAATGGAGGAGCAAACATATTTTTATATTCCACCTCTTGAAATGCTTCTTTACCTTTGTTTTTACTTTTTATCTGACCTATAAATAAAATCATAGGTGTGGAGTCCTGCATTGCAGTATGTACTCCTACACTAGCATGGCAAGCTCCTGGCCCTCTTGTCACGAAAGTTATTCCTGGTGACTTAGTAATTTTTCCATAAGCTTCAGCCATATTGGACGCACTTGATTCGTGTCGACAAGTAATTGTTTTAATCTTAGTTCTGTAGTCATAAAAACCGTCTAACACTGTTAAATAGCTTTCTCCTGGAACCATAAATACAGTTTTTATTCCGAGTCCATAAAGGCATTCTACTAAAATATGTCCGCCGTTTTTTTTACGAGATCGCATATAAAAATTGTTTTCCACTAATATTATAATTATAACCTAATTATTATTTGTTCTTCCGACAATAGAAATAGATTTTATAAGAGCAAAAACCTTATCATTCGTTTTTAATTTTAATTTTTTTGAGGAACTTTGAAGTATTCTTGCTATGATTATGTTCTTTCCAACTTTCAATTCAACATTTACATTGCCAATGTTTTTACTTTCATAAATTTCGAGTATCCTTGCTTCCAATATATTATTTATCGATATATTCTTAGGCTTTTCAGTTGCAAGAGAAATATCTTTGGCTAAAAGTCTGATTGCTATATCAGAACCCACTACTTCAGGAATTTTTGATATAATTATTTCAGTGTTTTTAATTGAAATCGTTGTAATTTTTTCTTCTAAATTTTGAGCAATAATTTTACATTTAAGAACAGTGCCTTCTTCATTTTCTAGATTATAGAAAATTGTTTTTTTGTTGCTTAATATATCATTTACAGGTCCTTGAGTTAATATTTTACCATTTTCAATCAGGGCTATGGACTCTGCAGAATAAACTATTTCATCTAGAGAGTGACTAATAAATAAAATAGGAATTTTTGATTCTATATTAATATTTTTTATTATGGATAAAATATTATGTTGTCTCTCTATATCTAATCCACTTAAAGGCTCGTCTAAAATAAGTAATTTAGGATCTGATAAAATAGCTCGGCCTATAGACACTCTCTGAGCTTCACCTCCAGATAAGTTTAAAACTTTTCTGTTTAATAGTTGTCTTATATCAAGTAATTCAATGGTTTTATCAAATAGTTTCGTGTTACTGAGTTTCTTTCTTCTCTGGCTGTATAATAGGTTAGATTTTACAGACATATGGGTAAATAATCTGTTTTCCTGAAAAACCATTCCTATATTTCTTAAGTGAGGAGATAAATTAATTTTTTTTTCAGAACTAAATAAAATTTTATTGTTAATGATAATTTCTCCAGATTGTGGTTTTATTATTCCGCATAGCACTTTAGCTACAGTGGATTTTCCTGAGCCAGATTTTCCAGTTAATGCCAGAATATTTTTTTGAGGAGGATCTAATTTTATATCAGATTCAAATTTTCCTAATTTTATTTTAAATTTTATAAGCCCTGTATTTTTTATCACTATTCTATTCCTTTAGATTTTTTTAGCGATTTTTTGGATAATATTTCAGAAATAGTAATGGCTATTATAGCAAGTAAAATTGAGATTATAAGTAATCTTAGCGCCATATAGTCAGATCCAGGGATACTGCTTACAGCGTATAATGCTAAAGGAAGAGTTCTAGTTTCTCCTGGAATATTTGAAACAAAAGTAATTGTTGCTCCAAATTCTGCAATACCTCGTGCAAATGCAAGTGTTATTCCCGTAACTAATGCAGGAAGAATTTGCGGTATAGTTATAGTGAAGAAACAAGTAATTTTGTTTGCACCATGTATCATTGCTGCTTCTGTTATTTTATCATCTAAGTTATCAAACCCTAGTTTTATAGCTCTAACCAAAAGCGGAAATGATACTACTGCACTTGCTAATACAGCTCCTTTCCAGGAAAAGTTAATAGAAATATTAAAAAAATGATTTAGAAAATGTCCTATAGGGCCATTATGACTAAACAAAATTAATAACAAATATCCAACTACTACAGGAGGTAGTACTAAAGGCAAGTGAACTATAATATTTATAATTGAAATTACCAATCCAGCTCTTTTGGATAACAACCAGGCTATTAATACTCCTGGAATTATGGAAAAAATAACAGCCACAGTTGCGATTAAAGCTGATAATCTTAAGGCTTCTATTTCTTCTGGAGTAATAATTTCATTATCTCCTTATGTTTGTGAATCCATGTTTGGAAAAAATTTCTTGTGCTTTTTCATTTAATAAAAATGCTAGAAATTTTTTTGTATTCGGGTTTTTGCTTTTTGAATTTATTGCTATAAGGTATTTTATGGGATCATGCAATTTTTCTGAAAAAAATCCTAATATTTTAATATTAGGTTCGAGGATTGTGTCTGAGTAATACACTATGCCCAATGGACTTGCACCTAAAGCTACAAATTTAAGTGCTTTTCTTACGTCCGATCCAAATGCTAATTTGTTAGGATATAATTCGTTCCATATTTTTAAGTTTTTTAGTACTTGTCTGGAATACATTCCAGCAGGGACATGTGAGGAATCAGCAATACTAAGCCGGTATCCTACTAATGATTCTTTAAATATTTCTTTTATTCTAATGTTGTTTTCTATAATGCCTAGGTCCTCATAGTTGCTGTCTTTATGAGCTATTAAGACCAATTTATTACTAAATATTTCAGTTACGCTTTCATTCAATACTAAGTTATTTTTTTGAAGTTCTTTCATCCACAAAGGACTTGCAGACAAATATAAATCTGCAGGGGCTCCTGAAATTATTTGTTTTGCCAATATTCCAGAGCTTGAAGCGGAAATTCTGAAATTATGTTTATAATTATTTTCAATCCATAATTCTGAAACTTCTTTAATTACTCCATAAGTACTTGATGCTATAAACAATAATGAGGATCTGTATTCTTTTTCTGCTGCTATCAATTGGCTTGATAACAGCAGAAAAAACACTACAAGTATAATTAGAGGTAATAATATAGATTTCAGGCTTATATTTAATTTATTAATCATAATATGAGTCTTAGTCTTATATTATTTATATTTTCAACGTTCAATAGGTTATATACAGTGAAATATAGCGATAGTCAAACATTTTATTGGTTAATACTCATTTTATATGCAAGATTGATAGCTCTAAGTAGGCTTTCATCGCTTGCAATTCCTTTTCCAGCTATATCTTCTCCGGTCCCATGATCTACTGATGTTCTAATTATGGGTATGCCAGCGGTTATATTAATACCGTTATTAATTCCCATTACTTTAACAGGACAGTGTCCTTGGTCATGATACATAGCTACCACTAAATCATAATCTTTAATACTTGCCATATAAAATAGAGCATCCGCGGGAAGTGGACCTTTTACATTGTAACCTTCATTTTGAAGTTTTTTAACTGCGGGTGATATTTTATTTTTTTCTTCTTCATAACCAAACAATCCATCTTCACCAGCATGCGGGTTTAAAGCACAAATTCCAATTTTAGGATTGGGTAATCCCAATTTTTTTAATATTTTTATTCCTCTTATACATGTCCTATATACTAATTCTGGATTTATTAAATTAATTGCATCTATTAGACCCATATGGGCAGTGACGTGAATAACATTGAGTTTAGGAGTCACTAACATTAAAGATACCTCTGGAGTTTTAGTAAGGTAAGCTAGTAGTTCTGTATGTCCTGGATAATTATACCCTGCACTATTGAGTATTTTTTTATTTATAGGAGCGGTAACTATGGCACTGATGTCCCTACGTATTGCAGCTTGAGTAGCATTATAAATAAATTGATAAGATAGTTCCCCTCTATTATGAGATACTTTCCCAATATTTACACAATTTATAAATTTTGGATTAAAGTTTTTTATAGCGTCTTTAGTATTTTTGCTTTTAATAATTTTTCTATCAATATTTAAAATTGAACAAGCTTTTAATAAAAAATTATGATTTCCATATATAATTGGAATAATATTTTTATTTATTTTTGGACTGTTGAGAGCAGAAACTACTATTTCAGGTCCTATTCCTGATGGATCTCCAATTGTAATTCCTATTGGTGTTAATAGGTTATTCGTCATCTCTAATGATTCCTGGACTTTTAGAAATAAGTTTTATGAAATTTTGTTTTTTCTTTTCTATAGAGGATTGTGCTTGTTTTTCCATTTGCCTATAAAGAGCTATAACTTTTTTTCCTTCAAGTGTTATTTTAGCTCCTCCTCCTCCTTTCCCTCCTAATTTAGATTTTATTAGTGGTCTTTTAAAATTATTATTCATCGAATCTGTTAGCATCCAAGCTCTTCTGTATGACATCCCAAGTTTTCTTGCAGCTGCCGATATTGATCCTTGTTCTTTTATGGCCTCTAACAAAGCTGCTTTACCATGACCGAAAATAGGTTTAGTTCCTAAGTTTATTCTTATTGAAAAATTATTTTTCAATACTTTTCCTCTCATGGATTAAGTTAATTAAAAGTTGAATAAATAATCTTATCTCCTTTATTAATTTTTAGATACTTGGAAAGTCCACCATTAATTTCTAAAACAGCTTTCACTCTCTTTTTAATAGTTATATGGGACAACGAATTAGGTGTGGTCATATATACTATATCCTCTATGCTTCCATTTTCATTAATAAATATCATGTCTAGCGGTATTAATGTATTTTTCATCCACATAGTTACATGTTGATTATAAGGATAGATAAATAACATTCCTTGATTCATAGCTAATTTTTTACGAAACATAAGTCCCTTGCTTCTTTCTTCTGGACTTATTGCTAGCTCAATATCAAAAGCAATTGATGCTATTCCTGTATTTATAACTAGTGTATCTTTTCTGAATTCAATATTTTCAGAATGAGAATAAGCAATAAATAATAATATTAATTTGCAGGATATTAATAGTGTTCTCATTGTTTCTCATCAAATCATTAAGCTAGTATTTATAGTCATAGCTAATATTACCTGTTATTTTTATTTTGCAAAATAACTATATTAGAGTTTAATAATAATTATAGATGCAATAGATAAAGGAATTTCCAATGCGATGGTATAAGTCACTAAGTTTTACACAAAAAATGCTATTAGCTATGATTGCAGGTGCTGTAATAGGAATTGCTTTAGGTAGCATGGAGGCTTTTAAAGATTGGGTAGAAGTTTATTTATCTAATGGTCTATTTGATATTGTTGGAAAACTATTTGTTAATAGTTTAAAGATGTTAGTGGTTCCTTTAGTTTTTTGTTCTATTGCTGTTGGTGTTTCTTCTCTAGCAAATATATCTTTAATGGGAAGGGTGGGCTTTAAAGCAATAATAATTTATTTATTTACAACTGCTATTGCAATCTCTCTAGCATTGATTGTAGCTATCACTATAAATCCAGGCAAAGGATTAGATATAGCAGATACGTCTGAGTTTACTGTTAAAGAGGCTCCTTCAATTATTAGTGTCATTACATCCATTATTCCTTCGAATCCTGTCTTAGCTATGGCCGAAGGAGAAATGCTACAGATTATACTTTTCTCAATTTTATTAGGAGTAGCAATAACATTATCGGCTTCTGCGGGAGAGCCCATTAAAAAAGGATTGCAAAGCTTAAATTCCATTATGATGTCAATGGTTAATATAGTTATGAAATTTGCTCCTATTGGAGTTTTTTGTCTGATAGCCAAGACTTTTGCTACACAGGGTATAAGTATGGTTATACCTTTGGCCTCTTACTTTTTTACTGTCGCACTTGTTCTATTATTGCATGTGCTCATTACTTACACTGTTTTACTTAAGTTTGTAGCTAAAGTTTCTCCTATTATTTTTATAAAGAAAATGAGAGATGCTATTGTGTTTGCTTTTAGCACAGCCTCCTCAAATGCTACAATTCCAGTAACATTGAATACTGTTGAAAAAAAATTAGGAGTAGATAAAGCAGTTGCATCTTTCACTGTTCCTCTTGGTGCAACCATTAATATGGATGGTACTGCTATTATGCAGGGAGTAGCGACTGTTTTTATTGCCAGTGTTTACCAAGTAGATTTAAGTTTTGCTGATTACTTAATAGTAATATTAACTGCAACTATGGCATCTATTGGTACTGCAGGTGTACCAGGTGTAGGTCTAATTATGTTAGCAATGGTTTTGACACAAGTGGGACTTCCTGTGGAAGGCATAGCTTTGATTATAGGGATTGACAGGCTTTTAGATATGATGCGGACTGCTGTTAATATAACTGGTGATTCAATGGTATCAATTATAACTGCTAAGTCTGAAAAAAGTTTTGATGAGAAAATATTTTTAGATGTGAGTAAATAAAGTAAATGTTTATGTTTCTATAGGAGTGTCTCTCCTACGTCCCCATTCTGTCCATGAACCGTCATATATTTTCCAATTATTCTTCCCCAAAATCTCTAATGCCAAAGCTAAGACACAGGCGGATACGCCAGATCCGCAAGTACTTATTATAGGATTATCTGTATCTATACCTGCTTTTGATAAAATTTCACTTATTTGATTTATCTCTAAGAGCCTACCTTTTTCATCTAAAAGTGATTGATATGGTAAGTTTTTAGATCCTGGAATATGTCCACTTTGTAAGTTTTTTCTTGGTTCCGGTTCTGTCCCATTGAATCTTCCCTGCGACCTAGCATCAATTATTTGAGAATTGTTGCTATTCATAGATGCCTTAACCTCTTCCGTAGTACAGAAAAAGTTATTGTTATAATTGGCTTTAAAATTGCTTGCAGGAATATTTTCATATTGGCCTTTCTCAGTTTGCCCTTCAATATCTATCCAAGCTTTTAGTCCCCCATTAAGAATTGATATTTTTTGATGTCCAAAAATTTTAAGTAACCACCAAACTCTGGGTGAGGTTGCTATTCCATCTTTAGAATAGATTACTATATGGTTTGTATTTTTTAATCCTAGTTCATTCATAGATTTTTCAAATTGATTAACATTAGGAATAGTGTGTGGAAGATTTGAATTATTATCACAAACTGAATCTATATCAAAAAAAAGTGCGTTGGGAATTCTGCATTCCATATGTTCTTTTAAGGGATCTCTTTTTTGATTGGGAAGATACCAAGATCCATCTAGTATAACTATTGAGTCATGCCAGCCAGAGCATGAATATTTAGATAATAGCCACTCAGCCTCAACTATCAACATTTTGCAATCTCTAAACAAAAGTTTAAAATTCAAATCCTCTCTTTCTGGCCATCCCTTTCTGGGGATCATAACCCATTACGGCAAAAATTAAAAAAATAAAAGTACAAGCCAAAAGTACAAAAATTCCAGGTAAATATATTTGTCCGAGAGAAGCCCATCGTAATAATTCCACCCCATAAGTAAAAGGATTTATGTTTGCTAACCACCAAACAAATTCGGCTCCGTTTTCCTTCAATCTCCATAATGGATATAAAGCAGAGGAAATAAAAAACATGGGAAATATTACAAAATTCATGGTCCCTGCAAAGTTTTCTAATTGTTTGACATAAACTGATATTAATAACCCTAAAGCGCCCAACATCATCCCGAATAAGAATGTAGCAGGAAAGATATAAATCCACCCAATCAGTGGCGTTGAGAAATTAATAATTAATCCTATTATAGGTAAGCAAATAATCAAAAACACATAAACTTGGATCATCGATAGAAAGGTCCCGGAAAGTAATTTTGCAAATAAGATATACCATCTTGGCAATGGAGCAGTTAATAATAATCTCATTACACCCATTTCACGATCATAAACCATAGATAATGAAGATTGCATGCCACTAAATAATAAAACCATTCCAATTAATCCTGGAATAATATATTCAAAATAATTTACATTTTGAATTGGGTAGGGATGACTGGTCCCTGGGTCTATTCCAGTAACACTTCCAACACCAGCAGCAAATACAAACAACCAAAGTGCCGGCCTTACAAAAGCCGAAAACAATCTGCCCTTTTGATGAATAAATTTTATACTTTCCCTGTATGTGAGGCCCTTTAGAGCCATAATAGAATGATTAAACTTCAAAATATTACTCCTTACTCTTTACATTTACTGTTTTTATTATCTATGCCTATTGTATCTAAATTATTCTCTCTGTGTACAAAACTTTCCAATGGTGCAATGCTAGTTACCCAATTTTCAGTAGATAGCATAATTGTTTGTCTTAATTGTCTATTCCATGGTCTAAAACTTGTAGCTGGTCCTTTGTATCCATCTAATATAAACTCTGGGCTGGTCAAAGCATCAATATAATTAAAATTTTCCTTTTTACCAAATCTTACTTTTGCTTCAGCAATAGATTTTATTGCTATCCATGCAGCCCAATCAGTAGAATTCATCCTTCTGTTATGCATTCTTTCAAATCTTCCATGAAGTTGCGGAGCCCCATGTCTCAGATATGACCAATGCCATGCTCTTGCTACAAGTCCAGATGAACCTAAAACTATTGCAGGTCTTTGTGTAGAATATGGAAGTCTATAACTGAACTCTCTATCCGTATCAGCAATAAACACCGCATCATATTTTGCTGAGCCTGTTAAAAAATCAATATCATTCTCTTCTCGAGCTCTTGGGTCATTACTCAGAAGAAAGTTTCTTTTATCAGTAATTTTTAGACCAAATTGTCTAGAAGATTCTATAAAAGATTCCGCTAGTAAAGTATCCTCTTCTAGGGGTCCTACTAAAACAAGTATTTTTCGCCATTTTTTGTCTGATAAATACTGAGCTAAAGAATCAGTAAGCATTCTTTGGCTCGGAATAGTATGAAATAAATTATTTATGCAAACTTTAGAGCGTAAAAAATTTTCTCTTGCAGATATATTCATTATAGGAATGTTATAAGAAGATAAATTTTTTGCAATGTTTGATAGCGTTTTTGCAGGTAGGTCAAGTAAGATAAAATTTATATTATTATTATTAATATGTTCTTTAATTTTTTCTTCAATTTTTTCTTGGTCCTTGAACCTTTTTGTAATTAATTGAAATTTTGTTTTAGTAATACGTTGAAAGGGTTTGATGTCTTTTATTCCTAATAAAGCTCCGGCTATCGGTCTTCTATCAACTCGATTAGTTTGAGATCTAATATCGACTGGATGAACACCCCAAACATCATAGCGTTCATCTTCTTCCAAATCATAATATCCTATATTAAATTCTTCAATATCTTTAGAATTAGTCAATTGAATAAAACAAAATAATATAGACAAAAGATATATAATTATTTTCATTTATTCTATTATCCTGACAGTGTGAGGTGTTCTTCCCACTGCTATTGATTTTATGGCAGCATTCTTTTTAGTATCTATTATTGATATATTGTCATTATTACCATTCGTTACTATCAAAATTTTATCATCCTTTGTTATAGCAGCGCCCCAGACTCTTGCTCCTGCCAAAATATAATCTTTTACTTCATGGGTATTTATATCAACTACCGCAACGTGTTTAGATCTACCAAGGGTAATATAAGCAAATTCTTGATTGTGACTTATTGCAAAATCTACAGGAGTAATTTCAGAATCTCTTATACCTCTGATGAAGAATTTTATCTCATCAATTACTTCATAGTTACTTGTGTCTATAACGCTTACTGAACCTCCTAACTCATTAGTTACCCAATATTCTTTGCCACTTTTAACAAAAGCACCTCTTCTTGGACGGTTACCTACCAGAATCTCTTTAATTATCTCTCCTTTCCACGGATCTATAATAATGACTGTATTTGTTCCTTCCGATGTAATATAAACTAAAGTCCCATCAGGA
>Ga0066383_10000666_pt1 | contig 12418 bp, 10 predicted proteins | sample Knorr_S23_td_Bot_FD_70950 | JGI IMG/M metagenome (GOLD analysis project Ga0066383, IMG submission 70950) | Marine microbial communities from Southern Atlantic Ocean transect - Knorr_S23_td_Bottom_ad_3770_LV_A | ecosystem: Environmental > Aquatic > Marine > Oceanic | place: Southern Atlantic...
CCAGCTGGAGTACCGGCACCCGAAGACTGCCTCCCCGGCCGTTCGACGCCCATCCCAACGGCATCGGAGCACTACGTAACTGGACGACCGATAAAACCCCCGTTTCCCGCGAACATGCGATCGATCGTGTTCGGCATGGGCTGTTTCTGGGGTGCGGAACGCCTTTTCTGGGAGGTACCGGGTGTTTACACGACCGCTGCCGGATACAGCGGGGGAACGACTCCAAACCCGACATACGAGGAGACATGTACGTCACGCACTGGTCACACAGAGGCGGTAATTGTGGTTTTCGATCCCGCTGAAGTAGACCTTGAGGCGTTGTTCAAGGTGTTCTGGGAGAATCACGACCCGACTCAGTACATGGGGCAGGGTAACGATATCGGCAGCCAGTACCGGAGCGCCATCTACGCCGCCGACGATGAGCAACAGGCTGCGGCAGTGGCAAGTCGAGATCGCTACCAGTCAGAGCTAAAGGACTCCGGTTTCGGGAAGATCCAGACTGAAATCGCGATGGCGGGCGAGTTTTACTACGCCGAGGAGCCACACCAGCAGTACCTGGCGAAAAACCCGTATGGATACTGCAACCACGGGTTCTGCCAGGTGGCCTACAGCCGGTAGGGTGCTGGATGTCGGCCAGGAATCACCAGAGCCGTATCCGTTAGTTGCCGGGTATTTGGGCGAATCTTGGGAATGAACCTGGCGGCAGCATTGCGAAGTCGACCACAGTGACTTTACTGATTTTTTCTCTTGTTCCGTCCTCGTGTTCGAGCCACCTAGTCTGCCGCTGTATCAATTGGTTGGCGATCTGATATTCAAATTCACCAGCAGGAAAGATCACGCGCGGTCGATCTAGCATCTCTCCACTAACTCCAGTCAGCCCCCTTGTGAACTCCCGTTCAATTTTTGTCAACGTGTTTGCAACATTTTAAGCGAGATTGCGCTCGAGTGATTGAGATGTCGCCCATGATTCTCCAGATGCGATATCCACCCAGCTGTCGCCGATTGCCATAGCCAACAAGTTCCCATCAATCGTCACCTGACGACCAAAAATATTCACTACATTGCCCAGTGAATCGGTTCTCTCCCATGTTTCCACGACGATAGATTCTGGGTAGTTGTTGCAAACATCCTCAGGTTTGGAGATGAGTGGACCGCTGCAGCTGAGTTTGTGAACACCAGCCTTGTTTGACAGTTGAACTCGCCTAATCGAACAGCGACTTGCGCTGGGCGAAGTAAGGCTTTTCGAACAGCAGCTTTTGCCGCTCCGTCAACTCAACGCTCTTCGGTGGTTCCATGTAGTGCGGACCCCACGATTGCTGCGCTGGGCTGAACTTGAACAATAACGACCGACGCACGTGGTCGGCCCGCCACGGAGCAGTACCGTGAGTCAGTGCCTCGGTGAAAACCACGACTGAACCGGCCTTCAGCTCGGGGTTGATAACGGCCGGACCGTTTTCACTCAGTACCATGAACTCCCCGGGCAACGGGAAGTTGCTCTTGTGGCTCCCGGGGATGCACATGAAACCGCCACCCGTCTCGCGACCGGTGTCCGTCAGGTTGAACGAAACAACCGTTAGTCCGTTAAAAACTTCGCCGTTGCTGTAGTGAAAAAACTCGGGCTGGTCGTACGGCACCGCGCCACCGTGAAGTCTTAGCCCCTCTGTGCCGTTGCGCATGTGGATCCCGTAGAGGTGGTCCACGCGGAAACCGTCACCGAGGACCCACCGCAGAGTATCCATCACGCGATCGTGGTCGAGCAGGTTGCAGAACTCCTCGCCCCACTCCAGAAATCCCGCCGCCGATTTTCCTCCCAGCTCGGGGGTGCTGCTACCGAACCGGGCCTCTTTCGTCGTGAGTCCCGGTTCCGGAAGACCCTGCCCGTCGATAAGACGGTTCAGACGGGCCACTTCGCCAGCGGTCAGAACGTCCTCCAGGATCAGGTAGCCGTTCAGATCGAAAAGGTATTTCTGGACCGAGTCGTTGTTCACCGGGAAAGTTCCTCGCAAGTGTGTTGCATGAAAAATATAGTGCCGACCAGATAGTCAGCTACGGACCATGTATCGCTTCGGAAATTTGGCGACAACCGAGTAGAGAATATCAACCATGTTCGCAAGACGTACCTGTGACACCTGCGAGCAAAGTTGGTAGGCAGCGAGCCGGTCGAAACCGTAGTCTGTTGAAAGCCAGGTGACAAGATCGAAGAACGCTATTCGAGCGGCGTCCTCCATCGGTCTCGCGTTACCAACGGACATCAAGAAGTCGTCGGAAATCACCCGTGGCGTTGGGGTTGCATGACCCTTAATCAGATCGACCGTAATTATGCCGGTTGTAGGCACCTCGGCTGCGACCCCGCTCACCTCCCCATCGCCCTGCGCGGCGTGGCCGTCGCCAATGAACAACAGGGCGCCTTTGACGTTGACCGGCAGGTGGACTGTGTTACCAGGGCAGATGTCGGCCGCATCCATGTTTCCTCCGTGAAAGCCCGGCGACAGGGTTGAAATCGCTTCCAACGCGGGTGATGTTCCGATAGTGCCGTAAAACGGTTCCACGGGAATCAGGGGGATGTTGAGGTTCGGGTCGTACATCATCCCGGCCTCACCGATCGGGTGCAGCATGATGCTCTGCGGAAGGGGGTCGTTCAATACGCGGGTGTAAACGGTTCCGCACAGCCCGCCGAACTCCGGGATCAAACAGCTCACGGCGTAGTCGCGTGTGATGGTTATTTCGTCGATCGTCACGGCGAGCGTGTCGCCCGGTTCCGCGCCTTCGACGTATATAGGGCCGGTACAGGGGTTCACGTACGGCAACTGGATAATCTCTGCCAGATCGAGGTCGGACGAGTCGATTCGGTTACCGAACGCGTCGAGCGTCGATACCTGAAACGTCTCTCCGGGCTGAACCGTGGCGATAGGTTCCTGGTACGGACCCATTACCCACGCGAGTTTTTCAGTCGCCGGAGGAATAATGTTTTGCAAAGTTCTGTCCTGATTCGATTCTTCACGCACTCGGATACGTCAATGGCGATGGATAAGCGCCGGCTCGAATCCCTTACAGCCTAGTGCACAGCCGCGGCCGGTGCGGCGGCGCGTTCGTTGACGAGTTTGCCTTCGGCGAAGCGCCGCAGGTTGAACGGTTTTATCAGGTCGGGCGTCTTGCCGGTGGCGATCAGTTCGGCCATGGTATAACCGCCGATCGGACCCGCTTTGAAGCCCCAGGTGCCCCAGCCGCACGAAAGCAAGAACCCTGGCTGACCATCCACTTCACCCATGATCGGGGCATAGTCCGGGCTCATGTCGCAAAGTCCCGCCCACTGCCGCAATACGTTCACTCCCCGCAAGAACGGGAACAGTTCGAGCGTGTTCGCAGCGAGTTCCTCGAGGGTGTGAAGAGTCGAGCGCTGGCTGTAGCTCGAATACGGATCGACGCCGCCACCCACAACTACTTCACCGCGGTCGGTCTGGTACACGTACACATGCAGGTTCGCAGATGAGACCGACCGGTTTATGAACGGTTTAAGTGGCTCCGTAACGAAGGCCTGCAGCGGGTGGGTTACGAGGGGAAGTGTGAGATTGACCATCCGGGCAATATTCGAGCTCCAACCTGCGGTCGCACTCATCACGGTATCTGCCCGTATCCTCTGGTCGCCAATGTCTACCCCGGTAACCCGTCCACCTTCTCTGACAATGCCCGTAACCTCGGTGAAGGGGTGGATTTCGACGCCCAGGCGATCGGCCCCACGACCGTATCCCCAGACAACGGCGTCGTGCCGTACCACTCCTGCTGACGACTGATAAAGCGCCGCCATTACCGGCAGGTTCTTGCCCCTGCGGAGATCAATAGCGGGAACCAGTTTCTTGATTTCGGTAGGGCCGATCATCTGGCTATCGACGCCGAGCAGCCTGTTTACTCCAGTCCGCATGCGCAGGCCAAATACGGCGGAATCGGTGTGGCCAAGGTCGAGTCGACCCGACTGGTCGAACAAAAGGTTGAAGTCGAGTTCTTTTGAAAGGTCTTCGTACAGCTTCAAACTCTCCCTGAAAAACGGAACGCCCTCTCTGGTCAGGTAGTTGGCGCGAATGATCGCCGTGTTGCGTCCGCTCGCGCCGCCGCCGACATAGCCTTTGTCGATCACAGCGACGTTTGTAACGCCCTGCTTCGCAAGGTAATACGCCGTCGACAGCCCATGAACGCCGGCGCCGATGATTACAACGTCGTACCGGTCTTTTAACGGATATCGCCGCCACATCGTGTTGTGGGTAAAGAGCTGCACGGCTAACCGCTCTGTCCTTGCTGTTGCAAACGCCTCAATGCCGCATCACCGAAGGGAACCACTGCTCCAGGTCCGAGTGATTCGAGAACTACTTCCCACATGTAGACGCCGTACTCGCGAGCAACATACAACTCATATGAGGGCGTGGTGTTGGTGATGTCGATCCTGAGCAATGTTGCGTGCACCTGTGCAAACCCTGCCTGCGCGCACGAATTGTTGGGCGTATGGTTTTCACGCAGATCGAGGTCGGTGAGCGAAGCGATGACTTCACGGGCACGTGGGCCGACGATTTTTATCCCCGCCAGACCGGAGGTTACATCGGTGATGTATCGACATGGATCTCCGGTTGGCGAGATTCCTGCCTTCCAGCTATCGACTGCTGAGGGTGGGCCGATGGCGAGTGCTTCCTCGGTCGTCAACCGGGCGATCAAAGAGTCGCCGTCTCTGTGTACCGAGCCGATTGTGGGCGATCTTTCGCCAAGAACGTCGTCGAGCCGGACCGACTTGATGTTTACGACCGATCTGCCAGAGATGTCGCACACGCCCGCTGATCGCGTTACAGCCTCTGATTCTTCCTCGGAATCGGCGTATCCGTGAACCACTTGCCAGCCGGCTACGTCGATCATGGTTGCACCCGATTGCACGTGTATTGCATGCAACGCGCCGAGGCGGGAGGGTTTTTCGGAGGTGGTCATTACATCACTCTCTCAGCTTCAGCCCGTCCGGGTCGTATACAGGTTTCAGTGTGACGATGGCCGGTGAATCGGTCTTGCCGCTGCGAATGAATATCTCTGCACCCTCTCTGGCAAGCTTTTCGGGCACCCATGCCAGCCCGAAGCCCTTATCAAGTGTCGGGCTCAGGCGAGAACTGGTCACCCGACCGATTGGTACACCGTTCTTCACAATCGGCTGTCCATCCTCGGGAACGAACCTGTCGTGCATCACGAAGCCAACGAGTTTTTCTTCCGACGGGCGTGAACGGTTGGCCACGAGGCCGCCCCGACCTATGAAGTCGGGCTTGTCGAACCTGACGGCCCAGCGCATTCCAGCATCCAGCGGATCGGACGCGGCATCGGTGTCCTGGCTCACGATAATGTGACCTTTTTCCAGTCTCAGGACGCGCTGCGCCTCCAGGCCGAACGGGGCGATGCCAAACTCCGCGCCGACCTCCATCAGCGCATTCCACATGTGCTCGGCATATTCGGTTGGGAAATGGAGTTCCCAGCCGGTTTCGCCCACAAAACCGATTCTCAGGAAAATACAGGGCACTCCCGCGACCATGCCACGGGTTGATCGCATGTAGCCGAGAGCGTCGGTGGATAGATCGACATCCGTCAGCTTCACCAGCGTTTCCCTCGCACGAGGACCTGCAACGTTGATCGCCGCAAACGCGGAGGAGACATTCGTTACGAACACTTCCATCCCCGTCCCTGCCAGCCACCAGTTAAACCAGTCCTCGATGGCATCGATATTGCCTGTGGTGGTCGTTACGAAGTAGTGGTCGTCGGCAAGTCGTGTCACCGTGCCGTCGTCCATGATCGACCCGTTTTCACCGACCAGCAGCCCGTAGCGGATGCGGCCTTCGCGCAGATTAGAGAAGCGGTGAGTGTAGACCTTATCGAGCAATGCGCCGGCGTCAGGCCCACGGACATCGAGCTTTCCGAGTGTGCTGACATCGATGATGCCGACCCGGTTCCTCACCGTGACCACTTCGTCTTGCGGTGAACCGTAGTTGTGCGCCCGGAGCCAGGGTCCGACTTCGACCATTTCGGCCCCCAACCGTCGGTGCACATCATCCAGCGCTGTTCGCTTGCGGGGCATGTGACCCGGCCCGGCAAGTGCACCGAGGGGGACACCCTGGGCAGGCGGTCGGGCCGTCGTACGCCCGATGGCCGCAATGGTCTTGCCAGCTTGCAGGGCAGCCGACTCGATGAAGGAGGAATGGCACATCTTCCCCTGGCACGGCCCCATCGTCGCTGTCGTATATCGTTTGAGGGTCTGAATATCACCGAACCCTTCGCTGACAGCCACTTCGACATCTTTTGACGACACGTCCTCACAAAAGCAGATGAATTCTTTTTTTGCGGTTTTTACCGGGTTGGAGAGAACCGTTTGACTGCCCGATGATGAACCCGGAGCCCGCATGCGAGCACGGTAATCCCGCTCACCAGCGCGCAGCAGCGATGCATCTTCATAGTCAAATCCTGCTGCCTGCCGCCCTGCCGCTTTCCCCTGGGCCAGCGTGATTTTGAGATCATGAATTCCAGTTATCGCACCCGCTACGTAGACGCCCTCGGGCAGCTCCACCGGCACGGACTCCCGCAGTTGTTCGTCATATTCGACGGCGGTGTCCGACTGCTGTAGGAGCAAGCCAGTTGACGGGTTCCATACACCGGCCATGCACACGAGATCGCACCGGATATTGCGTTCCGATGAATCGGGTCCAATGACTCTGACGCCGGAGACCCGCTTTGTGCCGCTTGCCGATACCACTCGATGGCCGACAAGCACCTCGACGCCTCGGGAGCGGACCGATTCCGCGAGCTCGCTCGTGCCCGGTTCAGGACGCATGTCGATCACGGCTGCGACTGTGATACCAGTATCGAGCAGCGCAAGGGCCGTCGAATAGCCTGAATCGTCGGCTGTAATGACCACCGCACGTTTGCCAGGGGTCACACCATAAAGATTCGCGAGTCGCAACGCGCCGGATGCCAGCATGACGCCCGGGCGGTCGTTGTTCTCAAATTGCATCGGGATTTCGATGGCTCCCGTCGCGATTACGACTCTGCCTGCCCGCACCTCGATGGCCTCGTTACCGTGATGTATCGAAACGAGGTTGTCCTGGTAGAAACCGAAGGCTGTGGCGCCGTTTAGCACCGTTATTCCGGGCTGCTGTGCGACACGCTGACGGAGGACTTCAGCGATCTCCTGCCCGGTTCCGTCCTGCATATCGTCGATGGCGGGATCGGTGTGGCGAGTGGCGTCGAGGAGTAGTTGCCCACCAAGCAACGGTTGATCGTCGATCAGTGTCACGTCCAGGCCAGTCGCCGCCGCTTCTAGCGCCGCCATCATCCCCGCCGGCCCGCCACCGACAACACCCACGTCGGTGTGCACGTTGCGGTGTGTATAGGCCGGCCCGCCATCGCTTGAGGTGTCCACACGGCCAAGACCTGCAATGCGGCGGATAATCGGCCGCATGATTCCCCACAGAATTTTTGGTTTGTGGAAGACTTTGTAGTAGAACCCAACCGGGAGCAGACGGTCCATCCGATCGAGTATGGACCCGAAATCGTGGTCGACCGACGGCCATGCGTTCTGTCGGCGAACCGTCATGCCGCCAGTCACCGGCATAGTGCACGTGCGTACATTCGGGACGCCGTCGACAGTCATCAGGCAGTTGGGGCAATTGCCGGCAACGCAAAGCAGGCCGCGCCGTCGGTGGTACTTGAAACTACGGCTCAGTAAATCGATACCGACAGCGGTCAGGGCAGAGCCGACCGTGTCGCCCTGGTGAGCGGTGATCAACTTGCCCTCGAACTCGAAATCGACCACGACTTCTCGATCGATCAGTTCGTGTTTGCCGGGTGAGAGCCGTTCACCGGTACCGTTACTGGCCATCGGATTCCTCAGCGTTCGGCACCGAAATATCGGGTGCCCACGATGTTTCGATCACCTCGTTTGTGTGGGTGTCCCGAACCGCAACGAACCACTTGCGGCACCCGAGATTGTGATTCCACCACTCACGCTGCGGACCGTCGGCGTTCTCGCGGCCGTACAGATACGCAGTCAGATCTTCATTTGAGGCGTCCGGTGCGGGCCGCGTCAGCACTTCACCGCCAAATCGGAAGTCGTACACGTTGCGCTGGCCGCAGTTCGGGCAGTTGAGAAGAAATGCCATATCAGGTCATTTTGGAGTCGGTGCTGTCGGGGGTGCCAACTAAAACAGGGTGAGGTACCGGTCGATCTCCCATTTTGATACCTGGGCGTGGTATTCCGCCCACTCCTTCTCTTTAAGCTCCACGAATTCATCGGCAATCACTCCGAGCGCACCCTTGACCACCTCGTCTTCACGCAGTTCGCCCAGCGCTTCGTGGAGAGATTGCGGGAGCAGTCTTATCCCCCGACGGTCGATCTCTGCAAGCCCGAGTTCGTAAAGGTTTCCAGAGTTCGGTTCGCCCGGGTCGAGTTTTCGTACGATACCGTCCATTCCGGCCGCTACATAGGCAGCGAAGGCAAGGTACGGGTTACAGGCCGCCGAGATGGTCCGGTCTTCGAGGTTCCCCGGCCCGGCCGTGCGGATCATCTGCGTACGGTTGTTATCGCCATAAGAGATGAATGCCGGCGTCCAGTTAAAACCTGACGCCGAGCTTGTGAGCCCCTCGCCCACCTGCAACCGCTTGTAGCAGTTCACGGTTGGTGACATTACCGCCGTGAGCGCAGGGGCATGAGCAAGTATGCCGCCGATGAAGTGATATGCCAGTTCCGACGAGCCGAGTCCACGCGGGTCGTTTTCATCTGCGAACAGGTTCGTTCCGGTATCGGCCTCGGCGAGGTGAAAATGGATGTGGCCGCCATTTCCGGTTCGATCGGTAAACGGTTTTGCCATATGGGTCGCAATCGCACCGTATTTCTGGGCGTACTGGCTCGTCATCATCTTGAAAAACGTGTAGCGGTCCGCGGTCACCAGCGCATCGTCGTACACGAAGTTGATTTCGTACTGGCCGTTGGCGTCTTCGTGATCGGCCTGGTAAACGCCCCAACCCAACCGGCCCATGGCCGACATCATGTCTTGCAGATAATCCATCACGTTCGAGATTCCCTTGAAGTCGTAGCAGGGCTTTTCAAGAGAATCGACGTTGTTGGGGTCCCATACTCGGATGCCATCTTCGGTGCGGGTAACGAGGAAGTGTTCCGGTTCGATGCCGACCTGGAACGAGTAACCGGCCGCGCGAACCTCGCTCAGAACCCGCTTCATGTTCTGTCGAGGGCAGTACATGTGCGGTTCGCCATCGACAAACAGGTCGCATGCAAACCTTGCCACGCCATCGCGCCAGGGCAATGGAGTGTAGGAGTCGAGATCGGGTCGGGCCAACATGTCGTGCGAATGCGGTCCCTGGCCCATCCCGTCAAGCGCTGCTCCCGCGAAACCTGCACCCTCATCAACGATGTCATCGAAAGACGCGACGGGCACCATCTTCACCTTTGGAGATCCGTTGATATCCACGAACTGGGCAAGTAGAAACTCGATGTTGTCATCATCAAGCCTGTTTTTCACTTCACGTCTGCTGATGGCCAATGTTCATGTTCTCCCGTTTGGGCTCCTGCTTGGGTCCCTGTTTTGCGGCGCTCATCCTACGCAGAGCATTCATGCCGCTACTTACATACCGAACACCTTGTCGGTTCCCACGAGCGGCACTCGGGCCATGGCTGATGCCTCGATAGTAAGCGCAGCAAGGTCTTCAGGCTCAAGGCTCTTCACATCGCCCTTGCCAAGTGACCGGGTGAGCAGGGCCAGCTCCATCGTCATCGAATTGAGGAAGTTAGCTACCCTTTCAGCCCCCTCATCAGGATCGAGCCGCTTTACCAGTTCAGGGTCCTGCGTGGCGATTCCGACCGGGCACTTGCCAGTGTGGCACCGGTTGCACGAACCTGCTGGCAGGCCTATTTCTTGCTCAAAATTAGCCTCGGGAATATCTCTGTTGCAGTTCAGCGCGATCAGCGCGGCAATACCGATGGCGACCGCGTCGGCACCGAGTGCCAGCGCCTTTGCAACGTCGGCACCGTTGCGGATGCCGCCTGAAGCGATGAGGCTGACTTTGCGGTAAAGCCCGATCTCGCGCAGCGCTTCTCGTGCCAGCACGATGGCCGGGACTGTTGGGATACCACTATGGTCGAGCAGGATTTCTGCCGAAGCGCCGGTTCCAGCCACCATGCTGTCGATCACGATAGCGTCGGCACCTGCCTTGGCAGCAAGCTTTACATCGTCGGCAACCCGGCACGCACCAAGTTTCACGTGGATCGGGACTTTCCAGTCGGTGGCCTCACGCAGTTGCTCAATCTTGATCGCGAGGTCGTCCGGGCCCAGCCAGTCGGGGTGCCTTGCCGGACTCCGCTGGTCAATACCCGGCGGAAGGTCTCTTGATTCGGCGACCTCATCCAGCACCTTCACACCCATGAGCAACCCGCCTGTTCCGGGTTTCGCGCCCTGCCCCACTACAATCTCGATGGCCTGTGCAGTTGCCATGTGGTTCGGGTTCAGGCCGTATCGGCTCGGGAGGACCTGGTAGATAAGCTTGTCGGAGGCTTCGCGCTCGGCTGGCAACATTCCGCCATCGCCGGTGCAGCTTGCCGTCCCGACCATGCTTGCGGCCTTGCCAAGGGCCGTCTTTGCGTTGGCGGAAAGCGCCCCCCAACTCATTCCAGTGATGTAGATGGGGGTTTCAAGAGCCAACGGGTTTTCAGCGTTCAGCCCACCAAGTTCGACCCGGGTGTTGCACTGTTCCTTGTAACCCTCGAGTGGAAAACGGGTCAGGCCTGTCGATAGGAAAGTCAGATCATCGAAATGCGTGATCTTCTGGTGGGTGCTCATCCCACGGATACGGTAGCGACCAAGATCGGCCTTTGAGTGGATATCGTCTACCGTCCATGGTGCCCAAACTTGATTGCTGCCGTAAACCATTTGACTGGCCTTTGATCCTGATTATTTGCCGTTGTTTCAGCTGAAGCAAACCGCTAGATCAGCGTTCTCTCGAGCCTTTCCAACGTGTCGTAGTGATAGAGCTTTTTTTGCGAGACGATTTTGCGGAATCTGGGTTTTCCGTCAACCCCGCTGCGTTGCAGCTCGGCCCACAACTCGATCAGCTCGTCTTCGGTGGGCTCCTCGTACTTCGCGTCCGCACCGAGCGAACCGACATCTGCACCGACGTATATCGTTCCCTCGTACATCGAATCGCCTGCCGCATCGCCAACGCTCCCGCAGACAATGATCCGGCCTTTCTGCATCATAAAGCCCGTGAGGAACCCGGAATCACCGCCGATCAGGAGCGTTCCGCCTTTCATGCTGATGCCCGCCCGTGCACCGGCACTGCCCCCAACGAACATCTCACCGCCCCGCATGCTTGCTCCAACCGAGGCACCGGCATTCTTGCTCAGTGTGATCTTCCCGCTCATCAGGTTCTCGCCAAGTGCCCAACCAGCGTTACCCACTATCGAAACCTCAGGGCCATCGAGTTGAGAGGCCGTGTAGTAGCCCACGCTACCCTCGATCATGATCTTGCACGACTGCCGGATGCCCACCGCTATATTGTGCCTTGCTGCCGGGTTTTTGATGACAATCTCGTCCACGCCCTCCGCGACAGCGGCCTTGATACTTCGGTTCAATTCCCGGGTCGTCAACTCGGATGCGTCTAGGCTGACCAGGTCATCACCTCGTGCTCCTGTGGCTCGGTGCGGTCCAGTTCCTCGGTGAACACGCTCCTCAATGCCACTTCTTCAGAAGCGAGTGCCACCACAGAGTCGGTCTCCATCAGTACCAGCGGTTTGGCTGACCAGCGGTCTTTCGCGTAGCCCATGCCGTCGCGCGTCGAGACTAAATATGTGAACGTCCCGTCGAGATCGTCGAGCGACGCTTCTAGCGCCGTGTTGAGATCAACGCCTAGAGCCAGTTTGTCGGCCAGGTAAACGGCAATCAACTCGGAATCGTTCTCGGTCTGGAAGTGATGCCCCTGGCTCTCGTATTCCCGCTTCATCCCGTGATAGTTGGTTAGCTGGCCGTTGTGTACTACCGTGACATCGGTGAACGGGTAGGCCCAGAACGGGTGTGCGTGGCTGATGTCGATCTTGCTTTCGGTCGCCATCCGCACGTGCCCGACGCCGTGCGTTCCCGATATCTTGCTGATTCCGTGACGTGCGTCCATCACAACTGGCGTGCCGACATCCTTAATTACCTCGGAAGTTTCTCCAATACTGTGGAGGACGACACCTGGCGTTTGCAGCAGTGCTTCAGCGAGTCGAGGTACATCTCCTTCGTAGTTGACTGCGAGCCTGAGGTAGGAGTCCTGAGTTTCGGCAGAGACTATCGCGCCACCCGCGCGCATCACCGTTTCTTTTGCCTGCGATATGGTTGCTTCAGCGGGCACAGATTCGTCG
>Ga0066383_10000670_pt1 | contig 12390 bp, 9 predicted proteins | sample Knorr_S23_td_Bot_FD_70950 | JGI IMG/M metagenome (GOLD analysis project Ga0066383, IMG submission 70950) | Marine microbial communities from Southern Atlantic Ocean transect - Knorr_S23_td_Bottom_ad_3770_LV_A | ecosystem: Environmental > Aquatic > Marine > Oceanic | place: Southern Atlantic...
AGGACCCGGCCGGAAACTCGGCCTTGAGTTTGGGCGTCAAGGGCATTCTGTACATCGAGATCGAGTCTACGGGCGGTGACTGGGGAGGCCCCAGGCAGGCCGAGATCCATGGCTCGTACAAAGCGATCGTAGACTCCCCAGCTCTGCGCCTCGTCCAGGCCCTCTCCTCGCTGGTATCGAAGGACGGCAACACGATCCTCGTTCCGGGCTACTACGACGCGGTCCGCCCGCCCACCGACGAGGAACAGCGTCTCATCAACGCGATGGCAGACACGTGGAACGACGAAGCACAGCAAGCGAGCCTGGGTGTGAGGCAATGGATCGATGGAGTGACCGGGCGCGACGCGATCATGCGCTACCTGTATCACCCGACGTTGAACATCAACGGCATGTGGAGTGGCTACACCGACGAGGGCGTGAAGACCATCCTTCCCCACCGAGCGACCGCCAAGGTCGACTCGCGTCTGCCGTATGGACTCGACCCCGACTCGGCGCTTGCGATGATCCGCCGGCACCTCGACTCCGAGGGCTTTTCCGACATCACCATTCGCAAGCTCGCCGGGTATCCGGCAGCGCAGACGAGCGTCGACGCGCCACTGGTGCAGGCCGCCATCGGGGTCTTCAACAAATACGGGCAGACGCCCGAGATCTCCCCGCGTTTGGCGGGCAGCGCGCCGTTCTACCAATTCACCGAACGGCTTGGACTGCCGCTCGTGTTCGGCGGATTCGGACACGGCTCGGGTGCGCACGCACCGAACGAGTACATGGTCATCACACCAAAAGAGGGTTCGGGGATCTCAGGGCTGCGTGAGATCGAGCGGGCGTATGTCGATCTTCTCTTCGCACTCGCGAGCCAGCATCCGATCACCTGACTCTGCAGCAGTCTTCGATTTGAATGAGATAACTCCGCGGGCGCGGTACGTAGAGCTCGAAGCTCTGCACGCATCAGCACATGAGGCTGCGCGCGCGCGTTCGCTGCGCCTGAGCACGATTCGGGCGACCACCTTTCTCACTGCGGTCGCAGCTCTGATCCTCTGGGACATCTTGAATGGTGGACTCGCAACTGCCGCCCTGGCACTCGGTCTGCTCCTTGCGGTCGCATTCGTGGCCCAGGTCGTGATCCATCGCCGAGTACGTCGGCAGGAGCGTTGGCAGGGGACACTCAGAGATCTTTGCGCCGAGGGCATCGCTCGAATCGATCGCGCGTGGGAGGACCTCGAGGAGTTGCTGCCAGAGAGGGAGACGCTTCCGCACCCGATAGATCCTGAGCACCCATACGCTCATGACCTGGCCGTGCAGGGGCGCGCGTCGTTGCGTCGGCTCTTCGGACCTATCACGACCGAGCCGGGAAGGCGAACGCTCCTGAGCTGGCTGCTGGAACCGGCGTCTACGTCCGTCGCCGAGCAGCGGGCAGAGGCCGCTCGCGAGCTCAGGGACATGCTCGAGGACCGTCTCATCCTCTCGGCGCATGGCCGGCACGCACCAGCCGCCGACCCGCAGGCGCTGGACCGCTTCCTGGCGTGGGCAGAGGCGGAGGCGTGGACACTCGAAACGTTGTGGCTCCGTGCGGTGGCGCTAGTCCTCCCAATCGCGCTGATCGCCGCCATTGTTTCGGACGCGTTCTTCGGCGCGCCGCCGCTGTGGATCCTTCCGGGACTCGCCCAACTCTGGGTGCTGCGACGGGTCTCCTTGAGACTGGCGTCGGACTTCAAAGACGTCGAAGCGATGGGCCCGGCACTCACCGCCTACGTGCCCCAGCTCCAGCAGCTGGCGACCTGGCCGATGAGCGCTCCCGCGCTTCACACTCAAGGCGAGAAAATTCGGACGCTCGGTGAAGCCGCGCACAACAAGCTCGCTCGCCTGGCAAAGTTGGTCGACATCGTTGACAGTCGCGGCAACCTCGTCTACGCGTCGCTGGCGCCCATGCTGCTGCTGGACTTTCACTTAGGAGTGCGACTGGACCGCTGGCGCCGTTCAAACGGTGCAGTCGCCCGCGGGTGGATCGAGGCCCTGGGCGAGGTCGAGGCGTTGAGTGGACTGGGGAGCTTGGCACACGACCACCCCGACTGGTCCTTCCCGACGTGGCACGAGTCAGGCTCGACGGCATGCATCAACGCACCTGGCGTAGGGCACCCGCTGCTTGCAGACGACTGTTGCGTCCGCAACGACGTGGAGGTGGGCCCGCCCGGGTCCTTTCTACTCGTGACCGGATCCAACATGTCCGGGAAGAGCACTCTGCTGCGCTCGATCGGCGCGAATTGCGTTCTCGCCGGAGTCGGGGCGCCGGTGTGCGCGGCCAAGCTCGAGCTGCCTCGCTTGCGAATTTTTACCAGCATGAGCATCGAGGACTCACTCTCCCAAGGCGTCTCGTTGTTCATGGCGCAACTGCTTCGTGTCCGTAGCATCGTCGAGACCGCCCAAGCGCAACGAGGAGAGCAGGGACCGGTCCTGTACCTGCTCGACGAGATGCTGCACGGTACGAACAGCGCTGAGCGGCAAGTCGCAGCGCGTGCGGTGCTCCGACACCTGCTCGCGCAGGTCGCGATCGGTGTGGTTACAACGCATGACCTCGCGCTCGCCGACGCTCCCGATCTCGCCGAAGTGGCAAAGCGCGTCCATTTCCGAGAAACCGTGCATCGTGAGGAAGGGACGACGCGACTGGAGTTCGACTACCTCATGCGCCCCGGGCTCGCACAGACGAGCAACGCGCTCGCGCTGCTCGAGGCGGTGGGCTTAGACTCTCTGATCGACGAAACCGACCCAGCCAAGTGAGAAGCCCATGAAACGCGCCGTGCCCTTGATCGCGACTCTCCTGGTTTTCCCCGCCTGCAACGCCAGCGACGAGGGCGTCGAAGACGCGACCACACCCACGCAAGCGGCGGAGGTGGCGGCCCACGTGCCGACCGCGGCGGAGCGTGCCGACATCCTGGCGGTTCTGCAGGAGTTCTTCGACGGCCTGGCTGGCGATCCCAACCTCATCGCCAACGCTGTGGAACCAGGCATCGTGATGCAATCGACGGACGCTCGCAGCGGCACTGCGGTCTCCGGTCGGTCGACGCTCGAGGGTCTCCTTCAACGCGTCGAGACCAGCGAGGTGGTAATGACCGAGCGGATGTGGGACGCCGAGGTGCAGGTGGCCGGCGCCCTCGCCACGGTCTGGACCCCCTATGACTTCTACATCGGCTCGGAGTTCAGCCACTGCGGCATCGACGTCGCGACACTGATGCGGCGCGACGACGGCTGGAAGATCATCAACCTCAACTGGACACGAGAGGCGCCGCCGAACTGCGCGCTGCACCCCGACGGTCCACCGAGCGCCTAACAGCGGCGCCCGCAGCGAGTCCGGCTTCAGCGCCCTCCCGCCAAGGGCCTGAGCAGCACCTGCCGGAACTGGACCGGGTGACTCTCGCTCTGAAGCGCGATGTAGCCGCCGGTGAGTGACTCGCCATCATGCTTGGCGGCCTCGTCATAGCCGTTGACCGCGCCACCGCCGACGACGGGCCGTTCGTACGAGAGCACGGTATCGCCGGCGATCACGTGGGCGATCGAGGTGCCCGCGCGTACGACGAGATCGACCGTCACCCATTCGTCGCCGTGGTAGGTGGGCGCATGTGCGTTCGTGCAGTGCCGCTCGGTGAGCTCGCCCTGCATGAAGACGTGCGTGCCCGGGGTACACAAATTGGCCGTGGGGCGCTCATCGAGTCCGTTTCCGCCCAGGAACTGGGCCTCTAGCGAGATCGGAAAGTCCTGGTCCCGCGCCATGGACTGCGGGCTCTGGGAATGGAACATCACACCGCTGTTCTTGACGGCCCAATCAGGTCCTCCCTCGACCTGCTCTCCGATGAAACGATACTCGATGCGCAGCACGTAGCTGGAAAAGGGCTGGTCGTAGAAGAGGTGTCCGAACCGCTGGCCGAAGACATCGTATCGTTCGTAGCCCACCGTGAGCAGCCCGTCTTCAACACGGAACGTGCGTAACGGGTCTTCGCCGAGATCGTACCCTGTGATCTTGACCGTCCAGCCGGTGAGGTCTTCTCCGTTGAAAAGCGAACGCCACTCTTGCTCCCGTGGCGCTGCCGAACCGAGCAGGAGGGACAGGACTCCCACGAGGGAACCCCTCATACACCGTCCGAATCGGTAGTGCGAAGCGTCGCGAGTGTTCATCTTAGGCAGTGTAGGCGCGAGGCGACCGAAGAGCCATGCTAGAAGTAAAAATTGATCGTCGTAGGTCCGACGAACTCGCTGTTCCCATCAGACGTCGACACATACAATTGAGGGTAGCCCGTACCGTCACGCGCGCGTCCACCATTCATCCCCGGGGCAGACTCTTGACTCGACATGTCCATCGCGGACGCCGAGGCCTGCTCACGATCGCGATCCTAACGCTGGCCCTCATGGCGGACGCGACAGTGGACGCCTCGACGGCCGCTGCTCAGCGAAGGCAGGTCGAGCCTCCTCCACCGCCGACTCTTCGGGTCAAGCCCCATCAGGCGATCTATATGGGCGTGCTCGAAGTAGTGGGGACCGTGGATGACCGTGAACAATACCGGTTGGGACCGGACACTGTCGTGCTCGGCATCGACGCATACCGTGACGGCGACGGCAACATGGTCGGGGAATACACGCTCGACCTGGGCTCGGGAAAGCCTTCGGTCGGGACCATGCCACTCTCGGAACTGGGGCTGACGGCCGAGCAGTGGCGACCCACCCTCGAGGCGCTGACGATGGTCTCGTTTCTCCCTCTTCCTGCCGAGCCCACGGCCGTGGGCGGGGAGTGGGCGCGGCTATCCGCGTACAGCCTTCCGGACCTCGACATCGACTTTGCGGAAGCAACCAGGTTCGCGATCGTGTCGATTGAGGGTGAGCAGGTCACCGTCAGCTACAGCGCCGAGGGCGGAGGTAGCGCGATGATCGATCAGCCGCATCTGGGTGCCGGCGCCAAAATGCAGGTCACGCGGGAGAGTGCGCGGGAAGGCACATTCGTCTTCCACGTCGGTGAGGGTCGGGTACTCTCAGCGGAGCGACTCGAACGGATCAGGACGACCTCGGTCTTCTACATCGGTGACCAAGAGCCACGCACTGGGTCGGTTGAGTCCCAAGATTTGACCTTCCGACTTTTCCCATCGAATGGCTCCCGCTAGAGTAGCCGCTGGCCAAAATACTCATCGTAGACGACCACGAAGACGCTCGTCTCCTGGAACGCCGCATTCTGGAGTCGGCCGGGTACGAGCTGGACTTCGCAAAGAACGGCGCCGGAGAGAGGCGCCAGACGGTGTTTCGGAAGTCCGCGATTTAGACGTATCCGAGCCCGTCAGCCGCAACCCCGCCAACCGCTCCGTAGCCCTCGAGCGAGTCCGATAAGAAGACCGTGGTGACGGAGTCGGACGGGATCTGCACGCCCTGCGCGGCTAACGCGACCGCGGCATCCGTGACCCCGAGAAGCAATGCGAACGCCAGCGCCATTGCTCTCCCCATGATTCCCAGGCTCCCTTTCCCGTGGCCCACGCCGACCCACGGGGCGGCGCTCGCACACAATGAGCCCCGGCATCACGTCGATGCAAGACTGACAGCCCCGGTGAGGGGATGCCAAGCTGGCCCGCTTGCGCCACCGGCACGCTCACTCGAAGCTTGCCGGGCTCGCCGCCCCACCACAGGCAGCCAAGCCTCCTAGCTAGGACGCATCGCATCAGGCCAAAAGAAGACGCACCCCCCAGCGAAGCAGCGAGCTCGACGTTCAAGACCACGCTGATCCGCGTCTTCGTCGTGCAGTTCGTAGCGCTCGCTCTGCTCGCTCTGCTCCAGCTCCGCTACCCCGGGTAGGCGCGATCGCATGCACTGGATCAACTGGCTGATCGTCGTCGTCTACCTGGCGTACGTGATCATCGACGGCATCCGAAGATCGAAAGACACAGACACCATCCACGGATACTTTCTGGCCAGTAAGAGCCTGCCCTGGTGGGTGGTCGGGCTTTCCGTGATGGCGACCCAGCTCTCCGCCGTCACCATGATCGGCACGCCGGGCCAAGGTGCCACGGACGGCATCCGCTTCATCCAGATGTACTTCGGCCTACCGCTCGCGATGGTGATCCTCGGCGTCACGCTGGTGCCGCTCCTCCATGGCTCAGGGGTCTTCACGGCGTACGAGTATCTCGAGCGACGCTTCGATGCGCGGACCCGGTCGCTGACCGCTTTCCTCTTCTTGCTGTCCCGCGCCATGTCGGTGGGTGCCATCATGGCCGCGCCCGGGGTTGTGCTCAGTGCCATCTTCGGCGTTCCGCTCGTGTGGAGCGTGGCGCTGATCGGCGTACCGACGGTCCTCTACACCATGGTCGGCGGGGTCCAAGCGGTCGCTTGGGCCGATGTGAAGCAGATGGTCCTGATCATCGTTGCACTGCTGGCGATCGTGGTCGTGCTGCTCGTCGAGATGCCCGTCACGCCAGACGACGCCCTTCGCATCGCGGGCGCGACCGGGCGCCTCGAGGCGTTCGACTTCAGCTTCGATCTGACGGAGACGTACACGTTCTGGTCAGGAATCATCGGGGGTACATTCCTGATGCTTTCGTATTTCGGGACCGACCAGAGCCAGGTGCAACGCTACCTCGCGGCCGAATCGGTGGACGCCGCTCGCTCTTCGCTGCTCATGAGCGCGTACTGGAAGATCCCGCTGCAGGCAATGGTGCTGATGGTGGGCGTTCTCGTGTTCATCTACTACCAGTTCACCGCGCCCCCGTTGCTCTTCAACCCGACACACGAAGCAGCGGTGGTTGCTGAGCGCGGCGCCGTCTACGACGCGCTACAGCGGGAGTACGCATCGGCGTTCACGCTGCGTGAGCAGGCCGCTCGGGCCGCCGCCGACGCGAGCGACGATACCGACGCCGACGCCGCGATGCAGACTTTCCTCGCGCGCGAGGCCGATATCCAGGTGATCCGCGGTAGGGCGCTCACGCTGGCGGAGGAGGTGACGGGCGAGGCATCGCTGGACACCAACTACATCATCCCGCGCTTCGTTCTGTACGAGCTGCCCATTGGACTCACGGGCCTCTTCATCGCAGGGGTGCTGGCGGCTGCCATGTCGAGCATCGCGGCCGAGCTCACGGCGCTGTCGACAACGAGCGTCATCGACTTCTACCGGCGCTGGGTCAAGGACGACGCAGACGACGCTCACTACCTGAAGGTCTCGAGAGCCGCCACCGTGTTCTGGGGCGCCTTCGCCTGTGCAGTCGCCATATATGCGGCGACGCTGGGATCGCTCATCGAGGTCGTAAACCGCTTTGGATCCTTCTTCTATGGATCGATCCTGGGCGTCTTTCTCCTGGCGATGATGCCTCGCGCCGTGGGGAGGGGCTCCTTCTTTGGGTTGCTGGTGGGCATGGGTGTGGTAGCAGCGGTGGCGTTCGGGGCGCCCGACGTCTCGTACCTCTGGCACAACGTGATCGGGGCGGTGACGGTCGTGATCGTCGGCCTGTTGCTCGGCGGGAAGGAGGCTGAGCAAGAGGCCTAGAAGATTCGAGCAGGTCTGTCCGTACCCGGGTTCATCGCATCACTGATCACATACCCGGGTCCGACCCTGCTTGCTACTAGAAGACCGACCGCGCGACTGACTGCGCTTGCTCTCCTCCCCATCGTCGCCATTGCCTGTTCCACCGGCGATGCCGCGTCGACTTGGGCAGGCACTGTCACCGACAGCGCAGGTGTCCAGGTCGTTCACAACCCACTCGAAGGCATCTGCGGACCTAGAGACGCGTGGGCCCTCGAGGAAGTACTCTCGATCGGTGAGCTGCTCGGAGAGCCAGGGTACCAGTTCGGCCAAATCATCAGCGTCGATACCGACGACGCGGGCAACGTCTACATCGCAGACTTCCAGGCGCAAGAAGTTCGAGTCTTCGACTCCGAGGGACTCTACACGCACACGATTGGTGGGGCGGGCGCTGGGCCTGGTGAGATCGGTATGGGACTCTCGGGTGTGTTCGCGTTGCCCGACGAAGTCTTCGTGCCGGATATCGGCAACGGCCGCATCAATCGCTGCGCCCACGACGGCGAGTTGCTCGGAAGTCACCTCATCGACCTCACCAAGGGCATTCCCATCCGCTGGGATCGCATCGGCGACGACGTGGTGGCGCAGCTGCGCTCGATGGTAGGGGATGCCGACGCTGAGCCGACCGGCGACGTGATCGTCAAGATGGGTGGCGAAGAGGAAGCCCGGAAGACGATCAGCCACCTCCCAATAGGTCAGAGTCTTCAGTTCGTGAACGGGCAGCCACAGATCCGGTTCTTCGAGGCCGAGCCCATGTGGGACACGAGTTCCGACGGTCGTGTGATCATGGCGGTGAACGAGTCGATTCGCATCGAGTTGCTCGACTCCGGCAGAGCCCTGGTTCGCATCATCACGCGAACGCACGAGGTAAAGCAGGTCACCGAGCGGGACCAGCGCATCTTCTTGGCCGCCATGCGCGACCTTTTCGAGCAGCAGGGTGCGCCTGCCGCGGCCATCGACGCGGCTATGGCCCGCTTCCAGTTCGCCGACACCTATCCGGCCTTCATCACGCTGACCCACGGACCGCAAGGGTCCGTCTGGGTACAGCGGTTCGCCGCGGCGACGAGATCAGCGACGAGGGCGACTTCAATCCGCAGGACCTGGGCTCCAACACCTGGGACATCTACGACGCGGAAGGACGGTACCTGGGAGACCTGACATTCCCAGGGAAGTACCAGCCCATCAAGGTGATGGACGACCGTATCTACGGGATCGCATGCGACGAGCTCGACGTCCAGTCGATGAAGGTGTACCGGGTCGTGATGGAGTAGCCCTGGGCCACGCTGTGCTAGTTGCCCGGCTCCCGCTCGGCGCCGCCTCGCCCCGTTCGCCCTGCTCGGGCACCGCGTCCTCGAGCAGCGCCTCGAGCCGCTCCTGCACCTGCCCACCCGTCAGGGTAGCAAGCCTACCGAGAATCGCCCTCACTCGGTCCACGCCCGTAGTCGAAGGGCTGCTCACCTCGTCGATGACCTGATCAGCCATCCGCGAATAGACCTCATAGGTCTTGTACGCGCGGGGCACTTCGATCACCCAGTCGAAGTCGAAGTACGACGCAGCCGGACTGGCTTGCGATGCGCGCCAGGCCGCTGAAGAGAAGTCCGGGAGTCCCAGGTTGAAATTGGCCAGCAGAGAGAAGTCCTCTTCTTGCGTGACCTCCCTGAGCATGGCGTCGGTGGCGAGAAGACCCGGCCCGGTTTCCTCGAATTCGTCGAGGTTGGCGCGCAATTCGGTGACGACACCCATGCGGGCGCGGTCGGCGAACTCGTGCATCTGGCGCTCGTCTCGCCACTCCTCGACGGCCAGCGCGACCAGCACGGCGAAAACGACCATCAGCGCCTCGAGCGCGAGCTCAGGCAGCCTGGCCAATAGACTACGCGTAGCTGTCATCGTTTCTAATCCACGGCGCTCATCGTGCAGCAGCAAACGCGGCCCACTCGCTTCCTTCCAGCGAAACCAGGTTGGCAAACAGCCGGTACGCGCCGGGCACTCTGCCCGCCCACTGCCTGAAGAACGACAGCCCAGTATACACGTACACACCCTCCCCGACCGACGCGACCAGAAGCGACCCGTGGCGCGCTGGCTCATCGGGATCGTTCAGCTCGAGCATCGGCAGGTATTCATCAACCCACTCGCTCGCGAAGTAGAGGCCTCGCTCCTGAACCCATCCCTCGAAGTCGTCCTGTGTGATGCGATTGGGCGTCGTGAAGACCGGCGCCTCGGGCTCGAGAACCGTGATTGATGCGGTCTCGTCCGCCACTCGGGGGGCAGGCCGCCCGATCGTCAGATCGTAGGGAGCATACCGACCGTTGGAGAACTGGTACTGGTTGTACTGATTGACGATAGTGCCCCCTGAGCGCACGAAGTCGAGCAGTTGATCGTTCGAGGCTCGAACGTCCGGACGGGTCTCGTAGGCGCGCACGCCGAGTACGATTACGTCGTACGCGGAGAAGGCACCCTCCCGCACCTGGGCTTCCGTCAGTAACTCCACCGACGCACCCATTTGCCGGAGCGCGGTTGGGCCCTCGTCGCCGGTGCCCATGATGTATCCGGCGCTCAGGCCCTCACGCACCGTGACGGGAACCACGGTGACACGGACCTCAGCGTCCGCGAACATGGCGGTGCGTTCGATGTGCTCATAGTCGATGAGCGCAAAGCCCTCGTCATATGTACGTCCATCCACTTCGGCGATCGCCTGGAAGACGTGATCGCCAGCCGTCACGGATGGTCCCGGCTGAACCTCGAACACTACGGAGCGTTCGGAGCCCGCGGACGTCAGTTCGAACGACTGAGACGCCGGAGAAACGCTCCAACCCGCCGGAGCCTGTAGCGTCACGTCACCCGACGCGCCTTCATCGGCCTCGGAGAGCAGCGCGACCTTGATTTCCCGAGCTTCGGACCGGCCTTGAGGCCAAACCACCCCGGCGGGCGTCACCGACACCGAAACGGCAGGCACGATGAGGACCGGCGTCTCAAATTCGCCCTTGGCTTGATCGACTCCCACGTAGCGCCATGCAGCCGAGGCCTGCACCGGCGGACCCATCGGCTCACCGTCTTGGAAGGGGACGAAGCTCAGACTGGCGCCGACCAGACTTCGATCCCTCGGCAGGCCCCATGAAACACGGTCCTGGGGCCACCGGTACATCGCACCGTCCCGCTCTTCTTGCAGGAAATAGAGCTGAGACAGGGACGCGTCGTCTGGTATCGTGACGTCGTAGGTCCAAGTCACGAGACTCCGAGCACCGACGCTGCCGTCTGCAGCCAAGCCCTCGACCGACACCTCTTCGACGGGCCAATCCACACCGGCCCGCAAGTTCACGCTCGGCAGCCAAAGGCTTGCCCGACCGGCATTCCACAGCTGCGCGCGCACCTGAAGCGTCTGCCCAGGCACCACGAGATCGTCCGACGAGCGGACCTGAAAGTCGATTCCTGCGGCCGCCATGAAGGCACGGTTCGCGACACTCCTGATGGTGCCAAGGGCGGCCCGAAACTCGAGGTCGCCGGGACGCAATGCCCCGGCGCGCCTCAAATGCCTGAGTGCGTCGGCCAGATGAGGCGCGACCCCGAACGGATCCAGGCCCAGCTCGTCACGCGCGCGCGCCACGGCGGCCCGATACGCCTCGAGGTGCCCTCCGATCTGGGCAGCGTCTTCCTCGTTCATGCCCGCGGTGAGTCCCACGAACGTGGTATCGATGCCTGAGAACATCTCGTCTTCGGCACCACCGACGTGTGACGCCACGAAGGCGACTCCGGTCGTTCTGGGACCCGCGGGCTGCGGCGCGCCCATGTCCTGCGACCGATGCTGGCTGCGGCTCTCCATGGAGAGCTGGAAGTGCGATCGCCCGAGCAGCGGGTCGTAGGTTCCGGTTTCCACTACGATGTCGGGAGCGTCACTTGGTGGTCTCGAGCCGCCGAAGCGGCGGCGCGCCGATTGGTAAAGCTTCGCCGGAGTCCAGGGCTCGAAGCCCCGCGTCAGCTGCTCGGGAAAGCGAGTGGGGTCGCCCGCCGCCTCGAATACCTCGCGGGCGATGATGCCCGAAGCTTGATGCTGACCGTGTCCGTCTCGAGGCGTGCCACTCCAGACTGAGACGATGACCTGAGGTCGAAACCTGCGCACGATCCACACGGCATCGGCAAGCAGCTGCTCGCGCGGCCAGAGCGTGAACGCCTCTTCGGCGGTCTTGGAGTACCCAAAGTCGAAGGCGCGGGTGAAGAACTGCTGGCCGCCGTCCAGCGCGCGCGCTGCCTCCAGCTCACCTGTGCGAATCACGCCGAGGCCTTCCCACAACTCCGAACCAATGAGGTTCTGGCCCCCGTCCCCCCGCGTGAGCGAGAGATACGCGGTCTGGGCACCCCATCCCCGTGCCAGTGACGTCAGCAGGCCCGTGTCCTCGTCGTCCGGGTGTGCCCCGATCATGAGCACGCGCTTCACGCCCTCCATCTGACGAAGCAGCAGGCCTGTAGGGACGAGGCCGGTGCCCTCCATCGACTGGGCTGTCAGGCCAGGCGAAGCCATCACAACAAGCGTGGCCGCCAGCAGAGTGGACCTGATCCATCGCAAAGTAGATGATCCCATCTTCACACCAGCCTCATGCAGAACGCACAGAACTACGCCGACTCGACGAAAGATAGAGTGGAGTCTCGTCCCGATGACACCCGCGAGCAGAAGTGTGCTCGCCTCCTGGCTACCGTTCCCGCTTCGGCCATTCCAGCGCTAGCGCCGCTGGAGCACGAGTGCGCCCGACGCCGAGCCCGAGCGCCGCAAGCGTCAGAACATACGGAAACGCCAGAAAGAGCTGATAGGGTAAATCGAGTCCAAGCGCTTGGCCCTGGAACTGCAGCGCGTTGGCCGCTCCGAA
>Ga0066383_10000671_pt1 | contig 12382 bp, 8 predicted proteins | sample Knorr_S23_td_Bot_FD_70950 | JGI IMG/M metagenome (GOLD analysis project Ga0066383, IMG submission 70950) | Marine microbial communities from Southern Atlantic Ocean transect - Knorr_S23_td_Bottom_ad_3770_LV_A | ecosystem: Environmental > Aquatic > Marine > Oceanic | place: Southern Atlantic...
TGGTGATGTCTCCGCGTCGGAGTAGGTCGGTGCGAAACCGGCGCTGACGAACACGTGGCCGCTTCTACCGCAGGAAGATGCTCTTCGGTATGAACCCGGTGACCACTTGAGTCAGATCGACAACCTCGCTGACGCGGAAGTCGACAGCGATGCTGGCAAGCGAGAGTGCCTTTGCCGGGGAGAGCCCCTTCTCGGTCACCAGAAAGTCGACGACCTCCCACGTAGCGTGTCGCGTTGCGCGGTCAAGATCGAGGTCGATTCCCATGATGAGGTAGTGGGTGTCGTTCTCGGCGCGCGGTCCCGAGATGCTCACGTCCTTGTGGACGACGAAGCGGAACGTGGCTGTCAGCGACTGCTCGATCGCGGTGCCGCTCACCTCCCCGTCCCCCTGTGCTCCGTGCGGATCGCCCACGTAGAAAAGCGCGCCCGGATGAAAGACCGGCAAGTAGACTGTCGTTCCGGCGGTGAGGTCCTTGACGTCGAGATTGCCGCCGAAGGCTCCTGGCGGACGGGAGCTTTGCACACCCGGGACGGACACGCCGGGCTCGCCCACAACAGGATCAGGCGCGACCGCGACGATCCCCATGAACGGCGCGAGCGGCACCTGGATATCCGGCGAGAAGAACGCGACCTCCCGCCCATCGACCTCGCCGGTCCGAATCACGTGTCGTCTCTGGGCGATGTCGAGCTCCGGGTCGTCGTCGTCGAAGCCGGGATAGCCCTGCGAGAACACGCCACCCCTGGCACTCGTGTTGTTGATGCCCCAGGGCACGCGCGTCTGGATGTCCAGAATCTGCACTTCCAGCATGTCGCCGGGCTCGGCGCCCTCGACGTAAACGGGGCCCGTGATGACGTGGCCGCTACGGCCCTCTCGCGGACGCCCGTCTCTCGAGGCCCAGAAGTCCAAGACGTCCTGCAGGATCTCATCGCGTGGGATGCCGAGTCCGGTGAGGTAGGCGCCGGGCTCCTCACGCTGGGTCGCCCCCGCGTGCGTCAGCGTGTTGATGCGAACCGTCTCGCCGGACTGGATGGTCACAACGGGTTCTTTGTCGATCGGATACCAGCCCCAACTCACGGTCTCCGGCCGCGAGGGCACGAAGTGGTCGGCCTCGACGGCTTGGTCCTGCTGCGCAGCGTCTCTGGGAGCGACGCACGCCGCGGTCGCGAGCGCGAGCACACACGAGAAAAAGGCGCGAACCCACGTCGTCGATACGGTCTCGGCTCCGATGCAGTAGCGGCTTTCAAGGGCTGCGTTCAGGCGGGTAATGGGATCGCTCATGGGCTCAAGATGCGCCGCAGGTCAGCGCAGCGCGAGATCCTACGACAACACCAACGGCAGCCCCATCGGGAGCGGATGGTCGCACCTGATGCCGATCGCCACCACCGCCTCTGGCGGCAACCGGAGGCGTCGGCACACTATTGCCTTCCCTTAGCCTAACCGCCCGGAGGTTGAGCATGAAATCGATGGCCCCGCTCCTCGTGAGCTTCGTCCTCGTCGCGGCACCCGCGTCGGCGCAGCAGCGCGAGTATCCGAGCTCGTTTCCCGGAGGATATCCCTCGATGAGCAGCGGGGGCGGGGCGAGCAAAATGTACATGGAGGCCTACTTCCCCCCGCCCGTGACGGCCTCGCCGACCTATCCGGCCTGGGCGCCGGACGGTGCGTCGATCGCGTTCGCGTACCAGGGCCGCATTTGGCTGGTGGCCGTCGAAGGGGGCGTGGCGCGCCAGCTCACCTCCGGGCCGGGGTACCACTCGCAGCCGAGCTGGTCGCCCGACGGTCGATCGATCGCATTCGCCGCCGACGTGGATCTGAATTTCGACATCTACCTCCTCGATCTCGAGAGTGGTGTCGAGCGCCGTCTGACGGAAAATCTGCACCTCGACCTCAGACCGCGGTTCTCGCCGGATGGGGCACGTATCCTGTTCACGACCGGTCGTGACGGCACCTTCGACCTGTGGGCGTACGACCTCGGGCGCGGATCCGCGGAGGCGGTGATCGCCGACCCCCGCGCACAGGACATGGTGGGCGACTGGATTGGCGACACGGGCGACATCGTCTTCGTCTCCAAGCGCGGCGAGGCGGCCTTGGGATCGGGGTCCCTGTGGCGCTGGAGCGCGGCCACGGGAGAGTCGAGCCTTCTGATCCGGATCGAGACCAACTATCAGGCCTCGCCGGTCGTCGCTCCCCACGGAGGATCGGTCGCCTACATCACTGACGCTTCGGGCAGCAACGATATCTATCAGGTCCCGACCGCTCAGGCGCGGGCGGCGCAGGACCGCTCCAGCCCCGGCATCCAGCAGGTGCGGCTCACGCATTCGCCGACCGACGAGTACTTCCCCTCCTGGTCCCCGGACGGCGAGCGGCTCGTGTACTCGCGAAACGGTGGACGACCCGGAGAGGAGCGAACCACCGACCAGGGAATGGGCTTCGAGCTGTACACCGTGGGGCGCGGCGGGGGCGTGCCCCGCCGCATTCGGATCGAGGAGTACGCATGGTCCGAGCCGGTGGGGCAGGTGCGGGTTCGGGTCAGCGGCGCGGACGGGCGTCTGCTTCCGTCGCGCATCTACCTCATCGCCGCCGACGGGCGCAGCTACTTCCCGCGCGGGAGCTTCCCGCGCGTCCTGAGCGCGGCCGGTGACGACTACTACTTCCACACCGACGGCAGCTTCGCGGTCACGCTCCCCGTGGGCGACGCCGAGCTCGAAGTGTGGCGCGGATTCGAGTACGAGCCCGAGACGCATCAGGTCGACGTGCGGGCCGGCGAGTGGACGACGGTCGAGGTCCAGCTCGATCGCTGGATCGACATGGCCGCGAACGGCTGGTACTCCGGCGACAACCACATCCACCCCAACTACGGAGGTCACGAGCGCATCACGCCGCTCGATCTCCGGAACAAGGCCCTGGCCGAAGACCTCAACGTCGCCAACGGGATGATCGCGAACTACTGGGCCAACAGTCGGGTCGAGGATCTCGAGCACTTCCTCGGCCACCCGCACCCCCACGGAGACGAGCGGACGATCGTCTACTACAACGAGGAGTACCGGCCAAACTTCTTCGCGCACATGGCGCTGCTGAACCTCGACTCGCTGGTGACGCCGTTTTACGTCGGCTACGAAGGGACGGCTTATCGCGAGCTGTACCCGACGAACGCCGCGGTGCTCGAGCACGTGCACGAGCAGGGCGGGATCGGTGGCTACGTCCACCCATTCGGGCTGAGCCACCGCGCGCCCGACCCCGCAGGACCGAGCGGAGCACGCGAGCTGCCCGTCGACGCTATCCTCGGTCTGGCGGACTTCGTCGACGTCGCCTGCATCTGGAGCGACGAGCTCGGGACAGCCGAGATCTGGTACCGGCTCCTCAACACCGGCTCGAGGATCCCGGCTACGGCAGGCACCGATGCCATGAGCGACATCTGGAGGCACCCGGCGGTCGGGACGACGCGCTCGTACGTCTACACCGGCAGCGAGACGCTCGACTACGACGAGTGGGCCGACGCGATGGCGGCCGGCCGGGCGTTCGTGACCAGCGGACCAATCCTCACTCTCGACGTCGAGGGGCGGGGCATGGGCGAAGAGCTGCCGGTCTCGGGAGGCGAGACGGTCTCCGTCGCCGTCACGGCCCGGTCGCTGTTCGAGATGCACACGCTCGAGATCGTCCAGAACGGGGAGATCACGCACACGTTCGAAGCCACCGGAGACGGCAAGTCGTTTGACGTGGAGGTCGAGGTCCCTATCGACAGCAGCGTGTGGATCGCGGCGCGCACGCTCGGCCCGCCGCAGCACGGCGCCATGGACAGCTATCTGTTCGCGCACACGAACCCAGTGTTCGTGATCGCCGACGGCGAGCCGATCCGCTCGAGCGAGGACGCGGCGTTCTTCGTGGCCTGGATCGAGGAGACGCTGAGCGATCTCCGGAGGATGGATCGCTGGGACGACCCGGCCCACAGGGACGAAGTCCTCGCCACGTTCGAGGAAGCGCTCCGGCTCTACCAGGATCAGGCCGGGGGGGATCGATAGGCCTACCGCTCCGGAGGAGGCCCGAAGCCGGAGCGCGAAGCGCGTCAATCCAAGAAACTCGTATCAGACAAAGGCTTCCGAATCGGTCATAGAACCAGGCCGCAGCCGCCATGGAGTATCCGGCACTTGCCGCCACAAGGTCATCACTATCCATCGACCACATCTTCGTCAGTTGATCTTCTGACGCCGCTCGGTACGCAGACCACTCCCGACTCGACTCAACTGTCGGCACGAAGTCTCGGATGCCGAATACGGACACCTCGACATTTACGACGCCCTTCAGGACCCCGTGTTGAGCGAGGCGAGCCGCGAACTCGAAGATCTCCGTCGTGGTACCCGGACGGGGATCGGCGGCATAGCCGGCGTCAGGACACTGCGGCCCGCACAACGACCGTGACCTCCACGTCCGAGAATAATCCTCCATCGTCCGCCCGACCCCGGAGCACATAAGTCCCCGGCTGAGTAAACGTGACCTCGCTCACCCACCGTCCGTCCTCCGGAAGCTCAGGGGCCTCCCACACGCGCGCCCACGGTGAGTTGGCGAAGGGCCGCGTGTCTTCCCACGGCTTGATCTGGGGAGGGTCGAACTCGACGCCCTCCTCGGGGCCTCGGTAGATGAACCAAGTGAAGTGCAGCCCAGACCTCTTGCTCACCGTTACGGTCGCCGTCGACGACCGGAGGGCGCTCGCCAAGAGCTGCCTGGGCGTGGGCCCCGCGTCCTCTTCCTCTTCTTCTTCTGGCGCTGCTGCTTCGTCTTCTTCCTGAGCGTCCTCTTCGTCGTCTTCGTCGTCCGAACTGCCCCCCCCGGAGAGCACGAGCGACGATCGATTCGGCTGGCCGTCGTCGATGACGATCGCCTCGAGCCTGAGCGTCTCGCCCGCGCGCACGCTCCGCTCCATCCCCCCTTGCAACTCGACTGCAGGCGGCACGTTCGCCCGGATCTCCGGGTTGCTGCTTCCCGCCCCCAATGCGCCGGTCTCGGACATGATCACGACGTTGTCGACGAAGAGATCTTTACGGAGTGAGCCATACGCTTTGAACTCATGGCCGTTCGCACGCAGCGTCCACACGAGCTCGTCGTCTTCCTCGAAGTCGGACGGAATCCGCACCTTGAAGACGAAGCGGTTGCGTCGCGGAAGGAAGTGCGTGGGCTGGCCCTGGTCCGCGGTACCCGGCGAGAACTGGTTGTCGGCTCCGATTGGAACGTCGAGCAGCTGCTCCCAGTTCTGGTTCATGTAGCCGAAGAGCATGTCGATCGAGCCGTCCTCGTTCTGCTCCCAGCCCTCATAGGCCGGGTAGAGCGGCTGGCCCTTCGTATACGTGTGCCTCTGAGCCTCGGCCCCGTCAGGGATCGAGATCGAGACGGCCGCGAGCAGCAGGACCGCAAACCGCCCTATCATCCACCCTCCTTGGTCGCCGTTCCAGAAAGGGAGAACCCGGCCAGGTCCACTACTGCGTTCATGGTGTTAGCCTCGTCCCCTGATGTCAGCGTGATGGTGGCAGGTATGGACGAGCCAAACGCGGTCAGCGTGAATTTCAGAACGAGGCCATCATCGGACCGGCGAATGCTCGACGCGTCTTCTGGCGGGCTCGTCGGCGGGTTGACCGACGCAGCGAGCATCCCGTCGTCTCCCTCCGAGAACTCGAGGCCGATGTTGAACGTGCCCTGGGGGCTCTCCAGGGGCAGGGTCCACGTTCCCAGGAACTCCGCAGCGGCGCTCGCCTCGACGTCCGATACCACGATCGGCTCGCCGTCCTCCTCTTCCACGATGTCCGGCAGCAACGGGATCTCGGCCATGCAGAGCGGACATCCGATCACGTGATCGTTCACGTCGAGGTCGAGTACTTCGCGTCGCTTCGCCATCTCGGCTACGAACTCCTCGTCGCTCAGCCTCAATTGGATGCCCAGGTCGATGAACATGTTCGCGACCGAGCGATTGCCCGAGCCCTGCCAGTTCCTGGTATCGGGGACGTTGGAGTTGGACTCGGTGTTGTTCATGTAGCCCGTGATGTGCAGTACCGTCCCCTTCGGCAGCAGCGGCTCGTAGTTCTCCGCGAAGGAGTACGTGCGCACCCAGTTATGGTCGTAGCCCACGCAGCTCAGTGTCTCGATGTGTTGTTTCCAGATCGCCTCCAGGCACATGCGGTCGCCCGGCGCATGCAGGTGCGGCTCGAACGCGATGATCTTGAGGTTGTCCTCGAGCACGTTGTACGCGTGCAGTTCCTGGCCGTTCTGGTCCGGAGCGATCGAGATATTGAGCCCGTCGCCGATGCCCAAGCGCGCGGTCTCGTACTTCGGCACGTAGTCCTCTGGGAAGAACTCGAAGCCGAACTCGAGGTGGGCGCGCGTATCCGTCCCATTGGAGTGGAGGTGCGCAGACTCGGAGGTGATCTGCGAGCCCGCCTTCAGCAACCGGCCCGCCTCCTCGCTGAAGAAGTCGGGATTGCGGCCCACCTCGTGCACGGGCCAGCCCGTGGCCTCGAGGAGATGCGCACCGGGCACGCGCGAGATGTAGATCAGATGGTGGAAGACGTACCGGGCACCCACGGTTTCCCTTCCCGAGCCCTCCGAGGGCAAGTCGTTGACCTCGCGGATCTCCACTGCTTTCACATACCGGTCATGCTCGAGGGGAATGTCGATCGGCTCGATCTCGCCCCACCAATCTGCGACTCCACCCTCGACGAAGACCTCATTCGATTTCACGACCAGGTCCGGCTCGATCCGCCAGCCGTCTTCACTCACCGGATCCAGCTCCACCTTCAGGTCCGCCGGGTCGCCCTCCGGCGCGCCGTTGTTGGCCCAGGCCTGGATCTTCGCGAGCTCCTCGTCCGTCAGCGACGGGTCCTGCTTGTAGTGCTGGATGCCGATGTCCTTCTCGACATACCACGGCGGCATCGCGCCCATGCGGTCCCGGATCGCCGTCTTGTTGCGGATCCTCGGGGCGTACCGTCTAACTTCCTGATAGTTGGTGAAAGCCATGGGGCCCGCCCCGCCCGCGCGGTGGCACTGCACGCAGCTCCGTGCCAGAATCGGCGCGATGTCCTTCGTGAACGTCACCGCACTGGGATCGATGCCGAAGTCGGCGGCCGCGAGGATGTGCGGCTCGTGCAGCTCACCCGGCGTGTGGGACTGCGCCGTCAATCCCGTCGGTGCGCACAGAAGTGCGGTAGCCGCGACGGCGACGCCGATCGCAGTGATCGCCCCGGGAATGAGTCCGTCGAAAGCTTGGCGATGGATCGTCATGGGACGATTCCCCCGACTGAAGAGAAGTCTTGAACCATCAGCGAATGTACCTCAGGGTATGGTTGGCCGCACGTGAGCACGATGGGCGCTGCCGGTGCAGGCGTGCCGCCAGGCGTCGTGCGACCCAGACCACGCCCCAAACTGTGCCAAAAACTGCGTCGACACCCACCGACTCTGACCGACGCAACCGACGCAAAAACTCAGTATTTCCGACGCTCACCGACGCTCACCGACGCCAGAAAGGCGCTCCCAAAGCAGGTGCGCTACCGGACTGCGCCACGCCCCGTAAACTGTTATTATACAATATCTTACGCCGATTTACTCCAAATGGGTGAACCCGAACTGTGCCAACTCTAACTTGCCCTGTCTGCCCGAGCGTATGGGTTGTAGCTGGTTGGCTGATGTAGACCCTGGGAAGACGCGCTCGCGCCCGTTGAGCTACGGGCTTGGGACGCCGACCGTGAGAAGACACACTGCCGGGCTTAGCCGAGCCCGCCACCGTTAACGCCCAGCACCAGCCAACGACTTCCGACCGGGCGCTCGCACCTCGGCCCCTTCGCGCCCGGTCAAGCGGTCGCCGAGCGTGGCGCGCGCGACTTCGGCGATCTCATCGAGCCTTCGCACCACGTCGGGGTGGAGGTCGGACACATCGGTCGTCTCGCCGATATCGTTCTCGAGATCGTAGAGCGCGGTCGGCACGGTCGGTTGGGCGTAGGGTCCAGGAAGGCCGTCCATGCCGGGTTCGACACCGACGTAGGAGCGGGTGCGGTGCTCGAAGACGCGCTTCCACCTTCCCTCCCGGACGCCGCGCAGCTCGGCAGCGTAGTAGAACCAGAAGACGTTCCTGGGATTCGCGTCCGGCTGCCCCTCAAGCAGGGCAAGGATATTCACGCCGTCGATCGGTTGCGGTGGTAATGCCGCGCCGGTGATGGCCGCCAGGGTGGGCAGGACGTCTAGCGTGGACGCCATGCGCTCGCACACCGCTGCGGGCGGGATACGGCCCGGCCACCGCATGATCGCCGGCACGCGAGGGCCGCCCTCGAAGGCCGTTCCTTTGCCCTCGCGAAGGGGGCCGGTGGAACCGGCGTGGTTCCCGAAGTTGAGCCAGGGACCGTTGTCACTGGTGAAGATCACGAGAGTGTCCTCGGCCAGACCGTTCCTGTCCAGCGCCGCGAGGACCTGTCCCACCGACCAGTCGATCTCCTCGATGACGTCCCCGTACATGCCCTGCTCACTGTGCCCCCGGTACTTCTCCGAGACCCCGAGCGGCACGTGCGGCATCGAGTGGGCCAAGTAGAGGAAGAACGGGCACTCTGCGTTCCGATCGATGAAGTCGAGCGCGCGCTCGGTGTACCTCGTGGTGAGTTGGTCCTGATCCGCGAGCTCGTCGACGATCTCGAGCACCTCATTTCCCTCGATGAGCGGGAGCGGCGGCCACCGGAGCTTGTTGCCGCTGGTTGCGGGCGTTCCGTCGTAGTCGACGGGCCACATGTCGTTCGAATACGGCAGGCCCAGGTACTCGTCGAAGCCCTGCTGCAGCGGCAGAAACTGTGGGTCGTCCCCGAGATGCCATTTCCCGAACGCCCCGGTCGCGTATCCGACGCCACGCAACAGGTCTGCGATTGTGATTTCCTCGGGGTTGAGCCCGACCTGCGCTCCGGGGGTGAGCGCGCCCCTGATCGAGACCCGAGGGGCATAACAGCCGGTGAGCAGCGAGGCTCGCGAAGCGGAGCACACGGCCTCGGACGCATAGAAGTCCGTGAAGCGCATGCCTTGGGCGGCCAAGCCATCAAGGTGGGGCGTGGTGAAGCCCTCGGCGCCGTACACGCCCACGTCGGCGTAGCCCTGATCGTCCGTGAAGATCAGTACGACGTTCGGGGAGCGCCTGGCCACCCCTTCGCACGCCGCGAGCCAACCGGGGGTGCCGAGGCAGAGACCAGCGAGCCCTGTTCGCTGCAGAAACTCTCGTCGCGTAGGTGTCACGTCTGTGCCTCGGAAGCTGGTGCAGCAGCGATCCGCATCAGCCGAGATTCGACCGGAACCGCACATCCAAGTATAACTAGCGGGTGATTCAGCCCTACCATGTAATGCTCAAGCCTCGGGGCGCGATTTGCGACCTCGACTGTAGCTACTGCTACTACCTGGATAAGGAGGAGCTCTATCCAGGCTCGGACTTCCGCATGTCCGAGCAAGTGCTGGAGGCGTTCACGCGTCAGTACATCGAGAGCCAACTCAGCTCCGAAATCGTGTTCGGCTGGCAGGGGGGCGAGCCCACGCTCATGGGCATCGACTTCTACAGGCGTGCGGTCGAGCTCCAGCACCAGTACGCGAAGCCCGGCACTCGCGTCCTCAATACGCTGCAGACGAACGGCGTCAGCCTGGACGACGCGTGGTGCGAGTTCTTCGTGGAGAACGGCTTTCTGATCGGGATCAGCATCGATGGGCCCCGAGCTCTGCACGACGCCTACCGCGTAGACAAGGGCGGAAAGCCCACGCATACACGCGTGATGGCCGGGCTGGATCTACTTCGCAGACACGGGGTCGAGCACAACGTCCTGACCACCGTACACGCGGCGAATATGGCGCATCCCCTGGAGGTGTACCGGTTCTTGAGGGACGAGGTCGAGACGAGCTACATGCAGTTCATCCCGATCGTGGAGCGGCATAGTCCAAGCCGCTCTGTGACCGGCCTCGGGTACGGCGAATTTCTGATCGCGATCTTCGACGAATGGGTGCGCCGGGACGTCGGCTCCGTGTTCGTTCAGATCTTCGACGTGGCGCTCGCCGCCTGGGTCGGACAACAACCGGGGCTGTGCATCTTCGAGGAGACGTGCGGACGCGCACTCGCGTTGGAGCACACGGGGGACCTCTTCTCTTGCGATCACTTCGTCGACCCCGAATTCCTGGTGGGCAACGTGCTTCGCACCGAGCTCCCGGTGCTCGTCGAGGGCGAACAGCAGCGCGGCTTCGGGCAGGATAAAAAGATCTCGCTTCCACAGTACTGCCTGGACTGCGAGGTGCGCTTCGTGTGTAACGGAGGGTGCCCGAAGAATCGATTCACGATCACGCCCGACGGTGAGCCGGGACTAAACGTACTTTGCGAGGGCTACCGGCCGTTCTTCAACCACATCGACCCAGCCATGCGGTATATGAAGAAAGCCTTGCAGCACCAGGAGCCGCCCGCCGGTATAATGGATCGGCTGGAGAACGGGACGATCGAAGCATTGAGCGCTGCCTACGGAAGCACCCTGGAGACGAGCGAATGACAGAACCCGCCGATCGCCCCCGCGCCGCGCCCGATCACGCGCCGCTCGGCACTCGGACGTGCGGCCCGCCTGGGAGCCGGCGCGTACGCGCTCGGTTCACTCCCCCTGCTCGCCCGCTGCGCGCCAGCCATGGGTCGAGAGCGCCCGAACATCGTCTTCATCTTCTCCGACGATCACGCCACGCAGGCCATCTCGGCCTACGGATCACGCATCAACCAGACACCAAGCATCGACAGGATCGCCAACGAAGGCGCGTTTTTTCTGAACAGCTTCTGCACGAACTCGATCTGCGCGCCGCGGACCAATCCTGCCAGGACCGCCGGAGATCTGCCCGACTGTAGGGCGAGCCCCCGCGGCAGCTCTCTAGCTCACGATCCTCCTATTCTGCAGCACCTTCTGCATGTACTTCTGGAAGAAGAACTTCTGGATGTCCATCATGTCGATCTCGCGGCCCTGGATGTAGGTCTGCTCGATATCGCTGGTCATATCGAGCGGGGTTCCCGTGGTGATGAGGAGCGTCGCCTGCTTGCCGGGCTCCAGTGAACCGACCATGTCGCTGATCCCCATGAACTCGGCGGCGTTGATCGTCACGGCCTTGAGCGCTTCTTCTTCGGGTAGCCCAAAGGCCACGGCGACGCCCGCTTCCCATGGCAGTCGGTTCGTGTAGAGCGTCCCCGAGCCGCCGGAAATGGCGAACTTCACACCCGCTTCGTGGAGGCGGGCCGGCATGGAGTATGCTCCGTCGTATCCCTCGTATTGACGGCTTGGCGCCGCCATGGTCGAGGTGATGATCAAGGGGATATCTTCGGCCACCAGCCGGTCTGCCACGTGAATCGCATCCCTCCCCCCACGGATTACGAGGCGCAGTCCCTCTTCTTGTGCCCAGGTGATGGCGTCGTTGATCTGGGCCGCGCCGTCTGCTGAAACAACCACAGGAATCTCCGCGTTGATCGCGGGAATCATGGCGATGTAGCGCGAGTCGGTCCGGGTTTGTTCACCAGCGGCGGCTGCGTCGCGATATGCGCGCGCTTCGGCGAAGAAATTCTTGAGCTTCTCCACCTGCTCGGCATAGGTGGGCGGCGGGCCCTGCGGCGGGCCCCCGCGCCCTTGTCCGAAGCCGCGGCCCCTGCCCCGCCGGGGGTTGGGATTCGGCCAGTTCACGTTCAAGGCCGCCGCCGACTTCATCGACATTTCTTCCCAATCCCACCCCTCGAGGCTCATTGCCGAGGACATGCCGGAGATGAGGCCGCCCCCGGGTGTGGTGAGGGTGACGAGCACGCCGGCGGATCGGGAGGTGCCGATGTGGCGGCTCTCCGCATTGACTGCTACCTCGGCTCGAATGTTGGGGTTGAAGTCGCCCAACTCGTTGACGTCACTCGAGACATCCACTGCACCGATCTCGCTGATCCCGACTGTGCTGTAGGCGTCGATGAGGCCGGGGTAGATGTGTTTGCCGGAGACGTCCACCACGCGGGCCCCCGCGGGAATCTCCACGTCGGTGCCGACGGCGATGATCACCCCGTTCTCGAACAAGATGGTGCCGTTTTCGATCACACCGTTGGTCACGGTGTGGATGGTGGCCCCTCGTAGCGCCACCGGTTCGGACTGGGGCGGGACGGTCATGCGCACTTGTGCGCTCACCGAAGTCGGCGACAACAGAGGGGCGGCCGCAGTTGCTATCGCTACGGCTAGCGTAAGGGCGGACACACCGCCGGCCCGGGACAGATAGCCCGTCATAACTCCTCGCTTCGTCATGGTCGTGGTCGTAGTCATGGTCAATTCCTCCCGGGCCGGCGGCCCCTGCCCCTGCCCCTGTCCTCGTCCTCGTCGTCGTCGTCGTTCTCCCCGACGGAGA
>Ga0066383_10000676_pt1 | contig 12352 bp, 11 predicted proteins | sample Knorr_S23_td_Bot_FD_70950 | JGI IMG/M metagenome (GOLD analysis project Ga0066383, IMG submission 70950) | Marine microbial communities from Southern Atlantic Ocean transect - Knorr_S23_td_Bottom_ad_3770_LV_A | ecosystem: Environmental > Aquatic > Marine > Oceanic | place: Southern Atlantic...
TGATGGCCGGGAAGTAGCTGGCCACGGGCTCCACGTAGTGGCCGAACCGTTCCTGGAGCGACCCGGGGGCCAGCTGGAAGCCGGTGGGCAGGTTCAGGAAGCCGACGACGATCGCCAGACCCGCCAGGATCCAGAGCGGCACGATGATGCGGGGGCCCGACTCGTGGGGTTCGCCGTGGCCCCGGAACTCGCCGAAGAAGGTCAGGTACACGCAGCGGGTCATGTAGGCGGCGGTCAGCGCCGCCGTCAACATGCCCATGCCGAGCATCAGGGTGTAGGCGCCGTTGCCGCCGGTGCCGCCCAGCAATCCCCAACCGCCGGTCCCGACCAGGATCTCGTCCTTGGACCAGAACCCCGCCAGTGGCGGCAGGCCGGCGAGGGCGATCGTGCCGATGATGAACGTCCGGTAGGTGTGCGGCATGTGCTTTCGCAGCCCGCCCATGTCCGACTTCATGTCGAAGCTGTGCACGGCGTGGGCGACCGAGCCGGAGCCCAGGAACAGGCAGGCCTTGAAGAAGGCGTGGGTGAACAGGTGGAAGACGGCCGCCGTCCACGCACCCACCCCGAGCGCCATGACCATGTAGCCCAGCTGCGAGATCGTGGAGTAGGCCAGCACCTTCTTGATGTCGCGCTGCACGAAGGCCATGCAGGCTCCGACGATGGTGGTGAGGCCGCCGATGAAGGCCATCAGGTTGATCGAGCTGCCGCCGATCTGGAAGCCCTCGAAGAAGACGCCGTACATACGGGCGATCATGAAGACGCCGGCCACGACCATGGTGGCTGCGTGGATGAGCGCCGAAACCGGCGTCGGGCCGGCCATGGCGTCAGGCAGCCAGGTGTGGAGGAAGAACTGACCTGACTTGGACATCACGGCCGCCATGAGACCGCAGGAGGCCACCACCAGCGCCGTGTGGGACAGCATGCCGCTGGAAGCCAGGGCGTTCGTCTCGGCAATGGAGAACGAACCGAAGCGGCCCGGCAGGGCCGAGCCGGCGGCGAAGAACAGCACCGTCACCCCGACCAGCAGGCCCATGTCGCCCACCCGGTTGGTGAGGAACGCCTTCAACGCCGCATCGCTGTTGGGCTTCTCCTCCCACCAGTGCCCGATCAGGACAAAGGAGCAGACACCCACGAGCTCCCAGGCGCAGAGCAGCTGAAGGGTGTTCTCCGAGACCACCAGAAGGAGCATCGAGGCGCTGAACAGCGACAGGAATGCGAAGTAGTGGGTGTAGCGACGGTCGCCGGCCACGTAGTCGGTGGAATACACGTGTACGAGTAGCGACACCAGGGTCACCACGACGAGCATCATCACCGCCAGCCCGTCGACCAGCGTTCCGACCGTGAACTCCATGCCGCCCGCCTGGAACCAGACGGCGGTGCGCTGCACTGCCAGGGACGGATGACCGCCACCGTGGCCTTCCTCGGACCCGTCGCCGTGCCCGACGCCGTGGTCGTCGAACTGGACGACCGCCACATGGACTTCCTGATCATGGGAGTTGTCGCGGTGGTCCATCCAGGCGACGCCGGTCAGCAGCGCCAGCACGAAGGCGATGCCCAACGCTGCGATGCCCAACTCGGAGCCGCCACGCGGCATGCGCTTGCCGAAGGTCAGGATCCCGACGAACGACAGCGCCGGTAGGAGGGGAATCAGCCAGACGTTGCGGAGCAGCCAGCTGCCGCCTTCGGTGATCCCCAGTGGGAGACCGGCGTCGGCGGAGAGGGCCGCAAGGAGGAGGTTGTTCATGGTGTCAACCCCTCAACCGGTCGACGGTGGTCAGATCAATGGTCCGACTGCTGCGGTAGAGCAGCAGCACCATGGCCAGCCCCACACCAACCTCGGCGGCAGCCACGGCGATGACGAAGAGGGCGAACACCTCGCCGCCGATGGTGCCGGTGAATGCCGCGAAGGCCACGAGGTTGATGTTGACAGCGTTCAGGATCAGCTCGATGGACATGAGCACCAGCACGCCGTTGCGACGTGCGAGGACCCCGTAGACCCCGATCGAGAAGAGGACGGCGGACAGCAGCAGGAACTGGTTAAGCAGCATGTCAGTCCTTCCTGGCCACGACGATGGCCCCGATCAGGGCAGCCAGCAGCAGGACGGATACGGCCTCGAAGGGAACGATGTAGTAGCCGAAGATGCTGTCGGCGATGTCGGCGGTGGTGGACGGGCCCGACCGGGAGAGCTCGGCATCGGCGAATGACTCGACCAGGGCGGCGGCCATCACGCCGAACACCAGCAGTCCGACGAGGCCTGCCATCAGGCGCCTCTCGCCGGTGACGCCGTCGTCGTCGCCAAAGGAGCCCTTCGTGAGCATGATGCCGAACAGGAAGAGGACGACGATGGCGCCGATGTAGACCATTATCTGGGTCACGCCCAGGAACTCGGCGCCAAGCAGGATGAAGATGCCAGCCACCCCGGCCAGCACGATCACGAGGTACAGGGCGGCGTGGACCACGTTGCGCGTGGTCACCATGCGCAGTGCGCTGGCGACCATCGTGATCGCCATGATGGCGAAGGCCACGTTCTGCGCCACGAGGACGTCGCCGCTGGATAGGCGATCCATGCCCTCCAGGGCAGCCAGGACGGTCACTGCGGCACCGTCGGCTTCTTGGCTTCGCTGCCCGACTCGTACTCCTGGAAGTCCGGGACGGTCTCCATCCACTGGCTGAGCTTCGTCTTGTCGTGGAGCAGGTCGGCGATCTTCGGCTCCGAGTACTCGTACTCAGGCGACCAGAAGAGTGCCTCGAACGGGCACACGTCGACGCAGATGCCGCAGTACATGCAGAGCGCGAAGTCGATGTCGAAGCGGTCCAGGGCGTTCTTCAGGCGCGGCTTGCCACCGGGACGGCGGGGCGGTGCCTTGTACTTGTGACCCTCGATGTAGATGCACCAGTCCGGGCACTCGCGGGCGCACAGCATGCAGGACGTGCAGTTCTCCTCGTGGAGCGTGATCACGCCACGGGCACGGGGAGTGGGAGCTTCCTTGACCCTCGGGTACTGGACGGTGTGGGACCCCTTCGTGAGGGTTCGCACCATCGTCGAGAAGGTCACCCCGAGGCCCTTCAGCAGTCCTGGGATCTTCAGGGTTCCTGGCATTAGAAGACCACCTTCAGCACGCCGGTGACGACGATGTTGGCAAGGGACAACGGGATCAGGACCTTCCAGGCCAGCTGTTGCAGCTGGTCCTCGCGGAACCGGGGGTAGGTGAACCGGAACCAGAAGATCAGGAAGGACACCAGGATCACCTTGCCCAGCAGGACAGCCGGGCCGATGACATTGAACAGGTCGCTGGTCGGATCGATGCCCGGTACGTACCAGCCGCCCAGGAAGAGCGTCGCGGCCAGGGCGGCGAAGATGCCGGCCGTGGCGAACTCGCTAATGAAGAACAGCAGGAAGCGCATGCCTGAGTACTCGGTCAGGTACCCGGTGACGAGCTCCGACTCGGCCACCGGCATGTCGAAGGGCGGCTGCGTGAGCTCGGCCTGGACGGCGATGAGGAAGATGGCGAAGCCCAGGAACTGGGTGAGTATGAAGGGGTTGCCGATGCCTCCCCAGCCGAAGATCTCACCGGTGGCCTGGGCCATGACGATGCCCTGGACGTTCAGCGTGCCGGCCTGGATGACCACGCCGACCACCGCCAGGAGCAGCGGCAGCTCGTAGGCCACCAGCTGGCCGGCCGCCCTCAGGGCACCCAGCAGCGAGTACTTGGAGGACGATGCCCAGCCGGCCATCAGGATCCCGATAACCGAGATCGAGGAGACGGCCAACGCCAGGAAGATCCCCGTGTCCACGTCGATGAACCAGACATCCGGTCCCGCCGGTATGACGATCACCAGGAGGAAGGTGGAGATGAGCACCACGAACGGCGCCGCCTTGAAGACGATGCGATCGGCCTTCTCGGGGATGATGTCCTCCTTCTGGAGGAACTTCCCGACCTCGGCCAGCAGCTGCAGCGAGCCGTACGGTCCGGCCTCCATGGGGCCCAACCGGCTCTGCATGAAGCTCATCATCTTGAACAGGAAGAGGTAGACAAGCGTGCCGGCGGGTAGAAGCACCGCCACCAGGCCCAGGACCGCGCGGATGCCGGTCTGCTGCCACCAGGCCAGCTCGACGGCAAGGGTCAGGACGCCGCTCACCGGTCGATGTCCCCGAGGATGAAGTAAAGGCTCGCAAGGATCGAGACGACGTCCGGTACGTAGGAGCCCTCGAGCAGCCATGGCGTGATCGAGATGTTGCTGAACGACGCCGAGCGGATCTTCACCCGGTACGGGACCAGGTCGCCCTTGGAGACTACGTAGTAGCCCATGACGCCGAGCGGGTTCTCGGTCTCCACGTAGGCCTCACCGGGTGGGACCTTGATGATGCGCGGCACCTTGGCCATGATCGGGCCCGAGGGGAGCCCGTCGAGCAGCTGCTCGACCATGTTGCAGGCCTCGCGGACCTCCTGGAGGCGCACCCAGTAGCGGGCGAACGAATCGCCGTCCGGATGCGTCCAGACCTTCCAGTCCAACTTGTCGTGGACGAGGCCGATGCCACCGTCACGACGCAGGTCCCAGTCGACGCCGCTGGCGCGGATGTTGGCGCCGGAGAGGCCATAGGACAGGCCCACGTCTGCCGGGATGACGCCGATCCCACGGGTCCGGGCCTGGAAGATCTCGTTGCCCGTGACGAGGACCTCCATCTCGTCGCAGAACGTCCGGATCCGCCCCAGCACGCCCTTCGTCTCTTCGGTCCATCCCTTGGGGATGTCGTCCTTGAGGCCACCGATGCGGTCGAAGTTGGGGTGGAACCGACCGCCGGTGACGGCCTCGATCTGGTTCAGTACGAACTCGCGGTCGCGGAAGGCGAAGAACACAGGGGTGACGGCGCCGAGCTGCACTCCCATGTCGCCGAGGAACAGGACGACGTTGGCGATCCGGGAGAGCTCGAAGAGGAGGGTGCGGATCCACTGGGCACGCGGCGGCGCCTCTACGCCCATGATCTGCTCAGCCGCCAGGATGAACGGCACCTCGTTGGCGAAGCTGCCCAGCCAGTCGATGCGGTTGATGAGCGAGGTGACCTGCGGGTAGGTGCGGACCTCGACCAGCTTCTCGTAGCCGCGGTGCATGTAGCCCATGATCGGCTCGGCGCGCATCACCCGCTCGCCGTCCAGCTTCACGACGATGCGCAGCGTGCCGTGCGTGGCCGGGTGCTGAGGTCCGATGTTGAGGGTCATGCCCTCGGTCTCGATCTCCAGGTTCACCCGGGCATCGCTGGCCTGGCCTGCGATGTAGGCGAGCTGGCGGGGGTCGTCCGCGGCGGTCATGGGCCCTCCCCCTCGTCGCCGCCGTCTCCGTCTCCGCCGGGCATCAGCTCCACGTCCACGATGCCGGGCCACGGCTTCACCCGTCGGGCCAGGAGCGGGTAGTCCTTGCGGAGGGGGTTCCCCTCGAAGTGCGACGGCAGGTACAGGTGCACCTGGTTGGGGTGGCCCCGGAACGAGATGCCGAACATCTCCCAGGCCTCCCGCTCGTGCCAGTTGGCGCCCGGGTACACGCCAATCCAGGAATCCACCTCAGGCCTATCCCCGACCAGGTCGGCCTTGAGGGTCACACCGAGGTGGCCGATCGGGTCATGCACCCGGGCCAGGAGCTGGAACCGGGTGGCACCACCGGCGAGGCCCCACTCCATTGCGGCCGGCTCGGCATCCACGGACGGCTCCAGGTCCACCTGGGCATCCATGTCGCGCCCGTAGGGCGACGGCATCCAGTCGATGGCCGAGAGGAAGCCGAAGTACGACATGGCGCAGCGGTCCCGCAACGCCCGGCCGGCATCCACCCATGCATCGGCGCTGACCCTCACGCATACCTCGACGCCGGCCTCTACATGAGATTCGACGAGGCCGTCGCCGAGCGCCTCGGCCAGGGCTGCGACAACCGCATCACGACGTTCGTCAACCGGCGGTGCCTCCGTAGCGGAGTCCACGTCGTCGGTTGCCTCAGGTGACGACAATTGGGTCACCCGTCCAGCGTTCGGCCATGTCCTCGGTGGCGATTCGCTCCTGGAGGAGCACGATGCCCTCCAGGAGGGCCTCGGGGCGTGGCGGGCAGCCGGGCACGTAGACGTCCACCGGGATGATCTGGTCGACGCCTTTGGTGACCGAGTAGCTGTCCCAGTAGGGGCCGCCGCAGTTCGCACATGAACCCATGGAGATCACGTACTTGGGCTCGGGCATCTGCTCGTAGAGGCGTCGCACGGCGGGAGCCATCTTGTCGGTCACCGTGCCTGAGACGACCACGAGGTCGGCCTGACGGGGGCTGGCCGGGAACGGGATCACGCCGAGACGCATGACGTCGTAGCGCGGCGAGGCGAAAGCCGCTCCCATCTCGATGGCACAGCACGCCAGGCCCCACTGGTATACCCAGAGCGAGTACTTGCGGCTGACGTTGAGCAATTTGGTAAGCGGCTTCGGCAGCTTGCCGTTCTCGACCAGACCCATCTTCTACGCCTCCTGCCCGCTCAGATCCACCGCAGCAGGCGCTTGCGCCAGGCGTAGAACAGCCCGAGGGCCAGAATGAATATGAAGATGGCCATCTCGACCAGGCCGAACACGCCGTATACCTCGAGGCGGGTGGCCCAGGGGAATATGAAGGCGGCCTCCACGTCGAACAGCACGAACATCAGGGCGAACACGTAGTAGCGGATGTTGGACTGGCTCCACATGTCGCCGTAGGGATCCACGCCGGACTCGTACGTCATCAGCTTCTGCGGGGTGTCATTAGACGGCCGCAGCAGGCTGCCGAGGCCCAGGAAGGCCGAGGCCAGCAGCACGGCGAGGCCGCCGAATACCACCAGCATCAACCAGCTGCGAAGGAAGTCGGACACGGGTGGGGAACCTAGCGAGTCGAGCGGATGGAGGACGACGGACGAGCTGACCTGCCGGGCGTCCCGGGCAGGCTACCGGACGACCACGCAATCACTAAGACCGGACCATTGCCTTCGCCGGCGCTCCCATGTGCCATTCCTCAGCCCCCCACCAGGACCGGAACGGCATCGGAGGCGATGTCCAGGAGGAATCCCGGGACGAGCCCGATCAGGAGCACCCCGGCGCACGCCACCCCGATGACGACCCTCGTGCCGGCGGGCACCTCGGTGCGGTCGGCGGTGTCCGACTCCGGGGCCTCCAGGTACATGGCGACGAGGATGCGAAGGTAGACGAAGGCCGCCACGGCTGCGGCGGCCATGGCCACCATGGCCACCCAGTAGGTACGCCCCTCGACCACTGCGGCCAGCACGCCCAGCTTGGCCACGAAGCCGCCGGTGAACGGAATCCCGGCCTGGCCCAGCAGGAGGACGGTGAAGGCGCCGGCCAGCACGGGCTGGCGGCGTGCCAGGCCCCTGTAGGCATCCAGGCCGTGGGCAGCGTCGCCCCTGCCGCCCACCGTGGTGATCACCGCGAAGCTTCCCGTGGCCAGCAGGGTGTAGACGAACAGGTACACGTAGACCGCTGCGGTGCCCCTTTCGCTGGCCGCCTGTACGCCCAGGAGGATGAACCCGGCGTGGGCTATCGAGGAGTAGGCCAGCATCCGCTTCACGTCGGTCTGGAGCACCGCCACCCATGCTCCGACGACCATGCTGGCAGCGGCCAGCACCGCCACGGCGGGCCGCCAGTCCGAGGCGTGCGTACCCAGCGTCACGACCAGCACCCGCAGCATCGCCGCGAACCCGGCGGTCTTCACGCCGGCGGCCATCCACGCCACGACGGGGCTGGGTGCCCCCTGGTAGACGTCCGGGGTCCAGGCGTGGAATGGCACGGCGGCCACCTTGAAGGCCAGGCCCACCAGCAGCAGGGCGATTCCGGCCAGCAGCATGCCGTCCTGGACCAGGATGGTCGACGCCAGGTACCCGCTGATGTGTGCCATCCGGGTTGAACCGGTGGCTCCGTAGATGAGCGCCATGCCGTACAGGAGAAAGGCCGAGGCGAAGGCTCCCAGCACGAAGTACTTCAGCGCCGCCTCCTGGGATTCGATCCGCCGGAGGTGCAGGGCCGCCATCACGTACACGGCTATCGACAGGATCTCCAGGCCCAGGAACAGGACGATCAGGTCGTCGGCCGACGCCATGACCACGCCACCGGCCGCCGACATCAGCAGCAGCACGTACAACTCCACGCCTGGAAGGTCCTCGCGCCGGAGGTACGGGCGGGCCAGCAGGGCCGTGGCCACCACCGCAATGGAGAGGATGGCGGTGACGAGCACCGTGGAACCATCCACCGCCACCATCCCGCCGAGGAACGAACGCGGGCCGTCCGACTGGACCCTGTCCCACATGGGGACGGTGGCTGTGAGCACGATCAGGCCGGTGACCACGGTCCACGCCTGGGGCAGTGCCTCGGGAAGGCGCCTTACCAAGGATGCGATGGTCAGCAGCAGGAACCCGCCTACGGAGAGGACGAGCAGCGGCAGCAGCGCCCACCAGATGACCTCGGGGGTTACCACGGGCGACATCAGTGGTCGTCCCCGGCATCGTCGCCGCCTTCGCCGACCACTATGTCGGCGCCGAACCGGCTGGTCGGCTCGTGGAACCCGTCCACGTGGGTCTCGATGTGGGCGACGAGGGCATCCACCGACGGTTCCATCCGCTCGATGACCGGCTTCGGGTACACGCCCATCGCCACGATCAGCACCAGCAGCGGGGCCAGCACCAGGCCCTCCCGGAGCTTCAGGTCGGGCATCTCGGCGTTCGCACCCTCGGCGGGCCCGTGGAACACGCGCTGGTAGGCCCAGAGCAGGTAGAGGGCAGCCAGGATCACGCCACCGGTCGCCACGATGGCCAGCCAGCGATGGGCGTTGAAGGTACCCACCAGCACCAGGAACTCTCCCACGAAGCCATTCAGGCCCGGCAGGCCGATGGACGACAGCATGACCAGCGTGAAGACGGCGGCCAGGACCGGTGCCGACTTCTGGAGACCGCCCAACTCGTCGATCTGGCGGGTGTGGCGCCGCTCGTAGATCATCCCCACCAGCAGGAACAGGGCTGCGGTGGAGACACCGTGGTTGACCATCTGGAGCAGCCCACCCTCGATGCCCTCGGTGTTCAGGGCGAACGTACCCAGCACGATGAAGCCGAGGTGGGCGACCGACGAGTAGGCGACGAGGCGCTTCAGGTCCCGCTGCATCGTGGCCACCACCGCGCCGTAGATGATCCCCACCAGGCCGAGGGTGAGGAACACCGGGGCGAAGAAGTGCGAGGCCTCCGGGAAGAGGTACAGGCCGAACCTCAGGAACCCGTAGGTACCCAGCTTCAGGAGGACGCCGGCCAGGATCACCGAACCGGCGGTCGGGGCCTCGGTGTGGGCGTCGGGCAGCCAGGTGTGCAGCGGGAAGAGCGGCACCTTCACGGCGAAGGCGAGGGCGAAGGAGAGGAACACCCAGCGCGCCGTGGTGGTGCCGAGGCTCTGGGCCTCGGCCAGCTCAACCAGGTCGAAGGTCAGGCCCCCACCGGTGGCATCGGCGTGGAGGAACGCCAGGGCGAGGATGCCGATCAGCATCAGGGCCGAGCCGGCCATCGTGAAGAGGAAGAACTTCGTGGCTGCGTACGCGCTGTTCCCATGGCCCCAGCGCCCGATGAGGAAGTACATCGGGACGAGCACGACCTCGAAGCAGAGGAAGAAGACCATCAGGTCCATGGCGCAGAACACGCCGATCACGCCCGCCTCCAGCAGCAGCATCCAGGCGAAGTAGGCCCGGTCGTCGTGGCCCGGGTCGACCGCCAGCAGGGCTATGGGGAAGAGGATCCCGGTCAGGACGATCAGGAAGAGGGAGATGCCGTCCACGGCCAGCAGCCACTGGATGCCCAGGTCCGCTATCCAGGAATGGCGGAACTCGAACTGCATCTCGGCCCCGCGGTCGATGTCGAAGGCGACCACCAGCCAGACGGTCATGGCGGCCACCACCATCGAGGTGGCCACGGCAACCAGCTTGAGCAGTTCGGGGCGGCGGCGCGGCAGCACGACCACCAGCAGGGCACCCGCAGCGGGCACCACGAGGAGGGCGGGTAGGACCGCGAACGGGACGTCTGCGGCCGCCGCCAGCACCGCCATCAGAACGACGTCCTTGAGAGGAACCAGACGACCAGGCCGACCGCGCCCACGCCGACGCCGGCTGCATACGTGCGCACCAGGCCGTTGTGGAAGCGTCGCAGCAGTCGTGCCTCAGCCTTGACCATGGTGGCCACCGACTCGACGGCGCCGTCCACCACGGTGGAGTCGAAGTTCGCCGTGGCCTCGAAGCCGGCCCGGCCGGGCCCACCCATGAAGTTCGACACCAACCGGTCGAAGCGCCAGGCGTCGGCGAGGATGGGCTGCTCGAAGGCCCGGTGGTCTACCCGTCGCTGCAGGTAGGCGGCCACCGCCACCAGGATGCCGACGGCGCCGCCTGCCACGGCAACGGCGGCGAGGACCCAGAGGGTGCCGGTTCCCACGGAGAGGTGGACCTCGTTGCCGAACAGGGTCGGCTCCAGCCAGCCCTCCAGCCGCTTCGTGGCAGTGGAGAACGGCAGCTGGATGAGGCCACCCAGCACCGACAGGACGGCCAGCACGACGAGGGGCAGTCCCATGGTCCAGGGCGACTCGTGCGGGTGGTGGTCGGACCTCGTGGCCACCTGGTCGGGCAACCGGTCGGCCACCGGCCCGATATCGGGTGCGCCGTACAGGGCGAGGGCCGGGAGTTCGGGGCGCTCCCCGGCTGAGGCCACGATTCCGTCGCGTTCCAGGACCGCCGCTTCGTGGGCCGCCCTCGCCGCCACCACGGCCTCGGCCACGTCCGGCTCATCGGTCGCAGCCTCGGAGGCCGTAACGGCGGCAGCCAGGGCAGCAGCAGCCACCACGGCCTCCTCGGCGACGGCGATCGCAGAAGCCCATGCCTCCTCCACCTCATCCGGCCGCGGGTCGGCGTACCGATGGCGCCCGAAGAATGTGAGGATCACGAGCCGTGTCATGTAGAAGGCGGTCAGCACGGCCGTGACCAGCCCGACCGCCCAGAGCAAGGGGCTCTCGTTCCAGGCGTAGGCCAGGATCTCGTCCTTGGACCAGAACCCGGCGAACGGCGGCACCCCGGCAATGGCCAGCCACCCGATCACGAACGTCCCGGCCGTCACCGGCATGAGGCGACGGAGGCCGCCGTAGTGGGCCATGTCCTGGTCCCCGCCCATCCCGTGGATGACCGAGCCTGAGCCCAGGAACAGGAGGGCCTTGAAGAAGGCGTGGGTGATCATGTGGAACACCGCCGCCACGTACGCACCACAGCCGACCGCCAGGAACATGTACCCCAGCTGGCTGATGGTCGAGTACGCAAGCACCTTCTTGATGTCGCGTTGCGCAACGGCGATCGTCGCAGCGAACAGTGCCGTACCGGCCCCCGTCCAGGCAATGAGCGTCGGCACCCAGTCGGCGGCGTCCGCGATGATCGGGTTCACCCGGGTGAGTAGGTAGATACCGGAGGTGACCATGGTGGCAGCGTGGATGAGCGCGGACACGGGGGTCGGACCCGCCATGGCGTCCGGCAACCAGAGGAAGAGCGGGAACTGGGCAGACTTGCCGATCGCCCCGACGAAGAGCATCAGGGCGATGAAGGTGGCCGTGGAGGTGGCCACCGTGCCTGCCGCCGTCGTGTCCAGCACGTCCACGTAGGCGACCGTCCCGAAGGTGGCGAACGTCATGAAGATGGCGAGCATGAAGCCCCAGTCACCGATCCGGTTGGTGATGAAGGCCTTCTTGCCTGCCGAGGCGTTGGCCTCGTCGGTGAACCAGAACGAGATGAGCAGGTAGGAACAGGCACCCACCCCCTCCCAACCCAGGAAGGTGAGGAGCAGGTTGTCGCCCAGCACCAGCATCAGCATGGCGAAGGCGAAGAGGTTCAGGTAGGCGAAGAAACGGCGGAAGTCGGCATCGCCGTGCATGTAGCCGATCGAGTAGAGGTGGATCAGGGCGCCCACGCCCGTCACGAACAGGCACATGGTGAGCGACAGCGGATCAGCCAAGAACCCGACGTCGACGGTCAGGTCGCCCGCCGGCACCCACTCGAACAGCGTGGTGACGGACCGGCGGTCATGCACGTCGCGACCGGCCAGGTCGTAGAACGCCCCGGCGGTGGCGAGGAAGGAGCCGGCCATGGCGCCGGTGGCCAGCCACCCGGCGGTCGGTTCACCCAGGCGGCGACCGCCGAACGTGAGGATCAGGAAGCCGGCCAGCGGAAACGCCGGAACCAGCCATACGAGGTCGAGCATCGCCCTAGCCCCCCAGCACCGAGAGGTCGTCGACCGTGGCGCCCTGTCGGCGGCGCATGATCGCCACGACCACCGCCAGGCCG
>Ga0066383_10000694_pt1 | contig 12225 bp, 13 predicted proteins | sample Knorr_S23_td_Bot_FD_70950 | JGI IMG/M metagenome (GOLD analysis project Ga0066383, IMG submission 70950) | Marine microbial communities from Southern Atlantic Ocean transect - Knorr_S23_td_Bottom_ad_3770_LV_A | ecosystem: Environmental > Aquatic > Marine > Oceanic | place: Southern Atlantic...
AACACATACAAAAAAATAAAGAACATCAAACAGGTATTGAAAAAATGTTATCTTTTACAACTAATGATCCATATTTACGTTTTTACTTAAAAACAATTAATAATATTAATAAATCAAACAAGTTAAAATTTTACCCTGGTTCGCCAAAAATAATTCAACATTTAACTGATAAAATAGATGAATTGTATTTTTATGAACTTCATACTAATGAATTTAGGTTACTAAAAAACAAATTTTTAAAAAACAGTAATATCAAAATTATTAATGATGATGGCTTTAAATTTCCTAACAAAATAAAAATTAAAAAACAAAAAAAAGGTATTATTTTAATTGATCCTTCTTATGAAGAAAAAGATGATCATGAAAAAGTTATAAATCTAATTACCAAAAACTATGAACAACTTGAAAATAAAATTATAATTATTTGGTATCCTATGATTAATAGAAATGATACGAATAATTTTATTGATGGTTTTAAAAAAACAGGTATTCAAAATATTCTTCGTATAGAAATGCCCATACAAAATGATAATGAAGAGATAAACATGACTGGAAGTGGATTACTAGTTTTTAATGCACATAACAAAACTAAACAGAGTCTAAGAGGTACAATTATAGAACTTCAAAAATGTTTACAGTTAAAAGGAAATAAAAAAAAAGTAATAGTTAACTATTTAAGATAAAATAACTGTAGATATTTGATGAAACTTTCTTCAAATAGTTTAAAAAACGCCCATTTTAAATTTAATATGTTTTCAAAATCTACATCCAAAAAAAAACCTAATTTAATTGAAGATCCAATAATGCAATTATTTATTAGAATAGCAGTTCCATCAAGTATTGGTACAGTATTTATGACTCTTTACAATGTTGTTGATACTTATTTTGCGGGTAAAATTTCGGCTGAAGCTTTGGCTGCATTAGCACAAACATTTCCTTTATACTTTATAATTATTGCTTTAGGAGTCGGCCTCAGCATAGGGACAACTTCATTAATTGCAAATGCCTTAGGTGAAAAGAAAACTAAAAAAGCTTCTTATTATTTAGCGCAATCTATAATTCTTGCCATTATCGCTTCTGTCATAGTTAGTTTAATTGGGATTAATTTAGGTCCATCTATAATACTAATTATGAATGATAGCTTTGTAACTATGCGCTTATCAATGGATTATCTCAATATTATTTTTTTAGGCTCTATATTTGTTTTTATTCAAATGACAGTTAATTCTTCTCTCTCGGCAATTGGTGACACTAAAAGTAATAGAAACGTGTTAATTGTAAGTTTTTTTTTAAATATTGTTTTAAATCCTCTTTTTATCTTTGGTTACGGTTTTATTCCCGCCATGGGAATTAAAGGCATAGCCTTTTCTACAATTGTTTCGCAAGCATTAGGAACAGTTTATATAATATACAAAGCTACAAAAATAGAACTAGGCAAATATCTATATTTAAATTGCTTTAAACCAAAAATTAAGATTTTAATTGATCTTTTAAAACAAGGTGTTCCAGCATCAATAGGAATGATGATGATCAGTGTGGGTATCTTCATTATTTTATTTTTTATTAGTCAATATGGAGATCTTGCATTAGCTGGTTATGGAACGGCAATACGTTACGAACAATTATATCTTTTGCCTGTTCTTGGATTAAATACAGCAGTTTTATCCATGGTAGGTCAAAATTTTGGAGCGAAACAACTTAACAGAGTAAAAGAAATATATAACAAGGCCATACTATTTGGTTGTACCTTTATGTTTTTTAGTGGCTTTATTATTTATTTTTCTGCGGAAACTGCTGTTAGCTTCTTTACCAACAATAAAGAAGTTATAAAATACGGCACGACATATCTACAAATTACAGCTTTAATGGAACCGATCTACCCAATATTTTTCATCAGTAATGCTTTGATACAAGGTCTTAAAAAAGCTAATGTTGTTATGTATTTAACATTAGGACGGATGGTTGTTCTTCCTGTAATTGTACTTTGGTATTTGATATTTTATTTAGAATCCTCTTTTGAATTTGTCTTTTGGGGTTTACTGATAATAAATTGGCTCTATGGAATTTTTGTGCTTTTATTTACTATAAATCTATTGAAAAGACAATCTCAAAATATTAGTTTGGCAAAAAGTTCTGTCTAATTTATTACGCCTTTTAAATTTGGCACAAACAAAACTTCTGCTAAAACTTCTGTTAAGATTGCATCATTCTTTTTTGTAAATTTCTTGAGAATTTGTTTTGAGCTACTAACAATTGGAGCAACAATAATTCCATTGTCAGCAATATGATCAAAAAAATTATTTGAAATTTTATTTATTGCTGCTGTAAAAATTATCCGATCGAAAGGTATTTGTTCCTTCCATCCTAAATTACCATCAGCATGTTTAGTAACGATATTAGTAAGTTTAAGTTCTTTAAAATTTGTTTCTGCTTTAACATGAAGAGATTTAATACGCTCAATGGTATACACTCGTCTTGCTAAAAGAGATAAAATTGAACTCTGGTAACCACTGCCAGTACCAATCTCCAACACCTTATGTTTTTTTTGCAATTCAAGAGATTGAGTCATAAGAGCCACTATATACGGCTGACTAATCGTCTGGTTATCCCCAATGGACAATGCTATATTTTCATAAGCCTGGATACGAAAATTATCCGGAATGAAGATTTCTCGAGGTGTTTTTTCTATAGCAGAAAGAACATGAGTATCTGAAATACCAGATTCCCTTAATTCCAGTGTGAGCCGAATTTTTCTAACATCTAACACTTAAATCAATGTTGACTGATTATTTAAATATTTTTTTAAAACTTCTGGAATTTTTACATTCCCATCTTCTGTTTGATAATTTTCTAAAATAGCAATAAGCGTTCTTCCAACAGCCAATCCAGAACCATTAAGTGTATGAACAAAAATATTTTTATTTTTTTTTTGATATTTTGAGTTCATTCTTCGAGCTTGAAAATCACCGCAATTAGAGCAACTTGATATTTCTCTATAGGCTCCTTCTCCAGGTAGCCACACTTCAATATCATAAGTTTTATTAGCAGAAAAACCCATATCTCCACTACAAAGAGTCATAATACGATAATGAATGTTTAAATCCTTCAAAATGCTCTCAGCTGATTCTAGCATTCTTTCTAACTCCTTTTCAGAATGTTCAGGCTGAACCACGGAAACAAGTTCAACTTTAGTAAATTGATGCTGCCTCAACATACCACGTGTATCTTTACCAGCTGCTCCGGCTTCTGAACGAAAGCAAGGAGTATAAGACGTCACTCTCATAGGTAAAGAATTTTCATTTAATATTTGATCTCTAACCAAATTGGTAAGAGGTACTTCGGCTGTAGGGATTAGCCAATGACTATCTCCCGCAGTAAATAAATCTTCAGAGAATTTAGGTAATTGACCTGTTCCAAACAAGGGGTCATCTTTGACTAAAAATGGTACATTCATTTCTGTGTATCCATTTTCATATGTATGTTTATCTAACATAAATTGAGCAATAGCTCTTTCTAACTTAGACATCATTCCCTTTAAAACTACAAATCTTGATCCGGATAACTTGCTTGCCAAATCAAAATTCATTAAGTTTAAGTTTTCACCTATTTCAAAATGTTTTTTAGGCTTAAATTTGAAACTAGGTTTATTTCCCCACTCCCTATAAAACAAATTATCTTCTTCATTTTTACCCTGTGGAGTACTTTCTGAGGGTATGTTAGGTAACCTTGATAATATTGCTGCCAGTTCCTCCTCTTTAATTTTTTCTAATTCCTTTAAAGTTGAAGCTTCTTCCTTTAACTTTTCTACTTTTGCTAAAATTTTATCTGCATCTTTTTTTTGAGATTTAAGTAAACCTATTTCTTTTGATAATTTATTTCGCTCTGCTAAAATATTTTGTAAAATAGTTTGTGTATTTCTTTTTTCTTCATCAATCTTTATTATTTTTACTGAACAAGGTGTTTCACCCCTTTGTTTCATTGCATTATCAAATGCTGTGGCATTCTCTCTTATAAAATTAATATTATGCATTATCTTCTTTGTCTTCTACTGGCGCTTTTTTGTTTTTTTGAATTATTTTAGCTATGTAAATAGAAATTTCATATAATATAATAATAGGCAGAGCCAAGCTTAATTGACTAAAGGGGTCTGGAGGTGTCAAAAAAGCTGCAGCAAGAAAAGCCAATACAATTGCATATTTTCTAAATTTTTTAAGAGTAGAATGAGTAACTAAATTTGCTTTAGCTAGCAAACCTAAAAGGACTGGTAACTGAAAAGCTAAGCCAAAGGCAAAAATAAACCTCATCATAAGTGATAAATATTCCCCCATTTTTGCTTCTAATCTAATTGGTATTCCTGAAGAATTTAAATTTTGATAAGATAAAAAGAATTTCCATGCAATGGGCGCTATCAAATAATATACCATAGAACCTCCAGCAAAAAATAAAATTGGAGTTGCTATTAAAAAGGGTAAGAAAGCTTTTTTTTCATTTTTATATAATCCAGGGGCAATGAATTTCCATATTTGTATGGCAATTAAGGGAAATGAAAAAAACAAAGCAAAAAAAAGTGCAATTTTGAGCTCAGTAAAAAAAGCTTCTTGCAAGGCAGTATAAATAAATCCCTGACCATTATCTGTATCGAGTAAATTAACAAGTGGATATGCCAAAAAAGCAAATAATAAATCGGCAAAATAAAAACAAATAATAAAAATTATTAATATATAAACAAAGCTCCACAATAATCTTCTACGTAATTCAGTTATATGCTCAATCAACGACATTTCTTGAAATTTTGTACCGCTCATAATTTATTTATCTGTATTTTTTTCTTTGGAATTAATTTCTTTAATCTCTTTATCTAAAGAACCTGCTGTATCTTTAATGGAATTAATTTCAGAACCTACTGTATCTTTAATGGAATTAATTTCCTTTTTAAAGTCAACTGTGGGATCTAAATCATTTTTGATGTTCTTTAAATCCGAAATAGATTTCTTTACATCTTTAAGGTCATTTTCTTCAGCTAATTCTTTTAAAGAATTTTTAAAATCACGAGAAATTTTTTTTAGTGATTTAGAAAATGAACCTATTTGTTTTAAGAGATTAGGTATTTCTTTTGGTCCAACAACAATTATAACAACTATAACTGTCAGTGCTATTTCAGACCAACCAAAAGAAAACATTGAGATTATTTGTCTTCGTCAATCTTTTTTTCAATATTTTCATCTTTCTTTTCTTCATCACTCATGCCACGTTTGAAGGATTTAATGCCCTTAGCCATATCTCCCATTAATTGTGGAATTTTTCCGCGACCGAACAAAAGCAATACAATTACTAAAACTATAAGAAGTTGCCATATACTAGGTGTCATACTCTATTCCTTATTAAAAATTAGCTCATATCTTATAACGATAAAAAAATATACTTAATAAAACTAGGGAAATAAATGAATTTTTACAACAAAAAAGGGATTTTTTTAGTTACCAAATACAAAAAAAGTTAAATTCAAACTGATTTTGTAATTCCTCCATCTACTCGAATATTTTGACCTGTTATGTACCCAGCACCATCTGATGCAAGAAAACATACTACCTCTGATATTTCATTAGTTTTACCATAACGTTTCAGGGGAATCCGAGCTTTGAATTCTTCTTTTTCAGGTAAACTATCAATAAAGCCAGGAAGAATATTGTTCATCCTAATATTATCTGAAGCATACTTGTCAGCAAATAATTTTGTAAAAGATGCAAGACCCGCTCTGAAAACCCCAGAGGTTGGGAACACAGGATCAGGTTCAAATGTCGCAAAGGTTGATATGTTAATAATAACACCAGATTTTTGTTGTTGCATGATGGGAGTAACTAATCTGGTAGAACGCACAACATTCATGAAGTATGTATCCATTCCTTTATGCCAATCTTCATCAGTCAACTCAAGTATTGGTCCTCTGGGTCCGTGACCAGCACTATTAACTAGCACATCAATACGACCCCACTTATTTGTAGTTTCATCTACAATTTTTTTTAAATCATCATTTGACTGATTAGAACCAGTAACACCAATGCCTCCAAGTTCTTTTGCCAATGCCTCTCCTTTGCCAGAAGAAGATAGAATGGAAATATTAAAACCATCAGATGCCAACTGTTTAGCAGCATCAGCTCCTATGCCGGTTCCTGCTGCTGTTAAAATTGCAACTTTATTTTTATTCATTAATTTATCTTACCCTCAACTAAGAGGAAAGTTGAGGTGTTAATTTGAAATAAAATCTTCCAAATTCTCTTCTTCATTATTATCTTCTTCTAGTATTTCAGCATCTTCTGTGACTTTATTTGCCAAATCACTTATTGTTGCAATAGCTGCCCTTTTATCCAAGAAGCCACTAGCTTTTAATTCATCTTTATTGGGCAAATTTGATAAATTTTCCAATCCAAAATGCTCTAAAAAAATATCGGTCGTTGACCACAGAGTAGGTTTACCAGGAATATTTTTTCTAGCACCAGGCTTTATCCAACCTATCTCAAGAAGATGATCAATAGATCCTCTGCCCATTTGCACACCTCTAATATTCTCAATTTCTGATCTGGTTATAGGTTGATGATAAGCGATTATAGCTAAAGTTTCTAATGCTGCTCTAGAGAGTTTTCTTTTTTGCTGTTTAAAAATAGTTAAGTCATCAATTAAATCAGATGAAGTTCTAAAAGACCATTTAGATCCAGTTTTTATTAAGTTTATCCCTCTAACTTCATAAAATTTTTGAATATTTATTAAATATTTGTTAAAATTACTTTTATTTGTAATTTTTTCCCTTAAATCATCTTCTGAAACAGGTTCACTGGAAGCAAATAAAATAGCTTCAATAATTTTGATATCTCTTTCTATCTTCATAAAGATTTTGATCTAATAAAAATATTGCCAAATGTTTCTGTTTGTTTAATTTCTATAAATCCATTTTTTACCAATTCTAATGAAGCAACAAAATTTGAAGAGATGGATGATTTATTAATTATTTTATTTGTTCCGAATTGAGGAATCAGATTCATGAAATTTGTCCATTCTGTAATAGTTCCAAAAATGCCTTTAATTCTTTGAATAGCATGATCTACTGAATATAACTCAGATAAAGCTATAGACAAACGAGTAGCTTGATTTCCTTTATTAATTAAATTTGAGTATGTATTTAATATATCAAATAAAGAAGCTTTATAAGTTATATTATATTTAATATTTACTCCCTCAATAGACCCCCCATAAAAAATATCCCTATTTATTAGAGGTCTATCATATAATTTTTTTGAAATATTCTGAATCATCTCTAGTCTTTGTAGTTGGTATCTCAAGGCTTCTTCTAAATCTTCTGGAGCAAAATCCTCAGTTGTTTCATCTTTAGGAAGTAATAATCTTGACTTTAGATAAGTAAGCCAAGCAGCCATAACCAAATAATCCGCCGCGATTTCAAGATGAATTTTATTATAGTTATTAATAAATTTAATATATTGTTCAGCTAACTCAAGTATAGAAATATCAGATAAATTAACCTTTTGTTTTCGTGCCAAATCAAGCAATAAATCAATAGGGCCTTCGTATCCAGTCAGAAGAATATTAAATTGATTCTTATTTTCTTGTGTATTATCATTTTCTAGCAACATTTTTAAACTATAAGATATTTAAGCGATTCTGCGATTGTTATTCTAGATTTTGAACATTTACTATTATACAATTATCTAAAAAATATACATATTTATCACAATGATCAAGTGCTTCATTGCGTGAGTTGAAATTTTTATAAAGTAAAAAAAATTCGTTTCCAAAATTATGTTTCAGAACTGCTACATACAAATCATCTGAAGAAAAAATTGAATCAACCGAATTCATCATGGATTTGATCATATTTTTAATAACGTCATAATTGTCACTAGTGTATACTTGAATGGAAAACTTCAAGGAAGGATCTTTGAATATTTCTATCTTATCAACAGACGGATTAGAAAGATGCAATCCTTTTTTATCTTGGTTAATGATTTTTTCACCTCCTTTGTCTTCTGGTACGATATAGTATGATTCATTAAAATCTGGAATTTCAAAATAAGCTAGATTTGAATAATAATAATAAAAAAAAATAATAATAATTATTATAAATCCTAAGATAAAATATTTATTATAATTAAATTTTTTTCTTTTTTTAAATAAACTTTTTTTTGCCATTACATATTTTCTGGCGCATCTATTCCAATAATATTAAAAGCTTGCTTTAAAGTAATCCTTAATGATTCAAGCCAAATAAGTTTAGAGATTGTTTTATTAATATTTTTTTCATCAATTAATCTTAAAGATTGATCGTCTTTCCCTTTATTCCAGAAGGAGTGAAAATGTGAACACAAATCTTCTAAATAAATTATTATCCTATGTGGCTGCTTAAATGCAGCTGCTTGACTCAACAAATATGGCCATGCGAGTATTTTAAGAATAATTTTCCATTCATATTCGCTAATATAATTACTTGATAATTGATCAATTGATGAATGAATATCTGGTATTTCTTTAGATAAATTAGCCTTACGAATAACAGATGACGCCCTAGCAAATGCATATTGACAATAAAAAACGGGGTTATCTTTATTTTTTTCTACAACTTTATCCATATCAAAATCCATTGGAGTTCCACTTTTAGAAGAAATCATGAAGTATCTCAAAGCATCCTTTCCAACTTCTTGTTGTATTTTCTTCAATGTTATAAAATTGCCCTCTCTTTTTGATATTTTTAATAATTTTCCATTTTTTCTTAAATGAACCATTTGACAAATTTGAATATCTAAATAATTTTTTTTATTTGATATGATTTCAACAATGGACTTCATGCGACTAATATATCCAATATGATCAGCTCCCCAAATATTTATTAATTGATCATATCCTCTGGAGTATTTTTCATAATGATAAGCAGCATCGTTTGCAAAATAGGTCCATTCCCCATTGGCTTTTTGAAAAGGCCTATCTACATCATCGCCAAAATTACTTGATCGATACAACAACTGTTTGCGAGGTTCCCAATCACCTTCTTCTTCATTCTTTGGTTTATCTAAGACACCCTCATACAAAAGATTTTTTTCTTTTAACAAAGTAAAAACTTTATTGATAAATTTATTAACAACTATTTCTGACTCAAAAGTAAATATATCAAAATTAATATTAATTAGTGATAAATCTTCTTTAATGCTGGCTACTAAATTTTTAACAGCAAAAATCTCAAAATATTTAAATTTTTCAATCTCATTTTTTGTTTTCAGCCATTTATCACCATCCTGATCATAAATAATTTTAGCAATATTTTTTAAATATTCACCAGGATATTCATTAGGAGTTAAAACAACTTGATTGTCGAATAATTGTTGGTATCTTTTGTATAAAGATTGGCCCATAACTCTAATTTGCGAACCAGCGTCATTTACATAGTATTCTCTAGTAACTTTGAATCCTGAAGATTCTAAAATTGAAGCCAATACATCTCCAAGAACCGCACCACGCATATGAGCAACATGAATAGGGCCTGTAGGATTCGCAGAAACAAATTCTATATTAATTTTTTTTCCATTTCCGATGTTGTTAAATCCATATTGTTCATTATTAGAAAATAAATCAATTAATTTTGAAATTAAAAAATCTTTTTTAAACACAACATTAATAAATCCAGCTTTTACTATATCAATCTTTTCAATGTAATTTAATGAAGATAAAAATTTGAAAATGTGATCTTTTAAATCATAATTTTTTTTTAAATTTTGCTTTAACAAAATTAAAAACAAATTAGTTGATATGTCTCCCTGCTTAGATTTTGATGAATAATCAATACTAAGTTTATTAAAATTAAAATCGTTTATAATATTTTTTTCTATCAGATCATTAATGATCTTATTTAAATCTTTCTTAAACTCAGTTATGTAATCATTCATATAATGATCTGTAAAGTTTAGACGCATATCTATCAGTCATTCCCGATATATAATCACATATTATTCTATGTTTACTTTGTTTTTTATTTCTTGATAACCAATCAATTGGAAGTTGATTAAAATTTTTTTCAAAATATTCAAAAAGTTTTAAAATAGTATTCTCAGAATTGGCTCTTTTTTTAATTAATTTTGGATGATTATAAACATTTTTATATAAAAATTTTCTAATTTTTATAGAATCAATTTTCATATTATTTGACATGGAAATAAGAAAATTAGGTTGATTAAAAACATCATTATTTGTTGTAATCTTTAATTGTGAAATGTTTTTATTAGAATTTTTAATTATATCTTTAATCATTTTTGAAATACTCATTCTTAACATTTGATAGGTTAATAAATTATCTTCAATATCTGGGTATCTATCTTTTAGCTCTTGAATAATTTCTTGGAAATACATAACTTCATTTAGTGCTTGTAAATTAATTAAACCAGCTCTTAAAGCATCTTCTACATCATGGTTATTATATGCAACATCATCAGCTATAGCAGCAATTTGAGATTCTAGATGTGGGTTTTTATTTAGAGATAAATTATGAAGTTTATTATATGAATTGATATGAAAAGGAATTTTATTATTCATTATACCATTATGTTTTACTATGCCCTCTAAACTCTCCCACGTTAAATTTAATCCATCAAATTCTGGGTGTCTTTTTTCTATTTGAGTGACCACTCTTAAAGTTTGATCATTATGATTAAAGCCTCCAAAATTTTTCATTGATGTGTTAAGGGCATTTTCCCCATTATGGCCAAAAGGAGGATGGCCTAAATCATGTGCTAAGGATACTACTTCACCAAGATCTTCATTTAAATTCATTGCTCTACATAGTGATCGAGAAATTTGAGCTACCTCCAATGAATGAGTTAGTCGAGTTCTATAATAGTCGCTATCACTTTCTATAAAAACTTGGGTTTTGTGTTTAAGTTTTCTAAATGAACTGGAATGAATTATACGGTCTCTATCTCTTTCAAAAGGAGTTCTTGAAGTTTCTTCTTCAAATTCTTTATATAAACGGCCTTTTGATTTGAGTGGATTTGCAGATAAAGAATTAAACATAAAAAATGATTTAATTGGTTAAAAAATGCCTTATATTACCTAAAGTTAAAAAATTACAGAAATTATGGAAAATAATATTGAAATTACAGAAAATGCTCAAGAACATATAGCCAATGTTTTAAAAAAGGATAACGTAAAATATTTTAGAATTACTGTATTAGGAGGAGGTTGTGCTGGATTCCAATATAAGTTTGATTTTGATAATGAAGTAAATTCAGATGATATTCTCATATCGAGATCGAAAATTGAAATTCTTATTGATAATACTTCGTTGAATTTTATTAAGGGTTCTACAATTGATTATGTAAATGAGTTAATTGGATCCTCTTTTAAAATAAAAAATCCTCAAGCTTCCTCTTCCTGTGGTTGCGGGACTTCCTTTTCAATTTAATTAATGAAAATTGCAACATGGAATGTTAATTCTATTAATGCAAGAATAGAACATCTAACTAGTTTCATTAAAACTGATCAATCAGATATTTATCTTATTCAGGAGTTAAAATGCACTGAAGACAATTTTCCTTATGATGAAATTAAATCTACCGGATACAATGTTTATGTAAATGGTCAAAAAGCCTGGAATGGAGTTGCAATATTAAGTAAAAATCCTTTAAAAATTCTGAATAATAAAATTCCAACTTTTATTGACGACAAAAATGCACGTATAATAGAAACTGAAATTAAATTATCTAAACTTAAACAATCTGTTAAATTATTTAATATATATTTGCCTAATGGAAATCCTATTGAAACAGACAAATTTGATTATAAAATTAAATGGATGAAAAAATTTAATGATTATATTCTAGATCTTTACAATAAAAACAGGCCAATTATTATTGGAGGAGACTTTAATGTAATACCAACAGATGAAGATGTTTATTCTCCAGAAAATTACAAAAACGATGCATGCGCACATCCAAGAACGCGTGAACAATATAGAATATTAATAAATTCAGGATTTACCGATACTGTTAAATTTTTTATTAAAGGAAGAACTAATTGGACATTCTGGGGTTATAGAGGCGGTGGTTGGCAAAAAGGTAATGGCCTTAGGATTGATCATTTTTTAACATCACCGGAAATAACAGACTTAATTCAATCAGTAAAAATAGATAGGAATCCAAGAGGTTGGGAAAAAGCTTCGGATCATACTCCGGT
>Ga0066383_10000695_pt1 | contig 12222 bp, 10 predicted proteins | sample Knorr_S23_td_Bot_FD_70950 | JGI IMG/M metagenome (GOLD analysis project Ga0066383, IMG submission 70950) | Marine microbial communities from Southern Atlantic Ocean transect - Knorr_S23_td_Bottom_ad_3770_LV_A | ecosystem: Environmental > Aquatic > Marine > Oceanic | place: Southern Atlantic...
CGACGACCAGATGGGCTGTCCGAATCTGATCACGCCAGCCAAGCGGCAACAAGCGGCCAGTCTGGTGCGGGATGGCGTTGCCGTTAGCTGTGCCCGGCCCATCGTCATCGACTTGACGCCCGACATCTCCCATCAGGTCCAGCGCTACATGGTGGACAGCGGTGAAGGACGGGATACCGACCCGGAAGAGCGCCGCTTAGTGCGCCGGGGGGCGGCCGAGTTCATCGGCATGGTATTTCACGGCCGGACCATCACTCACATCGACGCCCTATCCCACTACTCGTGGCGAGGCAAGCTGTACAACGGCAAGCCGGCCAGTCAGATAACCTCCCGGGAGGGCGCCCAGACCCACTCCATCGAGGTAGCCTCGGACGGTATCGTCACCCGCGGTGTGCTGTTGGATATCCCGGCAGTTCGTGGCATATCCTGGGTGCCGCCGGAAGAGCCGGTGATGCCCCAGGATCTGGAGGCCGCCGAGCGGGCGCAAGGAGTGCGGGTCGAGGAAGGAGACATTCTTCTGGTGCGCACCGGCAATTACCGGAAGCGGTTAGACACGGGACCGGTACCCAACACGGAACCGTCCACGGCCTGCCAGGTAGCCTGCACTCCCTGGTTCAAAGAGCGGGGCGTGGCCATGCTGGGCACGGACACCTCCAACGACTGCCAACCCAGCCACTACGCCACGGTTACGGCGCCGCTGCATACGGTTTCTCTGGTGACCTTGGGCCTGTGGCTGATCGACAACGCCAACCTGGAGGAGCTAAGCCAAGCCTGCGCCCAGCGTCAGCGGTACGAGTTCATGCTGACCCTGGGGCCCTTGCGGCTGCGGATCGTCACCGGTTCCCCGGTGAATCCGATAGCCCTGTTTTAATTCCCGGCTGAGGGCACTTCCTCGGCCTTGCCTCACGAGCGCCCTGGAATAAAGGGCTTCACTATCGACAAGACGATCGAGACCGCGAAGAGCAACGCTCCCACTATAAGCACGGTAAACGCCGGTGCGGCGAATCCTTGGGTAAGTTGCTGGCCGAAGGATAGGACGAGGTCGCTGATCAGATTGATCGCCGGGCCTGGAATACCCGGCGCATTCGCGGTGATCTTGTCCACCCCGGTGATCAACCAATCCACCACTTTAGATTCGAGTATTTTACCGATGACAAATATCAGGCCGCCGGACACCAATAGGAAGATGCCGGGCCATCGCATCGCCGCGCTCAATTTGGGAAGGTGAAGAACGGCCAAAAGAATCGCCCCGCCGTACAACATCAGGGCCGCTAACGTGCCGCCCAAGGCCCGGTATTGCACAACCAATGCCTTGGCATCAGCCACTTCGACGCGGATCTCTTCCTCGGTAGGATCGCTACTTGACTCGGCCAGGACCCGAATCAGGTTTAGCCGGTCACCCTCGTCCAACCGTTCACGGATCTTGGCGACAGCGTCGTCAACCAGCGGCTCGGACAAGGGCCTGGCCGCTGCTTTTAACACTCCATGGGTATCCCCGGCGACGAACGCCGCCCGGATGTCGTCCGTGGAATTACCTAACGCCTGGGTTATCCGGCTATCCAAGGTGTCGTCGGCGAACAAGGCTGGGAAAGCTGCATCGAAGATCAGCACGCGGCACGGCTCGGCAATCACCTTGATGGATGGCAAGGAAGCTGGTACTTGGCCTCCCGCCAGATTCCGGAATACTTCTTGGTAGCCGTCACCAACACTCTTCACGGTACCGGGATTACATTCAGCGGGGCCAGGATCCGCTTCGGGAATGCCATCTATACGCCGGTCAACGTAGTCTAGCAACGTGGGTTTTATCTTATCTATCGCCGACCCCATCTCCAAGTAAAGTTCCAGAGTGTCCAAGTCTTCGTTAAAATATGCCATCGCACGCTGAATCGCGCCCTCCACCTGCGACTGCAAGTATTCCGGAGGCAGCAACCCACGGACCAGCCCCACAACGTCCTCGGAACTCACCACTTTGACGTCCCCAAGAAGTTCCTGAACTTTGTCTTTCGCCTTTTGGTCCAGCAGAACATCGTCGTAGATCCGGTTGTAGGTATTCTGTTCCGCGATGGTATCGGTATAAAATTCGGCGTTCAGTAATTTATCGACGATATTATTCACGACCAACGTCAGCAGGAGTCCGGCGAAAATGGCGATACCCAGGATCGGAGTCGCCACGAATCGGAGAATCATTAATGGCAGGCCCATAACTTATGCCAACCTCCCGGTCTTATCAGTTAAGAGTTCGTACTTTAAGCTTGATTGAAAAAATACAGTGACATGGTGCGGAACAGGCACCATCCGGGATCATTGGCGCCCGACTGACGCCAGGCGTGAAACAACCCCGAATACGTCCGCATATCCGGCATTTATGGGATTGTAGCATAGCGACTTGCTTAAATCATGGCCGCAACGAGTGCTGATAGGGCTTCAGTTTGAAGGCCAGCAGACTGGTTTTAGGAACGCCCTCGATAGCTCCTCGCGTGCTTCCCCAAAAAGTTTTCCACGCAAAATAGGGAATCGATACATCATGCGGGAGTCATGGAATCAGAGGAAGGCAGTGCGGACTAAACCGTGGGGAGTGATTCACAGTATGACAATTATCGCGTCGCGAACCGGCTGAAGGCGATAAAACGGTGCGCTTCAGGCGGCATTTCGATGTGGTGTTCAGGGGCCTTCATTGACACGTACATAGGCTCGTGATATGTTTCACATAGTCTCGATTTTGCCGATTTTAAGGGGGAACTACCATGCCGGTGAGCATCGCCGTCCTGGCCAAACAGGTCATCGACCCAGAGATGCCCATGGCCGCTTTTCGCATCGACGCCGATGCCAAAGCAGTCGTCCCACCGTCTAACATTCCTCCTGTCGTCAACGGCTTCGACGAAAACGCCGTGGAAGCGGCCTTACAGATCAAAGACTCCCAAGAAGCTTCTATAACCGTCATTTCCACGGGGACTTCTTTCGCCCTGGACGTTATGAAAAAACCCCTCTCCATGGGCGCCGACGAGTTGGTCTTGTTGCAGGACGACGCCTTCGAAAATTCCATCGACAGTTTTTTCACCGCCCAGTTACTGGCGGCAGCGATACGCAAGCTGGGCGGGTTCGACCTGATCATCTGCGGCAGGCAAGCATCCGACTGGGACAACGCCCAAGTCCCGTTGGGGGTAGCCGAGATATTGGGCCTTTCATGCATCTCATTGGGCAAAAAGGTGGAGATTAAGGATGGCAAGGTCTCCGTCGAACGGATCACCAACGACGGCTATGAAGTAGTGGAGGCGCCTCTCCCGGCTCTGGTTACCGTGAGTAACGAATTGGGCCAACCTCGCTACCCCACTCTGCGAGGCATCATGGCCGCCACCAGGAAGCAGCCTACTATCTGGAGTTCCTCCGACCTAGGCGCCGACGCCTCCCAACTAGAGCCCAGGGTCACGTTACAAGAACTGTTCGTGCCAGTGCGCGATCAACAATGTGAAATCATCGAAGGAGATGACGCTGCCGATGCCGGAAGGCAACTGGCGCTGAAACTCCGCGAGGCCAAGCTGATCTAGCCAGCCGTCAGCTTTTGGCGGTCAGCTATCAGGACAAGAATCCATTTCAAAAAGTGGTTCGACGAGCTCGCCACGAACGGAAACTGAAAACTTTGCCGTTCGTCCTGAGCCTGTCGAAGAACACAGAGGCGGAGGTAACATGGCGGACGAATCGGGCGTATTGGTCCTGGGTGATTCAACGGGCGGCGAGCTTAGCTCCACGTCCAGAGAACTGCTGACGGCCGGCCGCAAAGCAGCCGACGACTTGGGCGAAGAGTTGGCCATCGGATTGCTGGGCGACACATTGGACCAACCGTCCCAACAGGCCATCAGTTATGGGGCCGACAAAGTCTACGCGGTTACCCATCCCCAATTGGCCCAATACCAAGTGGACCTTTACCTAGCCGCGATGGAAGCCCTCTGCCGGGACGTGTCCCCGCGCGTCGTATTGATCGGGCGAACCAACGAAGGAAGGGAGCTTGCCCCTCGGCTGGCGTTCCGGTTGGGCGTCGGATTGGCCCAAGATTGTCTGGAGATATCGATCGATGCCGGGTCGAAGACCCTGCTGGCCAACCGCCCGGTTTATGGCGGCAACGCCATCGCGGTGGTTCGGTGCAACTACACTCCTCAGATCGCCGCCATCCGCCCCAAGGTCTACGAGCCCTTGGACCCTGACTCCTCAAGACAGGGCCAGGTTGTGTCTTTCCCAGTGGAGTTGGACCCCTCCCAGGCCCGCAGCCAGGTGGTCAACGTGGTGGAGGAAGCGGCCGAGGGAGTTAAGCTGGAGGATGCGCGCGTCGTGGTCTCCGGCGGTCGCGGTTTGGGCGGACCCGAGCCTTTCCAGGACCTGGAAATTCTGGCCAAGCTGTTGGGTGGCGCCGTGGGCGCGTCCCGGGCGGCGGTAGACTCCGGCTGGGTCCCTTCTAGCTACCAGGTTGGCCTGACGGGTAAGACCATTACCCCCGAGGTGTATATCACCGTAGCCATCTCCGGGGCCAGTCAGCACATGGCGGGCTGCTCCGGCGCCAAGGTCATCGTCGCCATCAACAAAGACGCGGAATCCAATATCTTCAAGGAAGCCCGTTATGGCGTTGTTGGGGATTGGGAGCACGTGGTGCCCGCTTTCACCGAGGCGGTCCGCGAACTGACCCAGAGCTAAGACAGCACCTGGAGGGGTTATGCCATGCTGAGACCTTCCGCTTCCAAAGCGACACCCGAAGAACTGGAAGGCTTCTACCGGGACCTGGAAACCTACAGCACCGCTCCTCTCTGGACCCGGCAAGAACAGGCCCTGGTCAACGAGCCCAAGAGTAAAGCCCTACCCTACATATGGCGTTGGAAAGAGCTGCGTCCCCAAGCCATGCGGGCGGCCGAGCTTGTGGGCACCGAGGACGCGGAGCGACGGGTATTGATGCTGCTGAACCCCGGCTTAGAGGGCCGCATCGCCACTACCAACAGCCTGTTTTCCGGCCTGCAGATCGTCATGCCGGGAGAGTCGGCCCGCGCCCATCGGCACACGCCGGCGGCTCTACGATTCATCATCGAAAGCGACGGCGGCCATACCACCGTCGAAGGCGACAAGATACCCATGCTTCCCGGAGATCTGGTGTTGACGCCCAACTGGACCTGGCACGACCACGGCAACACCACCGGCAACCCCATCATCTGGCTGGACGGTCTGGACCTGCCTTTGACCCACCTGCTGGAAGCCGTATTCTTCGAGCCCTATCCCGAGGACATCCAACCGATCACCTTTCCCACCGATTCTTCCCTGACCGCCTACGGCTCCGGCGTGCTGCGTCCCGCCTGGGAAAAACCTCAGAGTACTCATTCGCCGCTGATGCACTATCCGTGGGACAAGACATGGTCGGCGCTGCAGGGCTTGGCCCCGGTGGCCGACGGAAGCCCATATGACGGAGTGATTCTGGAATACACCAATCCCAATACCGGCGGACCGGTCATGCCGACAATGGCCTGCCATGCGCAGTTGCTGCGACCCAGCGAAGCCACCAAGGCCCACCGCCACACCGCCAGCGTCATCTACCATGTGGTTGAAGGGGAAGGCTATTCGATCGTTGACGGACAGAGATTGGATTGGAGCGAAAAGGACGTTTTCTGCGTTCCTGGCTGGGCTTTCCACGAGCACGTCAACTCGTCGGCCGCCAACCCCGCGGTGTTGTTCAGCTTCACCGATGCACCCGTCCTGCATGCCTTGAGCCTGCTACGAGAGCAACCCCATCCCCAAGAACACCAGTAGGCGGCTGGAACCGCGTCAATGCTGGCAGCTACATCCCCCCTTGGGAAGGGGGCCCGACAGGGAGGTCGTGTCCTCCCTGGGAAATACTCGGCTCGCTACTCCAGAATAATGTTGTCGATCAAGCGGGGTTTGCCCAACTGAACGGCCACGGAAACCATTACGCGCCCCTTAACTATGTCTAACTCTTCCAGGGTTTCGGCGTTGGCCACACTAACGTAGTCGATGCGTTCGATCAACCCTTCGCTCTCCAACACCAGTCTGGTCTCCGAACGGATCCAACTGCCGTCGGTGATCCCCTCCTGCCAAAGTCTTTGCGCCAACTGTAACGCCCGGTAAACAACCGGCGCGGCCCGGCGTTGTTCCTCAGTGAGATAGGCATTGCGGCTGCTGAGGGCCAATCCGTCGCTGTCCCGCACCGTGGGAACCATCACTACCTCCACATCCAGGTCTAGATCACGGACCATCTTGCGGATAACCGCCGACTGCTGCCCATCCTTCTGCCCAAAATAGGCCCGGTCGGGACCGATGATGTTAAACAGCTTGGCAACCACCGTGGCCACTCCCCGGAAGTGGCCGGAGCGGTGCGCCCCCTCCAACCGGTCGCCCAGTCCGCCAACATCCACCCAGGTGTTGAATCCCGGCGGGTAGATCTCTTCAACACTTGGCGTGAACACCAGGTCCACCCCCTCTTCCCGGAGCAAAGCCAAGTCCCGCTCCAGGTCGCGGGGATAAGCCGACAGGTCTTCTTGGGGTCCGAACTGGGAAGGATTAACGAAGATCGTCGCCGCAAGGGTTGAGTTATCCTTGCGCGCTTGCTTCACCAAAGCCATGTGGCCTTCGTGAAGCGCGCCCATGGTAGGCACCAAGCCCAGGGGACGCTTGGCTGAACGGCAGGCTCTGGACATCTGGCGCCGGTTTTGGAGGACTTGCATGAAGACGCCGTTTCTCCTTGAAGGCCGGTACTTTACCTCGACCCCAGGCCAAGCGGCAAGAGGGGTTGGGCGGGGACCTATTTAGGGCAGGACGGTCAGGTTTTCCAAGATCGATTCGTCCATCCCAAAGCTTTGCTTATCGGTGGGGAAGGTTCCGCCTTCGACGTCCTGGACGTATTGGGCGAACGCCTCTTTTATCGACTCGGCCAATCGGGCATACTGTTTCGCGTGCTTGGGCACAAAATCGGTGAACAGCCCAAGCATGTCGTGGAGTACCTGGACCTGTCCGTCACACTCAACTCCAGCCCCGATGCCGATGGTAGGCACGGTCAATCGTCTTGATATCAGACCTGCCAGTGGAGTCGGCACCAGTTCCAAGACAATGGCATAAGCGCCGGCAGCCTCCAGGGCTTTGGCGTCACGCAACAACTTGGCCGCCGCTTCCCGGTCCCGGCCCTGCACGCGGTATCCTCCAAAGGAGTTGATGGACTGGGGGATGAGTCCGATGTGGCCCATCACCGGTATGCCACTCTCAACCATCCGGTTTACTGTATCCGCCACGTTCTCGCCACCCTCCAGCTTTACGGTTTGCGCGCCGCCTTCTTGGATCAATCGGGCGGCGTTGGCGAGTGCCTGGGACTGGTCTATGTGGTAAGTCATAAAAGGCATGTCGGCGACCACCAGCGCTTGCTTGGCGCCCCGGACCACGGCTTTGGTATGGTGCAAAATGTCATCCATCGTCACCTTGACGGTGGACTCGTAGCCCAGCACAACCATGCCCAGGCTGTCGCCAACCAGGAGTATTGGTATCCCGGCTTGATCAGCCAGGCATGCCGAGGTGTAGTCGTAGGCAGTAACCATGGGTATCTTTTTACCGTCGGCCTTCATCTGGCCGATGTCCCTGATGGTCACCTTTGCCATGCTTGCAACCTCCGGAAATTTGGGTATGCCGATGTTCGCCCTGGGGAACCGACTCCCCTCAATCCCCCGGTTTGGAAGGGGGATGCTAGGCCGCATGGCGTTTGATTATTCGATGCCTATATAGTGGTCGACCAGTTCTTCTATGGCGGTCAATTGGCTTGGGCCCAGGCCGTGCCCTACCGCCAAAGGCAGGGAAGCTCGGGCCAGATTCCCGTACAGGGACACCAACTCGGGTGAACGTTGAAACAACGCCTCCAAGTGGGAGCGAAGGGTCGACAGGTCGCCGCGGATGGCCGGCCCGGTGGCGCTGGGCAGCAACCCCTCTCGCGCCACGTTTCCCAGGGTGGCGGAAGACAAAGGCATCAAGGCTTGAATCGCTTGTTCTGGGGAGAAGCCCATCGTTTCCCAAAGGCTCACGGCTGTTTTCAGCAAAGCCACCAGATAGCCGCACCCGAACACCGCGGCAGCGTGATATAGGGGACGGTCTTCGCCGGGGATGGATACGGAATGTCCGTCCAAGTCCTGGGCGATACTGTGCAGATATCCGCCGATCCACCCTTCACCGTCTACCGCGAAAGTTACCCCAGACAGTCTGGCCGCGGCCTCTTCAGGGGAGGCCAGCCCGGCAAATGTCTGGAAGGGGTGGAAAGCTCCGGTCATCGCGCCCTGTTGGGCGGCGGATTTCAGCAACTCAATGGATGCCCCGCCGTAGCAATGGACCACTCCTTGGCCGAAACGCCAGTTCACCGACCTCGATACGTCTTCGATAGCAGAATCAGGAGTGGTTATAAAGACCAAGCCGGAGGCATCTGACAGCGCTTGTGCCGAAGCGTATACATCGCAGCCGGGAATACGGTCCGCCAACCACCGGGCCGAAGCTTCAGAGCGGCTATGTGCGCCGGCAACTCGATACCCCCGCTCCGCCAAAGCCAGGGAAAGTCCCCTGCCTAGCACCCCGATCCCGATGAATCCGATATCCAAGTTTCGGTTAGCCATGATTGATCTCACCGATGGACGGCACCCCGCCCAGACCGGTAGCTGTTTCCGCAGCCCGCAATACCGCCCGGGCGGTGACCTCGACGGAAGCGGCGCCCAATGCGGTAAGGTCCGAAGTTTGGGGACCCCGACCGGTGGCCATGGCGAACATGGTGTCTCCGTCCCTCATGGTGTGACAGGGCCGAATGGTTAGGGCCAAACCGTCGTGGCTCAAACCCGCCAGATGGTTGACCTCCTCCCGGCTCAGTAAGGCGTCGGTCGCGACCAGACCAATCGTCGTGTTGGTCATCGACGGACCTTCCTGGCTGCCGTCGTCTTCCAGGAGGATCTCCATCGGGTCCTCGAAACCGCCGCCTTCACGCCGGGGTCCAGCCATTAAGCGGCCCGTCTTATGGTCGTACAGGCCGCCATAGGCGTTAACCGCCACAATGGCGGCCACCACCGCGCCGCCGGGGAGCCGCAGGCTGGCGGAGCCGATGCCGCACTTGACCGCCGACGCGATCCCTCTGCCTTTTGCGACGGTTGCCCCAGTCCCCGCTCCTACGCTACCTTCATCTACTGGACCCGCACCGGCGGCAAGGCAAGCGGCAAGGCCTTCTTCGGGACCGGGACGAACGTCATGGGCAACCAGGCCCAGATCGAATAGGATGGCCGCCGACACTATCGGGACGATGGCCGGTCCGGCTTCAAAGCCAACACCCTGCCCTTCCAGGTACCGCACTACCCCGGAAGCAGCGTCAAGGCCGAACGCGCTGCCGCCGCTGAGAAGGATGGCGTGGACCCGGTCCACTCGGTGGGCCGGCCTTAACAGGTCGGTTTCCCTGGTGCCTGGAGAGCCACCTCGAACGTCGACGCCGCCCACCGCTCCTTGACGGCAGATAATCACGGTGCAGCCGGTGGCATGGGCCCGGTCGGTGTAGTGACCGGCCTCCAGCCCTTTGACTGCGGTGATGGTGTTATTCACCCGGCCCTCCGGGCACGCTTGTCCCTTCCAAACAGCGATCCGAGCCAAACAAAAGGAAAGCCCCGACGCAGCGGGGCGCAAAACATACAACACTTTCGATTGTGGCCGTCTCGGTCGGCATAGGATCCCAGCGGCCCACCAGATTGCTGAGTCTACGACTGATGTCGCAGACCGCTTGGTGCTCGCCCCCGCTACGGGTGGGCGGCCACCAGATTGTAAGAGGGGCCGTTGGGAGTGTCAAGCGGCACTAACTCTTCCGGGAGTGAGCGCAACTTAAGCCCGGCCAAGACTTTTATCCTGAATTCGGCTTTACTTCGCGGGAAGGGCGGAGGGGAATAAATACCACAACGACCGCGGATATAGCCGTAAGGATACCGCTATAGTAAAAGATTGAGCTCAACCCTCCCGCGTGGTTGATGATCAACGTGACCAAGAACGGCGAAGCCGCTCCGATCAGCCCGTTGATCCCAAAGATCAATCCCACCGCCGTCGCTTCGGTACCGCGCCCAACCACGTCCAGTACCGCCGCTTGCATGATCTGGTGCAACGCGAAGGTACCCAGCCCTAGCCCGGCCAGAACAAAAGCCAGCAGTATCGAATCCCCGGTACTCACAACAAGCAAGGACAACACCGCCGACGAGGCTAATCCCGGCAGCAGCACCGCTTTCCGGCCGAACTTGTCTGACAGCACGCCCAGCACCGGCGCCGAGAATATTCCCATGCCCGCCAGCAAGGAAATGTGAAAACCCGCTCTGAAGTGCCCCATTCCTAAACCAGTCTTCATGTCCGTCAGATAGAAGGGTGTCCAATGGAACAGGGCATTCAACGCTATGCCCCGAAAAGTGGACGTCAAGATCAGTCCTAAGACGACCGGGTTTCGCAGCAGCCGCAGTCCTGATCCTAACTGAGCCCGTGATCGGGTCCGCTCCCCCGGCGCATCTTCCTTGCCAATGTCTTTCAGCAACCACCAGACGAGGCCTGCCAAAATCAATGATGGCGCCGCATAGATAAATAGCACGTGGCGCCAGAGAAGTATGGTGAGCAGCGCTCCAGCCAACAGCGGACCCAACACATTACCGATATTCGACCCGAAGCCATGCATGGCAATGGCAAAACCCCTGCGGTCGCGGAACCGCTGGGACAGGGCCGCGGCCGCCGGCAGGTGCCACAGCGAGCCGGGGACCGAGACCAGAATCACCGCTGCGATCAAAAGTGGAAAGTTGGTGGAAGCTCCCACCAGGGCATAAGCGATGGCGGACCCGGCCATGCACCCGGTCAGAATCATCCCCCACTGGCTTTTGAGGATGTCCACCAACGCTCCCCCGCCCAGGCTGACCAACCCGGAACCCACCTGCCTGATACTGAGCAACGTTGCCACTTGAGTGTAGCTGAGGCCAAGGGATTGGGCGATGACCGGCATGAATACCGGAAATCCCTGATCGTAAAGGTGGGAGGCGCCGTGCCCCAACGAGAGACTGGCCAGGATGAATCCACGGCTGCGCCCGCGTTTCAAGGGCACCTGCGCTACCTCATCCACTGTTCTCCATTTTTGTTCTGCCGAATAATGCGTAGTGGATGAATAATCAGTGCTTGCGATTCCCTGGGTGAGTCTAAGGTCAAGTTTCGGCCTTGGCAAGACCTAAACCAGAACATGAACCCGTGATTTTTGATGATGCCAGTGGGTGCCTATGGCTGGGATGTGACCCTTGTGCTATGCTACCGCCTCTGGCGAGGCTCCGGCTGATGCCGATAGCTCTCATCTGAACGACGTTCGACAGCCAACCAGAGGCCGGACTTCAAGTTGGCGTGTCCACCGTTTAAGGAGGCGTTTCACAATGTCTTACCCAGGTCTCAGCCTAGAAGGTCAAGTGGCCCTGGTAACCGGCTCCGCGCGTGGCATCGGCGCTGCCCTGGCCATCGGCCTGGCCCAAGCCGGAGCCGATGTGGCAGTCTCGGATATACCTCAAAAGCTAGATGAAGCCAGAGGAATCCAATCTCAGATCGAAGGATTGGACCGGACAAGCGCCACCTACGCGCTGGACGTGCTGAACCTGGCAAACATCCGGGAGTCCGTGGCCGCCGTGGTGCGGGACTTCGGGCGGCTGGATATCTTGGTGAACAACGCCGGCATCCGCCGCAGGCAACCGGCTCTGGAGGTCACCGAAGAAGACTGGGACGCCGTGGTGGACACTAACCTGAAAGGCGCGTTTTTTTGTTCCCAAGCTGCCGCCCGGCCCATGATCGACCAAGGATATGGGCGAATCATCAACATCTCTTCCCAACTGGCGGTGGTAGCACGGGAAGACCGGGCCGCCTACTGCTCCAGCAAGGCCGGTGTAGCCAATCTGACCCGGGTTTTGGCCTTGGAGTGGATCAAATACGGTATCACCGTCAACGCCATCGGCCCCGGTCCCACCACAACGCCCGGCTTGCAAGAAGCCGACCCCCGGTCACCTTCGGAGGTCCAGCAAGACATGTCGGCCAACATGCCCTTGGGACGGAGGATGGAGCCGGAAGAATTGGTGGGAGCGGCCATCTATCTGGCCAGCCCTTCGTCATCAGCCACCACAGGTCATTTGTTGATCGTTGACGGAGGGTGGACAGCGATCTAGGCCAGCTATCAGCTAT
>Ga0066383_10000697_pt1 | contig 12198 bp, 9 predicted proteins | sample Knorr_S23_td_Bot_FD_70950 | JGI IMG/M metagenome (GOLD analysis project Ga0066383, IMG submission 70950) | Marine microbial communities from Southern Atlantic Ocean transect - Knorr_S23_td_Bottom_ad_3770_LV_A | ecosystem: Environmental > Aquatic > Marine > Oceanic | place: Southern Atlantic...
GTGATCTTGACCGCGTCGGCCAGAATGTCGACGCCGGCAAGCATGCGCGTGCGGGCGTCGGTGCTGAATTTAATTTCTTTAGCTGGCATTGTATCCGTCCCTTATTTTGAAGTAATGATGCCCATGATGTCGGACTCTTTCATAATGATCAGCTCGTCACCGTCGATGGTGACTTCGGTGCCCGACCATTTTCCGAACAAAATTTTGTCTCCGGCCTTAACGTCCAATGGCGTCACCTTGCCATCTTCGCTTTTGGCCCCGGAACCGACGGCGATCACTTTTCCCTCCATCGGCTTTTCCTGAACGGTATCGGGAATGATTATCCCGCCCGCGGATTTCGTGTCCTGCTTTACACGTTTAACCAAAACGCGGTCGTGCAGCGGTTTGAATTTCATCACTTGTTCTCCATGAACTCTTTTAATTTCAAATAGATAGGGAGGATTGCTAGCGCTCCGCCCCGTTGAGTGCCAAACATTTAGGTGTGTTGTCCCCGCCTGTCAAGGGCTGCGGGAAATTATATGAGTTTTAACGCCGGATAATGTCGGGATGGCGGGCAACCACGGCGGCATCCCAGACGGCGATAAAGCGCGATCGGTACCGATAGACGGCCTCCGGCGTAGCATTCGTCGGCAGGACGTTGTGATAAGCGATGATTTTAGCGTCCGGATGGGCCTGGATATATTTCTCCGTATCGGGGTGAAACATGCCGACCTGGGTGATCGGTTTTTCAAGCCGTCCGAGGAAATTGTATTGGCCGTGGTATTTGCTGTAATTGGCCAGCGGCACACCGTCACGCTGCCATTGCGACAATTTCAACGCCAACGGCTTGAGGTCATAAGCGGTGGCCAGCACCGGCTGTATCGCCAGATGTACGACGACGACCATTACGGTGCTAACGGCGGCCAGCCCACAGATCCGGCCGACCAAAGACATCCCGCCCAACGCCATCACAGCCAAACCCGCGGCAACCAACACGCCCCCCCACCCGGTACCGACTAAATCCAGCCATGGCGGCGCCGACGGCAACGGCAACTGATTGAGGCCGACCAGTAACGCCCCCAGGATGACCGCCAACAAGCCGGGGTAAATCTGATCCCGTTTGCTAATTGACGCCGCGTCTCCACCCAACGACAGCAACCGTGCGGCAATCAGGGCCAGGGCCGGCAGTTCCGGCAGCAGGTAATGCGGTTGCTTACCACTAATTGCGGAAAACACCACCATCGCCGGCACAAGCCAGGCAAAGCAGAAGCGCATTTCGCCGGAACCGCCCACCTTGGAAAAATTCCGCGCGGCCTTCCACACTGGCGGCCACACCAGCCACGGCAGCGCCATCACCGGCAACACGGCGCCAAAAAACCACCACGGCTGGCGATGGGCGAACGACGACACCACCCGGCCCGCAGACTGACCCCAGAAAATCGCTTCTTGGTAGGCCTCGCCGCCGGCAATGCCGGCGGGAATAGCCCAGGCCAGGCCGATGCCTGCGCCCAGGATGACCGCAACGAAAACGCCCGCGTACCAGATGCCCTTGCGCCCGTCCCATATCCTAGAAACCCCCCTACCCCACCACGGCGCGGCCAATGCCACCGGCAACGTGTGCAACAGGATCGCCGGGCCCTTGGTCAGGACGCCGAAGCCGATGCCGACGCCGAGCAAGAAAAACCCGCCCCAGCCGCCATGCCGCCATGCCCGGACCGTGCCGATCAGGCCAGCCAAGGTGAACGCGGTCAGCATCATGTCGAACATGGTCAGGGTCGTGAACAAGGCCCAGAACAGGCCGCCGAACAGCATCAGCGGTGCGATCGCGGTGACGGTGGGGTGATCCGGCCACAGTTCGCGTGCCAGCCGTGCCGTCAGGAATAAACTGGCCAGCCCGAACAGCGGCGCCACCAGCCGCGGCCACCATTCGTTAACGCCAAACACCCCCCAGCCCAGATTGATCAGCCAGAATAACAGTGGCGGCTTGTGGCTATAGGTCTCGCCGTTAAGGTGCGGCACCAGAAAATCGCCGCCGAACCACATCTCCCAGGCGACGGCCAGATACCGGGTTTCGTCCACCGGCATCAACGGCCGGGTCAGGACTGCCGCCGCCATGACAACAATCCACAACCCGGTCCACACCCAAGGCGCTTTGGCGGTCACCGGCATCTTATTCTTGTCCCGGATTGGATACGGATTCGGATACAGGGTCTAGCTGACGGTCGACCTCATCATCAAAGCTCAATCCGTGCCGGTGGCGGCGGTATAAACAAATCCCCATGGCGCCAGAAGCCGCGAACAGAACGGCAGCGAGAGCAATACGGAACCAGGGGTCGATGCCGACACCGCTGCCGACTAGGGCGAACACCAGCGTCTGCGGCAGATAGCCGATCAGGGAGCCGGCGAAAAACGGCGTCGCGCGCACACTGGATACCCCGGCCGCCAAATTGGTCGCCAGGTTACTGCCCAACGGCAGGAAGCGAATCAGCAAGGTCATGATGAACGGGTTTCCACTGAGAAACCTGTCGATGCGTTTGATCTTTGACGGGAACCGGTGGGCGACGAAATCCCGGCCCAGGAACCGGGCGTATTGAAAGGCGGCGATACAACCCAGCGTCACCGCCACCAGCGTCAGCCCGGTGCCGGCGGCAAGTCCAAACGCATACCCGCCCAGAAAGCCGACCAATTGCCGGGGCAGACCGACCGCCGTGAACACCATGCCACCGGCGATGAAAACTACCCAGCCTCCGAGGCCCTGGCCGCGCACATTGGCGTCGATCCAGGCTTCATCGAAAATCGCGACGACATCGGTCGACTTCATCACGCCGACCACCAACACTAGCGATAGGAACAATGCCGAAGAGCGGAGCAGCACCTTGGCGCTCATGCGTCCCGGTCTCCGTTTTTACCCCTGCCGCTATCGGACTCGATTTCCGGTCGCGCCGCCCGCCGCTTCAACCACCACACCCCAAACAGATCGACGATGCCGACGCCCAAGCGGTCGAACAGACCATATTTGGTGACGCCCTCAAGCCGGGACCGATGATTCACCGGCACCGAAAGCACGCGACCTCCCAAGCGCAGCATCAAGGTCGGCAGGAACCGATGCATGTGGTCGAAAGCGGGCATCGCGTTAAAGGCCACGCGGGAAAACACCTTCAATCCGCAGCCCGTATCCGGCGTCCCGTCGCCCAGCAGCGACGCCCGAACGGCATTGGCGATCTTGGATGACACCCGCTTAAGCCACGGATCCTGCCGCCGCGCCCGCTGACCGGCGACCAGCAAACGGTCGCGGTCCGCGTCGGCCGCGAACGCCGCCAGTAATTTCGGAATGTCGGCGGGATCATTCTGGCCGTCGCCATCGAGGGTAATGATGGTCGGCGCCAAGGCCCGGTTGATGCCCGTGATGATGGCGGCACTTTGCCCCGCCGATGCGGCATGACGGATGATGCGCAGCTCAGGGCAACCCTTGGCCTGTTCGCCCAAAACTGCAGTCGTCTCGTCGGTGCTGCCGTCATCGACATAAATGATTTCATAGGCCGCATCCAACCCCGCCATGACCGCGCTTATTTCAGCGATCAGGGAGGCAATGTTGCCAGCCTCGTTCCGGACCGGGACAACGACGCTGTATGCAAGCGAGACCGTAGAATTTTTGGCAATCAATGAACTTTCCTATCCGCCAGGAGAACCAATGGCCGCTGGTATAACGCCCGGCCCCATTAACGAAAAGGCCTTTCCGGTCTTCTCATTATTCTGATTTCGCCTGTAACCGATCCAGCCGGAGCCGTTGACGGGCATCCGTCAACCGCCGGGATGCGGCGATAACGGCAACAAAGGTGCCGAACCCGGTGCCACCGCCGATTAAAAACATAATCAAAATCTGGTATTTGACCGCTTCCACCGGCTCCACACCGGCTAAGATCTGGCCGGTCATCATGCCCGGCAAGGAGACCAGTCCCGCCGCCGCCATGCCGTTGATGGTGGGGATCAGCCCGGCGCGCATGGCATCACGCCGAACGCCCCGCATCGCCTCACCGATGTCGGCGCCCAGCATCAACTGCGCCTCGATAGCGTTGCGGCTGAGGACGGCGCCGCTAACCAGCCTTTCAAGGCCGAGACTAACGCCGTTCATGGTATTGCCCAGAATCATGCCGAGAATGGGAAGCGCGAAACGCGGATTGTACCAGGGGTCGGCGTGAATCTGGGTTGTCAGGCCGAACACGGTGACGATCAGCCCCGCCGACATCATCGCACTGGTGCCGATGCCATAGGACCAATAGCCTTCGAACCGGCGGTCTTGTCGGGCCATGGCCTCGCGCCCGGCAAACAACACCATGACAAAGGCCGCTAGCGCCGTTAACAAGGGCGAGGCCAAGGCGAACAGGGCCTTCAAGACCAATCCGACCATGGTCAGTTGCACCACCATGCGCGTCGCCGCGATCAACAATCGTTGGCCCAGGCCCAGTTGAAATGCCATCGACAATCCGGCGTTGAAAATCAGCAACAAACCGGCAATGGCGATGTCCCAATAACTGAGGGTGATGAAAATCATGATCCCGCCCCTGGCCCCATCGCCTTCAACACCCCCGCCGCCATCTGGAAGTGCCGGGACGCCATGCGTGCCGCCTGGTCCGCGTCATGGGTGACCAGCATCATCGCGACACCTTCGCGGCGCCGCTCATGCAACAAGGCTTCGACCTTGGCCGTGGCTTCCGGGTCAAGCCCCGATGTCGGCTCATCAAGCAACATCACCCGAGGCGCGGTCAGGAACGCCCGGACCATGGCCAGGCGCTGCTTTTCCCCGGTCGACAGGCGGGCCACCTGCCAATCCAGGGCGTCTGCGGTAAGCCCTAAGCGGACCATTAAGGGCGCCGCCAGGGCGGGGTCGTCGAAATGAGAAGCCACCCGGTCCGCCCACCATCCGGCTTCGGCCGGGACATAGACAATGCGGTGGCGCCATTCGGGTGCGGGCATGGCGTCGCGGGCGCGTCCCTCCAACGACACGTCGCCTTCATTGGGGTCGAGATCGACGATGGACCGCAACAGTAATGACTTGCCGGCGCCCGACGGCCCGCCAATGGCGATGCATTCGCCCTCGGCAAGGTCTAGGTCCAAAGGTGCGATGCCGGGCCGTTCCAAATGGCGGATTTTCAACACAAGCCTCTCCCCCAGTCCCATATTGGCGGACACTACACCGCTCGACAAGCGGCGACGAACTTTAAAGGCACCGAATCAGCGTCACCGAATAATCCCAGATACGCCAAGTCCGTACTAATACCCCATCCCCGCAAAGGCCTATTTGCCAAGGAATTCCGCCCCTAATTGCGGCTTAAAAATAAGGCTTGCGCCCCACACCCGAACCGGGGTATTTCCCGCTCAACATGCTCATGGTTTCGGGATTTTTTCGAAATGAACGCGCTGATCTTAAATGACCGCGCCGCTCCTTTTCCCGGACTCGGAATCCCTCCATTTCAAACCGGTCGCCTGCATTCCGCCGGTCCCGCGATATGTTTGAATCGTTGCTCTTAGTTTGAGGATATATGAAAGCATGACCACCTATGTGAACGGCCTCAAAGAAACCACGACCAAAGATCTCAGCAAATTTTACAAGCTCGAACGGACGATTCACGATCTCTCGTCGAAGCCGGTGCTCGGCATCGGCATCGCCGCCATATTCCTGTCCATTATCTGGCTCGCCACCCACACCTTGACCGCCGGGGTCGAAAACCAGGCATTCATTGTCGCCGCCGGGGTCATCGGCGGCTATATGGCATTGAATATCGGTGCCAACGATGTCGCCAACAACGTCGGCCCGGCGTTCGGGGCAAAATCGCTGACCATGGTCGGCGCGCTGATCATTGCCGCCATCTTCGAGACCGCCGGTGCCGTGCTCGCCGGTGGCGACGTGGTCAAAACCATCTCTAAGGACATTATCGATCCGTCACTGATTCCCAACACCAAGGTCTTCATGATGCTGATGATGTCGGCATTGCTGTCTGCCGCCATGTGGATCAATTTAGCCACCTTTTTCGGCGCCCCGGTGTCAACCACGCACTCCATCGTCGGCGGCGTCCTGGGGTCGGGCATTGCGGCGGCAGGGGCCACAGTCGTCAATTGGGGCGTGATGACCAAGATCGCCGCAAGCTGGGTGATCTCACCGGTGCTGGGCGGGATCGTCGCCGCCATGTTCCTGGCTTTCATCAAGAATCGGGTGCTGTACCAGAAAGACACCATCGCCGCCGCCAAGCACTGGGTGCCGATCCTGGTTTCCCTGATGGCCGGCGTGTTTGCCGCCTACCTGTCCGTAAAGGGGCTTAAACGGGTGTGGACGCCGGAACCCTGGATGGTCGTCGTCATCGGCGCCGGTTTCTTCGCCGCCACCTATGCCGTCGTCAAACCGCTGATCGCCAAACGGTCGCAAGGCATGGCCAACACCAAGAAGACTATTCGTGGCTTGTTCCACATTCCGTTAATCTGCGCGGCGGCGTTATTATCCTTCGCCCACGGCGCCAATGACGTCGCCAACGCCGTCGGGCCGCTGGCCGCTATCGTCAATGCGGCGTCGACCGGCGCCGTTACCGCCAATGTTGGCATCCCGGCCTGGGTGCTGTTTGTCGGCGCCGCCGGAATTACCATGGGGCTGATGTTGTTCGGGCCGAAATTGATTCGCACCGTCGGCGTCAAAATCACCCGCATGAACCCGATGCGGGCCTATTGTGTGGCGCTATCCGCCGCGATCACGGTGATCGTCGCCTCTGCGTTCGGGCTGCCGGTCAGTTCCACTCATATTGCCGTCGGCGCGGTGTTCGGGATCGGCTTCCTGCGTGAATACCATTCGTCCAAGGGCACCCACATGGGTGGATACGCCAAAAAAGCGCCCGGCTTATCGTCCCCCCGGCCGCCGTCGAAATGGGACCTGCTGCCGGCGGAGGAAAAAACCCGGCGTAAAAAACTGGTGCGCCGGCAATACCTATGGTCGATCATCGCCGCCTGGCTGATCACCGTGCCGCTGTCAGCCCTTTTCGCCGGCGGCATCTATATCGCGCTCAATGAATTCGTGATTTGAGAATTCATGACAACATCCTGATAGGGAAAGATTTTATTTACCTCTCCGGGGTATAGTTGGCGGGGGGTTAACCATGGTCACCTATTCCAGCATTATTACCAAATGCCGGCGCGTGATCGGCAACGATCACATGATTCTGGTGTTCCTGGCGATGATCGCAGGCGGTCTCGCCGGCAGCGCCGTGACCCTTTTCCGTGAATTCATCGCCTTGATCCAGGCCCTATTGTTCGGATCCACCTCTGAACGTCTGTTCGTCAATGCCGACGCCCTGGCGTGGTGGAAAATTCTTCTGGTGCCGGTAGTGGGCGGTCTGGTGGTGGGCGCGGTGGTCCATTTTCTGCTGCCGCAAAAACGCCCCCATGGCGTCGCCGACGTGATTGAGGCCAGCGCGCTCAAGGGCGGGCGGATGTCATCCCGGACGGGTCTGGTGGCGGCGCTGGCAAGCGCCATTTCCATCGGCACCGGCGCCTCGGTGGGCCGCGAAGGCCCGGCGGTGCATCTGGGCGCCAGCCTGGCCGGGTGGATGGGCCGGCGGTTGCATTTGACCCGATCACTGACCCGCACGCTTCTCGGCTGCGGCGTGGCCGCCGCGGTGGCGGCGTCCTTCAACGCGCCGATTGCCGGCGCCCTGTTCGCCAGCGAAGTGGTGATCGGCCATTACGCGCTTAGGGCCTTCGCCCCCATCGTCATCGCCTCTGTCGCCGGCACCGCAGTTTCCAGGGCCTTTTTCGGCGATTTTCCGGCATTTGCCTTGGCAGAAACGCCGCTGGCGTCGTTTTGGGAATTCCCGGCCTTCGTCGGGCTGGGCGTCACCGCCGGCATTGCCGCCATCGTCTTCATGCATACCATTTTTTCGGTTCAGCAACTGTCCACCAAAACCCCCCTTCCCGGATGGTTGAAACCGGCCGTGGGTGGGCTGATGGTGGGCTTGATCGGGCTGGTGTTTCCCGAGGTGCTAGGGGTCGGCTACGGCCTTACCGAGGACGCGCTGCTGTTCAATATTTCACTGTCGATGCTTGTCGTCCTTTGCTTGGCCAAGATCGCCGCCACCGCTATCAGCATCGGCTGGGGCTTTGCCGGCGGTGTGTTCTCGCCGTCGCTGGTTATCGGTGCGCTGCTCGGCGGCGCGTGGGGGGTCGTCGTTACCTCCCTGTTCCCCGAATATTCCTCCGGCGCCAGCGCCTATACCCTGGTCGGCATGGGCGCCGTGACCGCCGCCGTCCTCGGCGCCCCAATTTCAACGACGCTGATTATTTTCGAGATGACCGGTGATTACGCCCTCACCCTTGGCGTCATGGTTGCCGTGGTCATCGCGTCTGAAATCACCCAACAGTTCTATGGCCGTTCCTTCTTCTCCGAGCAACTGAAACGCCGCGGCATCGACCTAAAGGGCGGGTTTGAAGCTGATATCATGCATTCGATCCGCATCGGCACCATCCTCGCCAGGGATTCCGAATTGGTATCCATGGATGTCTGCCTGCCGGATTTGAGGACGATGCTGCAAAATTCCAAAATCGGGGAAATTTATGTGATCCGCGATTCCGGTGCACTGTACGGCACCATCACGCTCGCCGACATGAGTGAGGCCGCTTTCGATAAGGCCTATGATGACCTGCTCAGGGCTGGCGATGTCGCCCGCACCGGGCCGCAGGTCCTATGCGAAGATGACGACCTGGAGGCGGCGCTGTCACAATTGGCGGAAACCGGTGAGGATCGGGTCGCCGTCGTCGACGATACCGACACCATGATCTTCAAGGGCTACGTCACCCACGCCGGCGTGATGGCCGCCTACAACAAGGCGTTATTGAAAACCCGTCACGATGAACACGGCGAGTAACCAATTAAAATTAGAGCCTGTTCTTGTTCAGCTTCAGCCAGTCATGGCGATCCCTGGAGGGAACCTTGACGGTCTTGATATCCAGGTTGCCGTCCCTGACCGGCAACAGGTCGATGGGGATTTCGGCGCCGGCATTGCCATGCGCCCTAATCTTTCGATAGAAATCGGCGATTCCGGACACCCGCCTGCCGCCGATGCCAATGATGATGTCGCCGGGCAAAATTCCCGCTTCGGCCGCCGGGCCGTCAGTGGCGAGACGGACAACGATGACCCGGCCGTTGGTTTCATTGGTGTAAATCCCCAGCCACGGGTGCGACGTCATGGACCGACGGCCTTTTTCCAACAGGTCCTTCAGGATCGGCTTTAACAGATCAATGGGAACAAACATGTTGCCCTGCACCGGCGCGTCCGGGCCAGCGGCGTCATTGACCATCAACGAGCCAACCCCGACCAGGCGGCCTTCCTGGTCGATCAGCGCGGCGCCGCCATAATGAGGAAAGGGGGGCACGGTAAAGATGGCGCTGTCGAGTAGATATTCCCAATAGCCGGCGAATTCCCGGCGTGAAGACACGCGCGCTGGCATTACCGGCATCGGCCCGCCCTTGGAAACGACGATCACGTTGGTTCCTTCGGACAAATCTGTCGAGGCGCCCAATTTTACCGGTTTCAAGCCCAGCGGCCGTTTGGCCCTGAGCAACCCGAAGCCGGAAGAATGGTCATAGGCTATAAGCGATGCCGGCACCAACTCACCGTCGGCGTTGGTGACCGCGGCCTTTTCGGCCTCTAAGATCAGATAGCCGATAGTCAGGACTAGGCCGTCGTCATCAATAACGATACCGCTGCCGGACCGCATCCCGCCCAGGGTTCGCACGGTGCGGGCGTCGTCGGGGATAATGGCGCTGATGGCAACCACCGAAGAGATCACGTTTTCGGTCAAGTCCTTTTCGGCGGCGGCGAGAGGCCCGGCCGCAAAGGCCGCCACGAAAACGCCTAGGCAGAACCGCGCCAACCATCTTTTTACCGAATATGCCATCATGAGCGGTTCTCCACCGGCCCCTTTCAATGGTATCAACCGGATTCTATCACGTTTCGGTGCGGGTCCGGGGAAAAAGCGGCGGCACTCATGGGAGATACGTTATATAAGGGGAACATGTCCGATCTTCCCGATCTCTCTGATCCTCCCCAACCGGATCTCCCCGCCCCATCCAGCGGCGATGGGCACGGGTATCTTGAAACCCTCAACGACAGTCAGTTGGAGGCGGTCGAGGCCATGGACGGGCCGGTGCTGGTACTGGCGGGAGCCGGTACAGGCAAAACACGGGTACTGATTACCCGGCTTGCCCATATCCTGATGCAGGGGCGCGCCAACCCGCATCAAATACTGGCCGTCACCTTCACCAACAAGGCGGCGCTGGAAATGCGGGAAAGGGTGGCGGCGTTGGTCCAGCGTCCGGTGGAGGGGTGGTGGGTCGGCACCTTTCACGCCACCGGCGCCCGCATTCTCCGCGCCCATGCCGACACCGTCGGGCTGAAATCCAACTTCACTATTCTCGATGCCGATGATCAGATCCGCCTGGTCAAACAATTGATGCCCAACCACCAAATTGATGACAAGAAAACGCCACCCCGCGCCGTCAGCGGCATCATCCAGCGCTGGAAGGACCGCGGCTTACCCCCGGATAAGGTATCCGACGCCGAGGCGACGACCCAGGCCGGCGGCGGGGCGCATGCGCTTTATGCCGAATACCAGGACCGGCTCAAGGTTCTCAACGCCGCCGATTTCGGCGACCTGTTGCTGCATGGGCTGACGCTGTTTCAAGACCATCCCGACATCCTCAAATCCTACCAGCACCGATTCCGTTACCTGCTGGTCGATGAATACCAGGACACCAACGTCGCCCAATACCTGTGGCTGCGACTGTTGGCGCAGGCGCACAAGAACATTTGCTGTGTCGGCGACGACGACCAATCAATCTATTCCTGGCGCGGCGCCGAGGTCGAAAATATCCTGCGCTTCGAAAAAGACTTTCCCGACGCCCGGGTTGTTCGCCTAGAACGCAATTACCGCTCGACACCGCATATCCTGGCCGCGGCGTCCGGCTTGATCGACCATAACGAAGGCCGTCACGGCAAGACCTTGTGGACCGATCTCAATGACGGCGAAAAGGTGCGGGTAACGGGGGTTTGGGACGGTGAGGAAGAAGCACGGATTACCGGCGAAGAGATTGAGGCCCTGCACACCAAGAAACAACCCCTGAACCAGATCGCGGTGCTGGTCCGGGCCGGGTTCCAGACCCGCGAGTTCGAGGAGCGCCTGATCACGCTCGGCGTGCCCTACCGGGTCATCGGCGGGCCCCGGTTTTACGAGCGCCAGGAAATCCGCGACGCCATCGCCTACTTGCGGGTTACCGTGCAGCCCGACGACGACCTGGCCTTTGAGCGCATCGTTAATTTACCGAAACGCGGCCTTGGCCCGGCGACCCTGCAAACGGTGCACCGGCTAGCCCGGGCCGAGGGCATCCCGTTGACCCAGGCAGTGGAGCGCCTGGTCGAAAGTGACGAGATCAAGCCGAAACCGCGGGAAACCCTGGCGGCGTTGTTGGAGAGTTTCCGGCGCTGGCGCGGGGATGTGGGGTTGCTGCCGCATCCTGAACTGGCCGAACAAATCCTCGATCAATCAGGCTACACCGCCATGTGGCGCGACAAACAAACCGTGGACGCGCCGGGACGGCTGGAAAACCTCAAGGAAATGATCATCGCGCTGGAGGATTTCGAGACCTTGGGCGAATTCATGGAACATGTCAGCCTGGTCATGGAAAACGACGACTCCAACGTCACCGATAAAGTGAATCTGATGACCCTGCACGGCGCCAAGGGCCTGGAATTCGACACCGTGTTCCTGGCCGGTTGGGAGGAAGGGCTGTTCCCCCACCCGAGGACGCTGGACGATAGCGGCGTCGCCGGGTTGGAGGAAGAACGCCGCTTGGCCTATGTCGGCCTGACCCGGGCACGCAAGCAGGCCTTCGTCACCTTCGCCGCCAACCGCCGCATCCATGGCCAATGGAATTCGGCGATGCCATCGCGCTTCATCGATGAGCTTCCCGAAGACCATGTCGATATCCGGTCGCCCACCGGGCTGTACGGCGGCGGGCAAGCCGGCGGCTTTTCCGATCGATCCGGCGTTTTCGACAATAACCGGCGTCAACGCGGACAATGGCGGTCGCGCCCGGAACTGGTCGAGGACGTCGCCCGTTCCTCTGATGACACCGACTTTCAGGTCGGCCAGCGGGTGTTCCACCAGAAGTTCGGCTATGGC
>Ga0066383_10000705_pt1 | contig 12093 bp, 14 predicted proteins | sample Knorr_S23_td_Bot_FD_70950 | JGI IMG/M metagenome (GOLD analysis project Ga0066383, IMG submission 70950) | Marine microbial communities from Southern Atlantic Ocean transect - Knorr_S23_td_Bottom_ad_3770_LV_A | ecosystem: Environmental > Aquatic > Marine > Oceanic | place: Southern Atlantic...
TCACGTTTTCGAGTTCCACGTTTTCGAACTATATTTTTCCCCACCCTTCAAAAAGAAGGTAGTTGATTCAAGTTCACTGTTTCTTCGGTTCAATTGTCTCTCTTTAAGGGGATAGGAAAGGTAAAGTTTACATTCTGGCCATGAAAAGTGGAACGTGAAAATCAGACAATTTGTGAAATATTGAAACTTTGGCTAAGTGGGTGGCAAAATCCTCTTCGTTCGGTTTATCATGTAGACTGCTGCCATAGCTAAGATTCCCCCCAAAACTGTTGATATTTCAAGTGGTTCCCTCAGAAAAATCATGCTAAAAATCAGAGCACTTAATGGTACAGTGAATATGAAAGCGCTGGCTCTCTCCGACCCGAGAATGACTGTGCCATAGAAATAAACGGTAGTAGCAAAAACCATAGAACCAAACGTTACCAGCAGAAAGTTGAGCCAGAAAATCCAGTCGTATGTGAAAATTGCAATAACATTGGAATCAACAGTAAAAGGGAAGGAAAGAAGAGCAGCCAGGGAAAAAGTCCAGAAGCTGAATGTAAGTAAAGGAATATAATCCTTGGCTTTGGCAGTAATCACTGTCAGGAATGCCCAGGAAAGTGAACAGATAACAAAGTAACTATTCCCACTTGTGGTGAGTTCATCAAAATTGAATTTCCACACTTTTAATATGAGCGCACCGCCAACAAGCCCCAACAGCAATCCAATAGCTTCTTTCTGAAGAGGGATTCGTCTGGCGATTAAAATAGCTAAAATAAATGTAAATAGAGGATTCATTGTCGGTACTACAACACCACCAACTGTGGCCAATCCGATGTGGGTTCCGTAGAAATAAGCGAAGTTGTAGAGCGTAATGGACAGGGCTCCGCCTATGACAAATACACTGCTTTTCAAGCTAAGCACTGGAGATTGTCTCGTGAACCATAGTATCGGAATGAAAGAGAGTCCTGAAAAGGTAAACCGCCAAAAAGTAAGTACCGATGCAGAAGCGTAAGCGCCGAGTATTTTAGCATTGGTCCAAGAGAGTCCCCACATAATCATGGCAAGGATGAGGAGAAGATAAAGTCCGAAGTGGGAATTTGACTGTCTCACAATAAGATCGATTTATCTACGAGTATAATTTTTTGGATAGATGTGGAGTTGAAATATTTGAGTTCTTTTTTCAGGTATAGTTTAAGCATTTACTGTTTCCAAATATACTGATGAAAAGTATGTTTTGACTAAGTAGTCGTGTAACTTTCCGCTGAAATAATATTTATCTAAAAGAAATCCAAGGTTTCTGAAAGAATTTCAGCGTAACCAAGACATATGTTATCCATAGCTATTCGTACATTTTGGATTTCCTTCTCCAAATGATTTTTGCTGTTGCTGGCCAGAGCGAGAGTCAGTTCCGCTCGCTGCCACTTATCGTTTCCTCCGGTTTCTGCCACAGAGATGTTAAAGCGACTGCGAAGACGCCCTTTGATGCGGTTCACAACGCGGCGTTTATCTTTCAGAGATTGAGAAGTGGAGATGAAAATTTCTATTTTAAGAGCAGCGATCATTTTGCCGTGTCTAACAAGGTTGGACGAAAAAACTACTTTTTCACCTGTGATAGTTTAGTTGATTTCAGAAAAATTTACTTCAGGATAATCGGATTTAACATTGAGAAAATCAGCATTTCTACCCAAAAGATATATATTGAAAAACGTCACAGTTAGACGGTTAACTATCTCGATAATCCGCCGCCCCGGAATTTCTCCTGCTTTACCAATGTAATTCAAAAAGGGTGAGAATAACGGAATATCGGTATAGTCGAAGTGGTGGGTTCCTTCCAAGGTAAGATAATACGCGGGACCGCTGTTGTTATTTATCAGTGATCTGATAAGTAAATCATTCCGATTGTCCGGCCAAGTCGGCCGTCCCATGTAAAGTAGCGGCTGCTCCAGACCTCTTTTGATGATACTGTCAGCCACGGCTAATGACCAACTATCCAACACCAGACACGCTTTGATACGGGTATCTCTTGCTGCAACTTCTACACTGGTTGCCCCACCGAAGGAGTGACCCAGTACGCCAACCCTCTCAAGATCCAAATGTCCGCTCAACATACTTTTGATGTTACCGGACTGTATCTGTTCCATCTGATCCAAGATGAAGCGGATATCTTCCACTCGAGTGTTGAGTTGCCGGCGGCGAAGTAGAACCGAATCTTCGTAAGCAACCTCCGGACCGATGTGTGAACGGTAGTCAGCAGTGCTGCCATCAGGAAAGACAGAGATGTTCGCATCGTAAGGGTGATTGAGCGCAGCTACGACATAGCCATGACTTACCAATTCTTCAATTAAGCTGGTATGCAGAAAACGGGTACCCACGAGTCCATGGGAGAGTATCAGCACCGGAAACTGACCACCATCATTTACAGGGGCATCGGTGTAGCTGTGGGTTTTAGTCAGGTGCTGGTATGTTAGAGAGAATGCGGGGAAGTTGCCCGCCGACGCCAAAGCCGGACCACGGTAGTCAGGATGATCAAAATAGGGGGCAGGCTTTCTATCTTCTTCAGGAATTGCAGGATACCAGATTTGTACCATCAACTGCCGGGCGTCCCGAAAGTCTTCATTCGTAAACCACTCCTGACGGTTGTGATCTATCCAGTGATATGTATGTGTGCCGACGCTGTGAGGACCCGTAGGGGTGGGAAGTTCGATCACCGGGAGTAACATGGAAGGGAGTATCGCAATGATAAGAAAGAGAGATAAGAGAATTTTTAAAGGGAGTTTCCTGGGAGGTCTAAAACTTATCAGAGTGAGAACCAGTAGGAAACCGTAGCCCGGGACTATCTGCCACCGATAACCTTCTACAATCCATTGGGCTACCCCTGCCACAACTGTCAGCAGTATGGTCTTCCAGAAGAAACGTTTTTGATCTGATGGCGAGAAAAGAGTACCCATGCTGAACAGGAGCAGCAGAAAGAAGATGATCTCCACCGGGCGCATCAGTCAAGTCCTCCGCCGAACTGTTCCGTCAACTCGATCTCCCAGCCGCTGGGGTCGGTGATGTAGACGGAATTAGAACGCCCCCAGTCCACAGCACCACCGTAAAGTATATTGACGCCCATTTCTCTTAATTTATTTTCCAGAGATTCAAAGTCATCCACGTGTAGACCAAAATGACTAATGCGCAAACCTTTGTCAGAAATATCCAGCTCGGGATACTCATAAGCGCAGAAATACCCAGCCTCAGGATTGCCAAAAATAACCCACGGCCCATCGTCCGTTTCTCCTCTTTCTTTTACCTTAAAGCCAAAAACGGAGTTGTAGAATTCGATTGTTTCTTTCAGGTTTTTCACCCGGAAATTTATGTGGTCTATCGCTCTTACTGTGATCATAAAGTCTTGGTTAATTTATCTAATTTAGGGTTAAATAGTTTTTTCGCTGTACAAAATCACGTATGCCATAAGGAAGATAGAAAAGATAGAAATGAATAATCCCCACCAGTATGAGTATTACCAAGTAATTCCCGTCAGGAAACAGCTGAGCAAGATTATCGCCTTCAGGCGGGTAACGAAGATACATATAATTGGCGTCTAAGATCAGGTTAACAGCTCCTATCAGTCCGATAACTGCGAAGGAAACAATAATAGCTATATTCAGGGAACGGAAGGTCGGCCGGAGATCAGAAGTGATGATAAGAAATAAGATCCCTAAAATGGTAAGACTGTGGCCAAAGAAATATTCGATGTAGTAATAACTGGGAAAACTGTCTGTAATGCTGGGAGTCAGAATGGAGTGAATAGCGCCTATTGTCCAAAAGTAAGCTACAGGATATGCTCGACGACTTTTAGTTAATAAAACATAGGCTACAAGAAAAACATTAAGTCCGCAGAGGTGCAGAGGTAATATTGTATGATAGTCCCATCTACCATCGAAAGCAAAATATATGTGTCGAATTGCTTCGTGTCCAAGCAGTCCCAAAACCACAATCCATCTGATAATATTCTTACCCTTTTCCGAAGCGAACTTTCCAGTATAAACCAGCACTCCAATTTGAAGTGCGGCGATTATTGCCAAAGTCAAGAGATGCTGTGAACCAAAAGTGTCGAACATAGCAAAATTATTCAGCAGCGCGGCTTTGATCTGTGTTTGTCATTTCCAGGATTAAAGCTGTATTATCTTTGAAACAGGTGTGCTGAGTTCGGATGGTAGTAGCAAAATGGTAGAGTGCGAATAAAAATAGAACACCATGTATCCAGCCAGGTATACTACCGGTATCCACCCCTCCGCCGATGATAAAAACGGTCATAACCAAAAACACATTAGCGAGGGTCGGAGGATACAACTTTCTCTTGATGGCGAGAGATTTCTTATGAAATTCTGTGCTAACACCTTTTTCCTTGATGTAGTCTTTAATACTGATACCTGTTCCCACGAAGAAAAACATAACTAGTACTTCTGTAAAAAGATAGATGATGGCAGTGAAAAATCCGAATGTAGCGTGGTTGGCATTGATGACGTAGAATTCGAAGTACCCCTGAATCCCTGTAAGAAAAAAGAAGATAAAAGAGAAACCAGTCAACAGATAAATCAGGATCATAAAGATATACATAACTTTACCTCATACATTGAATTTAAATTGTAAGATATCACCGTCTTGGACCAAATAATCCCGGCCTTCTGAACGAATTTTGCCTGCCTCTCGAAGTTTTAACTCTGAGCCGATTTGAATAATATCCTCATAGTGATATACATCGGACCGAATAAATCCTCTCTCAAAATCTGTATGAATCTGCCCTGCAGCCTGGGAAGCAGTTGCACCATTTTGAACAGTCCAAGCTTGGACATGATTTGATTCAGTTGTAAAAAACGTGATAAGCTTCAACAAGCGATAAGAAGATTGAATCAGCATTTCCAGTCCTGCCTGTTCCAATGTCCACTCTTCCATGAAGAATTGCCGCTCTTCCTCTTCCTCCAAGAAGGTCAATTCGTTTTCAAGTGCAGCGCTTAAAATGATGACCTCCTGCCTGTTTTCCTTGCCCCAATCAGTGAGATTTTTCGCCACCGCTCGCAGATCATGTGAGGTTGCCTCCTCCTCATTCTCGTTTCCAACATAAAGCACTGGCTTAGAAGTGATGAGAGATAAATCCCTGAGGAATCCTTGACCCAGTTCATCTAGAGTTAATTCCCGCGCTAACTTACCATCATCTAAATGAGATGAAATCGTCTCAAGGTAGGTCAGTTCTTTGGTTGCGCTGGCATCACCTGATTGGGTCTTCTTGCTTACCTTTTCTATTAGCCTGGAGACGGTATCCAAATCTTTCAGGATGAGCTCAGTTTTTACGATTTCGATGTCACGGACTGGGTCTAGGTCCGGAGTAATATGGGTGACCTGCTCACTCGTAAAGCACCGTACGATATGGATAATGGCGTCTACTTCCCGAATCTGCCCAAGGAACTGATTCCCCAATCCCTCACCGTGATGAGACCCCTTAATGAGCCCGGCAATGTCAACAATCCTGAGTGTAGTGGGTATGATTCTCACGGGCTGGAGTATTTCCGCCAGCTTATTGAGACGGTTGTCTGAGACCTGTACGATGCCTACGTTGGGTTCTATAGTAGTAAAAGGGTAGGCATCTGCGGGAACCTGCCTCTTTACCAGAGCAGAGAAGAGTGTTGACTTCCCTACGTTCGGTAGTCCTACAATTCCGCATTGGAGAGACATTTTAGGGTAAGCTTAGAACGCTTCTACTTCACCTTCAGGGGGTGGATAGATTAGACCTGTGAAGAGTCCAACTTGCAGGTTTTTTGCCACATAAATTGTTCTATCTTCTACTTGGACGGAGGCATTTGCCAGCACCATAAAGACGGGTTTTTTAATCACCCGGCGAATATCAACTTTATAAATTATTTTTTCATGATGCGGTCGGATCTGACCTTTGAATTTTACTTCTCCGCATCCTAAGGCCCTCCCCTTTCCTTCGCCACCAATCCAAGTGAGAAAAAATCCAGAGAGTTGCCATAGTGCGTCTAATCCAAGACAGCCGGGCATGACGGGGTCATCCTTAAAATGACAATCAAAGAACCAATAATCCGGTATAATGTCTAATTCGGCCAAGATATAACCCTTATTAAAAGCACCTCCATCTTCAATGATCTGCAGGATACGATCTACCATGAGCATGGGCGGCGTTGGAAGTTTACCGTTTCCTGCACCGTCAAATCCTTCATCAGCGACGATTAAAAGCTCTTCTTTACTATAATTAGATTTTTGTTCCACACTGAACTCCTTTTAAGAATTCATACAAATTCTCAGATGAGATGAATAGGAAGTTAATACTTAGCCACTTTGTTTCAATGCGGGAAGTGCGAAATTTCTTAGCGTTTTATAGTAAAGGCAATACAACTTAAATTCCGCAAATTTCCACCTTATAAGACACCAATCCTTTGTGTATGCTGTTTTATGCTATAAATTAACCATTATTAAGAAAAGGAGTCTCAGATGAAAGAGTGGGTTTTGATACTTGGATGTTCCACCGGCCATGGCGGCGCAACGACACGGAAACTTGCCGAGAATGGTTACGGTATTATAGGTTTTCATTTCGATCGTGGAGATATTAAAAAAGAGGCGAAAGCTTTCTGTGAAGAATTAAAAGGTATCAACGATGGTCGCTGCTATTTTTACAATACCAATGCAGCATCGCCGGAAGTGATGGATGAGCACATACCAAAGATAAAGGAAATTACTGAAGGAAAATCGCTGAAATTACTGCTGCACTCCATTGCCTTTGGAACCACTACAAACTTTTTCGGGGAAAAGCCGGCGACCCAAAAGCAGATGGAGATGACGATTCACGTAATGGGAACATCGCTACTCTATTGGGTCCAAAAACTGTATGATGCAGAATTATTGGCAAATGGCTCCCGCATTCTAGGACTCACGTCGGAAGGAAACTACCTGGCAATGGAAGGATATGGTCCCGTAAGCGTGGCTAAGGTAGCTCTGGAGAGTATCACCAGGCAGATGGGCTGGGAGCTGGGTCAGCACGGGATTACGGCCAACTGTATTCAAGCTGGCGTAACACCAACTCGGGCGCTTACAAAAATTACCGATCGGTGGGAAGAGTGGGTGGAGCTGACAAAGAAGCGTAATCCAATGAAACGAACCACTCGTCCTGAGGATGTTGCCAACGTAGTTTATTTGATGCTTCAGCCGGAAGCTGATTTTATCAACTGCTCTATTGTTTATACGGATGGGGGAGAGCACCGCTCCGGGATGTAAAGATTAATCAGGCCAGTATAAAAGATAACCCGGGAATATCCCGGGTTTATTTTTTTCTCCGTTTGTTTTGAGTTACTGCTGGGGATCTTTCAGCTTTAACACTAACTCACGGTTATCATCTGATGGCCAGAGGGAAAAGGCAGTGTCTGCCTCCCGACGTGCTTCGTCCATCCACCCTTTCTGAAAATAACTGACAGCCAGATTGTAGTGTGCCTTGGCGACAGTATTCAATTGCTCTCTTGGCATGGAAGCAAGATTGGATGACATCATCCGGACAACATCACGGTATTCCAGGATTGCATCATCGTAAAGCCCCTTCTCATAGTACCAGTTGCCCAGTTCGAAATGCCGATCGGGTTTATCCTGGCACCCAACGAGAAGAAGAATGGTGACTGAAGTCAAAAGCAGTGTCTTAATCGTTCTCATAGAGTTTTTTATCGCTTCCTAAGTTTAGCCAATAATCTCAATATTTCAAGATAAAGCCATATCAGTGTTACCAAAAGTCCAAAAGCGCCGTACCACTCCATATACTTGGGTGCACCGTTTTCAGCGCCTTCTTCAATGAAGTCAAAATCCATCACCAGATTGAGTGCGGCGATAACAACGACGAAGGCACTGAAAAGAATTCCCATGGGACCGCTGGAGTGAATCATGGAAAAGTGTATGCCGAAAAAACCCATTACTATACTCACTAGGTAGACGAAGGCAATACCTCCTGTGGCAGCCGTGACGCCAAGCTTGAAATTCTCAGTCGCCTTTATGAGTCCTGAGCGATACGCCAAAAGTAGAGCGCCTAATGTCCCAAAGGTGAGAAAAACCGCCTGCTGGACAATACCGGGATACATGGATTCGAATATGCGGGAGATTCCGCCAAGAAACAGTCCCTCAAGAACAGCATAGACTGGAACAGTATAAGGCGCAGCGGTTTTGTTAAAAATTGTAATGAGTGCTACAATGAATCCGCCTAATGCTCCGACCCAAATAAGTCCACTAGCTTCAGGGCTGTTCCATGTGAGTGTAGCGGAAGCCATGAGTAGTAGCAGGGCCAGCCCGGTCTTGTTCACGGTTCCCTGAATTGTCATGGCGTTTGCTGTGTCTGTCCTGCCAAGTTCCAGGAAGATCTTAGATGTGAGTGCTGGGTTGCCTGATCTGAGTGCTAAATGTCGAGCCATGGGATATCTGAGAGAATCTGGCGGAAATTTACTTCGCTGGTGAAGAAATTCAAGGTGAAAACTCTACTATAGTTAGGGTTGCGGTTCCCTTGGTATAGGCACCTCCCTGAGGGTGCGGGGTTCCTTGGTCAGGAAGATGAGTGCCAAGATACCGGCTATCAGGATGAAACCGATGACCGTCAGGACGGGTGGGATAGAGCCGGTAGAGATAAAGAATCCGGAGAGCAATATGGCGACTAGAACGAACGGCGCCGTAAGCGAATCAATAAGAGCGAAATAGATTTTTTTATCATTGTCCCCGGCGAACTCGTACACCAGGCTCATAGCGGAGGTTATGAATCCCCCTTTACCGACACCCATGAAGATGAAGATAAGATAGACATGCCACAGCGTTTCCGCCAGTAGCGCTGCGATGAGTGCCCCGAGGTAGGCGAGAAAAGAGATAACCATGGCGTGTTTGTGCCCGAAACGGTCGCCGATTTTGCCGGCCAGGAAACTGGAAAATCCACTGGCAACTACCATAAGCGCCGTGAAAATTCCCGCCTCGCTGATGTGGAAATCCAGCTTGTCATGGGCATGAATGGCATACAGCGGAATAGCAGCGTAGTTGGCGGTGAGGATGATTCTGCTCAGAATGTAGTTCCGGAAATTGTGATCTGATTTCATGATCCCCTTCAAAACTAACGTGAACTGGGCAAAGGAATGAACTCTTTTAGGTGCTGGACGGGGCCGCGACCGATAGAGGATAAAGATCAGAATTGCTCCCAGTATACAGGCAGAGTAGATGAGGAATCCAATCCCAATGTACGGCACCGGATCAGGCTTGTCTATCAGTCGGTTGACAACGAATCCACCTGCAAAGCCAGCAATACTGCCGCCGGCGAATGAGACACCGAAGAAGGATCCCCGACGCTCGGCCAGGTGGACAGTCTCTAGGAAATCGGCCCAGATAGGCATTACTATCCCTACGGCCAGAATAAAGAGAATATAACAGATGTAATAGAGTATCCAGGCATTTGGTCCGTGAGGACCCATGAAGGCGAAGACAAAACCCGCGGTAAATATGGGTGGCAGCAGCAGGAAGTGAATCAGAACGGTAGCTAGCTTCAGATTCCGAATCCGTGAACCATAAAAAGCTGAGAATATTTGGGGTATGGCCATACCGATAGTGAACAGACCCGCCACAGAACCCACCACTATTTTCGGGGCATTCAGCGCTGCGAGAAAAAGAGGGATAATCGCCTCTATAGAGTGAAAGGCGACGCCAAAGCCCCAGAACATTTCGTGGAATACATTGAGCAACAGATTCCGATTGTGATCTCGAACTGTAAAAGGCGCCGTCAAGAGTTCTCTGTCTGCGATTCTTTAGGGAGTGTGATAGAAACAGCCAGAAGGAGCACTGCGCCCAAAATCTGCATTGGCTGTAAGATGCGATCCTTCAGCACCCAATCAAATATGACAGCCGTCATTGGCCAGAAAAGTTCATAGATGGCGGAGTGACTGGCAGGGATTCTCTTTAGTCCGAAGTAGTAGATGAAGAGTGCTACACTACCGGTGGAAAAGACTATGATCAGGATGGTAGTCCATTGATCCGAGCTGAGAGCCAGTGAGTCAGAACGGGGCCGCAAGGTGAAGAAAATTGCGCCGGCCACGATAGCCGTTACCCACAAGCGCAAAGCTGTCAATGTAAAGAAGGAGAGTCGTTTAAGGGCATGTTTGCCCAGGACTGTAGAACTGCCCCAAGCGAAGGCGGCGACAAATGCCAGTAGAGCAGCCATCATGGCCTTTTCGCTCATCTGAGCCATGGAACCCGATCCGAAGGTTACTAGATATCCTCCCAGCAGGGCCCCTGCGGCCAGTAGGAAGAAGCGTTTGGTCAGTTTTTCTTTGAGGACAACCGCTGCCAGGGAAATGGCGAAAAGTGGCTGCAGTTTCTGCAAAAGGACCACCACTGTCAGATCAATATAGTCCACATAGCTGAGGGCTTTGGTGTAAGCAACGGTACCCACTATGCCGCCCAGGATTGAGACCCACGCCACGGAAATCCACGCCCGCTCCCTCAGGGCAGTAACTTCCTTCCATCCTCGAATGAGAACCGGCAGGAAAACGACAGCTCCTATGGCGTGCTCCAGCAGGATGATTTGGAAAGCTGGGACTTCGCTGAGATTTTGACGCAAGAGACCATCAACCGCCCACAGGACTGCGGCCAGTATTACAGCTCCGGGACCTAGGTATTTTGCCGCTTTCATGGATGGGAATTTACCATGATCACTCTCTACCGCCACACGATATCTTGATTGGAGTAGTTTGACTCACTTCCAAATGTGAGCACTATACCGTAATTTCTGCCACCGAACAAAGCCATGCCCCTCGCCTACGAAATACCGCCCCGCCAGACACCCTCTTCAGATAGTGAGTATCTGGAGCAGATGACCAAAACCATTTTCCAGGCCGGCTTCAGCTGGCGGGTGATCCGTAACAAGTGGGATAATTTTCTGAAAGCTTTCGACGGTTTCGATATTGACACCGTGGCAAGTTATGGCTTGGAAGATTTGGAACGTCTGGTGACTGACGCCGGTATTGTCCGCAACCGGAAGAAGATTGCCGCCACCGTGGAAAATGCCCAAACCCTGCAGACCATCATACAGCAGTATGGATCATTCAAGGTGTACTTAGAGACGCTTCCGGAGAACTATTACGAGCGGGTGAAGATTCTCACCAAACAATTCCGTAATCTCGGCCGGACCAGCGCTTTTGTTTTTCTCTATTGTGTAAATGAAAACGTTCCCGATTGGCAAGACAGATAAAGATTTCCTGAAACTATTATGGACCTGAACGACGTCAAAACTATCTTCCGGAAGGCGCTCCCCATGGAGGAAATCTCGTCCAACGTTGCCCGTAATAGAGCGGTAACGGTTAAGCATCTGGTTGGGTCAACAGTGTCTCTTTTTGTGGAAGCGCTTACAGAAGATAATTCCCAGCTCCTGGTCATAACCCCCGATGAAGAGGCAGCCAAGCTTCTGCTATCAGATTTAGAATCGCTGGGAGTTCAGGGTACCTTATTCTTTCCGGATCTGCGGCTCGATCCTGATGATCCCGAGCGGGTGGTGGATACGGCTCTACTGGTGCAACGCTCAGAGGCGCTGGACCGTCTTAGCCGGGCGCGGCGATTTATTTTGGTGACTAGCGCCAGCGCTGTCATGGAGAAAGTAGCTTCAGCGGATATGTTTCGTGACAGTGTGGTGGACATCCGGAAAGGTGATCGCTTAGAACCACACAGTCTTAAAGAACAATTGGTCCGGCAAGGGTACGACCTTGTGGGTTTTGTGGACGAACCGGGAGAGGTGGCTGTCCGGGGCGGCATTTTAGATGTCTTCTCCTATTCCGGGCAACTGCCGGTACGGCTAGAATTTTTCGGTGATGAGGTGGAGTCCATCCGGGAATTTGATCCCGGTACACAGCGGTCTGTGACTTTACTAGAAGAAGTGCGCATTGTGCCCGATGCCGGCGATATGCCAATAGGCAAGATGTCATCTCTCCTGGAGCATCTACCGGAAGAATCTACGGTGATTATCCAGCAGCCGGATATGGTCCTGGCAGCGGTGGAAGAGCGCGTCAGATCGAGCGAGCGAACCGAGAAGTTATTTCTTTCGGCTGATCAGTTTGT
>Ga0066383_10000715_pt1 | contig 11939 bp, 13 predicted proteins | sample Knorr_S23_td_Bot_FD_70950 | JGI IMG/M metagenome (GOLD analysis project Ga0066383, IMG submission 70950) | Marine microbial communities from Southern Atlantic Ocean transect - Knorr_S23_td_Bottom_ad_3770_LV_A | ecosystem: Environmental > Aquatic > Marine > Oceanic | place: Southern Atlantic...
CAGGTAGCCCACCGGGAAATGCCCGAAGGGCCATATCGGCGTCAAAACCGGCATCCTGGACCCCGGCCTGTAGCGCCGCCTTGGTCCAGCCGTCAAAAACCACGTGATGGAGGCTGGCGAGAAGAATTTTATCACGCCTGGAGGTTAGCTCAGTCATTGTCCGCCGCCTTTTTTCTTTCCCGTATTCGTTCGCCCAGGGGCAATTCGCTGCGGCCCATTTCATCCACGTACCCCAGCGTCGACAGGTCTTCCATGCGCATAGGGTACAGGATTCCTTCCAAATGATCGCATTCATGTTGAACCACACGCGCGTGAAACCCGCTGACCTCCCGCTCGATGTTGGAACCGTCAGGGGTTAGGGCCTTATAGCGAATATGCCTGAACCGCGGCACACGGCCGATCATATCTGGTAATGACAGGCATCCCTCGACGCCGATGACGGTTTCATCGCTCAGGGCTTCGATCTCGGGGTTGATCAACACCGTCATGGGAACGGCGTCTCCATTGCCGTTTTCTTCGTCATCCTCTTCATCTTCCCCCTCTTCCCCCTCTTCCATATCATCGTCCAGGGCTTCGCGGGCACGGCTTTCCGGAATATGAAAAATGACCAGTCGTTTGGGCACATGAACCTGTGGTGCAGCCAGCCCAACGCCGGAAGCATCGGCCAAGGTATCCACCATATCGGCGATCAGGCGGCGGATTTCAGGCGCCGTAGGGTCGTCAATGGCGTCGGCGGTGCGCTTTAGAACCGGATGCCCCATTCTGGCGAGTTTCAGGATGGCCATGTGCTAATCCTTAAAACTTATCAATTTTTAGGCTTTCGCCCTTCCCATGACAGTATGGGTATGATAGATAGCGCACCCTTGTTACGGAAACACTTAAGTTTCCTAATCTTAACATGAAGAGTGAGAATAATCTTTGCAAGTCACGGTAAGAGATAACAACGTCGATCAGGCCCTCAAGGCGCTGAAGAAGAAAATGCAGCGCGAAGGCATCTTCCGCGAGATGAAGCTTCGCCGTTCCTATGAAAAGCCGTCGGAACGCAAAGCCCGGGAAAAAGCCGAGGCCATTCGCCGCGCCCGCAAGCTGGAACGCAAGCGCCTGGAGCGCGAAGGTTTCTAATAAGGCCATGTAAGGCTTTTCGCTTGGTCACCTTAAAAAAAACCGCCGAGGTTTCCACCACGGCGGTTTTCGTGTGCCTGGAATTTGGGGAAAGCTACCCCTAGGCCAACGCCTGGACGATTTCCTCGGTCATTTTCTTGGCGTCGCCGAACAGCATCATGGCGTTATCAGCATAGAACAAGGGGTTGTCGACACCGGCATAACCGGGCGACAGCGAGCGCTTCACGAACAGCACCGTGCCCGCTTTTCCCGCCTCCAGGATCGGCATCCCGGCAATCGGGCTGGAGGGATCGGTCTTGGCCACCGGATTGGTGGTGTCGTTGGCGCCGATGACGAAGGCGACGTCGGCAGATGAAAATTCGTGGTTGATTTCGTCCAACTCAAAAACCTCGTCATAGGGTACGTTGGCTTCGGCCAGCAATACGTTCATGTGCCCCGGCATCCGTCCGGCCACCGGGTGGATGGCGTAGGCGATCCCGACGCCTTCCGCCTTAAGCACATCCGCCATTTCACGAAGCGCGTGCTGGGCCTGGGCCACCGCCATACCGTAACCGGGAATGATGATGACCTTGTTGGCGTTCTTCATCAGGAAGGCGGCATCGGCGGCGGCGCCGGATTTCGCCGTTTTATTGCCAGTGGACGCAGCCGCGGACGCGCCGCCAGTATCGCCGCCGAACCCGCCCAATAGGACGTTGATGATGGACCGATTCATGCCCTTGCACATGATGTAGCTGAGGATGGCGCCCGACGATCCGACCAGGGCGCCGGTAATAATCAGGGCCGGATTGGAAAGGGTGAAGCCGATGCCGCAAGCGGCCCAGCCGGAGTACGAGTTCAGCATCGAGACCACCACTGGCATATCGGCGCCACCGATGGGAATGATGAGCAGGAAACCGAGCAGGAAGCTCAATCCCGCCAGCGTCCAAAACGTGCCCGGCGTCTGGCCCGAGATCAACATCAACATCGTCAGGACAATCAACCCGGCGATCAAGCCATTCAGGGGGTGCTGCAGGCGGAAGGTGATCGGGTTGCCGCTCATCATGCCCTGCAGTTTGGCAAACGCGATAACCGAGCCGGAAAAGGTAATGGCGCCGATGATCAGCCCTAAAGACATTTCAATGATACTGCCGGTATAGATATCGCCCGGAGTGCCTATATTATAGGCCTCGGGGTTGTAAAAAGCGGCGCCTGCGACGAACACGGCGGCAAGGCCGACTAGGCTGTGGAATGCGGCAACCAATTGCGGTAGCGCCGTCATCTGGATCCTGAGCGCGACCACGGTACCGATAAAACCGCCGATAAGCATCCCGACCAGGATCATGGAAAAACTGACAACGGATGGGTCGGACAACGCGGTCAGGATGGCAATGACCATGCCGGTAATGCCGAACATGTTGCCCTGGCGGGCCGACTCAGGTGAACTCAGCCCCCGGAGCGCCATAATGAACAGCACGGAAGCGATGAGATAGGCAAATCCTGTCATGCTCCCCCCTAGCTTTTCTTCTTGAACATGGCCAGCATCCGCTGGGTGACAATGAAGCCGCCGAAGATATTAACCGATGCCAGAGTAACGGCGATAAAGCCCATGAGTTTTGAAAAATCAAATTCGCTGGGTCCGGCAGCCAGCAAAGCGCCGACGATGATCACCGAAGAAATGGCGTTGGTGACCGCCATCAACGGCGAATGCAACGCCGGGGTGACGCTCCAGACCACGTAAAAACCGACAAAACAGGCGAGTACGAAAATCGTGAACAGGCCGAGAAACTGATCTCCGCCGCCTTGAGACTGAACCTCGACCAATTTGGTCAAGGCATTGGCGAGTTTCTCGGTGTTTTCAAAGAGGGCGGCCGCTTGCGTCGCCAATTCCGCGGCCATATCCCGAAGGGTTTCCGCATCCATGATTATTTGCCTTTTCGCTTGGGCTTTGAGGCCGGTTTCTTTGCAGTTATCGATTTATTAGCAGCCTTCTTCGCCGGTTTTTTTGCCGTCAGCCTCGGGTGGACGACTTTTCCGCCCTTCGTCACCAGCGTGCCGGTGACAATTTCATCTTCCCAATCGATGGCCAGGGTTTTTGTCTCCCCATCAACCAGGGGGGTAATGAAATTGAGCAGGTTCTTGGCAAAAAACTGACTGGCATCTTCCGCCAATCGGCCGGCGACATTACCGTGGCCGACAATCTTGACACCGTTCTTGGTGGTGACGATCTGATTGAGCTTCGACAACGGGCAGTTACCGCCGGCCTCTACCGCCAAATCGACGATCACCGAACCGGGCTTCATGGAGGCGACCATGTCTTCGCTGACCAACACCGGGGCCGGGCGCCCGGGGATCAACGCCGTGGTGATGACGATGTCCTGTTTGGTGATGTGTTCGGCAACGACTTTCTTTTGCTTGGCAAAATATTCCGGCGGCATTTCCTTGGCATACCCGCCTTCGGTCTGGGCATCCTTTTCCATCTCAGGGTCAACCACCAGGAATTTACCGCCCAGGCTTTCCACCTGTTCCTTGGTCGCCGGGCGCACGTCCGTCGCCGTCACCACTGCCCCCAGCCGCTTGGCAGTGGCGATGGCCTGTAGGCCGGCAACACCGACGCCCATGATAAAGGCCTTGGCCGGCGCTATCGTGCCTGCCGCCGTCATCATCATCGGAAAAGCGCGCCCGAATTCAGCCGCCGCGTCCAACACCGCCTTATAACCGGCAAGGTTGGATTGGGACGACAGGATATCCATGCTTTGTGCCCGGGTGATGCGGGGCATTAATTCCATGGCGAAAGTGGTCAAACCGGCCCGCGCAAAGCCCGGCATTTCTTTCGGGTTGGAAAGTGCGCCCAGGGAAGCGACCAGGATTTGACCCTTCTTGAATTGCTTTAGCTCACCGGCATCCGGGGCCAGAATCTTAAACACCACATCGGCGCCGGTGATCGCCGCCGCGGCGCTACCGGCAATGGAAGCCCCGGCGTCCTTGAAGGCGCCATCGGTAAAGGAAGTGCCATGCCCGGCGTCCTTTTCGACGGCGACCTGAAAGCCGAGATCAATCAGCTTTTTGACCACTTCAGGAGAACCCGCGACCCGTGTTTCGTTATCGCGGCGTTCCTTAAGGATGGCAATTTTCATGGGAAGATCGTCCTTGTCGTCCGGGTAGGCTAATTCACTTTTTGCAGGGCTTGTTATGCCTCCTCGCGCCTGAATTCACAAGCCCCGGCCCCGGTCTTTCCGTCGGTCGGTTTCACCATTAAAATGTATTTGGTTATTTCTAGTCGCCGTTAAATTTACCTTTCCAAACTTTTCAAAAAATAAGGTGTGTCGACCAATGAGCAAGCAACCCAAAAAAGCCAAGGCCATGGGCATCAATCATGTCGTATTGGAAGTCGGGGATATCGAAGCCGCGCTTGAATTTTATGGAAGAATTTTTGATTTCTCGCTCCGGGGCAAAAATGATACCCAAGCCTTTATTGATATGGGCGATCAATTTTTGCAGTTAAGCCTCAATGACGTACCTGCGCCGGATGATAAACGTCATTTTGGCTTCGTCGTCGATGATCGCGAACCGATCCGCGCCGTGCTAGAGGAAATGGGGGTGGAAATGCTGGAACGGGGCCTCAATTTTCGCGATCCCTGGGGTAATCGCATCGAGGTCGTCCCTTACACGGAAATCCAATTCTCCAAGGCGCCCAACGTGCTCCGCGGCATGGAACTGGATGATCTGAAAAAGACGGAAAGCGCTATTGAGGAATTAGAAAATAAAGGGATGGGCTAAATTAACAGAAAACCCTCTTAAGGCGACATCCTTAAATACTTGTTATTCTGGATTACTGGAATGACAAGCGTGGGGCGCGATTTGCACCCCCTTGGTCCGATATTAATTTAATGGACCTGCCGTTACCGCTCATTCCGCACCTCGTTGTGATCGATGTGGTCGGAAGCCCGATGGATTTCAGATGTCGGTTTTGGGGTACCTGGCACGTCCAGTTCCACGGATACGATCAGACCAACAAACTGGTGTCCGAACTCGACCCGCCGCCGTACAGTGAATTGCTCTCCCAACAATACAAACATACTATCGAAATGCGCGAACCCCAATTGTTCGTTCAGCGAATACCGGTAAAACGTGATCTCTGGGCCATAACTGAGTTGAGCCGTTTCCCGCTCTCGAACGATGGAGAAACGGTAACCAATATTCTCTCCGCTGAATTACCCTTTGGCGATACCAGTGAGGTTCATGAATACTTTTCCGGCCCCGATTGAACGCCTATTACTGGAACCGATGAGCGGCCGGTGAATTCAATGCCGCCAATTCGACGACGACCTTGGGCGCTTTCAATTTTAAGGTCCAGGCATCATCGAAACCGCTATCGGCCAGCTTTGCCCGCATGGCCGGGCGCTGTGATTTGCCGATGGGGCCGGTGGCGACCCGATAAACGGTTTTGCCTTTTGTCGTGCCGGCAATGACCTGCGTAGCCAACGCCGTGTGGCGGCGGGCGAAGCGCGTCGCTCCAGGTAAGCGGCTAAAGCTTGCTATTACGAAGAATGTCCCGCCTTCGGGTTTGACGGCGGCCGGCGTCAGAATAGGGCTTTCGGACGGCGAGGTTTTCGCCGCCGGCGCCGCGGAAGCGATGGGGGCTTCTTTGAGATCGGAAAAGAACGCCTGAGCGGTCGGAGACTCAATGGGCTCGAGACTGGCGATCTCAATCTTCAGCGTTCTGACCAGATTCACATCTTCCGCGTCAACCAACCTATTTGCCGGGGCAACGATTGGTGACAGGTCTTCTGATTCTATCGCCGCATCGGACCCAGCATCGGCAACCATGACCGGGCTGTCGCCCGGCTCTTCATCACGGCAGATGTCTTCGCCGTTGACCGCACGCCATACGGCACAGTCCCGGTTGGTGACCGCCGACAAGCCATGGTCGCCAAGCGTTTTGTCCGTGGTCACCAATGAGATGCCGTCGGCGATAAAAGAGGCGATTTGGACGCTCGCCGGAAAAATACACCCGCCGAGTACCAGCGGCGCCAACGTCGAGGCAAACAGAATTCTATAAAAGCGTATAATTGGATAATCCCCCAGGCTAATAGCGTTCGATGACGCTTGTTTTCTCATTTGCTTGAGGGTTACCAGAAAACATTTAACAAATTGGAAATGCGCCCCCGTTTAGGGCCTTCTGGCGACCATATCTATTTCCACCAATGCCTTCACCGCCAGCCCGGTAACGCCGACGCAGGTCCGGGCCGGCCGCCGGTCGGTGGGAAAATAAGATGCGTAGGCTTCATTCATGGCCTGGTAATCGCGCTCGAACTCGGTCAGGTAGACCCTGGCCGAGGTCACATGTTCTAGCCCCAAGCCCAATTCGGCCAGAACCAGAGCCAAGTTATCCATCACCCGCCGTGTCTGTGCTTCGATGCCATCGGCAAGTGGCTTTGTCAGGTCGTCGGGGTCGGTGGGCATTTGACCGGTCAGCTGAACCCAGCCGTCGGCCTCCACCGCATGGGAAAACGGCGCCACCGGGTCAGGCGCGGCCGACAAAAAATGGAAAATTGGATCGCTCATTGCTTCTTTTCTCCGTCTTCATCCAACACATCGGTCCTTCTGTCCCGATAGGCGTTGAATTGATCGCGCAGCCCTTCCAATTGTTTCTCGATCTGCTTCAACCGCTCAAATCCCTCACCCGTGGGGTCGGCGCCCTTGTTGTGTTCCAGGTTTCGGGTCAGTCCGCCGGCGTGAAAGTCAATGGCGTTGAGAAAATCATGCACGCTGCGCGGCCGCTTCATATAGATCTCATGCACATTGCGGAGGTTGTCGACAAGAATCTGGATCAGCGTTTTGATCAGGGGGTTCTGCTTGGCCAGCATCGCATCAATACCGGCGCGGGGGATAGTAACGACGACGCTGTCTTCCAGGGCAATGGCATGGGCCATGCGCGCGAATCCGTCGATAATGGCCATTTCACCTAATAGCTCGCCATCGGACATGGTGGCGAGTTGAATCTCCTCACCCTCAACGGTCTTGAAGATGCCCATGGTCCCGGATTCTATAAGATAAGCGGCCTCGCCAGGGTCCCCATCGCGGAAAATCGCATCGCCTTTCGGAATAAATTTCTTATCCAGGATTTCGCCGTCTACATGCATGGGAGCATCCTACAACGCCTATAGGGCATCCTCCAGTTCGTCGATGAACCTGGAAACCACGCCCAAGCCCCGGTTCCAGAATGCCGGATCCGACGCATCCAGCCCGAACGGCGCTAACAACTGTTTGTGGCGAAGCGTGCCGCCGGCTTTCAGCATATCAAAATACTTGGCCTCAAACCCCGGATGGCCGTTCTGGAAGACATCGTAGAGCGAGTTCACCAGACAATCGCCGAAGGCATAGGCATAGACGTAAAACGGCGCGTGCAGAAAATGCGGGATATAAGCCCAGAAGGGGCTGTATTCGTCATCGAAACGAAAAGCCGGACCAAGACTTTCGCGCTGCACCTCCATCCAAATTTCGCCGAGGCGCTGGGCGCTGAGTTCGCCCTGAGGGCGCTCACCATGGACGCGTTCTTCAAATTGATGAAAGGCGATCTGGCGGACGACGGTGTTCATCATGTCCTCGACCTTGCCGGCCAGCAGGATACGGCGGCGCGCTGGCTTGGTCTCGGCCTTGAGCATGGCCTGGAAGGTCAGCATTTCGCCGAACACCGAAGCCGTTTCCGCCAGGGTCAGGGGGGTATCGGACATCAGCGCGCCTTGACGGGCCGACAGCACCTGATGCACCCCATGGCCCAATTCATGGGCCAGGGTCATAACGTCGCGGGCCTTACCGTGGAAGTTCATCATCACATAGGGATGCACCGAAGGCACCGTGGAATGAGAGAACGCGCCTGAATCCTTGCCTGGGCTTGGCGGCGCATCGATCCAGCGTTTATCGAAAAACTGTTTGGTGATGGTCGCCATCTCCGGCGCGAAACTGCCGTAGGCGCCCAGCACCGTGTCCCGCGCCTGGTCCCAGGAAAAGCGCCGGTCGGAATCCTCCAGTAGCGGCGCGTTGCGGTCCCAAGTGTTGAGCTTGCGAACCCCGAACCACTTGGCTTTCAATTTGTAATAGCGGTGCGACAAATTGGCATAATTCCCCTTCACCGCATCGACCAGGGCGTCGACAACCTCGTCCTCGACCTGGTTGGCGAGATTTCTGTAGGACATCGGCGACGGGTACCTACGCCATTGGTCTTCGATCTCCTTGTCCTTGGCCAACGTGTTGGTAATCAGGGTCAGGGTCCGAATATTGCTTTCTAGCCCTTTGCTCAACGCCAACGCGCCTTTCTTGCGGACGTCGCCCCTTTTATCAGACAACAGGTTGAGGGTATCGGCTAGCGTCATCTCCTTGACCCGGCTTCCTGTTTTAACCGGAAACCGCAAATCGGCCATGGTTTCACCGAACAGTCGGATCCAGGCGTTGTGGCTGGTCAGCGACTTCTCATGCAAAAGCTTTTCGGCCTCGTCAGTCAACTGGTGCGGGCGGAAGACCCGGCAATCGCGGATCCATGGGGCATATCGGGCGGCTTTAGGGTGTTTCAACTGGCGTTTCAGCACCGCGTCGCTGAGCCGGTTGAGCTCCAGGGTGAAAAACAAGGTATCGGTGGATATGTCCGTCACCTGTTCCTGCAGGGTCTGATAAAAGGCGCTGACGGCATGATCACTGAGATTGGTGGCGTGCAGTAATTGGCCATAACTAATGATCTTGCCGATACGCTCGGCCAGGCGTTCGTACCGCTGGATCGCCTTGGCCAGCCCGGCGCCATCCATCCCCTTGAGTGTGCCTTCGAAGGCGCGGCGGAATTTTTTCGCCTCCATCGCAGCCCAAGCCAGATCATCCTTTAAAGCCTGAGATTTCGGACCGCTATACAAATCATTCAAATTCCAACGGGGGAGTTTGGAGTCATTGGTTTTTGCCTTCGGTTTCGGCATGGTTTGTCCTTTAATAGTGGAAATTACCCACGGCAATGGTAATGATAGCCCCCAACGTCGGGAGGGAAACACTAATATGAGCGACCGGGACTGGCCCAACCTTGTGGCCATGTTTTTCGATCAGGTTGACCGGATGGGTGATCGTCCGTTCCTTTGGAAAAAAAGCGGCGGCAATTATCAATCACTCAGTTGGGGCGAAACCGCCGCCCGCATCACGCCGCTGGCGCGCGGATTGATGGCACTGGGCGTCGGCCCCGGCGATCGGGTGATGCTGGTTTCTGAAAACCGCCCAGCGTGGCTGGTGTCGGACCTGGCGATTATGTCCACCGGCGCCATCACCGTTCCCGCCTATACCACCAACACCAGCGACGACCACTTGCATCTCCTGCACGACAGCGGGGCCAAGGGCGTCATCGTGTCGACGCGCCGGCTGGCCGAAACATTATTGTCCGCCGCCCTGAAGGCGCCGGATCTGGAATTCGTCATCGCCATGGATCCGCCGGAACTATCTCAGGAACTGAGCTTCCAAGTCTTGCATCTTGACGATGTCATTGAACAAGGCCGAGCGGGCCATCAGAACATCATCGAAATGGCCAGGCAGGTCGACGCGGAAAAAACCGCCTGTATCATCTATACCTCCGGCACCGGGGGCCTGCCGAAAGGCGTTATGCTCTCTCACCGCAATATCTTGTCCAACTGTGAAAGCGCGCGGGACCGGTTGTTGGAATTGGGCCTGGATAACGAAGTGTTCCTGTCCTTCCTACCGCTCAGTCACTCTTACGAACACATGGCCGGACAATTTTTCCCGATGTCCATCTGTGCCGAAATTTATTACGCCGAGGGCGCCGACACTCTGGCCGCCAATATGATCGAAGCCCGGCCGACCATCATGACCGCGGTGCCGAGGCTTTATGAGACACTCCATCAACGGATCACACTCGGTATCCGCAAGGCGGGCGGAATTAAGGAAAAAATGTTCAACAAGACTGTCGGACTGGGCACGCGGCGTTATCTTGACCCAGCCAGTCTCAGCCCCACCGACCGCCTTGTCGATGGGGCCTTGAACATTCTGGTCCGTAATAAGGTGCGGGGCCGTTTTGGCGGACGGCTGAAGGCGCTGATCTCCGGCGGCGCCCCCTTAAATCCCGAAATCGGGATGTTTTTTACCGCCCTAGGGCTGCAAATCCTGCAAGGCTATGGTCAGACGGAAACCTCACCGTCGGTCAGCGTCAACCGGCCCAGCACCATGAAACTGCACACCGTCGGTCCGCCCATGAAGGACGTTCAGGTCAAAATCGCCGACGACGGCGAAATCCTGGTCAAGGGCGATCTGGTCATGCAGGGATATTGGCGCAATGAGGACGCGACCCGGAAAACAATTCGGGACGGTTGGGTGTATACCGGCGACATCGGCATTATTGATGCGGACGGGCATTTGCAGATCACCGACCGCAAGAAGGACATCATCGTAAATTCCGGTGGCGATAATCTTTCACCGCAGCGGATCGAAGGAATTCTCAGCATCGAACCGGAAATCGCCCAGGCCATGGTCTATGGCGACAAACACCCGCACCTGGTTGCCTTACTTGTCCCCGACACGGAATGGGCGACGGGATTGGCAAGCGTGGAGGGGGTAACTAATGCCCTTACAGCGGTGTTGGAGGGTGTCAACGCATCGCTTTCCAATATCGAAAAGGTGCGAAAATTCATCCTCGCCGACGCCCCCTTCACCACCGACAACGGGTTGTTGACCCCGACCATGAAAATTCGCCGCCACAAGATTAAAGAAAAATACGGGGAACAACTGGAAGCGCTGTACCGCTGAGGTAACCCTGCTTCCGGTCTATCCGTCGCGCGAGGGGCGTTGATACTGGGCGATGGCCATGCCCACAAGGATTACCGACAGCGCCACCACCGCACGCGGAGACACCTCTTCGCTCAGGGCCGCAATCCCCCAGAGAACACCGAACACCGGAATTAGGTAATTGACCGGCGCGATGAAGCTGGCGCCCCGGTACCGCAGTAAGTGGAAAAGGACGATGGTCGCCAAGGCCGTCGGAAACAGGCCCAGATAAACCCCAGCCAGCACCGCATCGGTGGATGGCGATATGGTCCACGGCGCATCGAACGCCAACGATACCGGCACCATCATCACCGACGCCGCAATCATCACCGCCGCCGAACGGGCAATCAACGGCCCCGGCGGCATGTTGCGGGTCAGGATGGCGGCGATGGCATAACAGGTAGCGCCCCCAGAAACCGCCAGTTGCCGCCAAATGTCACCCCCCAATCCTTTTAGGGCTTCAGGGCCGACCAGGATAAAAACGCCACCGAAACCAAAAGCGACGCCAGCCAGCTTGGCCAGGGTCATGCGATCACCGACGGTGAAGAAATGCGCCAGCACCACCGTGACCAGGGGCATGACGGCCATCAAAATTGCGGCCAGGCCGCTGTCGATTTTTACCTCCCCCCAATTTATCAGGGTGAAGGGCAGGCCATTGCCCATCAGGCCGATTAAAAAGCAGTAAAACCAAATACGCTTCCCGCGGGGCAGCATCTGCCCCTGCAAGCGGGCGAAGCCCCATAGCAACAGGGCGGCAAAGACCACCCGTCCCGTAGCCAGGGTAAGGGGCGGGATGGTTTCGACCCCGACCTTGATTGCCACAAATGACGATCCCCAGATCAACGCCAGCAGGAACAGCAAGGCTAAGTGTCTAACCATCAGTATCTCGGATCATAATAATATAAAACGGGCGTCTGCTTAGGCGCCGTAATATTCCCGATACCACGCCACCAGTCGGGGCAGGCCTTCATCAATGGTGGTTTTGGGCTCGAAACCAAAATCCTGCTGGGTTTCGGAAATATCGGCGGAGGTTT
>Ga0066383_10000732_pt1 | contig 11779 bp, 7 predicted proteins | sample Knorr_S23_td_Bot_FD_70950 | JGI IMG/M metagenome (GOLD analysis project Ga0066383, IMG submission 70950) | Marine microbial communities from Southern Atlantic Ocean transect - Knorr_S23_td_Bottom_ad_3770_LV_A | ecosystem: Environmental > Aquatic > Marine > Oceanic | place: Southern Atlantic...
GAAATCGATTTCAAAATCCAGGGACAGGTGTGAACCGGGGCATAGCCGAGCCTCACCGTCATTGACGGATACGGTTTTCAACACCCGGATAATTTTCTTGGGGGCATCCTGTTCGACCACACCGGCGCATTCAAACAGGAACACGAAGGGCTGAGACGAGCCGTCCATGATTGGGACTTCCTCGCCGTTCACATCGATCAGGACATTGTCGATGCCGCACCCGGCCAGGGCCGCCATCAGGTGTTCGACGGTACCGATGGTGACGCCATCATCATTGCCGAGCGTCGTGCACATGCGGGTGTCGACAACATGGTCCCACTTGGCCGGGATCACGGCGCCGAGGCCGGCGATATCGGTACGCTTGAAGGTAATGCCGCCGTCTACGGGCGCGGGATTAAGGGTCATCGACACCTTGGTCCCGGAATGTAACCCCACGCCGGAACAGTTGATGGACGTCTTAAGGGTACGTTGTTTGATGACCCCGGTTTCCAACATGGAAACTTCATCCCCCAATATTTTTATTAACCGCGTTTAAGCGGCTTCCGATGATGTATGTAACAACATCCCGGAAGCCACTCAAATCACTCTTTGTTTCCGATTGTTACCTACGATAACTCCATATTTACAATCGGTAAACCATATCCCGATCAATTCGCCTGACGACGGAGAAATGCCGGAATATCCAACAGGTCATCGGTGCTTTCACTTGTCGGCAGACGGTCTTCGCTATCCAACCCGCCAAGTGTTTGTTCGGTTTCCCCGACCCCGGTGACCGTTTCCAAAACCGCCACCTTGGATTCCTCAGGGGTCTCTGGAATCTCCGGGTTCTCAGGGGCCGAAACGACCGGCTGCTCCGGCGCTGGGGTCCCCTCAGGAGCCACGGCGGGGGCCTCTTCTGATGCAAAATTTTCTTTAATTTCAGCATCTTCTACCTTTTCCTGCAGTATTGTCGGTTCCGGAACTTTCTTTCCAAAAGCCGCCCGGCTGCCGCCCGTCACCCGTTCGAATAGACTGATTTTTTTCGCCGGTTTTGGCATCTCGGCGGCCGTTTCCGGTGCTGACTGCGGGTCGCCGGTAGCCTCGCTTTCGGGGGCTTCGCCGCCGATATCCGCCGTCACCGGGTCGGTTGATTCGACCGGTTGTGACGGAATGAAGGCATCGGTGGCGCCCATCGAAGGCATGGCCGCGGGCGGCGTTTCCGGAGTGTCTTCAATGACCGGTTCCGATGCAACCAAGGCGGCGACGTCATCTTCCTCGGTGGGGATGTCACCGGAATCATCTAATTCTTCTGAATCATCCCCCATTTGGGTATCCGATTCGGCAACCGATTCGATCTCCGTTTCAATACCCAAATACGCCATTGCCTCGACCGGTAATTCCCCAGCGGCGGCAGATATTTCATTACCGGGTTCGGGGTCGGGGTCGGCCCCGGTTTCCATAACCGCTTCAATACTGGAGTCCATTTCCGGGGCCGGAGGGGAGTCGACCTCGGGCTGAGGTTCGAATTTTTCCAGTTGGTCGGCAAGATGCAGCATCGTCGGCAACGCCATCTGCGAGGCATTGGCATCGATGCCGGTGGCGACCACGGACACCCGCATGGTGCCTTCCAATTCCCCATCGAAGGCCGAACCGACAATGATATAGGCGCATTCATCGACCTCGGCGCGGATTCGGTTGGCGGCTTCGTCGACTTCGAAGAGCGTGATATCCATGCCGCCGGTGATATTGATGAGCACGCCCTTGGCACCTTTCATGGAGGTATCGTCTAGAAGCGGGTTGGCGATGGCCGCTTCCGCCGCATCCAAGGCGCGGCGTTCACCCTCGGCTTCGCCGGTGCCCATCATGGCCTTGCCCATTTCGCTCATCACCGTGCGGATATCGGCAAAGTCCAGATTGATCAGGCCCGGCATTACCATCAGGTCGGTCACCCCGCGCACGCCGGAATAAAGCACTTCATCGGCCATGGCGAAGGCATCGGCGAAGGTGGTCTTTTCATTGGCGATGCGGAACAGGTTCTGGTTGGGGATGACGATGAGGGTATCAACGTATTGTTCCAAATCCTCGATCCCCGCCTCGGCTTGCGACATGCGATGCGTGCCCTCGAATTGGAACGGTTTGGTGACGACGCCGACAGTCAGAATGCCTTTTTCCTTGGCTGCCCGGGCAACCACCGGGGCGCCACCGGTGCCAGTGCCCCCGCCCATGCCGGCGGCGATGAAAGCCATGTGGGCGCCCTCCAGTTCGGCGATAATTTCGTCCAGCGATTCCTCCGCCGCGGCACGACCGACCTCCGGTCGCGATCCCGCGCCGAGCCCCTCGGTCAACTGAGAACCCAATTGAATACGGCGTTGGGTGCCCGATTGGGACAGGGCTTGGGAATCGGTGTTGGCGACAACGAAATCGACGCCCTCCAACTCGGCCCTGATCATGTTATTAATGGCATTACCACCGGCGCCCCCGACGCCGATAACAGTGAGTTTAGGCTTTAGCAAATGGGTCTTATCGTCCGGTACGGTCAGGTTGATGCTCATAATGACCTCCTTATTTGTGGCAACTTGAAAAGACGGATACGGTGGACTTCCACCGCAGGTGAATCGAAACCGCCGGTCTTTCGTGGTGGCAAAGGGTTAAGGATTGAAACAAAGCGCTCATTAAAAATTCTCTCTGATCCATTGTCCGAAGCGGCCGAAGCCCCGGTTGGTTTGTTCAGGTGGGTAATAGGCGGCACTCGGCGCCTCGGCGTTATTGCTGATGGCGTAATGAAGCAGGCCCACCGCGGTCGAAAAGGCCGGCCCGGTAATTGCCTCGGCCATGCCTTCCATGGCCTTGGGGCGGCCCATGCGAACCTGCTTGTTGATAATGCTGCTGGCCAGTTCGCGGACCCCCGGAAGCTGACTGGCACCGCCAGTCAGCACGACGCGGCGCCCGGCCACTTTATCGAACCCCGCCGCCTGAAGCCGGTCGCGGACCATTTCCAATGTCTCTTCGATGCGGGGCCGAATGATGCCGACCAGCATGGAGCGCGGGATATGGCTGGCTTCTGAGCTTTTCTCCTCGCCGACCAGGGGCGCCGTAATGACTTCGCGATCGTCGGATGCTGAGCCCAAGGCGTTGCCATAGAGCGTCTTCATCCGCTCTGCTTGACCCAAGGGGGTCGACAGGCCGCGAGCGATATCGTTGGTGACGTGTACGCCACCGACGGGAATGGAATCCGTGTGGACCAGTTCTCCATCGAAGAAAACCGATATCGATGTGGTGCCACCACCCATATCGATGCAGGTGACGCCCAACTGAATTTCATCCTCCACCAGGGTCGCCAGCCCCGAGGCGTACGGTGAAACGACCTTATGATCGACATCCAAATGGCATCGAACGACGCCGGTTTCTAAGTTTCGAAAGGCGCCGCTAAGGCCGCTGATGACATGCATATTGACGCCTAGGCGTTCGCCAAACATGCCGCGCGGATCACGCACGCCACGATTTCCGTCGATGGAATAGCCAACGGGGATGGTATGTATCAATTCACGTTCCTTGGCTAATCCATTGGTCAGCACCGACGGATCAAGGATGCGCCGCAAGTCGGCGTCGCCGATTTCGTGCCCGGCGATGGATATTTCATAGGCGATCAGGCGCGATTTTGGCTGACCGCAAGAAAGATTGACGACCACACCCTGAATGTTTTCGCCGGCCATCTGTTCTGCCGCTTCGACGGTGGACCTGATCGAGGCCTCCGTTTCATCCAGATCGACAATGGTGCCCGACCGCAACCCCTTCGATACCTGATGGCCAATGCCGGTGATCTTCAATTCCTCGCCCGGGCCCTTACCGCGCTCACCGCTCAGGCGGGCGATCAAACAACAAACCTTGGTGGTGCCGATATCCAAGGCCGCAACAAGCCCGTTTCTGGCTCTTTTATGGGTAGCGTTTTTCTTCATGGTCCGTTGCTTTCTCGCGGTTGTCGTGGTTGTCTATCCCGGTCATGTTTCTTGGCGTTTGCCCTTCACCGGCTTGACCGGCCGGGGCGGCTTACGAACAATCAGGCGATCGGGCAGCCGGAGATCCAAAATCCGTACATCGCGTTCCAGAACCTGATGATTTTTTTCGTATTCCGCCAGCCGGTTCCAGGCCCCGACGGCATTGTCCTCGGGCAGGCGCACATCGATGTCGCCCTTAAGACGCAGGTTCCAACGCCGGCCGCCGACACGAACGGCGGCTTTAACCATGATCATCAACTGCGGTTCCGTGGCGAGATCTTTTAACAGTGCGGCGGCATGCTCCGGCGCATCACCGCCGACCACCACCAAAAGATCGGAAAATCGTTCAAGACCGGTTTTCAGAATGACTTCGCCATCGGTGTCAATCAGCGCGAACACCCCCTTGTGCTGCCACAAGGCCATGGGTTGGCGCTCTTCGACCGTCAGCAAAACGGTATCGGGCAACATGCGTTCAACCGTCGCCGACTTGATCCATGGCAGTTTTTCGATCCGCTTTTGCGCGCCTTTGAGGTCGAACGCCAATATCGGGGCGCCCCTGACCAGGCGAACCGCGGCAAGAAGGTCTTTCTGCTTGGTCTCGCTTCTGCCGACGACCAAAATTTCATTGACCTTGAAGCCAACTTCCGCCGATGCCGCGATCACATTCCATTTAGCCCTGTCGAGGGTGGCCATGACCCAACCCGATTGCCAAAGCCGCCAACCACCGCCGGTGGCAAGGGTAATTAACAATCCGACCAGGAGGCCGCGCATATAACGGTGGCGCCAGAACGGAACCACCCGTCGACGGGACTGCCCCCGTTTCGAAGTTTTGGGGCTTCGTTTTTTACTCATGAGTCGCACTCCGCGTTATCGACCATCCAAACCACCAACTCTTGGAACGAAATATTGGCGTAGGCCGCTTGTTCCGGAACCAGCGAGGTCGGCGTCATGCCGGGCTGGGTATTGATTTCGAGTAAATAAAGTTCCTTGTCGTCGCAACGGAAGTCGGCCCTGGACAACCCCCTACAGCCGAGCGATTGATGCGCCAGGACCGAAAGCCGCATGGCCTCTTCGGCAACGTCGGGGTCAATATCAGCGGGAACCACATGGTGGGAGCCGCCGTCTTCGTACTTGGCTTCGTAATCGTAAAATTCCCGGCCGGTTTTGATTTCGGTGACTCCCAAAGCCCTGTCACCCATCACCGCAACGGTCAATTCCTTGCCGGAAATGAATTTTTCGACCATCACCCGGTCGCCATAAGGCCAACCGGTATCATTGAATAGCGGTTCGTTATCGCCTTCGGGGACGATATGAACGCCAACACTTGACCCTTCGTTCAAGGGCTTCACTACATAGGGCCGTTCGAGAAGATCGCCCTTCATAATTTCTTCACGGGTCGCGATGATGTGTTCGGCAACGGGAATGCCGACTTCAGTAAACAGCCGTTTCGCCATCGGCTTATCCATGGCCAAGGCAGACGCCAATAACCCCGAATGGGTGTAGGGAATGTCGAGAATATCCAACACCCCCTGGACGCATCCGTCCTCGCCGAAACGCCCATGAAGGGCGTTGAAGATCGCGTCGGGGCGCGGGTACAGGCGGGTCATTAACGCCCCCATATCGCGTTGCACGTCGATGGAGGTAACCGTCATGCCGGCGTCGCTCAGCGATTTCGACACCGCCGCGCCTGAAACCAGAGAGACTTCCCGTTCCGACGACCATCCGCCCATCAGGACCGCGACTTGCTTGCTCATGCCAAGTCTCCTTGTCCAGGCCCCAAACGGCCAATGCGCCGGATTTCCCATTCCAAGTTGATGCCGCTATCGTCGAACACCCGGCGGCGAATATCTTCGCCCAACCCTTCCAGGTCAGTGGCGGTGGCGCCGCCGGTGTTGATCAGGAAATTACTATGCAATTCGGAAACTTGGGCGGCGCCGCGCAGGAGCCCCCGGCAACCGGCCTTTGCGATCAGTTCCCAGGCATTCATGCCTTCAGGATTGGCAAAGGTGGAGCCGCCCGTCGGCGTCTTGATCGGCTGCGTGGTTTCCCGTTCGGCCTGAATGTCATCCATGCGGCGGCTGATTTCGCCGCTGTCGGCGGGACGGCCCTGCAACCGCGCGGCAATGAATATCCAATCTTCCGGAACGCCGCAATGGCGATAGCCGAACCCAAGTTCGGACGCCTTCAGTTGATGTACATTACCGGCTCCATCTACGGCCTCGGCATCGATCAGAACGTCTGCTATTTCACGCCCGTAGGCACCGGCATTCATCCGCAGTGCGCCGCCGATGGCGCCGGGAATGCCACACAGGAATTCGAGGCCGCTTAAGCCCGCATCACGCGCCTTGCGCGCCACGGTAAGGTCATTGGCCCCTGCCCCGGCAATGATTTGGTCACGATCAACCCGAATGTCCGCGAAGCCCCGCCCGATGCGGACGACGACGCCCTCAATCCCGCCGTCGCGGATGATGATGTTGGATGCCGCTCCGATTGTTATAACCGGCACTTCGGCGGGTTTTGCGGCCAGGAACAGAGCCAAATCATCGGCATCAGCCGGTTGGAACAGAACGTCGGCCGGGCCGCCGACCTTGAACCAGGTATAGCGCGCCATCGGCGCATCGGCCTCCAAATCACCGCGGGTTGACGGCAACCGGTCAATCAGCGTGGGAGGGGCTTGCTTAGCCGGCATCATTCGCCGCCTCCTTACCTTTGGAGCGGTATTGGCGCAATTCATCCGGCAGCGCATTGGCCCAACGGGTGATATCGCCGGCGCCCAAGCACACCACCATGTCCCCCGGTCCCGCCAAACCGTCGATGATCCCAGCCAAGTCCGAAGGCTCTGCCAACGGCATTACGGTACGGTGGCCATGATGACCCAGGCCTTCGACAAGGGATTCCCGATGGATGCCTTCGATAGGTTCTTCGCCGGCTTCGAAAACATCTGCGACGATGACCGCATCGGCGTCGTTGAAGCACCGGCAGAATTCCTCGAACAGATCGCGAAGCCGAGTGTAGCGGTGCGGCTGAACGACCGCGATCACCTTTCCTTTGACCACCGCCCGCGCCGTTTTCAAGACGGCGGCGATTTCAACCGGATGGTGACCGTAATCATCGATGATGGTAATGCCGCCGACGTCTCCAACACGGGTAAAGCGCCGCTTGACCCCTTCGAAGGAGGCTAGCGCCCGGCGGATCACGCTTTCGCCGATTTCCATTTCAGCGGCAATGGCGATGGCGGCGAGCGCGTTTTGGACGTTGTGTTCGCCCAACATCGGCATCCCTAAGCCCTTGAGCGTCGCCTGGACCTTGGATTTTCGATCGGTAATTTCAACGTCGAAGACGACTTCTTCGGCGGAGTGAACCAGATTGACGGCACGGATATCGGCTTGCGGGCTTAACCCGTAGGTAACGATGCGGCGGTCGGAAACCCTGGGAATCATCGCCTGGACTTCGGGATGGTCTATGCATAAGGCGGCAAAGCCATAGAAGGGAATATTGGCGACAAAGGCATCGAAGGCGTCGCGAAGTTCGTCGTAGGAGCCGTAATAATCCAGATGTTCCGGGTCCATATTGGTAACGACGGCGATGGTCGCCGGCAATTTCAGGAAGGTGCCGTCGGATTCATCGGCTTCGGCGACCATCCAGTCACCGGCGCCGAGACGCGCGTTGGAGCCCCAGGCGTTAATGATGCCACCGTTAATCACCGTCGGATCCAAACCGGCGGCGTCGAGAACGGCCGCCACCAGGGACGTGGTGGTGGTTTTACCGTGGGTACCACCGACGGCGATAGACCATTTCAGGCGCATCAGTTCGCCCAGCATTTCGGCGCGGCGGACGACCGGAATCAGGCGTTGCCGAGCGGCTTGGACCTCCGGGTTGTCGGGCTTGACCGCCGTCGAGGTGACGATCACACCAGCCTTGCCCAGATTTTCGGCACGATGGCCGATATGAATGGTAACGCCCAAGTCGCGGAGCCGTTTGACGTTGGCGCTGTTGACAACATCGCTGCCCTGCACCGAATACCCCAAGGTGTGTAGGACTTCGGCGATGCCGCTCATGCCGATCCCGCCGATGCCGACGAAATGAAGTGTGCCGATATCCAGAGGAAGCGCCTTCATGCCGCCCTCCTTTCGGATTCCGGTCCGCCATTTCCATTGCCGTTGTCGCCCTTGGGCAGCAGCGCACAGACCACATCGGCAAGGCGACCGGCGGCGTCCTTGGCGGTGTCGCCCTTGGCGGCGGCAGCGGCTTTTTCAAGGATCGCCGGCAGGCCAAACAGGGAATCAAGACGCGCCGCCAATCCCGGCGCGGTGAACGAGGGCTCGGGCATCAGCCAACCGGCGCCGACCTCGTCAATGGCGTGGGCGTTGCGGGTTTGATGATCATCAATGGCATGGGGATAGGGAACCAGGATCGCCGGCCGCCCGGCGATCAGGGTTTCGGCCACCGTCGACGCCCCGGAACGGCCGATCAATAAATGCGCGGCGCTCAGGCGTTCGGGAATATCGTCAAAGAATGTCTGGAGTTCGGCATCAATGCCGAGCGATTGATAATGGCTTCGGGTTTGTTCCAAGTCTTCGGAACGGCATTGCTGGGACACCTTGAGGCGCGCCTTTAGACCTTCGTCCATCAAGCCTAGCGCCTTCGGCACGACCGCTGAGAACACGTGCGCGCCTTGACTGCCGCCGATTACCAGCAGCGATATTTTCCCGTCTGACGTTATCGCCGGATAGGGGACATCCTGCACCGCGGTGAAGGTAGGCCTGACCGGCATGCCGGTATGACGGGCCCGTGTGGCGGCATGCGCCGGCAACCCTTCGGATTTTTCAAACGCCGTCGCGATGCAATCGACCCGTGATGCCAATAATCGGTTGGCGCGACCCAGCACCGCGTTCTGTTCGTGAATGGCGGTGTGATAGTTGCCGAAGCTGGCCGCCAGCATTGTCGGTACCGACGCATAGCCACCGAAGCCGACGACACAGCGCGGGCCTAAGCGTTTCAAAAGGCCCCTCGCCTGCCACGTGCCAATCGCCAATTCGGGACCGCTTTGAAGGCGCGCGGCGAAACTTTTTCCGGCCAGGCCACCGGCCCGGATCCGATGGGTTTCGACGCCGTCCAGGGCGCCGTTCCAGGCGCCGCCGCGGCGATCCGTAATCAATGCCAAACGGCACCCCCGCTTGGTCAATTCGGCGGCCAGGGCTTCGGCCGGGAACATATGCCCACCGGTGCCGCCAGCGGCAAGAACAACCAAATGACCATAGTTCGTCATCGGTTTTCCCCCCCGCCCTGCCGGTCCCGCGTCAGCGCCAGCACCATACCCATTCCCAACGCCAGCGCTAACGTCGATGAACCGCCGTAGGAAATAAACGGCAGGGTCATGCCCTTGGGCGGCATCAGGTTGATATTGGAGGCCATGTTGATAATCACCTGGACGGCGAATTGAACCAACAGTCCGGTGGTCGCCAGCAGCACGTATAAATCGTCCGACTTCAACACCCGGCTGAAGCCCCGCAGTACCACGAAGGCGAACAGGGCGACTAAGGCCAAACACAACACTAGGCCGAATTCCTCGCCGGCAACGGCAAAAATGAAATCGGCATGGGCATCGGGAAGAACCTCCTTGACCCTGCCCTCGCCGGGCCCACGACCGGCCCAACCGCCGTTGTAGAAGGCCTCCAGGGCGCGGCTGACCTGATAGCTTTCGCCACCCGCCGGATCCAGAAAACGATCGACCCGGGCCTGGACGTGACCAAAGGCGAAATACGCGCCGACAGTGCCGGCCAGAAAAGCGAAGCCAATACCCAACACCAGTAACAACGGTAATCCGGCGACGAAAAACTGCACCCCCCACATGGCGGCAATGACCACGGACATGCCGACATCCGGCTGCATCAACAGCAACCCAACGACGAACAGGAACAGGCCCGTGGAGATGGCGTATCCGTGGAACCGCCCATCGAGGCGTTGTTCCGAGAACATCCAGGCACAGACCACGGCGAACCCCGGCTTGACGAATTCCGACGCCTGGAGGGAGTACGATCCGATATGCAGCCAGCGGGTCGCGCCCTTGATTTCGGTGCCCAGGAACAGCGTCGCCACCATCAGGATGATGGCGCCGACCATGCTGAACACGGCCAGACGCCGGATATTCCGGGGACTCAAAAACGAGATCGCAAAAATGACCGCCACCGCCATGCCTAAGAAAACAAATTGGCGGCGGGCGAAATAAAAGGTATCGAACCCGAGGCGTTCGGCCTCCGGCGGTGAGGCCGCTAGGGTCAGCACCGCGCCGACGACGACGATGGATGCCAGCGCCGCCAGCGTCCAACGGTCGATGGTCCACCACCAACGGCCGACCAAGCTGGTATCGGTACGAGTAATGGCACTCATGGGGGCCCCTCCCCGTCATTACCGATGCCCATGGCAGAAGGGAAAACACCCGTTTCATCGAACGGGTCCAAGGTCTTCCCGGGAAGCGCCTCGACCATGTCACGGAAGGCGTCGCCGCGGGCCTCAAAATTGTCGAACTGATCGAACGATGCGCACGCCGGCGACAACAACACCACGGCACCGGGCACCTTATCTTTCTTTGCCAGCTTGCGGGCGTCGCCCAGCGCCGCTTTGAGATCGCCGGACAACGTCATTGGCACCCGGCCATCCAGGAACTGCGAGAATTCCATCGCCGCTTCGCCAATCAAAAAGGCATGGCGGACTCGATCCAGATTGGGCTCCACCGCTTTTAAGCCGCCATCCTTGGGCCGCCCGCCGACGATCCAATAAACGGCATCATAGCATGCCAAGGCACGGTTCGCGGCGTCGGCGTTGGTGGCCTTGGAATCGTTGACGTAGCCGATACCGTCGATAATGGAGACCGGTTCCTGACGGTGAACGAGGCCGGGGTAGCTTTGAATACAGGCCATTGCCGCATGGGGCTGGACGCCGCCGGATTTAGCAGCGGCAAAGGCGGCGGCGGCGTTTTGCCAGTTGTGCCTGCCGGGCAGACTGGGAATTCCCCTGAGGTCCATGACCGGGGTTTCCTGACCCTCGGTATCATCGATCAGGACGCCGTCGATGACATAGACGCCTCCGTGAACACGCGCTGTTCCAGAAATACCAATCACCACCTGATCGTCGGCGGATTTCAAATCTTCATATATGGCGCGGCAGCGTTCGTCATCAACACCGACGATGGCGGTGCGCGGCGCCGTCTGGCGGTGGAAAATTAACTTCTTGGCCGCAATATAGCCGTCCATGCCGCCGTGGCGATCCAGATGGTCGGGGCTGATGTTCAGCAGCACCGCGACATCGAAGGTAACCGATCTGGTCAACTCCAACTGATAGGACGACATCTCCAGCACATAGGTGCCTTCGTTTCCGAGCGGCTCAAGGTCCAGGGCCGGCATGCCTAAATTACCGCCGACTTCGACATCGCGGCCGGACACCTGCATGATGTGACCGATCAAGGCGGTGGTCGTCGATTTCCCGTTGGTGCCGGTGATCCCGATAAAGGCGGCATCACGCTGTGCGCGCACCAGTAATTCGACATCCCCGATGATCTCGACATTGGCGGCAGCGGCTTTCACTACAATCTCATGTGGCTTGGGATGATGCAGGGGAATGCCGGGGCTCAATACTAAAGTGGTGTGCTCGTTCCAGTCGCACTGATATAGATCGACCAACGGCACGCCGGCGTCCTCGGCATTTTCGCGCGCTTGCGCATCGTCATCCCAGGCGGCAACCTCGGCCTCGCTGCCGGCCAGCGACTTGGCCGCCGTCAGCCCGGAACGGCCGAGCCCAAAGACGGC
>Ga0066383_10000745_pt1 | contig 11636 bp, 10 predicted proteins | sample Knorr_S23_td_Bot_FD_70950 | JGI IMG/M metagenome (GOLD analysis project Ga0066383, IMG submission 70950) | Marine microbial communities from Southern Atlantic Ocean transect - Knorr_S23_td_Bottom_ad_3770_LV_A | ecosystem: Environmental > Aquatic > Marine > Oceanic | place: Southern Atlantic...
AGGTTGCCGCTCCGAACGGCTTTCTGAATGCATACATGCAGAAATATGTCAAAAATGCAAAACCCATGGCGTATAAGCTAAACTGCCAGGCTGGAGCTCGACTCAACCATAAATTTATAGTGCTCTGTTTTGTTTGGTTATTCATATTTCAGTAAAATTAATAAAACTATTCTTATTAAAGGATCTCTTAAATAAGATTGTATAATTCTTAAAATCTACACAATGGAATGTAAGGATAAATGAGTGGATTATAATCTGTGAATGTATTAATACTCCCTTAATCTATTATAAGATAGTTTAAATTTCCTTCATGAGTTTCTATATAAAATCTTTATTTATAGCTGTTCCGATTTTTATGAAACTTATCCTATTGGAAGCGATTGTTGCTCGGCGCAAAGGACTTAACATCAATCGGGCAAGCGATGTGATTTCAAGCTTAAGTTCCGACTCTACTAATACATTACGTGACGGCGTTAAAATTGGCATTGCACTCATCAGTTATTCTTGGCTCGCAAAGCACATTACAATCTATAAACTGGAGCCCGTCTGGCTTGCGGTTATTATCGCTTTTATTATCAAAGATTTTTTCCGGGTATTGGGTGCATCGGCTTAATCATCGAGTGAATATTTTATGGGATAAGCTTTTTGGAACATTCCAGGAAATAGTTGGCGAGACAAGCAATTACGATAAGCTCAATAACATGAATACGAAGGTAGAGGGCAACAGTGTAATTTTAACTTTCGAATATTCCACTGGTGATGCATCGGGGCAAAACATGGTAACAATTTGTACGGATAACATTATTGAATACGTGAAAGAGAACTTTGAGATAACACCGAAAGAATGTTACATAGAGAGTAATTATTCTGGCGATAAAAAAGCGACCGCAATGTCTTTTTCGGGAGATAAAGTTGCGTCGGAGGTGGTTGTGAATAGATCCGTAATCGAGAGAACACTTCGGTCAACTCCAGAGAAGATGGCCGAATATTGGGTGTCGTCCACATTGGCTGTAATTTAGAGTGGGGCCATCGGTGCACAAGAACATGTGGCAAATGGGTTAACAGCTTTGTTTATTTCATGCGGACAAGATGTGGCCTGTGTGGCAGAATCCTCTGTGGGGATTACCCGAATGGAAGTAAACCAGCAAGGGGATTTATATGTAGCCGTTACGCTACCATCACTTATTGTGGGCTCGGTAGGTGGTGGCACAGGACTGCCAACCCAAAACGAATCACTAAATATGTTGGGCTGTGTGGGACAAGGCAAGTCGAGAAAGTTTGCCGAAATATGTTGTGCTGTTTCATTGGCGGGAGAAATTTCTATTGCCGCGGCCATGTCGTCGGGGCACTTTACGGCGGCTCATAAACTATTAGGTAGAAAGAAAAAATGAGTGCAGAAGAGAACAGCTTACCGTTTTACAAACGGTTTCTAATCTATCAGAAAGAGCGATTTCCGTTCCTAGCTCACGGGCTAATGATATCCGCTTTTACATTTTCTGCAGTTTCGTATTCACGAATTTGTAGAGAAGCAACTGGCTTTATTGCGTGGTCGGATTTTTTGATAGGGATATTCGCCACCGTTACATTATTCTTTTTGGTACGCATATTCGATGAGTTTAAAGACCAAAAAGAAGACAAAGAATTTAGATCGTATTTACCTGTGCCCAGAGGATTGGTTTCATTAAAGGAATTAAAAGTAGTCGGCTGGACGGTCGCTATTATTCAAGTTGCTGTTATCGCTTTTTTGCAATTAGAAATGCTCTTCCTGTATGCCGTGGTGCTGTGCTACCTTTTGTTGATGGCGGTTGAGTTTTTTGTACCCACCTGGTTGAAAGCGCATCACATGACCTACATCACATCCCACATGGTAATAATTCCTCTAATCGATATTTATGCAAGTGGATTAGATTGGTTATTGGATGGCTCCGAGCCACACTGGGGACTTGTTTGGTTCTTTGCCGTTTCGTTTATGAACGGATTGGTATTAGAATTTGGCAGGAAAATACGAACACCTGAAAAGGAAGAGGAAGGAGTTACTTCATACACAAGCTTGTATGGTACCAAAGGAGGAACCGTTTCATGGATCGCACTCATGTTTGCCACCATGCTACTAGCAATGGGAGCTTCTTATTATGCCGGATATGGTAGTTTGTCAATCTTTGTTTTTGGCGGTTGTTTTTTAATCAGCTCACTACCTGGATGGTTGTTTTTAAAAGAACCCACGGTTAAAAGAAGTAAGATGATTGAATATGCTTCGGCCGGTTGGACAGCGTTAATGTACGTGTCGCTTGGAGGAATCCCGATGATTAAATCTCTATTAATGTAAACCGTATGTTAGTCAATAAGGATTCATCTAGTCATCAGGGAATAGGAGGGAAGGCCACCAATTTAGTTCGGCTGGAAAGCATGGGGATCAATGTGCCCAAATGGGCAGTTGTTCCAGCTGATATATTGTTAAAACAAATTTCCGATCAGACGGATAAGGAGAGCCTTAAAAAGCAATTTGAAAACCTCGTTCTTCCATCGGAGATTATGGATGAGCTGGTAAGCTATTTCGGCAGTGATGCTCAAGAAAAGTCGTACGCCGTTAGGTCGTCGGCAACAGATGAAGATGGGGCACAGTTCTCATTTGCTGGTCAATTCGAAACATTCCTACATGTCCCTTTCAATGAGATAGAAGAGAAAATATTGAACATCTGGCAATCTGTAATCTCAGATAGAGTAATCAAATACCGAGAGGAAAATGGACTGGGACTAGAACTGGGCATAGGTGTGATCATTCAAGAAATGGTGCCGTCGGAAGTTGCGGGAGTTGCCTTTGGCATAGACCCGGTTTCGGGAGATAAAACAAAAAAAATTGTATCGGCGGTTTATGGATTAGGAGAGGGGTTAGTTTCTGGCGAATTAGATGCGGATATGTTTACTGTCTCTTCCGATAACATAGACGAACGGTTAGCGATAAAAACACATGCCTTTTCTAAATCGAAGTTGGGCACCGGAATAGAAAAGATCAAGGTAGCCGAAGAAAAACAGAATGTTGCCACGTTAAATAAGGAGCAGTTACTGGAAATAGCTGGCATGTTGGATCAATTAAATGATCGATTAGCCGGACCGCAAGACATCGAATTCGCATTCCATCAGAATAAATTGTTTCTATTTCAAACACGTCCTATTACAACTAATGGAAATACGGAACAGGGCGAATATATTCTATGGGACAACAGCAACATTGTTGAATCTTATCCTGGCGTCACAACGCCGCTTACGTTCTCATTTATCGAGAAAATGTATGAGAAGGTATACCGTCAGTTTATGGGACTGCTAGGGGTAACCGATATTGAAGTAGATCGAAACAGTGTTGTTTTCAAAAATACACTTGGCCTTGTACGGGGGCGCGTTTACTACAACTTGCTCACGTGGTATAAAATGTTGGCCATGGTACCCGGTTATTCTTTGAACGCCGAATACATGGAAAATATGATGGGCGTTAAGGAGCGTTTTGAGCTGAAAGAAGATTACAAAATGACCAAAAAGCTGGCTTGGTTTCGAATTGCAGGAATGCTCTTTAATATGATACGGTTGCAGCGCAATCTATCCAAAGAAAGAGATCAGTTCTTGAAACACTTAGACGGTGTGATGACTAAATACAAGTCGATTGCTTTTAATGCGCTTTCCCCATCAGAAATTGTGAAGTATTATAAAACATTCGAAACGACTTTGTTGCTCGAATGGAAAGCACCGCTTATCAACGATTTCTTTGCGATGATTTGGTTTGGTATGTTGCAAAAACAAACCGCTAAGTATTGTCCGGACGAACCGAATATTCATAACGACCTTTTATGTGGTAGTCAGGACATCATATCCGTTGAGCCGATTCATCGTAGTTTAGAGATTACCAAACTGGTTAAGAATGATGCCACCGCAACTCAATTATTTAAATCCGAATCTCCACAAGATATTTGGACGGCCTTGTGCAATGGAGTACATCCAGCGATAAAAAAATCCATCGAAAATTATATCGACAAGTTCGGTGATCGCTGCGTGGGCGAGTTGAAATTAGAAACCATATCGCATACTCAAAATCCCACCTTGTTTGTTAAGGTGATTAAATCTTACGTTACACAGGGCATCACACAGAAAAGAAAAGATAACAATATTGAAAACGATTTAAGAGGTGCCGCTCAGAAAGGCATTGCTAGCCGTTTGAAAGGAAGCCCGATAAAGCAATGGTGGTTTAATTACGTTTTAAATAAAGCAAGAGACTTGGTGAGCAACAGAGAGAACTTACGATTTGAGCGTACCCGGGGTTTTGGAATGGTTAGAACCATGTTCTCTGCCTTGGGCGAAAAGCTTTATGAGCAAGGGATATTGAAAGATGCACGAGATGTTTTCTACTTGGAGCTAGCTGAAATTAAGCAGCTGGACACCAACAGCTTTTCTGAAGAACTTAAACAGCATATTGACAAGCGGAAATTAGAATTCTCGAAATACAAAGAGCAAGAACCACCTCAAGAACGATTCTTCTCTTACGGTAATAATTTCAGCGATGAGTTTATTTATTCGAAAGAAAAGCTAGCGCCAATTGAAGGCGATTTAAAAGGAATCGGATGTTGTCCTGGAATAGTGCAGGCCAAGGTGAGGGTAGTGAACGATCCAGATGAGCTAGATTCGTTAAATGGAGACATCTTGGTAACCTCGAGTACAGACCCCGGATGGGTTACTTTGTTCCCAACAGCTTCGGCAATAATAGTTGAACGAGGTAGCCTATTAAGTCATTCTGCAATAGTGTCGAGAGAAATGGGGATACCATGTATTGTGAGCATCACGGGCTTATTACGGACCTTAAAAACAGGGGATGAAGTGTTGATGGATGGCAGTACGGGTGAAATTAAAATCATAACCGAATGAGCGATCAGTTAAAAGAAGTACAGCACGATTATATCCGATATGCCAACTGTTGGGAAGATGCGGATGTGCTCTTGGAAGGGTTGCAAATACAATCTGGAGACAAGGTGCTATCCATAGGCTCTGCTGGCGATAATAGTTTTTCATTATTGGTAAACGATCCCGAATCGGTAGTGGCTGTTGACATCAATCCCATACAGCTGAACTTAATTGAATTGAAGAAAGGAGCCTTTCTATCACTCGATCACGATCAATTTTTGCAATTCCTTGGCTTTAAACACAGCGACGATCGGGTTAAAACCTACAAACAGGTTAAGGAGCATTTGACGGATGAGATAAAATTGTTTTGGGACAATCGTTTAGATCAAATCGAACCGGGGATTATTTATCAAGGAAAATTTGAGAAATATTTCATGTTGTTCAACTCTAAAATTCTACCGCTAATCCATACCAAAAAGAGAATTAGTGAACTGTTTAAATCAAAGGATAAGCAGGCACATGAAGATTATTATAAAAACAGTTGGAACAATTGGAGATGGAGAATCCTGATTAAAATATTCTTTAGTAAAAGAGTAATGGGCAAAGTAGGTAGAGATCCGGCTTTCTTGAAGGAGGTGAAAGTTTCCGTAGGTGATTTTATATTTGGTGAGGCAGAAAAACATTTGAAGTCGGTGGAGTGCCAACAAAATTATTACCTAGAATTTATTCTAACGGGCAAATTTCAAACCCACCTCCCTCATTATGCCAGACAAGAGAATTATGAAAAGATCAAATCGAATGTGAATCGGTTAACTGTTTTTAAGGGGTTGGCGGAAGATGCTTTTGAGGCCTATTCAGGATTCAATAAATTTAATTTGTCCAACATTTTTGAATACATGACCCCTGAACTATTTCAATCTGTGGCAGAAAACTTGGTGGAAAATGGCAAGTCGGGTTCGCGATATGTTTATTGGAACCTGATGGTGCCAAGAAGAATGGGGGATATTATCTCGCAACTGGAGAATGACAAAGCATTAACGCAACAACTCACCGAGAAAGACAAGTGCTTCTTTTATGCTAATGTAAACGTGGATGTGAAAAAATGAGTGAAAGTTTAATCAATACGATTTACATGTCGGTCGCTTTCCTTGCTTTATTTGGGAGCGCAGAATTGCTCTATCATGTATTTAAAATTCAAGCTGAAATAACTCGGAAATATGTGCACACCGTTACGGGCCTATTGACTATGTTATTTCCATTATTAATTGGCAATCATTTAACTAACCCCAATTAGACTCAATACAACACATTTTATACGTGATAAAATAGGATGAAATGACGTGATAACAATTCAGGCTGTTACAATGGCGTTACAAATGGAGAAAAATGATATTCAAAAGAACCTTTAAAAATATGAGAAAAGTTAAAGCACACAGAATTTCAAATTAACCCATGATAAATTTATTTGAAGGGTTATATCGAAACTATCTTAAACATATCGTAAGTTGTTTATTATTTGGAGCAATTGTCTTCTTGTTTATGATCCCTCAACTCAAATTCGACCATTCTGATGGATCTTGGTTTCAAAAAGACGACCCAGTCTATACTCAATATCAAACATTTTTAGACCAATTTGGCAGCGACGAATTTGTTGTTATAGGGTGGCACAAAAATGACAATGATTTAAACCGAGCCGAATACTCTAAAACCATAAATCAGCTGATTCAAGACCTAAATAGCATTCCTCATATTGAAAATGTTGGTTATCCATACCCAGGTTTATCCAATGATGTGGAAGGTGTTTTTCTAATAGTTCATCCAGGGGATAAATTTACAGATTACCGCAAAGAAATTTCTGAAGGGGTGCGAAAAGTACTAGCAGATTTTAAAACATCTAAGATTGAGTTTCATTTGCTGGGAATCCCTATCTTAGACACACAAATTGATTTAGATATGGGAAAAGATTTTGGTTTATTTTTTAGTTTGACGCTTCTAGTCATTAGTTTGTTTATTTTTTTACTTTATCGGTCTTTTCGAATTCTATTTTTAGTAATAGGGGTTATTGGCCTCTCAATGATTTATACATTGGGTTTAATGCCAGTATTAGGATTTAATTTTACGTTGGCCAATACAATTTTGCCAGTACTGCTTATTATCCTAGGCATTATGGATTCTATTCATATTTTGAATCATTGCGCAAAAAATCCAGAAAGTATTAAAAAATTTGGGCCCCTTAAGAGAGTGCTGACCCCATGCCTCATAACAAGTCTGACAACTTCCATAGGGTTTGCTTCTCTTTTATCATCACCCATTCCAGCAATTCGAGAACTAGGCATTGTTGCAGCAATTGGTACCATAATAACCTTCATAGTAAGTATAACGGTAATTCCCTTTGTACTTGGAAAAATGGACTTAACGCGAATCCCATCACTTTCAAAATCAAACAGGGTCGTACATTTTATTCTAGATCAATGCTTCGTCTTTACCAAAAAGTTTTACCCTTTTATTTTAGCCGCTTTTGCCGTGATATTTGTTTTGGGAATGGTTCGGTTTTCAATGCCCACGATTGCAACAGATTGGTTGTCTTTCTTTAAGGAAAAAAGCACCATTCAAAACGACTACAGATTTTTTAGACAAAACTTTGGATCGGTGAGTACTTTGGAGGTTATTGTGTCACCTAAAGATACGCCTGAATCTACTTTGAAAAAAATTGAATCTTTAAAGGCAAAAGCTCTATCACTGCCTACTGTTACAAACGTTATCGTACAAAATAGTCCCCCTCAAAGCATCAATCCAACTGATATCAGGATAACATTGCTAACAACGACTCTAGCGTCTAATGAGGTTAAAATTATAATGGATGAACTGCAACCATCTCTCAATCAACTGTTCCCACATTCAGCATATATTACAGGGATTAATGCTATTTTTGTTCATATGGCTGAAGACCTAGTAGAGAGTTTGGTGAAAAGCTTTTCAATCTCGTTTTTTGCCATTTTTTGTATCATGTTTTTCTACTTTGGATTCAAATTGGGCTTGATTAGTATTATTGTAAACTTATTTCCTGTTTTAAGTATCTTTGGCATTATGAGAATTTTGGATATTACTTTGGACATTGGAACTGTTTTAACAGCTTGCATCACATTGGGGATTATCGTTGATGACACGATTCATTTTGCATCAGCAATTCAAGCGAATCTCAAGGAAGAGGGGAATCCTCTACTGGCAGTAAAGAATGCACTTCATGAAACAGGATATTCTATTATCATCACCACATTGATTTTGACGGTTGGGTTCTCCGTGTTACTTGTTTCATCTTTTAAACCGGTAATCAACTTTGGTATTTTGACATCCATTTCATTTGTATTGGCACTTATAGCAGATCTATTTATTAGCTCCAGTATGATTATTGCGCTAAGACACTTTTTCAAGCAAAACAGGTAGCGTTTTTCTTAAAACCACGTAATCTATCTTGCTATTATGCCGTTTATCAACAGGGATTTTTTCCACAAAATGAATATCTACCTTACATATGGGTTTAGTAATCGCTTCGATTTTAGATCGTAACAGTTCTAAGTTCTGATTGTTGTTTTTTGGTTCAATCAACAGTAACAATCGATCCTGAAATTGGAGAATAGCAGATCTTTTAATTTCTTCCTCGAAGGACAAAATAGTTTCAATCGAAAATGGGTAAAGATCTACTTTGTTAAATGATAATTTGGCTAAGCAACGTCCCATTAGCCACAATCGACCATGATCATCAAAAAAACCCGCATCTCCTGTACGATGCCAAACAGCATCTGCCACTTTGAATTTAGATGCTTTATCCCCAACTCCATTCAAATAGCCCTTTAATACATGAGAGCCTGAAACGGCAATTTCGCCGACTGCTTTAGAGGGTAGGCAAAGGTTTTCGAAGGTGTCTTGGGATACAGTGTCTATTTCTTTGTTAATCTCATTCGGTATAATTTGAATTTGGATGTCTTTTATGGGGAGCCCCACAAGTAAGCCTGACCCACTTTTCATTTCTTCAAGATCTTTATTGGAATACGCTGTGTAATTGATATGGGATATCGGCTCTGCTTCTGTTGATCCATATACAGCGGTAAGTTGAGCTTGGGGCACTATCTGGTTTAGTCGTTTCAATAAAGAGGGAAAAACGGGTGCCCCTCCCGTAAATAGTCGAACTAGTGTTTTCAACTCCGCGCCTTGCTTTTCACATTCATCACAAATATTTTCGAAAAATGAAGGTGATCCAATCATGCTTTTTACATTCAATTCTTGGATTTGATTTAAAACGGGCTTTAGGTCTATAAACCCAGGTCTAGTCAGATCAGCGTCTGGTAATACCGTCGTTGCCCCACTTCCCAAATGGGATAAAACAAAGACAGGAAGTGTGGTCATGACAACCTCTTTTTTTTGAATGGAGAGTGTTTGTTCTAAAACTTGGTGTTGGTTTATCAAAAACCCATGCGAACGTACAACGACTTTGGGAATGGATGTGCTACCACTGGTAAAGGTAATAAGGGCTGGGAACTCATTATCTGTATTCGGAATATCGCTTTCAGGTTTTGCGTAAAGATACCGATTGAAATGATGTGTAAAGGGTATCCAGTTTGAGGCAGAAAATTTGATAGGGATAGCTCTAATTTCTTTCATCAATAGCCCAAATAAAATAGCCTTATTTGAACCTATAAACCCTTTTGGCGGATACAGCTGGCAGCATTGTTTGATGTAGTCTTTACCGCCCTGTGGGTCAATTAATATCACAACACATTTGATTCGAAATAACCCTAGAATAATGACATACAACTGAATAGAAATGGGATAAAAGACAAGAACAGCATCTCCTTCTTTTAACCCTGTTTGCTTAAAATAGGCGGCAGCTTTAGCACTTTGTTGTTCAAGATCAGAGTAACTAATTTGGTTAATGTTTCCGAATTTTGACTCGATAATTGCTGGGTAGCTTTCTTTTCGATAGTCTTTGAGGATTTCAACAAGGTTCATGTAATATCCAATTTGTAGAGTGTATATTCACGAATCTTTTTTCCGTAATGTTGGCTGATTTTCTGTGATACATTTTGCTCGTGCATATATGCATGGATAATTTTTTTATATCCTTGTTCTAGTGCTGTTTTGTGGATTTGAGAAACAAGATAACTTCCTAATTTTAGGTTGCGGTAGTCCGGGTGGACCGCCAATGTTTTTAATATTACCTGGTCCACTTTTTTGCCCGCTTGTTTTTGTGACAAATCAGGAATGCAAAGTACAAACCCTATCATTTTATTATCCTTGTAAGCGAATAATACAAATTCTGGAGAAAGTAACGGTTTAAGTGGGTGATACAGTTGGCAAAACGTTTCATAGCTAATTGGTGAATATAGAAAGTTATCTTTAAAACAAGCAGAGGATAGATGATAAAGATCCATCAAATAATGTTCGAAGTTTTCCAAGTCTAGTAGCTTAACCGTAATGTCCGCTCCCTTAATAGGTTGCGTTCTAGATTTGGTTTCAACTGACGCTAGAGTAGAGTTGTATTTTGCAACAGGTAGAAATCCAAAGCTTTCAAAATATTTAGGATAGACATCTGGATGCTTGGGTTCAGTTAAGAATAAGGGGTCTTGCCCTTTTTCAGTGATCCATCGATATGAAAACCAAGTATTGCCATCCATTGGACCTATAACAACCTCATATTGATATCGTTTGAGATAGCTGCATGCATCTTGAAGTATTTTTTTTGCAGATTGTTGATCAACTGCTTCAAAATGACCAATGTATCCTACTTTTTTACCGTCATACAACGGTGTGTTTTCCCACCATAAAGATAGACGTGCTTGGATTTTCTCATCCGTTTTCAAAACCAATTTTTTGTCGGGACATTGAAGAGATTCTAGGTTGGAATCTATTGGTTTTATCATCTAAAGAACCCCATATAGCAAAGGAAATGAGGCTATAAATGAACAGCCTCCTTGTATAAACCATCTCTCAAAATCCATGTCATAGCCTTTTAGAGAAATGAGTCTAGGCCAAACCCGGCATAATTCCCTTTTGATTAAAGGGAATCAAAAATTCTCTGGAAAGAAAATGTAACGTTCGTTTTGGTAATTTTACCTGCAAGTTCGAATACAGGATATGCGAGAAAATTTATAGCACCCGAAATTGGGCCTGGTTCAAATACCAAATCGCGTCCACGGCTAAATTCGATCCGATTAGCCGGATGATGACCAAAATAATAATTGGATAAAGCAGAACACTTGTCTCCTTCACTAATATCAATAGGCCACCAATTTCCATCTGTATAAAATTCTGCCCAACAATGATAGCCATCAATTCCACCTTCATTTCTGGATGAAGGAATAGAAGCACCAATCGCAAAACGTGCGGGAATTTCTACGGATCTTGCTAAAGCAATAAAATAGGAGTGGAAATCTGTGCAGTTACCCGTTCGTGAATCACAAGCATAAACTGCATCTCCCTTACCCCAACCTTCGCCATATTTTATGTAGCTCATACGATCTATGGTATGATCATATAAAGCACGTGCTTGAGCAAGTGTGCCCAACTTACCGTGAATCACTCCAGTCGCAATTTCTTTGAAGGACTCTAATTCAGGGACGAGACGATTCGGACGTAGAAATTCGTGTGGATCTCGACTCTTGTCTTCATAAACGCCTCTTTCAAGATGTTTGACTCGATATGATATTTCTATCATTTTTCCACTATGCTCTGGATTAAAAACCATATAAAATGCT
>Ga0066383_10000748_pt1 | contig 11615 bp, 11 predicted proteins | sample Knorr_S23_td_Bot_FD_70950 | JGI IMG/M metagenome (GOLD analysis project Ga0066383, IMG submission 70950) | Marine microbial communities from Southern Atlantic Ocean transect - Knorr_S23_td_Bottom_ad_3770_LV_A | ecosystem: Environmental > Aquatic > Marine > Oceanic | place: Southern Atlantic...
GTATTCCAGGTGGACGCCGTCCGGCAGGTCGCCCACGATCCAGAAACTGGGGCGCATGCGGCCGTTGACGAAAACGAGCCGGGGCCGTCCGCCGGGGTCCGGCAGCAGCGACGGCACATGGTCGATGACGGCCATGCCGTCTTCCTCGGTGATGGGTTGGTAGACCGTATCCTCGAGGGGACGTAACCGCGTGTATTTCCAGTCTTCAAGCTTTGGCGTCGGCAGGCCGAGGTCGCTAAACCGTTCAATCCCGGCTTCGCGGATATCCTTCAGCCAGGAAAGATCGGCGCCGGGCAGGCCGGGACGGGTGGCATCGAAGTCATCAACGAAGGCCAGCGTGTTGGAGGTCGAATTGCCCATATCAGGCCACCGCCTCATCGAATTCGGCGTAGCCATTTTCTTCCAGCTCCAACGCCAATTCCTTGCCGCCGGTGCGCTGAATCCTGCCATGCGCCAGCACATGCACCTTATCGGGCACGATGTAATCCAACAGCCGCTGGTAATGGGTGATGATCAGCATCGAACGATCCGGCGCGCGTAGCTTATTGACGCCTTCGGCGACGATCTTCAACGCGTCGATGTCCAAGCCGCTGTCGGTCTCGTCCAAAATCGCCAAGGTCGGATTCAACACCGCCATTTGCAGGATTTCATTGCGTTTTTTCTCACCGCCAGAGAAACCAACGTTGACGGCGCGTTTCAGCATGTCGTCGGAAATGCCTAGTTCCTTGGTCTTGGCACGCATTATTTTGACGAATTGCATGGCGTCCAGTTCGTCTTCGCCCTTGAAACGGTGGATCGCGTTCACGGCTTCCTTAAGGAAGGTGGTGTTGGCGACGCCGGGAATTTCCACCGGATACTGAAAGGCCAAAAAAATGCCCTTGGCGGCCCGTTCCTCCGGCTCCATGCCGGTCAGGTCCTCACCCTGGAAAATGATCCGGCCGCCGGTGATCTCATATCCGTCGCGCCCGGCGATGACATGGCTGAGGGTGCTTTTACCCGAACCGTTCGGTCCCATGATGGCGTGCATTTCGCCGGGGTCGATACTGAGGTCAATGCCCTTGAGGATTTCCGCGCCATCGACGCTGACGTGTAGATTTTTGATTTCCAACATTTTTATAGCTTTCTTGTTCACTTTTTTTTCAACACTGCCGGTTCTAGCCGACGCTTCCTTCAAGAGAGATACCGACCAGCTTTTGCGCTTCAACGGCGAATTCCATGGGCAGTTGCTGCAGCACCTCGCGGCAGAACCCGTTGACCACCAGGGCGACGGCCGCTTCCGCCGGAATGCCGCGCTGGCGCAGATAAAACAGCTGGTCCTCACTGATGGTCGACGTCGTCGCTTCATGTTCGACGATGGCAGTTTTATTTTTGCTTTCGATATAGGGCACCGTATGGGCGCCGCATTGATCGCCGATAAGCAGAGAATCGCATTGGGTGAAATTACGCGCGCCCTCGGCCTTGGGCGACATCTTGACAAGGCCCCTATAGGTCTGATTGGCGCGGCCCGCCGAAATGCCCTTGGAGATGATCTTCGATGTCGTGTTCCGGCCCAAGTGAATCATCTTGGTGCCGGTGTCGGCCTGCTGGCAATTGTTGGTGATGGCGATGGAATAGAATTCGCCTACCGAATTGTCGCCCTGGAGAATGCAGCTCGGATACTTCCAGGTGATCGCCGATCCGGTTTCGACCTGGGTCCAGGAGATTTTGGAATTACGGCCCCGACACGCCCCGCGCTTGGTGACGAAATTGTAGATGCCGCCCTTGCCGTTCTCATCGCCCGGATACCAGTTCTGCACGGTCGAATACTTGATTTCGGCATCGTCCAGCGCGATCAGTTCGACGACGGCGGCGTGCAGCTGGTTTTCGTCGCGCATGGGGGCGGTGCAGCCTTCCAGGTAGGAAACATAGGAGTCCTTATCGGCGATGATCAAGGTGCGCTCAAACTGGCCGGTCTCCTTGGCGTTGATGCGGAAGTAGGTGCTCAGTTCCATGGGGCAGCGTACGCCGGGCGGGATATAGACGAAGGAGCCGTCGGTGAAGACGGCGGAATTCAGTGTCGCGTGCTTGTTGTCGGTGTAAGGGACCACGGTGCCCAGATATTTCTTGACCAGGTCCGGGCATTTCTCCAACGCCTCGGAGATCGGGCAGAAGATGACGCCGACCTCTTCCAGCTTGACCTTGAAGGTGGTCGCGACGGAGACACTGTCGAAAACGGCATCGACGGCGACACCGGACAGGAATTCCTGTTCCTTCAGCGGGATGCCCAGTTTCTCGTAGGTTTTGAGCAGCTCCGGATCGACTTCATCGAGGCTTTTGGGGCCGTCGTCGGTCCCCTTGGGGGCCGAGTAATAATATGAAGCCTGGTAATCGATTGGCGGGAACGTGACCTTGGACCATTTCGGCTCGCTCATGGTCAGCCAATGCCGGAAGGCCTTGAGCCGCCATTCCAACAACCATTCGGGTTCGTTCTTCTTGGCCGAAATGAACCGGACGGTGTCTTCGTTTAGGCCCTTAGGCGCGGTCTCGGACTCGATGTCGGTGACAAAACCGTATTTGTATTTGTCATCGGCCAGTTCCTGAACCTGTTCAACTGTTTTTGTCGTGGCAACCATTGATCATTATCCCTTTACTTTTTCTTCTCTAAGCCGCTGAGGTTTGCCGCGGATTGACCCGGCGCAGCCGTTCTACCTCGGCGGTTATGGTTTCGGTAGCAAATTTGATGTCGTCTTCGTTGGTGAAACGGCCAAGGCCGATACGAATCGTGGCCGCGGACAATTCTTCGCTCAACCCCAGCGCCTCCAGCACATGGGAGGGTCCAACCGTCGCCGACGAACAGGCCGCACCGGTTGAGATCGCTAAATCCTTCAACCCCGCCGTCAGGTCTTCCGCCTGGATGTCGCTGAAACTAAGACTAAGATTGCCGGGAATCCTGGCTTCCAAGTCACCATTAATGGCAACACCCTCAAGCCGGGTCAATATATTATTTAAAAACAAGTCATTAAGGCCCTTCAAGCGGGTGGTTTCTTCGTCCATGTCTGTAGCGGCGATCGCCGACGCTTCGCCCAGGCCGACGCACAACGGCGTCGGTAAGGTGCCGGATCGCAGGCCCTGTTCCTGGCCGCCGCCGTCGATCAAGGTTTCCAGGCGCACCCGTGGGCGGCGGCGGACAAAAAGCGCCCCAATCCCCATGGGGCCGTAGACCTTGTGGCCGCTGATGCTCATCAGATCGATGGACATGGCGTCCACATCGAGCCCGATCTTGCCGTACGCCTGGGCGGCGTCGGTATGGAAGAAAACGCCCGCCTCGCGGCACAGGGCGCCGATCTCGGCCAACGGTTGGATAACGCCGATTTCATTGTTCACGCCCATGATGGAAACAAGACTGGTGTTGTCGGTGATGGCGTCCCGCAACTGATCCAAATCAATCAGCCCGTTTGGCCCCACCGGAAGGTAGGTAATCGCTATCCCGTCGCGTTCAAGGGCGGCGCTGGCCTCAAGCACACATTTATGCTCGGTGGCACAGGTGACGATGTGGGTTTTTGGGCTGCCGTTATGGTGGGCATGCAACCTCGCCACCCCCTTGATCGCCAAATTGTTGGATTCGGTAGCGCCCGAGGTGAAGATGATTTCCTTTTCCCCGGCGCCAATCAGTGCCGCAATTTGGCCGCGTGCTTTTTCCACCGCTTCTTCCGCTTCCCAGCCGAAGAAGTGATCGCGGGAATGGGGGTTGCCGAATTTTTCGGTGTAAAACGGCATCATCGCCTCCAAAACCCGGGGGTCGAGCGGCGTCGTCGCCTGGTAATCCAGATACACGGGCCGACCCTTATGGGCAGGTTTCTGACCCGGCGATCCGTGGATTGTGTTGACTTCGGTCATGCCGCCGTCCTGTCCTTGTTGCTGGCGCGGGCGCGGGCATGGACCTCGGCCCAGGCGCTGAGGAAACGCTCAATATCGTGTTCGGTGGTGTTCCAGCCTAAGGAAACGCGAATGGCGGTGGCCGCCTCATCGGCCTCAATGCCCATGGCCGCCAAAACGTGGCTGGGCTCGACCTTTCCCGATGAACAGGCGGAACCGGCGCTGACGGCGATGCCGGCGAGGTCGAGGGCGATCAGCTGGTGTTCCGCCTCGACGCCGGGCATGGTTAGGCATGTGGTGTTCGCAAGACGGGACACGCTGGCGCCGAAAATGCACACCCCTTGGTGGCGCGACAGCTCCGCCTCGATCCGGTCACGCCAATCTCTGACGTCGGCGAACCCCGAAAGGTTCTTCAGTGCTTCCGCCGCGGCAACACCAAATCCAACGATACCGGGGAGGTTTTCCGTACCGGCGCGCCGGCTTCGTTCCTGGCCGCCGCCCCGGATGATGGGGGATAGCGTTTGATCGTCAGCCAACACCAAGGCGCCGATGCCCTGGGGGCCGCCGATCTTGTGGGCAGAAAGGGTCAGCATATCGATTCCCAAGGCCTTCATATCAATGACAAATTTTCCTGCCGCCTGTACGGCGTCGCAATGGAACAAGGCGCCGTGTTTTTTGGCCAGGGATGAAACCTCGGCCACGGGTTGGATGACACCGGTTTCATTGTTGGCCAGCATTACCGAAACCAGAGCCGCTTCCTGGTTAACCTCAAGGGCCGCGTCCAGGGCGCCAAGGTCAATCAAGCCGTTCGAGTCAACGGCGATAATCTCAGGCGCGGCAACCGATTTCAGCACCGACACATGTTCGACCGCGGACACCAGCACCCGTCTAGTCCCTGCCCCGGGGATGGCCAAATTGTTGGCCTCGGTCCCGCCAGAGGTAAAGACGACGCCGGCAGGCATAGCGCCAACCAAGGCCGCCACCTGTTCGCGGGCATCCTCGACCAGCTTCCGCACGCCGCGGCCAGCGCCATGCACCGAAGACGGGTTTCCGGTAAGTTCAAGCGCCCGGATAAGGGCGTCCTTGACCGCCGGGCGCACCGCCGTGGTCGCGTTGTGGTCCATGTAGACAGGATTTTTCATGCCCATGCACAGCCTAATGATTGAACGGCCTGTCGCGTTAGGCTTGTTGTGCCGCGGCGAGGTTGGCGTCTTCGCCTAGGCGATGCTGTACGCCGCTGGAACCGAGAACGCGATCATCGATGACATCGGCCAGAGACACCGAATTCAGATAGAGAAAGATATGGTTCCCCAGTTCTTCCCACAAATCATGGGTCAGGCAGCGGCTTTTGTTACTTGTACACCCGGTCGGAGAACCCGGAGTACAGCGGGTTGTCTTGATCGATTCATCGACGGAAAGAATGATGTCTGCGATTCGGGTGTTGGCGACACCTCGGGCAAGCAGATATCCGCCACCCGGCCCACGAACGCTTTTGACCAGTCCACCACGGCGCAGTTTGCCGAAAAGCTGCTCAAGGTACGAAAGTGATATCTCCTGGCGTTCGGCGACATCGGCGAGTGCGATGGGTTTGCCTTCGGTGTGGGCCGCGATATCGACCATGGCCATCACGGCGTAGCGTCCTTTTGTGCTGAGTTTCACGACTTAAATCCTCCTGTAAGATGGGGCCTGCCTTGCGGCGGGATAGGCCCCCAACATTCCATTACCCGGTTTGGCCGCCTCGCTGTTGCGGGTCTGCGTCGCCGGTCTCTTGCAATTGCGTCTCTAGTTCTTCAACGCGCTCCATCAGTGTCGATACTTGGCCCTGCAGACTTTCGATCGTCTGCAACACGGGGTCGGGGCCGCCATCGGTCGGGGTTCCATAAGGCTGGAATTCCTTCGCCTTGGACTTGTCGCGCGGCATGATCACCTTGGCCGGAATGCCGACGGCGGTGACGAAAGCCGGGATGTCCTTGGTAACCACGGAATTCGCGCCGACCCGGGCGCCCTCGCCGATGGTGATGGGGCCTAAAACGGCGGCGCCAGAGCCGATAATCGCCCCGTCCTTGAGGGTTGGGTGACGTTTTTGTCCGACCTGGTCATGAGAATCCACCGCCGGTGACGTTCCACCCAGGGTCACCGAATGATAAAGTGTCACATCGTCGCCGACGATGGCGGTTTCGCCGACCACCACGCCGGTGCCATGATCAATCACGAATCGGCGGCCGATTTCCGCGCCGGGATGAATTTCGATGGCGGTGACGATTCTGCCCAAATAGGAGAAAAACCGCGCCAGCAGGTATATTTTTCGTTTCCACAACCAGTGTGACAAACGGTGCACGACCAAGGCATGATACCCTGGATAGCAAAGCATGATTTCAAGGGTGCTGCGGGCCGCCGGATCGCGCAGCTTAAAAGACGCAATATCTTCACTGAATCGTTCAAAAATCATGTCTATAAAATTCCGTTACCAAAATATCCCCAAAAAAGAAAACCAAAGTATTGAGGATTCGGGTCGTTTAAGCATGGTGGAATATCCCTGCACGTGCTAAAACGCGCGCCGAAAGCATATCCTCACTTCCTAAAGGGGAATATAGGAAGCCCGACTAATACAATCAAGTTTATTGGCCTTTGTTGCTTGTAACTTGCAATTAAGCACCAAAACTTAACCAAGCTGGGCAGTAGGGATTAAGCAAAAACAGTCTAAACCAAGGCGTTCAAGGGTTCTAAATATCATGCCTGAAGTTAATTTCAACGGCCCCGATGGCCGCTTGGAAGGCCGCTATCACCCTTCCAATAGGCCCCAGGCACCGCTTGCGTTGCTATTGCATCCGCATCCGCAGCACGGCGGTACCATGAATAACAAGATCATTTATAAACTGTACCAGACCTTCACCAAGCGGGGGTTTTCCACGCTCCGGTTTAATTTCCGCGGCGTTGGGCGCTCCCAGGGACAGTTCGATAACGGCCAGGGCGAACTGAGCGACGCCGCTTCGGCGCTGGATTGGATGCAGACCCAAAACCCCAACACCAGGTCCTGTTGGATTGCCGGTTTTTCCTTCGGCGCCTGGGTCGCCATGCAATTGATGATGCGCCGCCCCGAAATTGACGGCTTTATTTCGATCGCGCCGCCGGCCAGCCAGCACGACTTTTCGTTCCTGGCGCCGTGTCCGGCGTCGGGGATGATCATTCACGGCGACAAGGACGAGGTCGTCCCCCAATCCTCGGTCGATAAATTGGCGCAAAAGCTGCAAAAACAGAAAAATATAAAGATCGATTACCGCATCGTCGAAGGTTCGGATCACTTTTTCATCCATCACCTGGACCCGCTCAACGAACAGGTCGAAGGTTACCTGGACAAGATGCTGAATAAGGCGGCTTGAGAGGACCCCTCAACGATTGAATGCAGGGGGCGGCCCGTTAGCTGGAAGCGACGGCAATATCAAATAACTGGTACACGAAAACCATGGCGACAATCGCCACCACCAACCACGAAATTAAACTCCCGCTGGATTGCTGTTTTTGTCCAGTGTGTTTTGGTTTTTGTTCGGTTTTCCGGTCTACCACGCAATACCCTCGTTTAAATCAAATGCCTGATAGTGACCATATATAAATAATGGGTTTTGGTGTGTGTCGCGGTGTTTCAGTGTATGTCCGTTTGATCAGCCCCATTTGAGTGGTCCACTTTGAATGTTAGTAAAGGAGGACCAAATAATGGGTATCAAGAGACATCGTCCGGAAGTGACCGAACCGGTCGCGCTCCACGTTATGGCGAAGCGTCATCTTGTGGCCATGGAAGCGGGATACGCCGACAAATTGAGCCCGGCGTCAGTCCGTAGCCTGGAAAACCAAGGTCTTCCCTTGACACCAAGCGAGAGCGAAGCGTTTCTCGCTCTACCTTATGCCGAGGACGCTCTGGCGCTACGCCACTGGGACGAGGACGCGAAAACGCCAGGAGCCCGGACACCAACGTTGGCGGACTATCGGCCAATTATTGCATCGTGCCTGACGCCCAAGGGTCCGCGCGAAGCCGCTGGATGATCCAGCGCGCGAGCCCCGCCGTCCGCAACGGCACGAAGATCCACCCTACAAAGGAAAAAACGGTGCGCCCCGACGTCGCAAGAAATAAACATTTGCGACACTGAGCAATGTTGAACCAAACCTCTCCCGGAGCAAGATCAGAATGTCTCTTGTGGGTCAAAAGTCCCCTAAAACTAAAGCCTCGCGTTCTGGCAGCTATACCCCCGAAACCGGAAGTTACGAGGATTTTGGGCTTGGAAATCTAGCTTTACCCTCGATAGCGGACCAAGTCCGCCGGCGGCGTGTCTAGCCCCCATGTTATGTACCACCCTGTCGCAGAGTTTCAGGCACGGGCGGACGCATGTTTAATGCCTGGTGTGGCCGGACAGTATTGTACTGTTTCAGCCAGATATTGATGACGACCTTGGCGGTGACGCCGATGCGATGATCGGCAAGCTTGAAGCCGTCTATCGCCGCGCCATCCAGAATCACCACTTCCATACCGCAGCGCGCTGCGTCGAGTTGCAGGCGCGATTGGCGGCGATGAAAAACCGAAAAGCCCCCCTGCCGGTGCTGCCGGCCTTACCAAAAACGCCTTTGGAAATGAACGGGACCGCCGCCGAAATTTTTTCCGAAGCCGCCAAAGTCGCTGAGACTTCTGAGGCTACCGGGTAGTGGCAAACGAATGACCACCCGATGTCCACCAATGCCTACTTTTTATTTTCAGGAACCGTCCGGCCGGTGCAGGACACCCCCGGTGGTCGGCTGAGTGACGCCGGTGGTGCCGGGCAGGCTGAGCGGCAGGCCTTTGAGCGAGCGCACCGCCAAATACGCGAACGCCTGTGCCTCCAGCGCGTCGCCCTGCCAGCCGGCCATTTCCGCCGGTTCCACCGGTTGCAGCAACAGCCCGCGCAAGGCCGCCATCAGGGCCGGGTTATGACGACCGCCGCCGCACACCAGCCAGCGGTTGGGCAGCGCCGGAAACTGATGCACCGCGGCATCGATGCTGGCCACGGTAAATGCCACCAGGGTCGCGGCGCCGTCTTCGGTGGAAAGCGGCGCCACCGGCGCGGTATCGAAATCTTCGCGGTCGAGGGATTTCGGATACGGCAGATCGAAATAGGGATTGTCCATCAATTGGTCCAGGACCGCCTGGTTGACGGTGCCGTGATGCGCCAGTTTACCATCCTCATCCATGGCCAGGCCTTCGCGGCCCAGCACCCAATCATCGATCAGGGCGTTGCCGGGGCCGGTGTCGAAGGCGATCAGGCCGCCATCGGGACTGATCCAGGTGACGTTGGCAACGCCGCCGATATTGAGCACCGCCAGCGGTTTCTCGAACTTCCTCGACAGCGCCGCGTGATACAGCGGCGCGAACGGCGCCCCCTGGCCGCCGCCGGCGACGTCGTTGGCGCGAAAATCATCGACCACGGCAATGCCGGTATCCCGCGCCAGGCGCCCGCCGTCGCTAATCTGGCGGGTAATGCCTTCTTCGGGGCGATGGAAAACGGTGTGGCCATGAAAACCGATGACGTCGATATCCCCGGCCGAAAGGCCGCTTTCGGTCAACAACGCCCGAACCGCTTCGGCATGAAGGTCAGTCAGTTCTTCGCCGATGGTGGTGGCGTCTTCGTTGGTATCCGAATCACGGCCCAGCAAGTCGCGCAGTTTCGCCCGGAAATCGTCTTTATAAGACAGGCTCAATGCCGCCCCGTAACCGGTTACGGTGTCGCCGTCGGTTTGCAGCAGGGCGGCGTCGATGCCGTCCATGGAAGTGCCGCTCATCAAGCCGATTGCCGTTTGCACCCCCGTCTCCGCCATGCTGGCCCTTTCCATGAAAGTCGTGATTGCGTGTTCGATAACGATAGCATAAACCCTTGGATGCAGCCGGGGGAATGATGACCAGCCATAAATCAGAATTTATTCAGCGCGTCGAAGAACGGGGGTTCATGCACCAGTGCACGGACTTGGACGGGCTCGACGCCTTAGCCCTTGACGAGGGAAAGGACAAAGCCCCCCTCACCGCTTACATTGGGTTCGATTGCACCGCGCCTAGCCTGCATGCCGGATCGTTGGTGTCGATTATGCTGCTCAGGTTGTTTCAGCAAGCCGGGCACAAACCCATCGTGCTGATGGGCGGCGGCACCACCAAAGTCGGCGACCCGTCGGGCAAGGACGAAGCCCGCAAGTTTCTCAGCGATGACGACATCGCCGCCAACATGGCGGGGATCAAGGACGTGTTCGCCAAGTTTCTGACCTTTGGCGATGGCCCGACCGACGCCGTCATGGTCAACAACGCCGACTGGCTGGATGATCTCAATTACATCGCGTTCCTGCGTGATTACGGCCGGCATTTTTCCGTCAACCGGATGCTGGGATACGAATCGGTGAAGCTGCGCCTGGAGCGGGAGCAGCCGCTGAGCTTCCTCGAATTCAACTACATGATCCTGCAGGCCTACGATTTCCTGGAATTGGGCCGCCGCCACGGCTGTGCCCTGCAAATGGGGGGATCGGACCAATGGGGCAACATCGTCGGTGGCGTTGATCTCGGCCGCCGGGTCGAGGGGCTGGAGCTGTTCGGGCTGACGACGCCATTGTTGACCACCAGTTCCGGCGCCAAGATGGGCAAGACCGCCGACGGCGCCGTGTGGCTGAACGAAGACATGCTATCGGCCTATGAGTATTGGCAATACTGGCGCAACACCGAAGACGCAGATGTGGCTAAGTTCTTGAAGCTGTTCACCGAGATGCCGCTGGACGAAATCGCGCGTCTGGAGGCGCTCGAGGGTGAAGACATCAACGAGGCCAAGAAGGTGTTGGCCGACCGGGCGACGGCGCTTTGTCACGGTGAGGACGCCGCCAGTGCCGCCGCCGAAACCGCCCGCCAGACCTTCGAGGAAGGCGCGCAAGGAGTGGGCCTGCCGACGGTTCAGATTGCGCGCGCCGATTTGGACGCCGGCATCCCTGCCTTCGAGTTGTTCAAGCAGTCCGGGCTGGCGCAAACCAACGGCGAGGCGCGACGCTTGATCAAGGGCGGCGGCGGGCGCGTCAACGACGCCGCCATCGGCAATGAGACGCAGGCCATCACCAGCGCCGACCTCAACGAAGACGGTGTTATCAAGCTGTCGGCGGGGAAAAAACGCCACGCGCTGATTAAAGCGGTATGAGCGGGGCGGTTTGAACGGGGCGGGCTGAAACCGGTCTCCTAAAGACCGCCCTCGGCGCCGCCGGTATTGGAACCGTCGAAGATGTCGAAGATGTTGCGGAAGATCCCCGGCGTCAGGGCGGACAGGGGGTTGAGTTGGACCTTGGGGTCATCGGTGGGGCCGCTCATGGCGTAGTTGACCGCGAACACACCGCTGCCTTTCTTGCCGCCGGTGAGAAGATCGCCCAAGATCGGGATAATGCCCAAGACGCTGTTGATGGCATAGGCTGGCACCACGGTACCGGTCATATCGACGATATCGGCATAGGTGTAAACGGTTCCCGACGCGGTAAAGCCAAGCGAGGTCCCGGTGGCACTGGCGTCCTTGACCTCCAGGGTGCCGGAGCCCAAGACAAACGGGATGTCCAGATTTTTGAACGCCAGCCCCTCGCCTTCCAAGGCCTCCAAGATGCCGGTCAGCGCCAGGATGCTCAGCAACCGGGTCAGCACCGGCGCCTCGGTGACACGGTAATCGGTGACTCTTAGGTTTCCGCTTAGCGGATTGCCGGTGGCCTTGTCATCGTACCGCCCGGTGATT